>Ga0214473_10000047_pt1 | contig 166368 bp, 133 predicted proteins | sample RVTome_7_FD_203509 | JGI IMG/M metagenome (GOLD analysis project Ga0214473, IMG submission 203509) | Soil microbial communities from uranium-contaminated site in the Upper Colorado River Basin, Wyoming, United States - RVT98D197 | ecosystem: Environmental > Terrestrial > Soil > Contaminated >...
TATATTTAAGACTACGATAAACTATGGTGGTTGGAAAACAATGGGTGCTGCAGCGCTCTGGGCAGTTCCCTATTCACTTGTTGCCAAAGATCTGGAAGGTCCGGTTGATAAGCTGGGTGTCACAGGTACTACAGATAATATGGAGGAGGCCCTGTTTGAGGTAAAGAATAAAGGAGGGCAGACTGTTTTTGCAGTTTATAATGAGGGAGTCAGGATCAATGTTGCCGATGGAGATGCTCCAACAAAAGGCGCCAAGGGAGGCTTTGCAATTGGAGGATTTGATTTGAGCAAAGGCACCACCCATGATCTGTTTATCGTCAGTCCCGATAGTATAAGGGCCTACATCTATGATGACCCCCTGGTAAAAGGGGCTAAAGGTGGATTTGCAATTGGCGGTTTCGATCTCTCAAAAGGGTTCACAAACGATTATCTGTTAATAAGTCCCGATAGTTCAAGGGTTTATGTTAATAATGCCCCTTCCACAAAAGGGGCTAAAGGTGGATTCGCCATTGGCGGATTTGATCTTTCAAAGGCTCCCAAGGAGGAGTATCTGCGTGTAACACGAGATAGTACAAGGATCTATGTTAAAGATGCTGCAAAAGGGGCAAAAGGGGGCTTTGCTATCGGCGGATTCGACCTGTCAAAAGGAACTGTATCAAACTTTACCTCACTTACACCCGATAACTATTTTATTGGTCATAATAGCGGCAGGAGCATTACTTCAGGTACCCTTAATTCATTTGTTGGATATGAATCCGGGTTATCTAATAGCACCGGAGGATATAATGCATTTTTTGGCTATCAGAGCGGTTATAATAATATTGGTGGAGCAAAGAATCTGTTCTTAGGCTACCAGAGTGGTTATAATAATCAAGGTGGTACTGAAAACTCATTTGTTGGTTATAAATCTGGATTTTCCAATTCAGACGGGATTCAGAATTCATTCCTGGGAAGCTATAGTGGAGAGAGCAACTCAACAGGAAATAATAACACTTTTGTTGGCTATAATTCAGGTAAATACAACACAACGGGTTCAGCAAATATTTTTTTTGGCACCAGCAGTGGTCAATCAAATACATTAGGTTCAAATAATGTTTATATCGGCACAGAAAGCGGAATGTATAATCTGACAGGGAATTATAATATTTTCATAGGATATCGATCAGGTCATCAAAATACCGATGGATACAGAAATACAGTTATCGGATACCTTGCCGGTGGAAATTCCAGACAGGGATACAGCAATGTTTTCATGGGCGATAGTGCAGGATATGAGAACAGGACCGGATTTAATAATGTTTTTATCGGATCAAACTCCGGGGTGAAAAACTGGGATGGTTACAGAAATACTTTCCTGGGTACCAAAGCGGGATATATGAACTGGTCAGGTACAAGTAATGTCTTTATCGGGGACAGTACTGGTTATAATAATGTTAATGGTACAAGTAACGTATTTATAGGAGCACAAACAGGAGTTGAAAGTATTGGTGGTTCCTATAATATTTTGTTGGGATACCAGTCAGGATTTAATAATAACGGAAATTATAACGCTTTTCTTGGGTATAAAGCCGGATTCAATAATACATCAGGAGTTGCAAACACTTTCCTTGGTTATAATGTTGGGGTTGCAAATATTAACGGCTCAAGTAATGTTTTTCTTGGTAGTTTTGCGGGGGAGAACAATACCTCAGGAGAGGAAAATATTTTCATTGGTAACGAAGCTGGAAGAGCCAATATCGATGGAAATGATAACATCTATTTTGGATTCAGGGCAGGAGGAAGTTCAATAGGTGGAAATGAAAATACATTTATCGGAGTCCAGTCCGGATACTTAAACAGCGCAGGGATACAAAATACATTTTTGGGTTATGAATCGGGCTATACTAACGATACAGGCTCGGGCAATTTATTTATTGGCTACCATTCAGGATACAGCAATATAAGCGGTCATTATAATTTATTTTTGGGTAACAGTGCCGGTAATTACAATGAAACAGGACGATCCAATCTTTTTATTGGGAATGATGCCGGATGGAAAAACTCAAGCGGCAGTTTTAATGTATCCCTTGGAGAACAGTCTGGTTGGCACCATGTCACTGGTGATTACAATGTATATATTGGATATCGGTCGGCCGAGGGCGAAACATCGGGACAGAATAACGTTTATTTAGGTGCTTTAAGCGGATCGTATACATCACAAAACAATAATGTATTTATTGGCTATTCTGCAGGAAGAAGTGAATACAATAGTAACAGGTTGGTAATAGCTAATTCCAGTACCAAAAACCTTATTTATGGTGATTTTGTGAATGATTATGTTGTGATCAACGATAAACTCGGTGTAAATGTGCCTCCTACATCCATGGGCAGCAATACTTTCGAAGTGAACGGAACAACAAAACTGGGGGCAAACGGAACCCCTTTTAATGATATAATCAGGCTTACTTATTCGGCAACAGCATCAGGCAATATTGCAGGAGATGGTTCCTATATATACTTATTTACAGTAACAGGCGCGGCACTTGGCGCAACTGTCTATGTGTCACCCTCAGTTGACCTTCAGGATGGAATTATAATAAGCTATGCGAGAGTTACAACTGCTGACCAGGTTGCTATCAAAATCCAGAACACCAAAAGTTCACTTATTAGCTCGGCTATACCAGCTTGTGACTGGTATGTAACTGTTTTTCAGTGAAAGCCTGAAGCCTGAAGCCTCAATTACCTGTCAATAACACCCGATCCTATAACCTCATCCTTGTCATACCAGGCCGCAAACTGCCCCGGTGCAATACCACGCTGCAGTTTGTCAAATATAATATACATCCCTTTATCACGGTAAAAAAGCCTTGCCCTCTGAAGCGCCTGACGATACCTTATTCTGACCATATAATCGCGGCTTTCACCCGTGTTCATCTTCAGATCACTCCTGATCCAGTGTATCTCATTGTTCCTGATAAACAGACCCTTACGGTTCAGTCCCGGATGCTTATGACCCTCACCGACATAGACCGTATTATTCTCAACATCAATGCCTATAACAAAAAGAGGCTCCTTATAACCGCCAATATTTAACCCTTTCCTTTGACCAATGGTATAGAAATGAGCCCCGTTATGCTCCCCAGTTATCTTTCCCGATTCCGGAGTATATTTCTCCGGTTCAGTCATCGAAAACAACAATTCTTCACTTGCTTTTTGGTCAGGTAATCCTTCTCCCTTTTCAACTCTTTCAACCCTTTCAACCCTTTCAACCCTTTCAACTCCCTTTACTATCTCCACAATTTTCCCCTTCTTCGCCTCCAGCTTCTGCTGCAGAAAGGTAGGTAAATGGACTTTCCCCACAAAGCAAATGCCCTGTGAATCCTTTCGATGCGCTGTCGGAAGGCCCATATCATCGGCTATTTTGCGGACTTCGGGTTTTGTCAGGTCACCAATAGGGAAGAGCGCCGTTGAAAGCTGCTCCTGGCTTAACTGACAGAGAAAATAGCTCTGGTCTTTATTATTATCCTTCCCTGAAAGAAGTCTGTAAACTGGTATATTATCGACAATTATGGTTTCTTTTCTGCAGTAATGTCCTGTTGCTACGAAATCGCCACCAAGCTTTCTAGCCTCCTCAGAAAATGAGTCAAATTTTATCTCCCTGTTGCACAACACGTCAGGATTGGGTGTTCTTCCTTTCTCATACTCAGAAAACATATAATCAACAACCTTCTGACGGTATGGACCGCTAAGATCAACTTGGTGAAACGGAATATGGAGCTTATTGGCTACCATCTCTGCGAGCATGAGATCATCTTCCCAGTGACAGTCACTCTGAAGGAGCCCTGTAGTATCGTGCCAGTTCTTCATAAAAAGCCCTGTAACATCATATCCCTGTTCCTTCAGCACCCATGCTGCAACACTCGAGTCAACGCCTCCCGATAATCCTATAACTACTTTTTTCTTCACGGGGCAAAGATAAAAATAGTTCTTTAATATGTCAGAAGTCGGAAGTCGGAAGTCGGATAGCACAGTATCAATAGCCATCGGGATGCAACAATTTGGCACGAATTTCAAACTCACGTCATCGATTAATGATCGACTTCCTTAGAAAACGCGATGCCGCAAAGCGGCAGGGGGGCTATCAATCACGTGATTAATTCAGTGATTCACTCCGTGTAACTCGCATGTTTGTTCTTTGAAATATTAGTTAACTTTATGGGATCATGGGAAAAGGTACATTAACCATATACAGCGCATCAGCGGGATCAGGAAAAACCTTTAAACTGACAGGTCTTTATCTAAAACACCTTTTCACATCCAGGTATAATTACAGACGAATACTCGCTGTGACATTTACAAATAAGGCTACAGCTGAGATGAAATCGAGAATTCTCGACCAGCTTAATAAACTGGCAGTTGGAGAGGATTCATATTACCTGCCGGATCTGATAAGGGCAACTGATAAGAATGAAGAATGGATCAGAAAAGAGGCTAAAGAGATACTTAATTCAATACTTCACGATTTTTCAAGGTTCTCTGTTTCAACAATTGATAGTTTTTTCCAGAAGCTGCTAAGGGCTTTTACCAGGGAGATAGGTCTTAATTCAGGATTTAACATAGAACTGGACCACAGCATTATACTATCTTCCGCAGTTGATGAGATGATTGCATCTTCCGCTTCTGATCCGGGGCTAAAAAACTGGCTTACCACTTATGCAATGTCTAATATTGATGAGGAAAAAAGCTGGAATCTGAAAGAGGGCATAATTAGGCTGGCTGAAGAACTTTTTAAAGAGAAATTCAAGATTCTCTCTGCAGATGAGAGATCAAACCTTGAAAACAAGGAATTTCTTTCAGATTATATCAAGAAAATAAAATCCGTCTCTTCTGCTTTTAAAAAGGATTTAAAGGAATATGGCCTTAGTGCAGCGAAGATATTCTCGCGCTATAACCTCTCGGATGATATGTTCTACAGGAAAGGCCTGGGGGTACCACGTTTCATCAGATCGCTTGCCTCAGGTGAACTTAAAGAACCAAATAGCTACGTTCGTGAAATAATGAATGAGCCCCCCAGATGGGCAACGGGCTCCCCAACAACTGAGCTTCAGTCTGCGATAGATGACGGACTTGAGAAAATCCTTCAGGAGTCTATTCGTTATTACGATAAGAATATTGTCAAATATAAGAGTGCAGATGCTATTCTTAAAAATATTTATGCACTTGGGATCCTTTCTGATGTATTGCGGAATGTTCATATTATAACTAATTCAGCGAATAGTTTTCTCCTTTCTGATGCTGGCGAGCTGCTCAACCTTATTACAAGAGAGGATCAGACTCCTTTTATTTATGAAAAAGTTGGAAACAGATTTGAAAATTTTATGATTGATGAGTTCCAGGATACTTCAATTATACAATGGAATAATTTCTGGCCGCTTATTGAAAACAGTATGGCAGAAGGTTTTGATAATCTCGTTGTTGGAGATGTAAAACAATCAATTTACAGATGGAGGAACAGTGATTGGCAGATACTTGGCTCATTATTAGACAGAAAGGTTGATTCCGACAGGATTATCAGTGAGCCATTAACAACTAACTGGAGAAGCCGTTCTGATATTATTAAATTTAATAATGCGTTATTTACCATAATACCTTCGCAGGTTGATGAAATCCTGTCAGGCGAATCACTTCCTGTAAGTTTCAGAAAACTCTATTCGGAAGCTTTGCAGAAAGATCCGGGTATAAACACGGGAGGTTATGTAAGGTTTGAGTTCCTGTTAGATAGTAAGGAGAATAAATGGCAGGAATTGGTACTTGAAAGACTTCCGGGGGTTATAGAGACTTTTCAGGACAAAGGATATAATGCCTCCGATATAGGTATTATTGTAAGGGATGGCAAGGAGGGGGCCAGTGTATTGAAAAGGCTAATCGACTATAATAATAGGCTGCCTGATGTCAAAAAGGTGAGATATAATTTTAATGTTGTCTCAAACGATTCCCTGTTGCTTTCAAATTCTCAGGCAGTTAACTTTATTATTGCTGTGATCTCAACGGTCAATGATCCTGCCGATATGATTAGCAGAGCTCTGATGTTAAGATCTTTTCTTCTTGCAACCGGTAGTGATGAGGCTGATAAAGTATCACTGATCAGTTCAAGGCTGATTGAAACATCACAGCATTACTTTCCTGAAGGATATGAAGAATTCCTGGAGAGGATCAGAGAGATGCCTCTCTTCGAAGCAACAGAAAGCATAATTGGATTTTTCAGGCTCGGGGAATATTCATCAAATGTGGCATACCTCAATACTTTTCAGGATTATGTCGTGAATTTTACCGCCACTAAAAGTTCAGATATTCAGTCATTCCTCGACTGGTGGGAAACTTCAGGTAGCAGGAAATCTGTTGTTTTACCAGGGAACCAGGATGCAATGAGAATATTGACCATTCATAAGTCGAAGGGGCTGGAGTTTAAGGTGGTCATTTTGCCCTTTCTTGCCTGGAACCTCGATCATATCGGATCGAAACAACCGGTATTATGGGTAAAACCATCCCAGCCTCCTTTTAGTGATCTTGGAGTTGTTCCGGTTAAATACAATAAGGAGTTATCAAATACGATATTCGCTGAATCTTACAGTGAAGAAAAATATTCGGTATACCTCGATAATATTAATTTACTATATGTAGCCCTGACCAGGGCAAAAGACGCTATCTGGGGTTTTTCTGTTGACAATCCAAGGTCAGAGAATACAATAGCCGCCACATTAAAAAATGCAATTACCATAAATTCCGGTTTACCGGAACAGCAGGGATATAACATTTCCACCAGCTTTAATGAGGATAAACGGCTCTTTGAGTTTGGGGAAATACCTGATAATAAGAAAGTTAAAACTGAGAATATCGGTATTAATTCATCAGAGTACAGAGTTAGTAAGGAGCTGGAGTCGCTTAAACTTAAACTTCATGGTGAAAACTATTTTTCAGCAGATAACATTGAGGTACAGAGAAAAATAAATTATGGAAAGCTGATGCATGAGGTTTTTGAAAGGATTAATACTCCTGCTGATATTTCATTTGCTGTAAAAAAGCTGGTGCTTGAAGGCAAACTGGCTGCGGAAGAAGCAGGTGGAATTGAAAATAAAATAATTTCGCTTATCAGTGCTCCAAAGGTATCTGGCTGGTTTTCAGCGGATAATGAGATATTAACTGAAGCTGGAATACTCTTAGCTTCAGGCATTATACGCAGACCCGACAGGATTATATTCAAGGATGGCAAAACCATAATAATCGATTTCAAGTTCGGAGAGGAAAACCCTCACTATTCTGAACAAGTTGGTCAGTATCGAAGTTTAATAGCTGAAATGGGATATAGCAATATTGAAACCTATATCTGGTATGTTGACAAGAATTTAATTGTATCTGCTTAAATGTCAGTAACTAAAATAAAAGTAACAAATTATCCATGGGGACATGATCGCAGATTCAATGCCTATTCCAACTATTTTAGAAATATATTTGGGTCCAGAGTCCAGAAGGTATCGATTGATGCCGGGTTTACATGCCCCAACCGCGATGGTACTGTTGGAACCGGTGGCTGCACATATTGTAATAATGATGCATTTAATCCATCTTATTGTCTCCCGGTAAAATCTGTATCCCAACAGATTAAGGAGGGTGTAGAATTTCACAGGTGGAGATATAGTGAAGCAGTCTCATATCTTGCCTATTTTCAGGCATACTCAAACACATACGCCCCTTTGGATAGGCTTAAGAAGCTTTATGAGGAGGCATTGGATTATCCTGGAGTTATCGGACTGATTATAGGAACCCGACCCGATTGCATTGATGAAGAAAAACTTGATTATTTAAAGGAACTCTCTCTGAAAAACTATATTGCTGTTGAGTTTGGCATAGAGTCGTGTTATAACAAAACACTATTGAGGATCAACAGGGGACACTCTTATGAAGATGCCGTGCGGGCCGTTGAAAAGAGTACCGCTATGGGGATTAATACCGGTGCTCACTTTATCTTTGGACTCCCGGGTGAGACAAGAGATGAAATGCTGAACCAGGTTTCCATTATTTCAAAACTGCCTCTGACGACCGTTAAATTTCATCAGCTTCAGATAATTAAAGGAACCACCATGGAACAGGAGTACATGACCAATCCGGGAAAATTTGAACTCTTTACATGGGAAGAGTATCTTGAGTTCTTTATCAGTTTTCTTGAAAGACTTAATCCAGCGTTTGTTGTTGAACGATTTACAGGCGAAGCGCCGCCCCGCTTTTTATCAGGTGAGAGATGGGGGAAAAAACGTACCGACCAGCTGGTAAACCTGATTGAAAAGCGTCTCGAAGAACTGGATACATGGCAGGGTAGATTATATATCTCTTAAAAATCAGTCATTTGTCCGAACCACCAGTTTTACTGTTTCTCCCTTTTGTATCCTAAGAGATAATCCATCCTGGAGCTCTCTCCCTGAGAGGATTTTCTCCTTTCGGTTGTTCCCTGATCCAATTGTATAGACTCCGTCATTTTCCAGAGTGAAATACTCAGGGAACTGGTTTATTCTTGGCCAATCGAGTGGAAGATGCATGAATTCAGTATGTCTTTTTTTGTCAAACATCAATCTACCCTCCCAGTTGTATTTAGCAAAAACAGAGATATACAGCAGGCTATCCTTTTGTACTGCACCCAGTTCAATATCCTCACGCCATGGAACAACGTATGTGCCCATAGTTTTCCACAGGCAATACATGATTGTTGTGCGTGCAAAATTGCCATCTCCATGCCAGCCCTCAATTATTCCTGAAGGTTGCTGTTTGTTCCACATCACCTTAATTTCACTGTCAATCCACTCTTCAGTGGTCGGCACATTTTCCCTGGCATAAAGGTTAAGTGCGCCTTCAATGGCATCAGCATACCCGTCGGAACTTGTACCTTCCCATGCAAAATTCCTGTATTTTTCATTTAGAATGCCAAGGGCCCTGAAAACCGGTTCCCTGTACCTTTCAATACTATCTAAAAGATATACAGTGTAAAAACCATTAAGAGTATATCCAAAATTATCAGCTATTGCTGCATCTACAGGCGTTCCTATTACAGGATCAATTGAATTATAAAACAAACCGTCTTCGTTTCTGCCTGCTTCAAGTATCCGATCAAGCATTTCATAAAGAGGAGCTCTATATACCTCCTTTTTATCTGGATCAGTGTAAGAGACTGTAGCATAAAGTTCACAGAGGCCTGATACTACTTCGCATCCGTGATCTCTGAGTCGTAAGACTTTAAAATCGCGGGTTGGATGGTTATCTCCCAATAAATAATAATCTCCCAGACGTACTGCGAAATCCAGGTATTTTCTATTACCGGTTATCCAGTAAATCCGGGAAAGCGATTGAAGCATATCTCCGTTTACTTCAGGATTATCGGAAATTATATTCCCGAAAGGTGTATTCAAAGGAGCAACTTTCCATGAATCGTCAATGATAGAGATCATCCTTTTTGACCATGGACTTGGCCCAAGCCATTCGAAAAGAGGTATTAATCCATCTTTGACATATTCAGCAGATCCGAAAATGATATCTGAAAGAATAGTATCGCTGTTTGCAAAACCACCCTTCGAAAATGAGTAAGTATCAGGAAGTGAACCCAGACGTGAGGTAAGCCTGGTCTCTGTATTGAGCATATCCATCATTCTTCCTTCAAAAAGATCACGATCGAGAAGTGCCGATGTCAGTACCATAAAAGGGTAGTTGTCAGCAGCACAATCCTTGGCATTCCAGATATCTTTACTGTTTTTATCAGTAATATTTCTGGGAATAAGTCCTGTGGCTGAATCTGCAAGGTCAAGCCATCCATGAACAAATTTAATGCAGCGGTTATACCCCTCATTGGTAATTTTTCCGTACAGACCGGCTTGAGTAAAAACTGTTTCATCTGCTTCAGAAAAGAGTGACCCTGGCTGACTACATTCAGATACTATTAATGGAATGGTCATTATGAATAACAGAATTCTTTTGTTCATAGGGCGGTGCTTTTAGGTTATAAACAAATATATCGATTAATTCGAGGTCAACTTGAAGGGTTTAGTTAAATTTGATAAAATTAATTTGAATTCAGACGCCTGTTTTGGCATCCGAAGCCTTGGCGAAGGATGGTCGCCTGTCGCCTGACATACAATATGGAATATTTCCTTGAGCGAATAGCAAAATCACTTTATGCAGAATATGGTAACCGGTTGAACCATCACTGCCTTGTTTTTCCTAACAGGAGGGCAGGACTCTATTTTTTGAAGTATCTGGCTTCCTCCATCGATAAACCAGTATGGACTCCATCCATTCTTACAATAAATGAATTATTCAGCTCCTATTCATCTTTACAGACTGCCGGAAATGAGATACTGATATTTGAACTTTACAGGGTTTATCGAAAGTTGAAGAAATCACCTGAAAGTTTTGATGATTTTTACTTTTGGGGCGATATGCTGTTGAATGATTTTGATGATGTTGATAAATACCTTGTTGATGCCTCATTATTATTCCGTAATATACAGGATATTAAAGACATAGATAATAAGTTTGGAGGGCTCCAGGAAACTCAGATTGAAATTATCAGAAGATTCTGGCTGAATTTTAATACTGATAAGCCAACCAGGGAGAAATCAGGGTTTATCAATATCTGGTCCCTCCTGTATGATCTCTACTCAGGTTTCAGGATCTCTCTTAAGCAGCAGAATATCTCGTATGAAGGCATGATGTTCAGGGAAATTGCTGAAAATAGTAATCTGGAATTCGTGCCGGGAACACGATGGGAAATGGTTCATTTTATTGGATTCAATGCATTGAATGAATGTGAAAAAGTCATTATGACAAGGTTTAAAGAGAACGGGAAGGCTCGTTTTTACTGGGATTATGATAATTCTTATATTAAGGAGGGAAAATTGAATTCTGCCGGCTTTTTTCTGAGGGATAACCTGAAAACTTTTGGTAATGATATGCCGGCCGACTGGTCTTTTGATACATTGCTCTCCAAAAGTACAACAGATATCCACCGTCGTGTTATTGATACCTCTTCTGATGTGGCCCAGGTGAAGCTTATCTCGCAATTAGTAGGGGAGTTACCGGGTCTAACGCGCGAGAATGCCCATCATACAGCTGTGGTTCTTGCCGACGAGAGCCTTCTGATACCCCTGTTAACAAGCCTTCCGGAAAATATTGGTGATATAAATATCACTATGGGACATCCGCTCAAACAAACAATGATCTATGCTCTTGTAAGACATCTGATGGATCTTCAGAGAACTGCTATTGTTGTGGATGGATTAGTCTGCTTCAGTTATAAGTATGTACTGGGCATTCTTAAACATCCATTAATGTCTTGTTTGCAGAGTCAATCAGATATTGAAATAATTAATGAAATATCACAAACAAATCTCATTTGGGTTCCGGCTGACCGCTTTTCCGGATCAGAATATCTTGCCCGGATCTTCAGGAAACCCTTAACACCGGCCTTGCTCTCAGAATATTTCAGAGAAATACTGTCAATGGTAGCACTTGGCAATGAAAGAAATCCGGGAGGTGATGGATCCAAACCTGTTCAGCGAAATATCAGAAACGAATTTATTTACAGGGTAGTTTTGTCAATAAACAGGCTTGAGGCAATCGTAAATAGTAGTGATGTGAGATTTACAACTGATACATATATAAGGATACTTGACAGGATGATAAGGATACAGTCGGTCCCTTTTTCAGGTGAACCCCTGTCTGGTGTTCAGATCATGGGTATTCTCGAAACCAGGGCACTCGATTTCAGGAATCTGATCATACTGTCAGTAAATGAAGGTGTCTTACCCGCTGTTTCACCAGGATCTTCATACATCCCATTCAGCTTACGCGAAGCATTCGGTCTTCCCTCAGTTAATTACCAGGAGTCAATATATGCTTATCATTTTTACCGTCTTCTTCAAAGAGCAGAAAATGTAACCTTCACCTATAACTCCAATTCGGAAGGGCTAAAAAGTGGAGAGATGAGCAGGTTTCTGATACAGATGAAGTATGAATCTGTTGTGAAACCCGATTTTATTGACCTCAACTTTGAGATTAAGTCGCAGGGTACTATCTGTGAAATAATCAACAGAACAGATGAGCATCAGTTGCAGCTTACATCTCAGTTTCTGGATAAGAGCAATCGAAGATTATTATCACCCTCTGCCATAAACACCTGGTTAAATTGCAGGATGAAGTTTTACTATCGGTATATTAATAATCTGAAAGAGCCCGACAAGATCTCTGCAGATATCGATCCGGCTATGCTGGGGAGTATTTTGCATGACATTATGAGCAGGCTCTATCAGGATCTCAAGGGGCAACTGATTACCAGTGGCGTACTGGATTCAATCATCCGGGATAATGATTTGCTTGCCAGTGTGACAAGCGATTCTATATATATGAAATATAACAGGGTCGGCCTGGGTTTCATAGGAGGAAATGAGCTGATAGTGAGAGATGTATTAATGAAATACATTAGTAGAATCCTGAATGCGGATAAAACAATTGCGCCATTTACCATCCTCAATCTGGAGGATTCTTTCAGCATTCTGTTATCAGTACCGGTAAACGGAAGTCAAATTGAAATATTGGCTGGAGGAAAGGCAGACAGGATAGATGTAACAGGGAATATTACCAGGATTGTTGATTATAAGACCGGAGCAGTTGCTGATTCAATTAAATCTGTTGATGATCTTTTTATTGAGGACAGAAAAAAAGATGTTGACGGATGGCTTCAGACCCTTCTTTACTGCGAAGCTTACCTGGCGACCAATAGTCGAGGAATTGTCTTTCCGTCTGTTTACAAGATTAAAAAATTGGGCGGAGAGCACCTGGACGATAAGCTATATCTGAAAAGTGATTCGAAAACCGGAATCCCGATAAATGATTATAATATTATAAGAAATGAATTTGTTAATGGTTTGAGAGCGATTGTCAGTACAATATTCAGCATCGGTGAACCATTTTCCATGACTACCGATATCCGCGGAAAATGCTCTTTTTGCCCCTATAGTTCATTATGCTTACGGTAAGTAAAACAATAATTGTAATTAATATCGATTTTTTTCATTATTTTGCTTCTCTTTTCAAATAAAGAGTGATGGTAACCTGGTATTCAAATTATCTTATTGAGGTAAAAAATGTAAAATTTATTGCAGACGATGGCAGGACATGCCCTCGTACTGCAATCGTATCATTTTTGGACGCGAAGGGTGAGGAAATTGGTTCTGAATTGTTTGGAGCTATCGAAATAAATCAGGTTTATGACATGATAAAGGAGGCTCAGAATCTTATTCTTGATAACTTTTATATATCCGATTTTTCTCTTTCATCCTATAGACGGTACAATAATATTGAAAAGAAGGAACTGGTTCAGATAAAAGGATTTTCTGCAAAAAATGCATTTTTTGAAGCCAGAGTTTCTACAGATTTTACCTATTCTGCATTTTCTGATGGAGAGGTTAGTTTCGACGGGAGTCACTTTGCCCGTGGAAAAGTGCTGTTTAACGGGTCTGTATTTGGAAAAGGGCATGTAATTTTTTCCAATACGCTTTTCAGAGATGGTAATATTGAGTTCACCGGAACTGTCTTTGGTGAAGGAGATTTTATGTTTAAGAATGTTGTGGTAAAGGATGGTATAAAGGACTTTCAGGATATTAAATTCGGAAACGGAGAGGTGAGTTTTGCCAATACTGAGTTTAACAGTGGTGAGTTGCTCTTTATTAATACACATTTCAATAATGGAAGGTTTAATTTTAAAGTTACCAGGATAACGGGAGGTAAAGTAGATTTTCATTATTCAGTTTTTGGAGAATGTGAGATTATGTTTGAAAGAACTGAATTCGGGAACAGTCGTGTTGACTTCAGAACTGTTGATTTTGGATCAGGGAGAATAAATTTTAACAGGTCAGTATTTGGTGATGGAGAGGTTAATTTTGAAGGAGCATCATGTAAAGCTGGTAAAATCCAGTTTAAGAAAGCTGAGATGGGACAGGGGCTCAAGAATTTCAACCTGATGGAGATGGATGATACCGACGTTAGCTTTGAAAGGACTCAATTTGGAGATGGAGATGTTACATTTTACGAATCTAAATTCCATTCCATCTCACTTAAATCATGCCATCTCGATCATTACTTCGACCTCCGGCTGGCAAAAACAGAACTCCTTGATATTTCCGATACGATTGTCCGCGATATTGTAGATCTTGAACCCTATGATTTCCCTGTGGAGATAAAAACAATTGACATGTCGGGTATGAGGCTAATTGGTAAGCTTTATATTGACTGGAGACATAATAAATGCAATGATTCTATTGTTAAACAGGAGAGCACAACCCTGAGGCAAAAAGCTGAGCAATTCAGGATTCTGAAAGAAAATTTTAATGCTACCGGTAAGTACGAAGATGAGGACAGAGCTTATATTATGTTCAAACGATACGAAGCAAAATCATGGTTGACTGAACAGAAAGAAAAAGGAGGGATTACTCGTCTGGCAAGTTTTGTACCGCATGGATTCCAATGGCTGGTTTTTGACAAGATAGGTTTATATGCCACTTCTCCCGGTAGGGTTTTGATAAGTGTTTTAATTTTCTGGTTAGTCTTTGGATGGCTCTACTACCTGATTGAGGTAACAGGTTTTGGCCTAACAGTTTCTTCAGTTAGTAATCCCGATAACCTCTCAACCTTCGTGCAATCGTTCTACCATTCAGGTATAACCTTCTTTACAATTGGATATGGCGATGTCTATCCTCAGGGTATGAGCAGGGTTTTGTCAGTTTTAGAGGGATTTATTGGCGTATTTATGATGTCCTACTTCACAGTTGCTTTTGTTCGTAAGGTACTCAGGTGATCCTATTTTTCCATATCACTTTGCAAAGCTGCCATTTTTATCGCCGTAATAGCGGCTTCATCTCCTTTATTTCCAAGTTTTCCTCCTGATCTGTCAACAGCCTGCTGTTGAGTAACTGTTGTAAGAACTCCAAAAATAAATGGTATATTATATTCCAGGTTTAGCTGAGTAATGCCCTGAGTAACACTCTGACAAATATATGTGAAGTGGGGTGTTTCTCCCTGGATAATGCACCCCAGACATAGAACGGCATCAATATCATCATATTCTGCAAGGAATTGAGCCCCCAGTGTCAGTTCAAAACTGCCGGGAACATGCTTTATAATTATGTTCTTATCAGAAGTACCATGGTTTTTCAGGGTTTCAACTGCACCTTCAAGCAGTGACCAGGTAATTTCTCTGTTCCAGTCGGAAACAACAATTCCAAAACGCATTTTACTGGCATCCGGAACACCTTCCGGATCGTAGTCTGACAGGTTAACAGTGCCCATATTTATTATTTTAATAAAAAACGCATCTGTCTCAGAAAGAAATGAGCCCGATGCGCGATATTCATACTGAAGTGGAATCGGCTACTTCATAAGGATCTTAACCCTGGCAATATACTTTTCAACATTTGTTCCTTCAGTACTCTCGGGATACTCATTCTCAATTCTTTCATATATTTTTAATGCTTCCGGATACTGACCATTCAATTCATAAATTTCACCGGCTTTCATTAAGAATATCGGGGTGTTAAATGAGTTTTTTGCAAAATCAGCAGCCTCAAGATACTTTGTAACACCTTTATCCAGATCACCCAATTCGATATATGCATCACCTGTAGCTCCTATTGCCAGGGAGCCTATCACTTTATCTTTTTTTGAATATTTTTCCAGCCAGTCAAGTGCCTCTTCGTACTTACCGAGGTGAAGATAGCAGATTCCGGCGCTGTATTTTGCAAGGTTACATGATGTTGTGAACTTGTAATCATTGGCGATATCAAGAAACCCCAGGTAATTACCATCACCATTTAAAGCAAGATTCAATGAATCCATTTCCAGGTATCTCTCGGCCTGGTACATCTGCGATTGGGCTTCATCATTCTTTTTGTTAAGATATAACTTGCCCAGCCATACTATTCCCACCAAAGCTACAATAACTCCTAATCCAATCAAAAGTGTTTTATAATTCTCTTCCAGATATTGTTCTGTTCGGGTCAGCGTTTGTTCAACGTTAGAGATTGTCTGTGGATTTAAATCCTTCTTCTTCTTTGCCATACTGGTCTTTACTGTTTTACTTCAAAATTAACCATCGCAAAAGTAATTTTTTTCAGGTAATTAAAAAACAATTAATTTAGAGAATATCAGATCGGCTGGAGAATAAATACAATTCGATTGAATATGAGGTACTTAATCGTATATTTATGAACAGTTCAATTTAGAAGAACACAAATGGTAGAGGGAGATCCCTCGCTATCGCTCGGGATTCCGAATGAATCCGCCGTAAGGCGGAGAAATGAGGAATCTCCACCTGAATAGAAAAGTAAAGACTTTGAGTGTATGATTTTAATGCTAATGTGAACTTTTATGCGCTTAGCGTTGCCAAACCAGTTGGCTTTTGCTTATTCCCTTTTAACTTTTTACTTTTGTCTTTTGTCTTTTATCTTATCCCCCATGTATCTCAAAAAACTGGCATTGACCAATTTTAAGAATTATGAGCTGAATGAGCTCGAGTTTTCACCAAAGATAAATTGCTTCGTTGGCAATAATGGAGTTGGAAAAACAAATATTCTTGATGCAATTCATTATTTATCAATTACAAAGAGTTTTTTTAATAATATCGACAGTATTAGTATCAGGCATGGGGAAGACTATTTTATAGTACAGGGGGCTTTTGTTAGAAATGGCGAGGAAGATCAGATTTACTGCGCTTTTCAGAAGCAGAAAAAGAAATTGTTCAAAATAAACGGGAAAGAGTATGAGAAGCTTTCAGATCATGTAGGAAGATATCCTGTGGTAATGATTTCTCCTGCAGATAGTTCTCTTATTTCAGAAGGAAGCGAAGAGAGGCGGAGATTTCTTAACAAGATAATCAGTCAGTATAGTGCAGAATATCTCGATAGCGTTCTCAGATATGGCAAAGCTCTTCAACAAAGAAACAAGTTACTTAAAGATTTCAAATCCTCAGCCGATTTTGATAATGAAGTGCTTTCAATATGGGATGCTCAGCTTGTCAGATATGGGGAGATTATTTTTAGAGAAAGAGATATACTGGTTAAGGAGCTTGTTCCTGTATTCAGGGATTATTACTCAATGATAGCATCGGGGAAGGAGATGGTAAAATTAGCATATCGCTCTCATCTCCTGGAAGAGGATTTTGCCGAATCATTAATGAAATCAGTATCCAAAGACAGGTATCTGGAGTATACAACTGTAGGTATACACAAAGATGATCTGCTTTTGGAAATGAATGATTTTGCTGTAAAAGCTCTGGGATCGCAGGGACAGCAGAAGTCATACCTGGTTGCCCTGAAACTTGCCAAGTTTGACTATATTAAAAGAAAGGCAGGATTTTCACCAATTTTACTTCTTGATGATATCTTCGATAAGTTTGACGCTGATCGGGTGGAACAAATAATCAAACTTGTGGGTAATCACCGATTTGGTCAGATATTCATTACTGATACCCTCCAAAGCCGTTTACAGGAGATTTTAACTTCGCATAAAATTGATTATAAGCTGTTTAAAATTGCCGGGAATGGAGTGGAGGAGGTATCGGGTTAGTAATTAAACCAATATGAGACGAAGTAAGACGATTACACTGGCAGAAGCATTGGATGACTACATCAGGGAGATGAACCTTGGTGGTAAGCTCAGTGAAGTTGGAGTTATCGGTTCGTGGGAAGAAATTGTAGGCAAAGCAATTAGTTCCCGTACTACAAAAATCTATATAAAGGATCATATACTTTATGTGCATCTGAATTCATCTGTAGTAAGAAATGAGTTACTCATGCTCAGGGAAGCTCTCAGGGAAAAACTGAACGAGAAGGCAGGACTTGAGGTTATTAAAGATATTGTTCTCCGCTAAGCTATCTTGGTAAACATGATCATTTGAACAGCAGGTCTTATGATCAGTTTATTGAATACCTGTTCCCGGTAATTTGGACTCTTTTAATGAATTTCTTTTGCGATTTGAAAGGAAAAACCACATCATCAGTTTTCAGTATTACTTTATCATTCATAATTTCAATTGTAACTGCTGACGATTTGTCTTTATGTATTAGATAATCGGCAAGTAAAAGTGCTTTTTCGATTCCGTCACCTCGCCTGAAATTCCATACCTCATCAGGTAAAGCCAGTCTGTTTCCATGATATATTGATTCATCAGGGAAGTTCTCAAGTATATTGAATACTTCTGAGTAGCTTCTTCCATTAAGGTCTGTGAAGCAAACCGGATTACGCTCAATCGCAGCTTTAATAAATGGAAGCCAATCGATTATATCCATTTGTCTGTATACATAAAGTGTCAGCAGAGCTAATTCTGATTTGTCTGAATGTTTTATGATTCTATTCACTATCTTTTCACGTGAAGCATCAGTTGGAAATTCCAGATTATTAATATTTAAATAATTTTTTTTGTCATCCGGGATTTGTGGATCAATAAGTATGAAATCTTTTAGTTCCCTGAACATTTCGTTTATACCGGTCTTACTGGCTTTACCGGATAATCTGATAAATTCATACTCAATATCTTTAAGCGTTTTGCCGCTATTTGAATCCAGGATCAACTCAATATCATTCAGCAATATTTTCCCCTGTATGGGGCTAAGATGAAACTCATCTCCTTCAATCTCTTTTATAAGCGATGAACGTGTATCTGAAGAAACCTTGAATTTGCTGGAGTGTTCATATTCAAACATTTTCTCCAGAGTGATATACCTTTGCTTGCCTGACGATTCGCATCTGTACTGGAAGAGAGTTTTATATTTGGATTTAAACCTCAGAAAATTGATGAAAATCAGATTGGTTAATTCTGTTGTAAGGAACTCCTTGAGTTTAACCGAGAAAAATTCATAACTCTTCTTATCAATTGTTGCATCATTATATAAAGAGTGTATATAACCGGAAACGTGTGATACAACAGTTACCCTCTCATTTTCCATTGCTCTTCTGGCTTTTTCAGACAGGGAAGTGCCATTAAACCACATATTCTTTGTTACAATCCTGCGGTTATTGGTTATTAACCCCTCTTTCTCTATTATGAAATTTTGAGAGTGGAGGGGAGTGGCAATCAGGAATATCTTTTCAAGTGGTATCCTGCCAACAACAAACATTGCAGCAGCATAGAGAGCAGAGAGCGATATACATTCACCGGCTCCTGAGGTGAAATTATCTTTATACGTGAATGCTGTCATCGCTTCAATGGTTTCTGTCTTCCAGTATGGGATAATGTCAGAATCATATTTGTCCAGTCCAAAATGTTTCCTTATATCTATATCGAAGTAGTATTTATCTCCTTCATAACCAAAGAGTGCATTTGACTGTTTCAATAATTCCATATCAAAAAAATCACTAAATCTCTCTATCTCAGCACTTTTAGAAGTAAGTCCCCAGGTTGAGAGATCCAGATTGAAGATATAGTTCTGAATTATGAACTGTTTAATTCTATTAGACTTATTTATAAAACTCTTCTTTTCAATATCCTTAAACCATGGATCATCTCTCCAGTTCCATAATATTGGAGACATTATATTAGCAAGGATAAGAGGATAAAAGAGATCAGGGAATATGAAGATTTCCATATCCGAAAGAGTAAAAGCCGATGAATATTTTTCCAGGTTCTTTTTATCGGAGAAGTTGTGGCTTAAGTTTAAATCCATATCTGATCTTAATAATCTAATTGAGAAGTAACACCAAATGGGATTTAAAGTTCATTAAAACCTCTCAACTCCCGAAAAGAAATAATTAGATTCAATAATTGCATTTTCTACACTGTCTGACCCATGGACTGCATTCATCTGTACTGATACTGCAAATCTTTCACGGATTGTCCCGGGTTCTGCCTTTTTAGGATCTGTTGCTCCAATCAATTTTCTGAAAGCTTCAACAGCATTATCGTGTTTTAATATCATCACTACAACAGGACCTGATGTCATAAATTCAACCAGGTCTTTAAAGAATGGCCTTTCTCTATGAATGGAATAAAATGTTTCAGCCTGCTGAACAGACATTTTTACAAGTCGCATTGCAGCTATCTCGAAGCCGGCTTCGTTCATCATTGCCAGAATTGGTCCTGTTTTTCCGGTTCTTACAGAGTTGGGTTTAATAATTGAAAAAGTAAAATCAGTGTCCATTGGTTACTTAATATTGATGTTATACCCAAGAATTGCTCTTAAGGAATATTTTCTATCTTTATCCACTTAAAAAATGGAGAAAATGCCGTGTTAGATTTGTCCAAATATACGAAAGAATTAATTAAGCTTTTCTCATCATCTGAGAATATATTACTTATCTGCCATATTAATCCTGATGGCGACGCAATAGGCTCACAATTAGCATTATATCATTATTTGACAGCTAAAGGATATAAGGTAGGAATGATGACCCCGAATTATCTTCAGGATTTTCTGAAATGGATGGATGGAGTGGATCAGATAAATATTTACATTAAGGATAGAAAGATATGCAGAAAGCTGATCGGGGAGGCTGACCTTATTGTCATGCTTGATTTTAATCAGGCAAACAGGCTGGGAGAAGCTGAAGATTTGGTCGTTAAATCAAATGCAAAAAAAATACTGATTGATCATCATCTTGATCCTCAGGATTTTGCAGATTTGACTATTTCAGAACCCTCAAAATGCTCAACAGCAGAACTTCTTCATGAACTGATCTGCGAAATCGACCAGACTCAATTTATGAATAAACCTTATGCAGAAGCCCTTTATGTAGGTATTATCACCGATACAGGAAATTTTGAACATGGATCCTATACTTCAAGAACATTTCGTATTGTGGCAGATCTTCTTGAATCAGGGGTTGATAAAGCCAGAGTACTTAACCTTATTTATAATAATTATTCTGTAAATCGGACCAGGTTGCAGGGCTACGCTCTCAATAAAAGAATGGTAATTCTCTCCGAATATTTTACAGCCTATATTTTTCTAACAAAGGATGATTTAAAGGAATACAACCATGTTAAGGGTGATACAGAAGGATTTGTTAATTTACCTTTGGCTATAAAGGGAGTACTTTTCTCAGCACTTTTTATTGAAAAGGATGGATTCATAAAACTATCTTTCAGGTCCAAAGGAGAATTCCCTTCGAATGAATTTGCCTCTAAATATTTTAATGGAGGCGGCCATTTGAATGCTTCCGGAGGAGAATATAGTGATACTATGGAGAATACAATCAATTATTTTCTTAAAGTACTTAAAGAGAATGTCTGGAGATTTGAAGATAAGATGTAGCTGGATGACAATTAGAAATATTTGCTTTTTTTCCATTTTAATTGTTGTTGTTGCATGTAAATACAGTACTGAGAAAGGAACAGCAGGTCTTAAACCGGGAAGTGATGATATGGCTGAGCTGAACAGATATCTTATTCAGAAAGATAAGGAGAGAATTCAGAATTATATTGCAAGAAAGAACCTTAATATGACAGAATCACCAACAGGGTTATGGTATCAGATAATTAAACCGGGTGAGGGAGTCAGATTAACTGACTCTGATAAAATCATTATGGAGTATGATTGTTCCCTCCTTGATGGCACAAAATGTTATTCTTCTGAAAATCAGGGCCCAAGGGAGCTGATCCTTGGAAGAAGTAATATGGAACCAGGTCTAAATGAAGGGCTTCGTTTGCTTAAACCGGGCGCTGAAGCTGTTTTCATATTACCACCATATATGGCATATGGATTAACAGGTGACGGGAAGAAAATACCCTCAAGGGCTGTTATAGTATATTATATAACTATCCTTCAACCTCAATAATATTGGAATGATTTTTGCGTTAGTACAAAGTTGAAATAGAAATAATCATAAAACCCATAATATGAATGTAAAGAAGAGGTCAGCAGTCTTTATTATTTTTGCATCAGTTATCCTATTAATGTTTTACTCATGCGATCCGGGCAAGAAATATGAAAAAGAAGAAGCAGCAGCTATTCAGGATTACCTTTCAATTAACAGTAATCTGAATTTTGTGTTAAAGCCTTCCGGGTTATATTATCTTGAGGTTGAAGAAGGAACAGGACCTCAGCCAATCACATCGGATACTGCCTGGGTAAAGTATACCGGGAAGTTTCTGGACGGAAGAGTGTTTGATACAAATGTTGGTACTACTGATTCTTTAGGATTCCCTGTTTACGAAGGATGGCTTATTTATGGTTTTGATGAAGGGATTTTATATATGAAAGAGGGTGGAAAAGCAACGCTTCTTATACCATCAAGTCTTGCCTATGGTAGTGCTGGCAAAAGCATTATACCTGGTTATACCCCGTTGTTGTTTGATATTGAGCTCCTCCATGTTATACCCGGGCCCGGGCCGGCCGTAAAATAAGTTCACTGCAAGACAAAGACTACAAGTTTTTTATTTAAGGAAGGAAGATCTTTCTTCCATTCTGATATCTTCATGGTTCGGATTGATTCTGAAATCAGGGTAATGTTAGATGCAATACACAGCTTAGTCTCGCTGTGGCATGTTTCAACTATACCTTCTAAAAGTTTCTGAGCCCGGTATGGTGTCTCCATGAAGATCTGGGCATAGCCTTCACCTGCCTTTTTTTCGAGTTCCCTGAGTTTAGATGATCGTTCACCAGGCTTTACTGGAAGGTATCCGTTAAAGGTAAAATTCTGTCCGTTAAGTCCTGACGATATAAGAGCCATAATTATGGAAGAGGGTCCTGAAAGGGGGGAAACACGTATTTTTTTCAAATGGGCCAGTGCGATTATCCTTGCACCGGGATCTGCTATACCTGGCAGACCGGCTTCACTCATAATACCAATATCAAAGCCTTTCACCGCAGGTTCAAGATAATGGACTATATCTGTTCCTGAGTGTTCGTTTAATTCAAAGAATATTGAATCATCGATAGGAAAGTTCTTGTCAATAAGTCTTAAAAACCTCCTGGCACTACGCACATCTTCCACAATAAAAAATCGCAACCCTCTCGTAAGGTTGATAACTTTTTCCGGGATCACTTGTAAATAATCATCCCCTCCTAAAGTTACAGGTATGAGATATAAACAACCGGTCACTATGATGAGTTTTTCAGATCAAATATAGTAATTATACTCTCTTGGAATTCACTAACAAATATATCCCTTTATATTGCCATTTATTGATTTTTAGTATAGGTTTGTCATGAAATATATTTACCGTGAAAATTACATTTCTTGGAACAGGTACATCACAGGGAGTTCCGGTTATAGCTTGTGAATGCAATACCTGCCATTCAACCGATCAGCATGATAAGCGATTAAGAACTTCTCTTCTTCTTGAAGCAGATGATACAGTCCTGGTTTTTGATGCCGGCCCTGACTTTCGGCAGCAAATGCTCAGGGAAAATGTTAGAAAACTCGATGCTATTCTCCTGACTCATGAACACAGAGACCATATTTCAGGAATGGATGACGTCAGGGCCTTTAACTATAAAAGTCATGATGCGATCGATATTTATGCTGAAGAAAGAGTTCAAAAAGCAATAAAAAAGGAATATTCTTATGCATTCTCAGGATACCATTATCCTGGGATTCCAAAAATGAGATTGCATTCAATATTAGAAAGTAGTTTTGATATTAATGGAATCAATATTATTCCAATACGGGTATTCCATTACAGGTTACCTGTTTACGGCTTCAGAATCGGGAATTTTGCATACATAACAGATGCTGATTCAATCCCGGAAGAGAGCATGACGAAGCTGGTCGGGGTAAAATATCTTGTTATTAATGCTCTAAGAAAGGAGAAGCACGTTTCTCATTTTAGCTTAAGCGAAGCTATTGAGATCATAAGCGAAATATCTCCTGAAAGAACTTATATCACGCATATAAGCCATCAGATGGGATACCATGAAGTTGTAAACAAAGAGTTACCTCATGGAATATTGCTTGCATACGATGGTTTGAATTTTCTTTGTACTGAATGAATGGTACAGTTACTTTTTTTTATAATTCTTATTCAGTTTTTTCTGATAAGCAGGGGAATAGTACAGTTTATTTCTTCCCAGTTGTGAGGCGTTTATGTGTGAAGATTGTTTTTTCTTCTTTGCATAGGGATTCTGTTTTGCAGCGACGCACTCACCAAATATAACAATAAGAAAAAAGACAAATACTAACTGAAATACTTTAAGGGCTTTAGACATTGCATCTTTTTCTTTTAATCACGCTTAAAATTACAACATATTTAGATAAAACGGAAAAGATTAATAAATAATATGTCACAACAGACATTCTTATTTCTGTCATATAAAACAATTTTTTTACTGGCTTGGAAGTTTTATATTGCAGAATATTTAATGAATTAATGAATATAATAAGGGGAAAAACAGGACTTTTTATTTCAGTTGTTTTACTATTTTCCTGTTCAGTCTATTCACAGGATCTTCTGAATTTCGGAATTGAGAACAGGGAAGGTCTGAAAACCGATAAGATTATTCTATCGGACAGCAATGTTATTACCCTCTCAATAATTAAGCCTCTTTACAGCTTTCTTGTTAATAATAAAGAATATAGTTCTGCTGATGTTATTTCGAACCGGGATACTAATAGTTTCAAACAGGTATATGAGGGTTCCCTTGATGTAAAATATACAATATCACCACAATTTGGAGGTGGATGGGAGGGAGAGTTATTATTTGAAAACAATGGAGATGATACAGTTACAATCAGTAATGTGGTCCCATTTGGTCACGATAATACCTCAGTATACATAACCGGGAAAGGTCCATGGGATCTTGCGAGGGCATGGTTATTTCGTCCCGGCTTCAGACCGGTGAGAGTAATTCTCCCTGATAATGCATGGGAGCTGGGTTATTGCTCTTTTTATGCAGGGAAAGGATTTTCAGTATGTGCAACTGCACGTCGTGTTAAAATTGATGGTGGTCAAAGGCAACGTTATGAAACTAAACTACCTCCAGACTCTAAAGTTGCTTATTCTGTTCATGCTGAAATTTTCAGGGGTGAATGGCAGAATGGACTTAGTATGATGTTCAGAGAAAAATATCTGTATGACCTCGATAAATTTGACAATACATTGTATGAAAGAGAGGATCTTGCCTGGATTAAGGAGAGTTATCTGATTGTTCTTCAGATGGCGTGGGACAGGGAATTTTATGACAGGATCAGCAGAAAATATAATTATGCTGATGTAATAAAGAATGGGATTGAACTGTTCGGAAATATTGATGTATATGGAATATGGCCAACATGGCCAAGATTGGGACTTGATCAACGCAATCAGTGGGATTTATACAGAGATCTTCCGGGAGGAACCCAGCAGCTCAGAAACTTTGTAAGAATGTCCAGACAAGCCGGTACACGCTTTTTTATTGCCTATAATCCATGGGATAACAGTACCAGGAAGGAAGATCATTATAATGGGATGGCACAACTTATTGCAGAAACCGAAGCTGATGGTGTTGTACTTGATACAAGAGGAAGTTCAAGCTATGAATTACAGTCAGCAGCTGATAGCGTTAAGAAAGGAGTGGTTATGTATTCTGAAGGAATGGCTGTAACCAGAGACATGCCGGGTATAATATCGGGTCGGGTTCATAATGCGATCTACTTAAGTCCGGAACTTAATCTTAATAAATTAATTAAGCCGGACTTTTCAATTTTCAGGGTTTGTGATATTGGTGAAGATATAATTCACAGAGAGATTGCAGTAGCTTTCTTCAATGGTTACGGAACCGAATTGAACATGTTCAGACCGGGAAGAAGAGATGAACAATACAGAGCCGACATGGCTTTTCTGGCAAACACAACCCTCATTCTGAGACAAAATAATGACGTATTTCTTGATAAAGAGTGGACTCCCTTGATAGAAACAACAATCGATAATGTTTTTGTTAACAGATGGAAATCAGCTGAAAAAACTGTTTATACTGTTCTGAATATGAATTCTGAAGGAATAGGTGGAAAACTCTTTAAAACTGACATCAGTGAGGGAAAGCATTATGTTTCGCTATGGAACCATGAAAACCTTACACCGGTATTGAATAAAGGAGTATCCTATCTCCCGGTTAATGCAAGTGGTTGGCAATCATCACTTTCAGGAACAAGGCAGGAGGGATCTGTCGAGTGCATAGCTGAATTACCGGATTTAATAAAGGCTAAACTGACAGGTGATTCGATAAGAGTAAGTACCACAGGGAGCGGTACTTTACTGATATGGAAGGGAAATCCTTCCTATCAGACCATACATATGGAATTCAGAGCTGGAATTGATACTGCAATAAGAGTAAATGATATTTTTGGTATATATGAGGGAAAGATAGTATTGCAACTGATTGAAAAAGAAAAGTTAAAGGATGAATATGTCCTGACTTTAAAAGGAGGTAAACCCTGGATAATCAGCAAGGTTATACCTACGGTGAGATCTTTAAATATGCCACAGGATATGGTTCTGGTACCACGAGCTGAATTCTCATATAATGTAACTGCAAATGATGATTTTATATCTTATCCTGAGCAAAATGGGGAGATTGTAAAGATAGACAGTTTTCTTATTGATAGATATCCGGTTACTAATGCGCAGTATAACGATTTCCTTATTAAATCAGGCTACAGGCCTGCAGATACTACAAGATATTTAAGACATTGGCTATTTGGTGAATTCAGGCAGGGTCAGGATAAATACCCTGTTGTCTATGTAAGTTATGAGGATATGCAGGCCTATGCAAAATGGGCAGGTAAAAGACTTCCTACCCAGGCTGAATGGCAGCTTGCTGCTCAGGGGCTGGATAAACGAAAATGGCCATGGGGTAACGATTTCCACGGGACTCTATGCAATAATGCTTTTGAAAGACCAACCCCTGTTGATGCTTTTATGAAAGGACAGAGCCCTTATGGAGCGGTTGACATGGTTGGAAATGTATGGCAGATGACAAATGATATGTACTTTAACGGGTCAAATTACTTTGGAATAATAAGAGGGGGTAGTTATTATAAACCTGAATCGAGCTGGTGGTATCTTCAGGGAGGACCTCAACCGTTGGATAAGACACAGATGTTACTTTTAGTCTCTCCCGGTTTCGACAGAAGTCCAACAGTAGGTTTCAGATGTGTAAAAGATATTGATAGTAAGAATTTTAAGTTAAAAAAGTAATTTTTTTGGCTCCATCTCCTATTTCGGGGAGATAGAAGTCAGGCTTCAGTCCTGTTTTATTCTCATATACAGAAGCGAGTTCTTTCATGAACATTGTTGAATAAGCTTTCTTTACGATGCTTACAGTACATCCACCAAAACCTGCCCCGGTCATTCGGGTTCCAATAACTCCCGGAAGCTTTCTGCCTTCATAAACCAAAGTGTCAAGTTCATTTCCGGTAACATCGTAATCCTCTTTCAGCGAGTCATGAGATTGATTCATTAGCTCTCCAAATCGGATTATATCATTGTTTTTTAATACCTTAACAGCCTCAACAACCCGTCCATTTTCACTGATTACATGTTTTGCCCTTCTCCTTACAACAGTATCTTTAATATATTTTTCCAGTTGGGGGATGTCATTGGAATCCAATTCACTCAGATTGCCAACAGGTTTGAAAGCCTGAAGCAATTCCACAGCTTTATCACACTCGCCACGTCGTTCATTATACTTTGAATCAGTTAATCCTCTTCTTTTGTTAGTGTTGGTAATTATGAGAGAGTGATCGTTGAGTATTAATGGTACATTTTCATAAGATAAAGTATTACAATTCAGAAATATTGCATGATCCTTCTTCCCAAAGCCGACTGCGAACTGGTCCATTATTCCGCAATTCATTCCCACAAATTCATTTTCAGCTTTCTGGCTCATCTTAACCAGGTCCAGAGTGTCAATACCGGCATTATATAAATTGTTCATAGCAACTGCGGTAACCATCTCAATAGAGGCAGAAGAAGAGAGGCCTGCCCCGTTTGGAACGTCGCCATAGTAAAGAAATTCGAGTCCACCTATTTCTATCCCTTTTCGTAAAAACTCGTTTATTACCCCTAAAGGATAGTTAATCCACCTTTCTTCTTTTTTAACGAAGAGTCCGTTTAATTCTGTTTCTGCATCATCAGTAAAATTCATTGTACTGAATTTCAGTAATTTTTCTGATATATGCCGTACCAGTAGGTATGTCCCGTAATTCAAGGCACATGGAAAAACAAATCCTCCATTATAGTCGGTATGTTCACCTATCAGATTAACCCTGCCGGGTGAGAAAAAAAGAACAGGTCTGTTATTCCTGTTCCCATATTTTTCAAAGAATTTTTCAGTGAAATTATTAATATCCATCTATACCTTTAGTTTTTTCTCTATGTCGTTTATCTGATTCCTGAAATGCTTATCGGTATCAATAAGGTTGTTAACTGTCTTGCAGGCGTGTAATACTGTTGCATGGTCTTTCCCCCCGATATGCGATCCTATGCTTGCCAGAGATGCTTTGGTAAGGCTTTTTGAAAAGTACATCGACACCTGTCGGGCTTGAACAATTTCCCTCTTCCTGGTCTTTCCCTGGATCAGATCAATAGGAATTTTATAATAATCACATACAATCTTCTGGATATATTCTATAGTTATTTCGCGTCTTGCTGTACTGATCAGTTTTTCAACCATTAATCTGGCAAGGTCAAGAGTTATCTCTTTTCTGTTGAGAGTAGACTGAGCATATAGTGATATTAATACAGCTTCAAGTTCTCTAATATTATTGGATATGTTGACTGCAAGAAATTCGAAGATCTCCTCCGGTAATTCTATACCATCATTGTATGCTTTCTTCTTTAGAATAGCAAGCCTTGTCTCGTAATCTGGTCTTTGAAGGTCTGCCTGAAGTCCCCATTTGAACCTTGAAAGCAATCTTTGTTCCATACCCTGGAGTTCAACAGGAGGCCTGTCGCATGTAAGTATCAGCTGTTTCCCTGATTGATGCAAATGGTTGAAAATATGGAAGAATGTATCCTGTGTTTTTTCTTTACCCGCAAATTCATGAACATCATCAAGAATAAGCACATCAATCATCTGGTAGAAATGGAGGAAATCGTTTTTATTATTGTTCCTTATAGATTCAACGAACTGGGTCTGGAACTTATTGGCATTTACATACAGGACTATCTTATCAGGATGATTCTCTTTTACCAGAATTCCAATTGCCTGGGCAAGATGAGTCTTTCCAAGTCCTGAATCGCCATATATCATAAGTGGGTTGAAAGCAGTGCCCCCTGGATTATTCCCAACAGCAATTCCTGCCGACCTTGCCAGCCGGTTGCATTCGCCTTCTACATAGTTGCTGAAATTGTAATCAGGATTAAGTTTTGGATCGAAATGTACTTTCTTGATGCCGGGGATAACAAAAGGATTCTTTATTGAGGGTTGTGTAACATCGAAGGGAACCTGGACCGGCTTATTATTAAGATCTGTCTTATTTCGCGAAGGATATCTTACTGTGTAGGGTTTACCATCGGAATAATTGGAATTCTCCATAACAACGTTATATTCGAGTTTCGCGTCAGTTCCGATCTCACGTCTTAGAGTTTTCCTGAGAATATCAATATACTGCTCCTCAAGATACTCGTAAAAAAACGGACTGGGTACCTGGATGGTTAGAACATTATTTTCTAATTTTAACGGGATTATTGGTTCAAACCAGGTCTTGAAACTGATGGATGGAATAATATCTCTTATAATTTGAAGACAGCCATTCCAAACGTCATTATGTGACTTATTCATGTAGGTTGTTTTTTTTTAAAAATTAAGGTTAGAATCAACCAGATTCATATAGCAATATTTGTAAAAAAAAAACTAATAAAAAAAATTTTTTTTACTTGACTTTCTCAAAAAAAGTATATGTTTTTAACCATCAGTAACTTATGAATTAATTTTTTTTTTTTAAATTTAAAATACAGATTATCAGATAAATACATTCAATATAGTTGGTTTGTTGGTGTAATACAACTCGTTATGAACTCTTACTCAAAATTCAACAAAACCTTAATAAAACAGGGAGTATTTTGTCATCAATTCAGATTTTGTTTTTCAAAAACAAGATACTCTGAATTTTAAAAAAAAACTATTTTGAAGGAGCACTTTTTTTCCCGAAAACAGAAAAATGAACATACCGTTTTGGATTGGCTTTCATATCCTGCAAAAGTACATTTAAACTCTCAAGACTATTGGTAAAATTTAAATAAAGTGTGTCATTTTTCAGAAATTGACCCGCTGTACCTTTTCCTTCGTTAAGGTCATCCATAAGCATCGAAGTTTTTTCAAGACTTGCTTTTAGGTTTGATATGGTAGTGTAGATATCAGCTGCAGCCAGCGAATCTGTAACAGAATTAAGATTTGCGAAAGTTTTGCTCATGTTCTCTGAATTGTCGGCAAGCATCTTTGTGAACCTGTTCACATTAGAAAGAGTGGTTTTGAGCTCATTCTCCCTCGACTCAATAATCTTATCAAGGTTCTCGGTAGTGCTGTTAAGGTTGGCAAATGTAGCGCCAAAGTCCTTCTTGAAATCAGCATCCATTACATCATTTATAGAACTGATAACAGAATCGAGAACCACAACAAGATCTGCGATATTGTCTTTCACTGGCAAAAGCTCATTTTCCATAATATCAATTAGTGATTTTGCCAGCCTTCCCGGGATTGTATCACCTTCTGCGTAGGTTCCGGGACCATTTCCATATATGAACTGAACCTTCATTCCCCCGAGGAGTGAAACAGGTATAATTTCTGCCACTGTATTTTTTGGTAATTTGAAATTTTTGTCAACGGAAAAAGCAACAAGCAGTTTTCCGCTTTCAGCATCAACGAAATCGATTGACTGGACTATTCCCACCTTGAAACCATTTACTTCAACAGGACTCGATTCTGCTAATCCACCAACCTTATCATAAACCGTATAATAGTATGCTGTACTTCTTAATAGATCTTTCCCCTTAAGAAAATTGTACAGCCAGATAAAAACCAATATTGTAAGTAATGCGGTAATGCCAACTTTAACTTCGTTTGAGATCTTTTTCATTTTTAAAATATCGATTATTTACTTCTTGTATGGTCTAAAGCTTGTTGCAAAGGTAATATTTTGTAGTCTTTTACAGCTATTACAAAAGCTCCGGGATATACAGATTCAATCTCTTTTCTGTACTTGACCGCTTCAAGATATCCGGAAAACCTGCCTGTGGCATATTTATAGCGGTCCTGAACAAAAATTTCGACTACATCTGTTAATCCATTGAAATTTTCCGGTTTTATCTCATTTTTATATGAAGAGGTGGCAATTTGTATCATGAATACTATTTCACCTGCAGGTAATATTCCATTCGCTGAGCTGACCGGATTATTGCTTTGATCCTGTTGCCCGAAAGATCTGTTACTTCTGTTGTCAATTTCACTGATATAGTCGCGGCAAGCCCTGAAAATGGCAGAGGCAATGTAATCTTGTCCCTCTTTTGAAGCGAGATACTTTTCCTCAGCAGGATTGGATAGAAATCCGGTTTCGGTAAGCACGCTTGGCATAGTTGTCATAAACAATACCCAGAAGCCGGCCTGCTTTACCCCTCTGTCAATCCTTGAAACTCTGTCTTTATACTGTGTCTGAATTTTCGAAGCAAGGCCGGTGCTCTGTTCCTGATAAATGTTTTGCATAAGTGTAAACATAATATAAGATTCAGGAGATTTTGGATCAAATCCTTCATATTTTGTAGAATAGTCATTTTCAAGCAGGATTACCTCGTTTTCCTTCATTGCAACTTCAAGATTCTGCTCGTCTTTAGTAATACCCATTATAAAGGTCTCTGTACCCCTGATGTTTTTTGAGTTAGTCTTGTTGGCATGAATTGAAATGAAGAGATCGGCCTTGTTTTTATTGGCGATATTGGCACGGTCTCTTAATTCTATGAATGTGTCGGTCTTGCGTGTATAGATTACTGTTACATCCTTAATATTCTGTTCAATGTACTGACCAGTTTTCAGAGCAATAGCCAGGGTTATATCCTTTTCACGACTTGTGGCTCCCAGAGCTCCCGGATCCTTTCCTCCATGTCCTGCATCTATTACAATAACCCATCCTTTATCATTTTTCAGCCTTGGTGATGAGCCTGAAACAACTAATGCACCAATTAGGAGTAGTATCAATTTTTGTTGAAGTATATTACTGGGATGATGTTTACCGTTATTAATAATTGATGTCATTATTAGTTTGTCTTTTTTAATTAGTTTTGCCCTGGCACACAACTATTGCACAAAAACAATACAAAAATAGTATTTAAGTTGTATTTATATAAAGAAAAGCGGTTCCTTGTACTGTTCCTGATTTTGATCCGGGCTTTTTCATTGTTTTCTCAGGTGGATAATAATGTTTCAGACTCATTACTGATTCAGCAGGATTCCGTTAAAACAGATACAATTTTACCCATTTTGCATCGCCGGTCTCCCAATGCAATCGACAAGAAAGTGACCTATTCAGCTGTAGGTCATATTCAAAGGGATATTGTCAACAAAAGGGTTGTGCTAATTGAGACAGGTGTTGTTAACTATGGGGAAATTGAGATAACAGCTGATTCAATAGTTTTTAACATGACTACAAACCTGCTTTTTGCTGCAGGAAGAAGAGATACCTCTGGAATAATATCGGGGACTCCTGTATTTAAGGAAGGTGCGCAGGAATTTGAAGCAGATGAACTTACATATAATTTCAAAACACGAAAGGCTCTGATTAAAAATATAGTTACCAAACAGGATGAAGGTCTCCTGCATAGCCAATTTACAAAACTCCTCGAAGACGGAACCTCGAACATTTCAAGAAGCACATATTCTACCTGTGATGCTGATACTCCCCATTTCTATATTAATCTGCCTAAAGCAAAGATTTACCCGGGTAAGAAGATTATCTCCGGACCGGGTAATCTTGTACTTGAAGGAATACCGTTACCACTTGTCATTCCTTTTGGTTATTTCCCTTTCCAGACTAAAAGAGCGTCTTCCGGATTACTTATACCCAGGATAGGGGAGGAAAGGGAACGGGGATATTCACTTACTGAGGGAGGATATTACTTTGCGGTAAATGATTATTTTGATCTTACGGTGAAAGGAAACCTATATTCAAATGGTACATGGATGACTACAGTAATGACCAATTATAATAAGCTATATAAGTACCAGGGAAATTTTTCGTTTTCTTATGCCAATAATATATCTGGACATAAAGGATTGGAGGATTTCAGGGAGTCGAAGAATTACAGGCTTGGATGGACATATTCCCAGGATCCAAAAGCTTCCCCTGGTTCCAGGTTAAATGCAAGTGTTAACATGAGTTCCAGCGGATTCGACCGCAATAACAGTTATATCGTTTCCGAACATGTAACCACACAACGGCAATCCAGTATCAGTTACTCCAAATCATGGGAGGGTACCCCCTTTAACCTGTCTGCCAGTGCAAATCATAGCCAGAACGTTAAAAATCAAACTGTAAGCCTTAATCTGCCAAAAGTAAGTTTCAATGCAGGAAGAATTTATCCCTTAAAAAGTAAAAATGCATCAGGTCCTACAAAATGGTATCAGGAACTTCAAATGCAATACTCTGCATCGCTTGATAATCAGATAAATACCACAGACAGCCTCCTTTTTACAAGGGAAGTATGGAATGATACGCGAAATGGCTTTAAGCATCAGATTCCGGTCAGTTTGCAATTTCGTCCGTTTAAAAATTTTTCCATATCTCCACAGGTATCCTATACAGGGGTTTTATATACCCGGAAGATTGAAAAAAGATGGGATCCCGATCATTTCAATCCACAAACAAACACCGTAGTCCCGTCAGTGATTGATACAATTAAAAAGGGAATTTTTTATGGCCAGGCATTTAACCCATCAATTAGTGCAAGTTATAACCCTTCCTTGTATGGTATCTATGAGTTTACTAATCCCAATTCGCGGATTCAGTCTATCAGGCACGTTATAAAAGCATCGGTAGGATTTAATTATATTCCCTCACTGAAAGGTCTCAGCTCTTCTTTATACAGGCAGGTGCAAATCGATACCACGGGTAACAATTTCAGGGAATATTCCATTTTTGAGGGAAATATATTCGGTACGCCTTCATTATCGGGAAAAAGTGGAAGTGTTTCATTTGGGTTAACTAATATTGTTGAGGGTAAAGTTTTTGCAAGAAATGATACTACTGGCAAGCCTAAGAAAATAAAGATCATTGAAAATTTTGGTATAAATACATCCTATAACGTATTTGCTGACTCAATGAAATGGGCACCGGTATCCATGGTTATAAGGACTACCCTACTTGAAAAAATAAGTATTTCTGCAAATAGCAGTTTCTCACTGTATGGTATCGATAGCAAGGGAAGACCAATAGGAACCTTCGCTTTTGAGCAAAATAGAAAACTGATGAGATTAACTAATTTCCAGACAGGACTAAGCTTTAGTCTTAGTGACCTGCTTAAAGGCATTGGTCAGAAGAAAACAACCTCGACAACTCAGGATGCTGCTAATCAGCAAAAACTAAGTGATGAAGAAGGGTTGTATCCCAACTCATCGGTTCAGCAGAATACATCACACGGACTCAATGATGAATTTGGCTATCCGGTTTTTAATGTGCCATGGACTCTCAGTTTAAGCTATAGCTTTAACTATTATAAGAGTGGATTGAATTCAGATGTTAATCAGACTCTTTCTTTCAATGGGAATGTTTCCATTACCAAAAAAATGGGTATTACTTTCACAAGTGGATACGATTTTAAAGGTAAACAGATAACAATGACACAGATAGGAATGACACGTGATCTGCATTGCTGGGAAATGAGCTTTAACTGGATTCCAAACGGATCAATGAAAAGCTGGAACTTTACCTTAAGAGTAAAAGCATCAGTACTGGCCGATCTGAAGTATGAGCGCAGAAAAGATTACCATGATACCTATTAAAGCTATTCGCCCTGTATCTCAAATTCAACCTCAACTTTTACATCCCGGTGGAGTTTGATAATTGCCTTATAACTGCCAACCTCCTTTATCTGATCTTCAGGGAGTGTAATATTCTTGCGGTCAATATCAAAACCTTTTTCCTTCAGGGATTCAGCTATCTGAATTGTGTTGACTGATCCAAATATTTTCCCTGAAGTACTGGTCTTGGCTCCAACAATTATCTTTACATCAGCAAGTTTGCCTGCAATCTCCTGGGCTGCAATTTTAATCTTCTCTTCTTTATGAGCCCTTTGTCTTAGATTTTCAGTATGCATTTTCTTTGCCGATGCGGTTGCAGCTACAGCATATCCCTGCGGGACCAGGAAATTTCTGCCATATCCGTTTTTTACTTTAACAATATCGTCTTTCTGCCCAAGCTTATTAACATCCTGTAATAATATAATTTCCATATAGTATCCTCCTTATTTTAATAGGTCAGTAACATAAGGAAGAAGAGCAATATGCCTGGCTCTTTTAACGGCTTTTGCCACTTTCCTTTGATATTTGAGTGAAGTACCGGTAATTCTGCGTGGCAAAATCTTTCCCTGGTCATTCAAAAACTTCTTAAGAAACTCCGGATCCTTGTAATCAATATAACGGATCCTGTTCTTCTTAAATCTGCAGTATTTCTTTTTCTTGACTTCTACTGTTGGTGGAGTCAAATATCTGATTTCTGATTCGTTCTGTGCCATATACTATTCCTCCTTCGATTTTCCAGCTTCTTTTTGTCTTCTCTTTTTCTCTGCATATTCGATGGCAAATTTTTCCATCCTGAAAGTTAAAAATCTTATTATCCTTTCATCTCTGCGATATTGGATTTCAAGTTTTTCAACAAGTTCACCCGGTCCTTTAAACTCAACCAGGTAATAAAAGCCAGTCGATTTCTTCTGGATAGGATAGGCCAGTTTTTTCAGGCCCCAGTTCTCCTCATGAATGATCTCACCGCTGCTATCGGTAATGACCTTCTTAAATTTTTGTACCGCTTCCTTCATCTGGTTCTCAGATAAAACGGGAGTTGCAATGAAAACGGTTTCGTACTGATTTAACATAGTAATTAATTGTTTTTTAATTAAATGATTTTGGCTCGCAAAAGTACAACTATTTTACTTTATTCAAAAATTTACTAATGAAAAATTATCTTATATTCATTTTGAAGTTTAGAGCTATTCACTTTATTTTTTAAAAACTTACACAGAGTTCTACAGAGTCCCGATAATTATCGGGATCACTGAGATCCACAGAGGAATGCTCTACTCCATGGTTCTCTGTGCTTCTCCGTGTCTCTCTGTGCCAGTTCTTATTATTACTTGATATTTGTATTTTTCTATTTGATTTTTTCAATTTTTTAAGGAAGGCTTTTTAACTATATTTGTATTTCAATGTTTTTAAGAAACAATAGTCATTAATTTATGGAAAACTTCATTGTTTCAGCAAGAAAATATCGTCCTGCAAGTTTTGATATGGTAGTTGGACAGGACTCAATAACAAATACCCTGAAAAGTGCTATTAAAATCCAGCATCTGTCGCAGGCATATCTCTTTTGCGGGCCTCGTGGTGTTGGAAAAACAACTTGTGCCAGGATATTTGCCAAGACTATCAACTGTATTAACCTGGGAGAGAATGGCGAAGCCTGCGATAAATGCGAATCATGTCTCTCATTCAATTCATTAAGATCGTTTAATATACATGAACTGGATGCAGCATCCAATAATAAGGTTGAGGATATCAGAAGTCTGAATGACCAGGTAAGAATTCCACCGCAGATAGGAAAATACAGCATATACATTATTGATGAAGTTCATATGCTCTCTTCTTCTGCATTTAATGCCTTTCTGAAAACACTGGAAGAGCCACCATCACACGCAATTTTCATTTTGGCGACCACTGAAAAACATAAAATAATTCCAACAATATTATCCCGTTGCCAGATATTCGATTTCAACAGAATTAGAATTGAGGATATTGTAAACCGCCTGATATTTGTCGCAAAAAGTGAGGGCATATCAGCTGAAGAGGAGGCTCTACACATTATCGGACAAAAAGCAGATGGCGCACTGCGCGATGCCTTATCAATTTTTGATCAGATTGTAAGTCTCAGTGGAAGAAATATAACATATAAGGATGTTATTGAAAACTTGAATGTACTTGATTATGAATATTATTTCAAGAGTATAGACGCAGCGCTGGAAGGTGATGTTTCAGCAGTGTTGATTACTTTTAATGAGATTCTGGAGAATGGTTTTGACGGACATAATTTTATATCAGGACTTAACAGCCACCTGCGCGATCTTCTGGTTAGTAAAGATGAATCTACAATACAGCTTCTCGAAGCTACTCTTTCTGTCAAACAGAGATATCTTCAGCAATCAGGAAAATGTCCGGTTGAGTTTTTATTTAAAGCGCTGGAAATTGGAACTAATTGTGATATGTCATACAAGAATAGTAAAAATACACGATTGCATGTTGAACTATCTCTGATAAAATTATGCCTTCTTACAAGTAGGCAGAATGAGGATTCTGGAAAAAAGAAGAGTGACCCCGGTGATCTGAAAAATCAGGAAGAGATGCCTCTTCCTTCTAAATCAGAGATTTTACGGCAGGAGGTACTGTTATCCGATAATAAGATTAGTAAGAAGGATGTTCCATCAGGGAAACATGATCCTGTTATCGAAAAACCCTCAAAATCGCTTTCAATAAAGGAGTTGATTTCGGAAGATAACAGAGTGGATGAAAAAGATATTAAGTTAGATCATATCTCTGTTAATGAGGATTTAGTTACTCAAAAGAGTGAATTTTCCTCTGACACATTTGAAGCAGCATGGAGGGAGTTTACAGAGCAGTTAAATGGAGAAGGTACAAGAATTGTCAGTATGTTTAAATCGATCAAACCTGAAGTTGAAAATGATAAAACTATTAGAATTCATCTTTCAAATGCAACGCAGAAGGATACCTTCATTCAGAATTACAAACAAAAACTATTGACTTTCCTGGCGAATAAATTCTCTCAGACAGATTTCGATATCGAAACATCTGTTGATTTGCCGGAGACAGAAAATATTTTGTATACCGATGACCAAAAATCGAGTTACCTCTTTAATAAATATCCTATTCTTAAAGAGATGAAAAAGAATTTTAATCTTGATATAACCTGAATATTCTTTTACGATTGATCAACTACCTGCCAGCTCAAGTGAAAACCGAACAAAAAATATCCGCTGATAATGACTATTTGAATTTTCTTGCAAAAGAGAATGAAATATCTGATCAGATTATTAATAATTCAAGGTCAATGATTAGCATCATTAACCGAAACTACATATATGAAAAGGTAAATAGCACTTTTTGTAATGAACACAGGGTGGCTTCAGATTCAGTAGTGGGAAAGTCTCTTAGTGATATTTGGGGTCAGGAAACTTTTCTTGGCTGTATCAAGAGTAATGTTGATATGTGTTTTTCGGGTAAAATCGTAACCTACGAAGCAATCTTTAATACTCCTGAATCGGGTAAAAAATATTTTGAAGTAGTTTTCAGGCCTGTCTTTTCAGCTGATGGCGAGATTACACATCTGCTGGCAGAGACATTTGATATTGATGATTTATTGCGTTCAAAACAGGCTGTCCTTGAAAAGGAAGAGGAGTTGAGAAAATTTGAGACCAACCTGCCAATAGGTTTTATCAGATGTGATGTGGAGGGAAAAATATTGCATGTTAACAAAGCCTTTATAAAAATTATGATATGTCAGGATGAGATTTCAATCACAAACAGGAACCTGAAGAGTTTTTACCCTGTTGAGGGGCTTTTTGAGCTCCAGTTTGATCAGCTTCTTGAAAGCAATACAGTAACATTCGGAAGGATTCCTCTTGTAAACTGCTGTGGAAAGGAGATACCTTGCAGGCTGAGCGGTTTCCTTGGTTTTGATCCCGATGGGAAACCCTCTTTCATTGATTTTGCCGTTGAAGATGCATCCCGTGAGCTAATGCTTGAAAACAGACTCATGCAGGCTCAGAAACTTGAAACAATCGGGGCTCTTGCAGGAGGTATCGCACACGACTTCAATAATATTCTCGCAACTATATCAGGATATTCAGAAATGCTGAAGGATGACCTTCCGGTTAATTCTGATCTGTCAGAGAAAGTTAATAAAATTCAGGGTGCAGTACTTAAAGCGAAATCAATCACAAAACAAATTCTTACATTCAGCAGACACGTTGAGCAGGAAAAGATTCAGATAAATGCATCTGAGATTCTCAGGGAGACTATTGGATTTGTAAAACCTGCAGCTCCCTCAAATATTGTTATAAATAGTCAAATAGCTAAAATAAAGACAAATGTTTTTGCAGATCCAACACAACTTTTCAGAGTCTTCTTAAACCTCATGACCAATGCATTGCAGGCAATGGAGGAGGAGGGAGGCACATTGTCTGTAACTACTGCAATTATAGAGGGCCAGCATGTTAAACATGAATTAAGCAAGGATATTGTGGCTGATGAGTATGTTCTGATTACTTTCAGGGATACCGGGGCTGGAATGGATACCAATCATATGAGCAGGATCTTTGAACCATTTTTTACAACTCGGGAAATTGGAAAAGGAACGGGCCTGGGCTTATCTGTAGTTCATGCAATAATTTCAGAACTGGAGGGTGAAATATTGGTTTCTAGCAAGAAAGAGACGGGTTCTGTTTTTTATGTTTATCTTCCTCTGTCAAAGGACTATCCTGATCTTAGAGTTAAGAAGAGCAAGAGAAAGAAAATCCTTTTCATTACCGGAAATAAATATGAATCCCGCATATTCTCATTAGCCCTGGCGAATACCGGATTTGACCTGATATATTTATCTGATAGAAAGAAGTTGGGTAAAATAATGACAAATATTAATGACAGGCCCGATCTGGTTATCCATATGAGCGACTCAAAGCAAATTCAATCAGTAGAACTCATTGATGTATTTCAAAAGTTAGAAATTAAAATTCCCTGTGTCCTTATCACAGATCCTAATTTGGGGATGTTAGAAGAAAAATTACTAAATTCGGGAATTATTAAACAGCATTTGGTGAAACCAGTTTCTCTTAAGGAAATACATAATGCCCTAAAGTTGTCACTCGAATAATTATATGCTAACTTTTGATATCTACAGAACCGCAACATAAAATTAATATGCCTCAACATTTTATTTTTACATTTTTTACAACTTTATAACATATAAGCCATGGCAGGAGTATTAATTGTTGAGGATGAAAAAGAGCTTCGGGAAATGTTAAAGCTCTCTCTTATCAGACACAAATTCACGGTTTTTGAGGCAGCAAATGGCAAAGAGGCAATTATCAATTTTAAACCTTCTGTTACAGATCTGATTGTGACTGACCTGATTATGCCTGATGAGGATGGATTGAAAGTAATTATTAAACTGAAGGACATAAAACCCTCTATAAAAATAATTGCAATTTCAGGAGGAGGTAAGGCTGGCCCCGGTAACTATCTTAACCTTGCAAAAGCTCTTGGTGCAAATGCCATATTCTCAAAACCATTTTCAATAAATGACCTCATAAATAAAATAGATGAATTGTTAATGATTGAACAACATACTTAAACTAAATGTTATCTGAAAAACCCTTAAATATTTACAATTATGCTCAAGAAAAAAGTAGAAGACATCTGTAACAGGCAGGTAGAACGGGAAGGTTATTCTTCAAACCTATATATGGCAATGGCATCATGGGCTGAAACAAACGGTTATGGCGGAGTCGCAGCCTGGTTATACAGTCAGGCTGAGGAAGAGAGGCTTCATATGCTCAAGTTTTTCAAATATATTAATGAACGGGGAGGAAAATCAGTTATGCCTGCTTTCAAAAAACCGGTTGCTGAATTTAAGAATGTTGCAGAGGTATTTAATGCTGTATTGAAGCATGAAGAGTTTGTAACAGCCAGCATTAATGAAATTGTGGCGCTTACCCTCGACGAAAAAGATTATAATACTCATAATTTCCTTCAGTGGTTTGTTATGGAACAGATTGAAGAGGAAGCTTCTGTCAGGGCTATAATTGACAAAATCCGTCTTGTTGGGAAGGATAATATGTACCAGTTCGACAGGGATATTTTAAGCTTGAGGACACCACCGGCCAACATTTAGCCAAATCCATGAGAAAAATCTTAATTTGGATTCTGTTTTTTTTATTGCTTTCGTCAATTCTGCCATTAAAGGCCCAGTATCTGGTTCCAAATTCTTCAATAACAGGAGTTTGTTATGCGGGAGATAAAACTACCAGGATATATATTCCTCCGCCCGGAGAGTTTTACAGGAAAGGCGGATCTAAAGGTGGAGGAACCATTACAGTAAATTATTCGGGTTTCTCAAAACAGGCAGTTACCGCCATCAAGTACGCAGTTTCGGTTCTGGAAACATTATTACCAGATGATACCAGAGTGACTATATTCGCCTACTGGAAAGATCTTGGTGGGGATGGTGTGCTGGGAAGTTCCAGTATCGCCGGGTATGTCGGTGGCTGGTCAATAGACGCTTTGGATCCTTTTGCCTATTATCCTGTCGCTCTTGCTGAGAAGATTTTTGAAGCAGGTATTAATGGAGATGCTGAGAGTGATATTGACTTAAACATAAACAGCACAATTAACTGGTATTTTGACACAGACGGCAATGTTCCGGCAGATCAGTATGATCTGGTTACAGTGGTATTACATGAATTGTGTCATGGATTGGGATTTTTTGACAGCATGAATATTGATGGCGCAACTGGTTCATATGGACTGAATTCAATCCCCATGATCTATGATACATTTCTTGAAAGTGCTGCAGGAAACAGATTAACCGATACTTTGAACTTCATTAATCCTTCAGCAAGCCTGAAGACAGCACTTACAAGCGGACAGATCTATTTTAACGGACCTCTGTTAAGTAACTATACATCAGGCAGCAGAGCCAAAATATGGGCTCCATCTAAATGGGATCCGGGTTCAAGTATTTCGCACCTGGACGAGGACGAGACATTTGACCCAAATAAGCTGATGACTCCATATATAAATAAAAGAGAAGCTATTCATAATCCGGGAAAATATACTTTTTCTATACTTGGTGATCTTGGATGGGTAAATACAAGAATTATTCATGAGCCTATGCAGGATACTGAAGAAAATCTTTCGGAGATTACACTTTCAGTTGTCATCAAATCAGACACCTTATATAATCACGATAGAGTCGCTTTAGTATACTCCTTTGATAATTTTCTGTCGTACGACACCATATTCCTTATTTCTCCAAATTCCAATAACACCTTCAGGACGATTTTACCAATACCCGCTTATAATACAGATCTTCAGTATTATTTCTTTGTCGAGGATGTTTTTTTGAGAACTTTCAGGTCCCCTTCATTTATAGAATTATTCAAATACGAAGTTTATATAGGAGTAGATACGGTTAAGCCATTAATTGAACATACACCCATAGATTATTATCTGCAGACAGTTGATTCAATTGGGTTCCAGGCTTCAGTTTATGATAATCATGGGATAGATACAGTATATGTAGAATACATGGTGAATGAGAGGGCACCAGAGTATATTGGACTAAAGGCGGGTAAGCTCTTTAGTTATAGTACTGTTTTTAATGCAAAACCCGAAGGATTAAATGGAGGAGATTCAATAAGGTACAGGATATTTGCACGGGATTCAGCATCTGTTCCTAATACCAGCATTTTGCCTGAAACAGGTTATTTTGTAATTGATATTGAGACTATAGAAGCTGCCGTTGATAGCTATGCTACAGATTTTACAGCTTCTGCCTCTGACTTTTTAAATAATGGATTTGATATTTTGCAACCCTCGGATTTTTCAGGGAACTCATTAAATTCGAAACATCCCTATGCCAGTCCGGAAGATAACAGCAAGAGCTACGATTTTACATCTCTTCTAAGGTACCCTTTGAAATTTAACGAGTCTGGAATGCTTATTACCTTTAATGAGATAGTTCTTGTTGAACCGGGGGAGCCCGGATCACTTTTCGGATCAGAGGATTTTTATGACTATGTTATTCTGGAAGGTTCAAAGAACTTTGGCAAGAGCTGGTTCAGTCTGACAGATGGATATGATTGTCGTTATTTGACCTTATGGGAGACCTCGTATAATAGTAGTATAATTGGCATGAACTCGAATTTCCCGGGAAATGAATCGATGCTTCGAAAACATACTGTTTATTACAAGCCCTCCGCTGATATTTCTTCAGGTGACACTTTATTATTGCGATTCAGATTATTCTCGGACCCATATGCCAACGGCTGGGGATGGATGATTGATGATCTTGAAATTAATCCCCTTATCGATGCTGTTGAAAAAATAAGTATTGATCCGCTAAAGATCTATCCAAATCCGGGAAATGGAATTATTAAAATCAGTTCTGACATTGACGGATATACAAACAGAAAACCGGTGCGCTATAGTATCTTCAATTCGGCAGGGATATGCCTTGTAAAAGATCGCTCTTTAGAGGATTCTGTGACTACTATCGATATTTCCGCTAATCCGACAGGACTTTACCTGATAGTTATATACCGGGATGAAGGGCTAAAGGCATATAAATACTCTCTCATTAAGTAATCAAAACAAACCCCGCAAGATTGGCGGGGTTTTTGCATAAATTGATTTTTTAGAATTCTATATTAGAAAATTAAGCTAATTTTGCTGGATATTTTAAAAAATCGTAAAAACACCTACAAATGAGCATTATAAATAATGTCTTAGGGCTCTTTCTGGGAAACAAGTATGAAAGAGACCTGAAAGAAATTAACCCCTACATAGCTAAAATACATGAGGAATTTGAGAAGCTGCAAGGGCTATCTAATGACAATCTGAGAGACCTTACAGATGAGATTAAGAAGGAGATCCATGCGGGTATTGAAGGATATGAGACAGAGATAAAAACTCTTAGAACGAAAGCAGAATCTGAGGAGGATGTCTATCTGAAAGAGGAGATATACAATGCTATTGATAAAATTGAAGGTCAGATAAATGATAATCTCGAGATAATACTGGATAATCTTGTTCCACGAGCATTTGCAATAGTAAAAGAGACTGCCAGAAGATTTAAGGAGAATAATACACTTGAGGTTACTGCACGACAATATGACAGGGACCTGGCTGCTACACGGGAAAGTGTAAACATTAATGGTAATAAAGCTGTTTGGAATAACATGTGGATCGCCGGAGGAAATGAGATTATCTGGGATATGATTCATTATGATGTTCAGCTTATCGGAGGTGTGGCTCTCCATAAAGGTAAAATTGCAGAAATGGGAACCGGCGAGGGGAAAACAGTGGTGGCAACCCTTCCGGTCTTTCTTAATGCTCTGGCAGGCAGGGGAGTGCATATTGTAACTGTAAATGATTACTTGTCAAAACGCGACTCTGAATGGATGGGACCTATCTATGAGTTTCACGGTCTTACTGTTGATTGTATCGATAAACACCAGCCTAACTCATCCGATAGGCGTAAAGCATATTATGCTGATATTACCTTTGGCACAAACAATGAATTTGGTTTCGACTATCTGAGGGATAATATGGCTATTAATCCTGAAGACCTTGTTCAACGTAAACATCATTATGCTATCGTCGACGAAGTTGATTCAGTTCTTATAGATGATGCCCGTACACCACTAATCATTTCAGGTCCAACAGCTAAAAGCGATACACAGCAGTTTGATGAGTTGAAGCCTAAAGTTGATAAACTTGTTAGTGCTCAAAAAAGATTGGTTACACAGATACTTGCTGATGCAAAGAAACTTATTGCTGAAGGTAAAAATGAAGAGGGAGGTTTACTCCTCCTAAGAGCTTATAAAGGTCTTCCAAAAAATAATGCTCTCATTAAGTTTCTAAGTGAGGAAGGCAATAAATCCTTGCTTTTAAAGACTGAGAACTTCTATATGCAGAATAACAGTAAGGAGATGCCGAAAGCAACTGATCCTCTTTTCTTTATAATTGACGAAAAGGCGAACTCCATTGAGCTTACGGAAAACGGACTTGATCTTATCTCAACATCTGTTGAAGATGCAAGTTTTTTTATTCTGCCTGATGTTGGATCCAGAATAGCCGATTTAGAAAAATCTGATTTGTCTGATAGAGAGAAACTGAAGACAAAAGATGAGCTGCTCCAGGACTATTCGGTTAAATCGGAAAGAGTGCATACTATGACACAATTACTTAAAGCCTGGACACTTTTTGACCGCGATACAGAGTATATAGTGGTTGATAATAAGGTTAAGATTGTTGATGAACAAACTGGACGTGTTCTTGAGGGTCGAAGATATTCCGATGGTCTTCATCAGGCAATTGAGGCAAAAGAAAACGTGAAAGTTGAAGCTGCCACTCAAACCTACGCAACTATTACACTGCAGAATTACTTCAGGATGTACCATAAGCTGGCCGGAATGACAGGTACAGCGGAAACTGAGGCAGGTGAACTCTGGGATATCTATAAACTTGATGTTGTTGTTATTCCAACAAACAGACCAATAGTCAGATTTGACCGGGAGGATCTTGTATATAAAACCAAACGTGAAAAATATAATGCAGTAATTGAGGAGATTGCCGAAATGAACCGGCTGGGAAGACCCGTTCTTGTTGGAACAACTTCGGTTGAGATTTCGGAATTGTTAAGTCGCATGCTCAAGATGAAGGGTATTAAGCACAACGTCCTTAACGCAAAATTACATCAGAGAGAAGCTGAAATTGTTGCTGAAGCAGGAAAAACGGGCACAGTAACAATAGCTACCAACATGGCTGGACGCGGTACCGATATAAAACTGACCGACGAGGTCAGGAAAGCAGGCGGACTGGCAATAATTGGTACTGAACGACATGAATCGAGAAGGGTAGACAGGCAGTTGCGGGGTAGGGCAGGCAGACAGGGAGATCCTGGTTCTTCACAATTCTTTGTTTCTCTGGAGGATGAGCTGATGAGGTTGTTCGGTTCAGAAAGAATTTCCGGAATTATGGATAAACTGGGCCTGAAAGACGGCGAAATGATACAACATTCGATGATATCAAAATCTATCGAACGAGCGCAGAAAAAGGTTGAAGAAAACAACTTTGGCATTCGGAAAAGGCTCCTTGAATATGACGATGTAATGAATTCACAAAGGGAGGTCATATATAAGAAAAGGAGACATGCTCTTCTTGGAGAAAGGTTGAGTGTTGATATAGCGAATATGATGTTTGATGTTACTGAAAACCTTATTGATACGTACCATGGAGATGGAGATTTTGAAAGTTTTGATTTTGAACTTATTCGTTCATTCTCAATGGATTCTCCTGTTCCGGATGAGGAGTTTAAAAGATCCAATTCAAGTGAGGTAACTGATAAAGTGTATTCAAAGGTTCTTGGTACCTATAAAAGAAAAGTTGAAACAATATCATCCCAGGCATATCCTGTTTTAAAGGATGTTTATGACAGAATGTCACAGACTTATGAAAATGTCGTTGTCCCTATTTCAGATGGAGTAAGAGTATTTCAGGTTGTCACAAATCTTAAAGCCACAGCAGAATCAGAAGGAAGGGAACTCGCAAAATCATACGAGAAAACAGTGGTTCTTGCCACAATTGATGATTCATGGAAAGAGCATTTACGGGAGATGGATGAACTTAAACAGTCGGTTCAGAATGCAACTTATGAGCAGAAAGATCCACTGTTGATTTACAAATTTGAATCTTTCGAGTTGTTCAAGACAATGATTAATAAAGTTAATAAGGACGTTGTCAGCACCCTTATGAAGGGTCATATACCTACCCAGGATCCCGAACAGGTCAAAGAAGCACAGCGCAGACGACAGATGGATATGAGTAAATTGAGAACATCAAAAAGTGATTTTTCCCAATATAGCTCTACAGGGGGTGGCGGACAGAAAGAAAATCAGAGAACTGAACCTGTACGTGTTGATAAAAAGGTTGGACGTAACGATCCATGTCCTTGCGGAAGCGGTAAGAAATACAAGCAATGCCATGGTAGGCAACAAGGGGGCATGCAGGGAGCAAACGCAAATGTCTGATCAGCCTTTATCGAACTCTTCAATCGCTTTCTGTATCCTGGTGTAGATAGGTCTGGTAACAGGGACAAGAGGTAACCGGAGATTATTATTGCAGAGATTCATGATATTCAACATAGCCTTTACACCGGCAGGATTTCCATCAATAAAACACAATTCAATCATCTCCATTATATGAAATTGCATTTCACGTGCTGTCTTGAAATTATTCTTCAGAGCATGGTTTGCCAGTTCACTGCACTGTAGAGGGAATGCGTTGGCAAGAACAGAAATGACTCCGGAGCCTCCAAGAGAGATAACCGGGATGGTCATTGTATCATCTCCTGATATCACACTGAAATTCTCCGGCTTGCCTTTTATTATCCTCATAATCTGACCTATATCGCCTGAAGCCTCTTTAATAGCCACAATGTTTTCACATTCATTTGCAAGCTGTAAGCATGTTTCTGAAGATATATTACTGCAGGTCCTGCCGGGGACATTATAAAGTATAACTGGCAGGTCTGTGCTTGTGGCAATAGCTTTAAAATGCTGAAAAAGACCCCTTTGATTAGGCTTATTATAATATGGTGCAACAGACAATATCCCATCAACACCAGCAAGATTTGAATTCCTTATAGTGGTAATAATCTCCTGTGTGTTATTTCCACCAATGCCCACAACAAGAGGAACTCTTTTATCAATAGCTTCAACAACATACGAAATCAAAGCTTTTTTCTCATCTTTAGTAAGAGTAACTGACTCGCCCGTAGTTCCCATCGCTACAATGTAATTAACTCCTCCTTCTATAACATGATTTATTACCTTCCCAAAAGATACAAAATCAATACTTGAGTCACTTCTAAAGGGTGTAATAATAGCTACACCTGTTCCTCTGAATTTTCTCATTTTATTTGATAATTATTAGCTTTAATATAATCTCCAGAATTTATCATTTCAAGGTAAATGATAATCTGCTTCAGATAATCTTCAATATCGACCGGGTACTTAATTTCCATCATGAGATCAAAGGGAGTATCTATTGTCTCAGCTTCAAATAACCCAACCTTGAATTTTGCAGCAGATAATTTCGATATATATCTTAATGGCAACAGATTTTTAAAATTGATGTCAATAAGGATTTCATAAGGGTTTCTGATAAAGGTATCAGTTTCAGGAGAGACTGGATGATAGAAGAAATTCAGTTCCTTCTTTCTTATGCATGTGAGATATCTGATAGCCGTATATTTGTCCGGAAGTTCTTTCCCCGGAAAATATCCAAATATTTTAACTTCAATATTCCTCTCATGCATCTTCTGATAGAATTTCGATAAAAACTGGAAGTCTTCCGGTTTCGAAGCATCCCATACGATACCAATATTCTTCACCAGGCCTATATTTGAATAAAACACCTTCCTTCTGGTTTTGGCAGATTTTTTTTTAAGCAACACATTACCTACTTTAAGTCGCGTATTTCTAAAAATTTCCATAATACAAACCTAATAGTTTTTTGTTAATACAAGCTGCGACTGCCTATTTATCTTCACCAATTAATTTGAGGAATTCCTCTTCATTCATAATCATTATTCCAAGCTCAACCGCTTTTTCTTTTTTTGACTGACCCATGTTTTCCCCAGCCAGAATAAATGAGGTATTTCCAGAAACTGATGTAGAAACTTTACCCCCGTTTTGTTCAATCATTTCTTTATATTCATCCCTCGTCTTTTTTTGAAAGATACCTGAGATAACAATAGTCTTATTCGTAAGTACACTGGTAGTATTCACTGTTATGTTGTCGTCATTGAGCTTAAGCCCTTCCATCTTGAGCTTGCGGATTATTTCGAGATTTTCATTATCGGAAAAATATGCAATGATGCTGGCTGCTATTTTAGGGCCAATTTCATTAACACTGGTCAATTGTTCAGCACTTGAATCTATGAGTTCGTCTATCGACCTGAATTGTCTGGAAATTGTTTTTGCAACAGTCTCCCCAACATGTCTTATACCCAGTGCATAAAGAACCCTGTGATATGGTGTATTAACAGAATTCTTAATACTTCTCAATATGTTGGCTGCCGATTTTTCACCTAACCGATCCAGTGGAATTAGTTGCTCATATTTCAATTTATAGAGATCAGCAAAATTGGTTATAAGCTTCTTGCTGAAAAGCAGGTCAATGGTCTCCTCTCCCAGACCATCAATATCCATAGCTTTCCTGCTGATAAAATGTTCAATTCTTCCTTTTATCTGGGGAGGACAGTGCAGATAGTTAGGACAGAAATGGTTCGCTTCTCCTTCATTTTTTACTAAGTGAGTTCCACATTCCGGACAGTTTGAAATAAATACTATTTTCTTACTATTCTCATCTCTGAATGATTGATCGACGCCTGTTATTTTTGGAATAATTTCACCCCCCTTTTCAACACAGACCATATCGTTTAGATGTAAGTCGAGCAGGGCAATCTGGTCTGCATTGTGAAGTGAGGCTCTCTTTACTGTTGAGCCTGATAGCACGACAGGCTCAAGATTTGCTACAGGGGTAACCGCCCCGGTCCTGCCAACCTGGTAAATGACAGATAGTAGTCTTGTTGATGCCTCTTCCGCTTTATACTTATATGCAATTGCCCAACGTGGTGATTTTGCTGTAAATCCAAGTTTTTCCTGTGCTATAAGTGAGTTAACTTTAACGACAACTCCGTCAGTATCATAAGGAAGATTTCTTCTTGCAGTTTCCCAATGGGATATGTATTGAAATACTTCATCAATATTTTTACATAACCTAACGCTGTCAGGAACTTTGAAGCCCCAGCAGGATGCCTCTTTTAAGTTCTCAAAATGATTATCATGAGGAAGCTCCCCGGAGAGAATGAAATAGATAATACAATCAAGTGATCTTAAGGCTACAATCCTTGGATCGAGCAATTTAAGCGTTCCGGCAGCTGCATTTCTGGGGTTGGCAAAAGGAGATATTTCTGATTTTAACCTCTCAGCATTCAAAGAGTTAAATACTGCTCTTGGCATTAATATCTCACCCCTGATAACAAATTCAGCAGGTACATTTTTATTAGTAACAGTTAAGGGGATACTTCCAATTGTTTTAACATTTAAGGTAACATCGTCTCCTTTGATACCATCGCCCCTGGTAATTGCCCTGAAAAGAGTTCCGTTCCTGTAGATTATGCTGATCGAAGCACCATCATATTTTAGTTCACATACATATTCAGTTGATTCTGAGGTAGTTTTCTTTATCCTTGAGTCAAATTGCCGAAGTTCTTCTTCACTATATGTGTTTCCAAGTGAAAGCATGGGATACTGGTGTTCATATTGCTCGAACTCCTTAGTGATATCACTTCCAACTCTCTGTGATGGAGAATCAGCTGTTATAAATTCAGGGAACTTTTTTTCAAGCGACTCCAGTTCATTTAACAGGATATCATATTCGAAATCTGATATCAATGGCTGATTCAGAACATAATACCTGTGATTGTTTTCTTCAATTTCCCTGCGGATTCTTTCAATTCTATCCTTTGCTTCTGATTTCTTCATATCATTATAAGAGATGGGGTAAATAAATTGATTTTCAAGCGATTAATATTATTTATAAATGGAAATAAAAAGATTGTAAACATCTTTAACTCCATACCCCGTCAATTACCCGACCGCATTTATTACATTTTGTTTCTGTTATATTATTAGACACAATCCGGTAACCTTGTCGGATTACAAGAGTAGAATTACATGATGGGCAACTGGTATTTGATTTTTCATTTCCCGGGATATTTCCCGTATATACATATTTTATTCCTTCCTCTGAAGCAATTTCCGCCGCTCGATTTAAAACATCCAATGGAGTTGGGGGCAACTGATCCAGTTTATGAATAGGATAGAACCTGCTGAAATGTATTGGAGTATTGCTGAATCCATTATCGCTCAACCACCCGCACATCTTCCTTATTTCATCCAGGTTATCTGTCCAGGAAGGAACAACAAGGTTGGTGATTTCAAGCCAGACGCCCATTTCTTTATATATTTTAAGAGAATCCAGAACAGGCTGTAATTTTCCACCGGTAAGTTTGAGATATATGCCTTCGCTGAATGCTTTCAAATCAATATTTGCACCATCAATAACGCCACAGAGATTTCTTAATGGACCTTCATTAATATACCCGTTTGACTTGATTATATTTTTAATACCTGCCTCTTTTGCAAGTGTGGCTGTTTCAAAAACATACTCATAGAAAGTTGTTGGTTCTGAATAGGTATATGCAATCGACCTGCACCTGTTTTTAATACATTCCTCTATTACCCTTTCAGGCATAAGATCGTAGTTTCTTGTTTTATCGGGACTTGTTTGCGAAATAGTCCAGTTTTGACAATTAAGGCATACCAGATTACATCCGGCTGTGGCAATTGAGTAGGCCCTTGAGCCTGGAAGAAAATGATAGAGTGGTTTCTTTTCAACAGGATCAACATTTGCAGAACATGGGTTTCCGAACGCGAGAGTAAATAATTTTGATTCAAAAACCTTTCTATTATTGCATTTGCTTAGCTCACCCTCCTTAAGAACACATTCATTAGGACATATTCTGCACATTATTCCCCTGGCTGTCTCCTCCTGGTACATAGCGATTTTTTTGTAAATGCCCCTTTGATCAGATGTCATTTCAGAGCAAATAGTATGGCAGGGAAAGCAGACCATCCCTGCTGAAAATGCAATGGTCTTTTTCAGAAAATCACGTTTGCTTTTATCAAAATAATATTGTTTCATTAACCAAATAAAAAGCTGATCCAATAATTAATAAAGCTACTATTTGTTCCTAACTGTACCAAATACAATTCCGGCTAAAATTAATGAAGCAAGGAGAAGGATAGAAACCCTGATTCCAAATGCAGGAACAGCCAGACCAGAAATAAGAATAAAACCAAGGGCAGAACCGGCAAGATCAGCACTATATACTTTGGATGTTACTGATGTTCCCTCTCCTTCAATGGTGAGTTCTCTAAAGATATGCCCTGTTAAAAATGCAGGTAAAAATGAGAAAATGATTATTAATATAATTGCAGGTAAACCGCTTTCCATTGAAAGGAAATAATTGTGATTCATCGCCCCTAATATATAAAAAATCAGAAGAATGAGTGCTTTAATTCTTAAGGAAAGAGTATTGAAAAATTTAATATCAGATGATGCTCCAACCGCTAATCCGGTCATTAATCCGGCAATAACTAATCCGGCAAGATGGTACAGGTTGCCAAAGATCAATTGCAAGCTGAGTAAGATGATAATTTCGAATCCAGCCAGCGCTGAAGCACTGAAATACATCAGGAAATATCTCCTTTTTATTGTCAGAACAGGTAATGCGAAGACTATAACCATTAAAGCAATTACGAGTCTCTTCTCACCGATATATTTACTGAAACTAAATGCCTGAAAATAGAAACTTGCAATGGGATATGCATACCTGTTCTGTTTTATCCCCCTGTCGAAAAGTGACATCACATCTGTTGATTTTTGGGTAATCAGATCATCAGCAAGATAGTCCGAACTTACATATATATTCTTAATATCTCTTACTTCTGAAAGTTCGCAGAATGAGACAGATAATTCTGTATCAGATGCAATGAAGTAGAGTTTATTGCCAACAACCGGCCTGACATATTTAAATACAGATGCCAGACTATTATTAATTGATGAATATAAATTCAATAATTCTTTATTGAAATAGTCGTCTCCAGGTCCTGGTGAACACATAAAAACTCCACCCGTTTTTAGTCTCTTCTTAGCCAGACTGAAGAATTCAGTTGTATAGTACCTGTTAAGTAGAAGAGTGGTGGGAGGAGGGATGAGAAGTATTATAACATCAACTACTTCTGAAGACTTTTTGATATACCTGAAAGCATCGGTGTTGGCAATAATGAGCTCTTTTTCAAAAGTATTTTCTGGTATTATTTGGGCCCTTGCGAGTGCAGGATCTCTTTCAATATAAATTAACTTCCTTACAGGATATTTCAATATTTCAGGAAGATGAGAGGTAAGAGATCCGGATACTAGAATTACCTTTTCAGGCGATTCTCTCTGAAGCATTGAGTAATGAATGTTCTCCTCCCTTTCGATTACATCGTCATTATGTGAAAGAAGTCTCTGATCGTAATAGACACTTCTTTCATTCTGATAAATGCCCTCTGATATGTTTCCATAGGGTGTATCTTCCGTACTGGTTATTTTTATGCCTGGCAGTAAAATTTGTCTGAAGAAGATATCGGGCTTGAAAACGATGATGCAGACCACCAATATAACAACGATAATTTTTGCAATAATCTTTGTTCCGGTACTGCCTGGAAAAAATGTAAATGCCACGTAGGCTGATGATAATATTACTATAAGGAGCATCAACTGGTAGGTATTCAGAATACCTGAAGTAAGAATTGATATTAAAATACCGGAAGCGATACCTCCTGTTGTCTCTATTGAAAAAGATCTCCCGGGAACAAAACCATGTGCCGACCTGGCAAAAGAAATCAGTTTAATAAAAGTAAACCCAGATACCAGACAAAAAGGGGTCAGCACCAGGAGGGTATAAATAATGCTCAGTAAAAAGGATGGGCTCTCACCGGTTTTAAGCAACAATCTTGATAACAATAGCAGAAGAAGCAGTGAAACCAGCGGGCTGATAGAAAAAATGAGATTAATCTTTCTGATATCATTTAGAAGGGATCTTCCTGCCAGGTAGGAGCCAATTGCAGATGAGATCAGCCAGGAACCAAGAAATATGCCTGTTATAAGCTCGTATCCGCCTGAGATATTCATCATCTCTCTCAACAGCAAAAGCTGAAATGAAGAACTGACAAATCCTACTATGAATAAATTGGTAGAAATTTCACCTTTGCTTACTTCTGGAGATATTTCTTTTTCAATCAGACTTTCCTGTTTTTCAAATACCTTTTTAAAATAAGAAAGATGCCAGATAAAATGAAAAAGACCTGTAAATGCCATGCCAATACCAAACTCTGCATGCCATTTTACTATCGATTTAACAATAGGGATATTCCACTTATAATTTATCTGTAATGCCATAAAGATACCTGCCATACAGGTAATAATAAATGCAATGGCAAGTAACAGATTCCAAAACCTTTTATGGAAAAGAAGGGAATAATAACCAATTCTGTAGAAAATGTAACTAATTAAATATAAGAGTATTGCAGTTACACCTGTGGCAATAACATGATACATGGTTAGCTCTTGTTATCTTCTAGTACTACTCCTTCGTAGATAAAAATATCTGCATCTTTCCATCCATCCCACCCAAGTCCTGCTTTTTCCCTCGAGGTATAACCAAGAAACTCCTCGATTGACCAGCCGTTTTCCGTAGCCACCTGAGGAAGCATCGTCCCGGCTCTCATATCCTTTTTAATATATATTCCATGTTTTCCAAGGACTATTTCACTAATATCATTTATCTTCTTCAATGGACCAAGAACAGTTATCTCCATGTCGGTTTTTTCAAATTCTTCCCTTGTGAGCGGTGAAAAACGAGGATCTTCGAAGGCAGATGAAAAAGCCGATGCTCGGACTGCCTCATAAAGAGGATCTGAGGAGATGAATCTCCCTATACAACCTCTTAATGTTCCGTTTATTTTGAGTGTAACAAAAGCACCCATGGGGATCTTTAATTTAGATGGCATGGACTTATCGTCAATAACCAATCTCTTTTTATCATATATCATCGACTTTATGCTGCTTTGTGCAATAGCAAAAAGCTGAGTAACCTCTTCATCCGAGAATGAAAAAACTTCTCCGGCAATATCTTCTTTTAAAATACTAAGGCTCTTGTCTGTTATTGAGATAGCATGATATCCAACTACCTCATCTTTACCGCCATAAGGTGAATCGCCTGAGTTACAATAATCAATCAGGCTTATTTCAAGTTGTGGATTTCCCTCAGCCAGATAAAGAAGTATGAGGCCTGAAGTCCAGCCACACATACTGGTTGCTAAACCCCTGATCTGCTTTGATGAGTTTTTTTTAAGTGTATTAAGGAAAGTAGCCGGATTGCCTGAAGCTATACTCAGGCCGGTAAGGTTGTCAATTTCAACTGCCTCTTTATATGGGGGATAATGTGAGAAGTCACTGCTTATAACAAATAGATTTTCTTTTGTGAACCAGGGCCTGAGTATCTCTGAAATCTTCCGCAAGGTATTTTCGTTGTCAGTTCCAATAATAATAGGAACTATCATTGGCATATCTTTAAAATATGATTGAATGAGAGGTAACTGAACTTCCAGACTATGCTCCTGCAGATGTGCCGTTGTTGGAAAACGGAACTCTTTGTTCTCTTTAATCAGGCTACTGGCAATTTCTCTGTTCACAGAAACTTTTCCCAATGGTGTAATATAGTCCCCTGTATTATATACTGATGCTCCATCAAATGACATGACATGGCTTGATCCAATAATAAATATGTTTTTATATGTTATGTTTTTTGGGATTGTTGAATATGCTGATGCAGATATTCCGCCTGAAAATACATATCCTGCATGCGGACTGATAATTGCCCTGATATATCGAGTATCTGCTCCTTTTTTACAATTTTTGAAAAGTTGAGCTATATCCTTGCTAAGAGTCTCCTTATCAGCCGGATAGAACCTCCCGGCTGCCATCGGCTGCCTGTCAGTTGTTATATTTTGGGAAAATGTTTCCATAATGGCGAATATTGAAAACAACACAAAGATTAGGGTCTTCATGATAGGTTTAATAATTTGGCGTACTAAAGTTATGCCAAATAATTAAAGAAAAAATAAATTTGTTTGTAATTGTTGGGGGAGTAACTAAATTAGAACCATCGATTCTTTAAGAATTTCACCTTTTTCGTCGGTCCCGTAGATCTTTATTCCAAGACTAATGACTGGAGTGCCGATCATGTCAATTATAGGACTAAGTGCGTCTTTAAGATCCTCAATTTCCATATTATCAAACTCTTCAATATGAAAATAGAGGTGTATCAATAAGGTATATTCACTTTCATTAATGGAGCAAAGAGCTTTTACTATTTTTGCCAGCCATATTGCTGACGCGGTATTGAAATATTCGAGGTTAAATCGAAGGTTAGTCGTTTGCCTGGGTTTTTTAATGTAATCATTAACCCACCTGAGAACATCTTCATAAAGCTCAGCCGCATTTTCCGGAATAGACCTGCCAGATAATATCAGATCACCGGTAAAATGGTTCAAATCGATTTGTGGTGTTTTTCCGGTTGGTTCAATATTTAAGCTTTTCAGTTCCAATTTAGTAGTCTTTAAGTTCAAGAACAGATTAACAGGCTGAGTAATTATTTATCAAAATTATGATAACTTTTTCATTATGGGATGATTCTTTATCAAAAAGAAAAGGTCAATGGTCAAAAAAAATGATCCTTTGGCATAAGTAGCACTAATTTCAATGTAGATTTTATATCCCTTTTTGAACATGTTTTCTTGTAAATCAATATATTAAAATGTTATATTTGCAGGCTGAAATTTGCAGATAAAAGATGGAAATTGTGCTCAAAGGTAATATAAAGGAAGCTGTCAGTTTCCTTTATAATGAAGAGGTTTCAGACGACCTGATTCAGATCCAGGAAACAAGAAAAGATTTCAATGGGGATTTTACCCTCGTTGTTTTTCCGCTCTTGCGCTTCTCAAAGACCACTCCTGAAAAGACTGGCGAAACAATTGGGATGTACCTGGTCGATAACTTCCCAGCCATATCTGGTTTCAACGTTATCAAAGGATTCCTTAATCTTGAGATTTCAGATGTATGGTGGGTAGAATATTTTGAGAAAATAGCAACAGAGAATGATCTTTTTCAACTATGCCAGACGTCAAAACCTGAGACAATACTCGTTGAATACTCCTCTCCCAATACGAATAAGCCGTTACACCTGGGGCATATCCGTAACAACCTTCTTGGATTTTCACTTTACCGGATTTTATCTGCATGTGGTAACAGAGTCATAAAGACAAATATTGTTAATGACAGGGGCATTCATATCTGCAAGTCCATGCTGGCATGGCAAAAATTCGGAAATGGTGAAACGCCGTCCTCATCCGGACTTAAGGGTGATCATCTTGTCGGGAAATATTACGTCTTATTCGAAAAGGAGTATAAGCTTCAGGTTGAAAAGCTTATTAAAGAAGGTCTGGATGAGAATGAGGCTAAAAACAATGCACCCCTCATGAAAGAGACAAGAGAGATGCTTCTAAAGTGGGAGGCCGGAGATAGGGAGACTATTGAGCTCTGGAAAATTATGAACTCCTGGGTCTATACCGGCTTTGATGAGACATATACAAAGTTAGGCGTTGATTTTGATAAAATTTATTATGAATCAGAGACATATAAGCTGGGTAAGGAAATTGTAGTTGAGGCTTTGAAGAATAATGTACTATATAAAAACGGAGATAGTTCGATATGGGCTGACCTTACTCCTGAAGGGTTGGATCAGAAGCTCCTTTTACGTTCTGACGGAACAGCAGTATATATGACTCAGGATCTTGGCACAGCAGTTGACAGGTATAACGAATATAGATTCGATAAGAATCTTTACGTTGTCGGAAATGAGCAAAATTATCATTTTCAGGTACTTAGGGCTGTTTTATTGAAAATGGGATATAGTTGGGCTGATGGACTCATACATTTCTCGTACGGGATGGTGGAGCTGCCTGAAGGAAAAATGAAATCGCGAGAGGGCACAATTGTAGATGCTGATGATCTTATAAATGAGATGCAGGAAACTGCCAGAGAGGTATCTCTTGAACTGGGTAAACTCTCCGAATTTTCTGACTCAGAAAAGGAGGACATTTTCAGGAAGATAGGAATGGGCGCTTTGAAGTATTATATTCTCAAGGTGGATCCAAAGAAGAATATGACCTTCAATCCTGCAGAGTCAATTGATTTTAATGGGAATACTGGTCCTTTTATTCAGTATACATACGCAAGGATCAAGTCAGTTTTCAGAAAGGCTGAACAATTGGGAATTAATTCAGAAGCGATAGCATTATCTGAACTTAAACCATTAAGCAAGGAAATTGAATTGATAAAACTTATTCGAAAGTTCTCTGAAACTGTTACCTTGGCAGCAACAGGCTATAGCCCGGCGTTAATTGCCAATTACTGCTATGAACTGTCAAAAGAGTATAATCAGTTTTACCATGACTATTCAATTCTCGGGGAAACAAATGCTTTGGTAAGAAATTTCAGGCTTATGCTTTCCAGGGTAATAAGCGAAATACTCTTTAAAGGCATGTGGTTGTTGGGGATAGAGATGCCGGAGAGGATGTAGGCCCCCCAACCCCCCTGAAGGGGGGCTAATAAAGTATTGTGATAACATTTTATTAAATATACATATGTTCGAAAATTTAAGCGAACGGCTGGATAAATCCTTTAAGCTCCTCAAAGGACAGGGAAGGATATCTGAAATAAATATTGCCGAAACACTTAAGGAAGTTCGCAGAGCATTGCTGGATGCTGATGTGAATTTTAAAATTGCCAAACAATTTACAGACACAGTTAAGGAGATTTCATTGGGTCAGGAGGTTCTGAGGTCAGTAAATCCATCTCAAATGATGGTTAAGATAGTTCATGATGAACTTGTTAAACTGATGGGAATTGACAAATCCGATATTAATATTAAAGTTAATCCCTCAATAATATTAATTGCAGGGCTTCAGGGTTCTGGAAAAACGACCTTTAGTGGAAAACTTGCTAATTGGGTTAAGAGCAAAAGGGGAAAAAATCCGCTTCTTGTGGCCTGTGATGTTTACAGACCTGCTGCTATTGAACAGTTAAAGATAATTGGAACACAGGTAGAGGTTCCTGTATTTACTGAAGATGGTAGTTTAAATCCGGTTGCGATTGCGAGAAATTCTGTTAAAGAGGCGAAAAAGAATGGATATGATCTGGTAATTATTGATACTGCAGGTCGTCTGGCAATCGATGAGGAGATGATGAAAGAGATTTCATCAATAAAAAGTGCAGTTAATCCTCATGAGATACTTTTCGTAGTCGATTCAATGACCGGTCAGGATGCAGTTAATACTGCAAGGGAATTTAATGAAAGACTGGATTTTAACGGAGTTGTGTTGACCAAGCTCGATGGCGATACAAGGGGAGGGGCGGCTCTTTCGATAAAATCAGTTGTCAACAAACCTATAAAGTTTGTAAGTTCCGGTGAGAAGATGGATGCCATTGATATCTTCTATCCTGAAAGAATGGCGGACAGGATTCTGGGTATGGGAGATATTGTTTCCCTGGTTGAAAAAGCACAGGAGCAAATTGATACAGAGGAAGCCAGAAAGCTGCAGAAGAAAATAGCAAAAGATCAGTTCGATTTTAACGACTTTATTGCCCAGGTCCAGCAGATTAAAAAAATGGGTAATGTAAAAGATCTTATGTCCATGATTCCGGGTGTTGGTAAAGCAGTAAAGGATCTTGATATTGATGATAATGCATTTAAAGGAATTGAGGCTATAATTAATAGTATGACTCCTGAAGAGAGAGTGAATCCGGTTGTTCTTAACGGGACCAGGCGAAAAAGAATTGCAATGGGAAGCGGAACAACTGTTCAGGAGGTTAACAAGCTTTTAAAGCAATTCGATGAGACACGCAAGATGATGAAAATGATGACTAAAGGCGGAAATGTTGCCAGATTAATGGGTAAAAAATAATCAGATATGTATAAGTTAATTGATGGGAAAAGGATCGCGTCTGAAATTAAAAAGGAGATTGCAGACGAAGTAACAAAGCTTAAAAGTGCCGGCAAAAAGATACCACACCTGGCAGCTATTCTTGTTGGAAATGATGGCTCCAGTGAGACATATGTCGCATACAAAGTAAAAGACTGTGAAGAAGTTGGCTTTAAATCAACTCTGATCAGATTTGATAATGAGATAGCTGAGACTGTTTTGCTTGATAAAATTGCGGAGCTCAATAACGATCCTGATATTGATGGATTCATAGTTCAGTTACCATTGCCCGATCATATATCTGAATACAAGGTAATTGAAGCCATAGATCCGCGGAAGGACTCCGACGGTTTTCACCCTGTAAATATTGGAAAAATGGTTATCGGACTTCCGGGATATCTTCCTGCAACACCCTATGGTATTATTGAACTTATTAAGAGATACAACATTGAAACTTCAGGAAAAAGTTGTGTGGTTATTGGCAGAAGTAATATTGTTGGAAAACCGGTAAGTATTCTCCTGGCCCGGAAAGGAACGGATGCAACTGTAACAGTTGTACACAGCCGTACAAAAGAGATTCAGAGAATAGTAAGTCAGGCCGATATTATTATTGCAGCTATGGGTTCACCCGGCTTCGTTACAGCCGAAATGGTTAAAATAGGGGCGGTTGTGATAGATGTGGGTACAACACGTGTGAGCAGTCCGGATACGAAATCAGGGTTTAAGCTGGTTGGTGACGTTGATTTTCAGAATGTTGCACCTAAATGTTCGTATATTACCCCAGTGCCTGGAGGAGTAGGTCCGATGACCCGGGTATCTCTTTTGCAAAATACCCTTTCAGCTTCAAAAAACAGGTAACAGTTATTTAATAATCCTGGTCTACTTACTTCCGGGGATACTAAAACCCGTAAAATAGAGGTCAAAACCACCCTTGCCCCCGGGTCTGTTTGAAGAGAACATCATGAACAGGTTGGTGAAATCAGGATGATGCCCGATTACTGGTCTGTATTCATCTGATGAAGTATTAACGGACGGGCCCATATTTACGGGAGAACCCCATTTCCCGTTCTTAAAGAGTGAATAGTACAGATCAAAACCACCCAATCCACCAGGCCGGTTGGAAGCAAAAACCATAAGACTTCTGAATACCAAAGGACATTTATCATCACTTGAGCTGTTTACACTGTCAACCCTGGCTGAGGCCGAATACTCCATATCAAACCACTTAGAGATTTCTGTATCTATTGGTCTGTTGTGTAAATAAATATCGAAATTTCCATCCCTGTTTGACGTAAAATAAGCTGAATCTAGATTTGCATCAAAACAGAAATAGGCATCATCAGAATCGCTGTTCAGAAGTTTAACAGGGTAAGGGCCGGAGATTTCCGGTAATGTATAATTATACATAGGCTGGTTTTTGAAATAGAAAAAATCCAGATCACCAGCTTCCGTTTCTGAAGCCAGTATCAGGTATTCAAAACCATCCAATGAGCTAAAGAGGCGATATGGTCCAAAATCATTTCCTGGAGTTTGTGCTTTTGTAATCAGTGAACTAAGAAACGGATCGTTATACATTTCAGCTATGAGGTCAAAATCGCCGGTGGTCTGGTTGAATACAAATGATATTAATGCCTGTTCAAGATCAAACTGTCCGCCGGAACTCTTTCTGTTGCTTGAAAATATTATTGGAGCATTACCAGTGAGTTCATACAACGCTATATTATAATCATCATATGCGGAGTTGATTAACGGCATGCTTACTACACTGTCGGGAAATGTTCCCTTTGGAAAATTAATCGGATTATCAGTTTTTTTGCAATCAGTAAGGGATAATAAAATTAAAAGGAAGCTAAGAACCAGTACTATGCACCTATTATAGGATGATTTGTTCATTTTGTTGGTTTTACAATTCGTCCTGACAAATATATTAATATTAAATGAAAAACCGGGGTTTCTCCCGGTTCTTCAAAGGTAGAATTTAGGTTAATTCTAGGGTATATAGGGTAAGGTTAAAACAATTTCCCGTTTACAATCTAATAGATGAATATTTTCAGCCAGAGGTTGCGTGATGGGGATAAAAAAATCAAAATGTTGATAATTAGTATTTATGTAAACACCCTTATTAAAAATAGTATTATTTTTGTACGCGTAAAATATTATGGACGATGGAAGAGGATAAGTATGGATTTTCCTACGAAGAAGAGGTGAAAAATGCGGTGCAAAAGTTTGAGAAGATGCGAACGAATAATGAAAGTTATTTTTTCGATGTTATTGAATTTGAGACTATCATAGACTATTATATAGATATCAATAACTCTTTGAAAGCTTTTGAAGCTGCTACATTGGCCACCAAGCAGCATCCGAATTCAGTATCTATTCAATTAAGGAAAGCCCGGGTTCTACTCGACAAAGGAAGGGCTGTTGAAGCTCTGAGGATACTTAAGAAACTGGAGAACATTGAACCTGGAAATCATGAAGTATTTATAACAAAAGGTACAGCTCTGGGGATGTTGGGAGATATCAACGGTGCGAAAAAAATGTTTGATTATTCCTTGACTCTGGATTCTGAAGATCAGGAGAACATTCTTTTTGCAATAACCTCAGTTTTGCAAAATCTTAATTACTATGAACATCTGATTCCCTATATGTTGAAGCTTATTGAGATGGAACCGGAATTCAAAGCTCATCTGTACGATCTTGCCTATTCATATGAGAAAATTGAGGATTATGAAAACAGCATTAAATACTATCTGAAATATCTGGATGAGGAGCCATTTTCCGACAGCGCCTGGTATAATCTTGGCATAATTTATAATAAGCTTGAATCTTATGATAAAGCAACAGAAGCTTATGATTATGCACTTGCAATTAATTCCCAGAATACTTTTGCCATTTTTAATAAAGCCAATATTCTCAGCAATCTCGAAAGGTATGATGAGGCAATTCCGGTTTATCATGAATACCTTGAAAATGAGCCAGATAGTTTTGAGGCAATGACATATCTTGCAGAATGTTATGAAAAAAGAGGTGAGATGACAATGGCTCGTAAATACTACCAGGAAGCAATAGAACTGGCTCCTGAGTTTGCTGATCCATGGTTCGGACTTGGAGTTATTGCCCTTAATACGGGAAATAGTGATGAGAGCATGATTTTTTTCAGAAAAGCAATTAGACTTGATGATGAGAATCCGGAAATATGGTACATGCTTGGCAAGGCACATTATACTAAAGGTGAAAAAAAAGCTGCACTGAGATGTTTTCGTGAAGCTCTTAAACTCGATGCATATTATGACGAAGTATGGGCCGATCTGGGGAATATGATAATTGAAGATGGTCTTGCTTCAAAAGCGCTTCCGTACCTGGAACATGCTTATAAAATAACCGGGGATATTCCAGGAATGAATTATCTCCTGGCTTCATTTTATCTGCACACAGGGAAAAATGAAAAAGCTTTGAGGCATCTCACTCTTGCTGTTGAAACAGACCGCGATATGTTTAAGGAATTTGAGGAGATTTTTGCACCTTCCCTGTTTTCACGAAAGATCAAGAAATTTTTTGAAGATACCGGTCTGATTTAATATCAGGATCGCTAATTTTAACAGATTATGCAAAACATACTTCCATTCCTGCCCGAAAGACCTGTAAAACCCAGAAATTCAGGAATAACCATGGTGATGGATAAGGGCCTCAGCACAAGGGAAGCTGAAGACTTTATGTCAGTGGGAAGTGAATATACTGATTTAGTGAAACTGGGTTTTGGGACATCACTCATAACTCCGGGATTCGAAAAAAAAATCGCGATCTATAAGAAATCAGGAACAACCCCATATTTTGGAGGTACTCTGTTTGAGGCATTTATTATAAGAAATATGTTCACTGAATTTACCGAATTTCTTGATAGACATGGAATTGAAATGGTTGAAGTTTCAGATGGATCATATGATATTGAACATAGCAGAAAACTTGAATTTATAAACAAACTTGCCAGAAGAGGCAGTGTCATATCCGAGGTCGGATCAAAGAAAAAAGATGTGGTTTACTCTCCGGATGAATGGGTTGCTATGATGAAATCAGAGCTGGAAGCTGGATCGGTAAAGGTAATAGCAGAAGCCCGTGAGTCTGGCACAACAGGAATCTATAACGAGGATGGCTCAATAAACAACAAGATAATAGATGCAATAGCTGAACATGTAAAACTGGATAATGTAATTTGGGAGGCCCCGTTGAAATCGCAGCAGGCTTGGTTTATAAAGCATTTTGGAGCAAATGTGAACCTTGGAAATATAGCTCCACGTGAGATTATTCCACTTGAGTCATTACGCCTGGGACTTCGGGGAGATACTTTTTTTCAGTTTCTTCCTGATAATATGCGCTAATGGTGATTCCCACCTCATTTTCATAATCTCATACAACTTTTTATTATGAGGAAATTCGGTCTTATAGGATATCCGCTAGGGCATTCATTTTCCAGGAAGTATTTTTCCGAAAAATTCATTCGTGAAAATATAAGTGATTGTCAATATGAAAATTATCCTTTATCGAGTATAGACCTTCTGGAAGAGTTAATTTTGAGTAATCCTGATCTTTTCGGATTAAATGTAACGATCCCGTATAAAACAGCGGTTATGAAATACCTTGATTCTGTCGATGAGCAGGCAAGGGCAATAGGGGCTGTCAATGTATTGAAATTAAGAAGAGTAGAAGGAAGAGTAATATCCAAAGGGTTTAATACTGATATTGACGGTTTCAGAAGCTCCATTATCCAATTTCTTGATGAAAGAGTTAAAGATGCACTTGTTCTGGGAACCGGAGGTGGTGCAAAAGCTGTATGTTATGTTCTGAGAGAATTTGGAATTAATATAACATCGGCAGATATAATTAAGCTGGAAGGAGTATTAGACTATTCTGAAATTACCGACAATATACTCATCAGCAATCAGTTGATCGTCAATACAACACCATTGGGAATGTTTCCTGATATTATGGGAAAACCTAATCTGAATTACAGCTGTTTAAATAAAGATCATATCCTTTTCGACCTTGTATATAATCCGGAACTAACATCTTTTTTAGAAGCAGGAAAAGAGAGAGGATCTACTATAATAAGCGGGATTAAGATGCTTTATGGACAGGCTGAAAAAGCCTGGGAGATATGGAACGATAATAGTCTGTAAATCCCGGATCTTCAAACCAATTGAGAATCATTTCCCACATATTATTCAGTTTTTTGTTGATTTAAACTGAATTCTTAATAATCCTGTTGAAATATTCAAAACAAAAACTAAATTTGTGCTTTTGTTTGCAATAGGGGACAATTTAATTTCTATAAATTCATAATATTAATTCTTCATGAATTATATGCCCATTGAATATAAAAATGAACTTGATGAAAAATCATCAGATTTTTTACATTATTTAATCAAAAATGGAGGACCGGAGCCTCAGCATTATGAAGAATTCGCATCAATTGCCAATAATCTGGATACTGCTTACATAGAAGATTTCAGAGAAAAAATAAAATTTATCCTTAACGAAAATACCCTTATCGGTCATGCATTTGTAAAACCTTTTGGTTATCCTGGAGATTTTGTTCTTTTAGATAAGATTTATCAATTTTATGTTAATAAAGATCCCCGATACAAAAACTGGGATCACCTTTTTCAAAATCAGCCAGCTGCCTATGCTGTCAGAAACAGGAAGGATTTTTTTATCGAATATTGCAAAAAGCTGGTCTTAAAAAAGAAGAGTGCTAAAGTTCTCATTCTCGGATCGGGTCCGGCTGAAGATGTTTATGAATTTCTGACCAGCATTTCAGGGGGTAATAAAATGCATTTTGAATTGATCGATTTTGATAAGTCTGCAATTGATTACTCAATGAAAAAAAACAAGCAGTTTGACAGGCAGATTTCATACAGCAGGATTAATGTGTTGCGTTTCAATTCATTTAAATTGTATGATCTTATATGGAGTGCAGGCCTGGTTGACTATTTCAAGGATAAACATTTTACATTTCTTATCAGAAAATATATTAATTGCCTCACTGAAGATGGTGAAATGGTGATAAGCAATTTCAGCTCAAAAAATCCGACAAAAAGACTCATGGAGGTAATATCAGACTGGCACCTGAATCTCAGAACCGAATCGGACCTGTTCCGTATAGCTTCAGACGCCAACATTGATAACGAGATGGTTAGTGTCGAAAAAGAGCCTCTTGGTATTAACCTGTTTCTTAAAATAAGAAAAAACTAGGAAATTCCTGATTTCAATTATTTGAGACAATATAAATACCTTCTCAATGAATATTTTTAAAATTATGGGGAGAAGTATTCTCGGGCTTTCATCAGGCAGCCAGGAGTCATTGACAATAAATTATCTGACACTCTCTTTTACCGGTGATTTAAGTCAGTACGAGGAGGATTTTCAGGAGGATTATTTTAAAAGGTCTCTTAGCCCTTTTAGATTTTCCCTTATTCTCTCAATGATTTTCTATGGGGCGTTTGCTTTTCTTGATGCAGTTACTGTTCCTTCACTTAAAGAAGTATTCTGGTTTATCCGGTTTGGAATAGTCTTTCCGGTACTGATTGCAGTGTATCTTTTTTCTTATTCAAAACCATTTAAGAAATACATGCAATTCATCATATCATGTATTATGTTCATTACCAGTTTCGGGATCATAATCATGATTATTTATGCTGCAAAAGTCGGGAACTATTCATATTATGCGGGACTGATCCTGATCTTCATTTTTGGGTATTCATTTATTAGGGCAAGATTCATCTATGCATTAATTGCGGGCTGGTCAGTTGTTATTTCATACGAAATTTCTGCCATTTGGGTATCACATACTCCTGTTTCAATCCTCATTAATAATAATTATTTCTTTATAAGTGCCAATATTATCGGGATGTTAATCAGTTATTTTCTTGAGCTATCTGCCCGCAAAGAGTTCTATATTAGGATACTGTTGGAACAGGAGAAGGAAAATGTAAAAATAGCCAATAATGCACTTGAAAAAAGAGTTCAGGATCGGACCAAACAGCTTTCAGCTGCGAATTTGGATCTGAAAAAAGAGATAGAGATACGTCAAAAATTTGAAAGAGAAAGAACCGAATTGGAAAAAAAACTGTTCCAGCTTCAAAAAATGGAAACTATCGGAACATTGGCCGGAGGTATCGCGCACGACTTTAATAACATCCTGACCCCCATTCTGGGCTATACCGACATGGCACGCGAAGAATTACCTGAAGAGAGCAACCTGAGATTTGATATTGAACAGATTAACAATGCAGCGCTCCGGGGAAAAGACCTTGTTCAGCAGATACTTACTTTCAGCCGGGAAGTTGACTTTGAGAAGAAACCCATACAAATACAACCAATTGTTGAAGAGGCACTTAATTTACTTAAGGCCTCTTTTCCTCCGAGTGTCAAAATTAAACAAAATCTCGATCCCAGGATTGGTACTGTTTTGGCAGATTCCACTCATATTCATCAGATTGTGATGAATCTTTGTACAAATGCCAATCACTCGATGATTACAACGGGTGGACTCCTTGAAGTAAAACTGGATGCTTTAATGGTTGATCAGAAAATTGCAGAAAAGATTCCCAATCTGAAAAAGGGAGATTATATCAGACTGACAATCTCAGATACAGGTCATGGGATGGATATCAAAACCAAAGAGAGGATTTTTGAGCCCTTCTTTACCCATAAAGAGGTTGGTTCAGGATCCGGGCTGGGACTCTCTGTGGTTCATGGCATAATTAATAGCTATGGGGGCGCCATTGTAGTTGACAGTGCTCCAGGTGAAGGAACCAAATTTTCGATTTATCTTCCGAAACATGGAGATGATCCTTCAGGCTCCCTTATAAAAGTCAAAAAGCCGGTAAAAGGAGATGAGCATATTTTGTTCGTTGATGACGAACCTGAGGTTACTTATATGGGTAAGAAAATGCTTGAAAAGCTGGGTTATAAGGTTTCAATTAAAAGTGACAGCCTGTCTGCACTTGAAGAATTTAAGAAAGATCCTGAGAAGTATTCTCTTCTGGTCACTGATCAGATGATGCCCAATATAACCGGAACAGAGCTTGCAATTTTAATGAAAAAAATAAGTCCCGGACTGAAAGTAATTATTATTACAGGATATTCCGATAATCTGTCTGAAAAAGTGTTATCTCAGAGCGGAATTGCTGAGGTTATCTTAAAACCTATGATACTGGAAGATTTCAGTAAGGTGATCAGAAGGGTCCTTGATAATAATATTATAAAAAGAACTTAAACCATGGCAAAAATTCTTGTGTTCGATGACGAGCTCTCCATACTTCTAATGATTAAGAAAATGCTTGAAAGAGCAGGTCATGAGGTTAATTTGGCTCTAAATGGCAGAGAAGGCATGAAACTTTTAGAAAATAACCCTCCTGATCTGGTGATAACCGATATAATTATGCCTGAAAAGGAGGGATTGGAAACAATAATAGAGCTCAGGAGAAAGTATCCCGGATTAAAAATTATTGCTATTTCAGGAGGTGGACGGATTGGTCCTGAAGGTTATCTCCCGGGAGCAAAACTTCTGGGTGCCGATATGGTCTTTCAAAAACCATTGGATCAGAAAGAGTTCATGGAGGCTGTTACAAAACTACTAAATGAATAGGAGTGGAATAATGAGCCAGGCATAGTTGATATTTGGAGGCTAATATTCGAAGATATCCCAATTCAGAGATAATGCGAAAGGAGATCATTTAATAAATCTATTTGTATCGGTTTTGACAGATAGTTGTCACATCCGGCTTTAAGAGCATCTTCTCTATCACTCATCATGGCATATGCCGTTAACGCAATTACCGGTAACTCAGGTCGTTTTGCCTTTATTTTCTCTGTAGCCTGATAACCGTCCAAAATTGGAATTTTAATATCCATAATAACCAGATCGATTGAAGGATCAGCATCGCAAAAATTAATGGCTTCCAAACCGTTCTTTGCCCATAATACTCTTATTTTCATCTTTGTAAAAAATATCCTCAGGAACTCATAATTAGATATTTCATCCTCAGCAATCAAAATTGTCTTTCCATTAAATTTTTTTTCCGAAAATCCAAAAATATTAGGTGGTATAGTCTCTTTTTGTACTTTTTCAGCAATCAGGGGTATTGTAAAACTGAATAATGAACCTTTCCCTGGTTCGGATTCAATCCATATTTTTCCTCCAAGCATCTCAACTATCTTTTTTGCAATAGAAAGTCCGATCCCTGTTCCGCCATATTTCCTGATATGTGTTTCATCAACTTGCCTGAAAATATTGAAAATTATGTCATGATATTTACTATCAATACCTATGCCGGTATCCTTCACAAAGAATCTTATAAACCTGTTCCCGGCTTCTCCTTCCTCGACAAACCCAAATTCTATATATCCTTCTTCAGTGAACTTAAGGGCATTTTTTAACAAATTAATTAACACCTGTTTTACCTTCCGGCTGTCGGTTTGTACATATTTATTGTTTACTTTGAAATCAGTGTTGAGTCTTAAATCAACGCTTGCCTTATTTTCCCTTAGTATTTCGCCCTGGATAATGTTTTTAACTTCATTTAATATTAAAATTATATCAACCTTTCCATAGTTAATTTTTAATTGTCCTATTTCAATCATAGATATATCCAAAATATCTTCAACAAGTCTCAATAGATGATTACCACTTTCAACAATTATCTTTGAGTAAGTGATAATCTCCTCATCTTTTGCTGTTTCAATCATAAATGAAGAAAATCCTATAATTGCATTTAAGGGGGTCCTGAGTTCGTGCGACATATTTGTAAGGAAAGTCGATTTTAACCTGTCACTCTCTTCAGCCTTCTCTTTAGCAGAAATCAGCTCCAAATGTGCCTTCTTCTTTTCTGTTATATCATTGGATACAGATAGAATACCAGGATTACCGTTTGGCAATATTATCTTGGTTTCATATAAGGAAATAAAACAGGTTGTTCCATCTTTCTTTATATTGGTAACTTCATGTTTAAGGGTTTTTCCTGTAAAAATTTCTGCAATATTTCTTTCAATGTCACCATCTTTATCAGGCGAGGCAAAGAATCTTATATTATTTGATATCAATTCCTCTCTTAAATAACCCAAAGTTTCACAAAAAGATGTATTAACTTCGATTATGGTCCCATTTTCATTTATCAGAATTATTCCGACAGGAGATAACTCAAACATTATCCTGAATCTTTTTTCACTTTCCCACAGTATATCTTCAACTTCCTTTCTCTTTTTCTCTTCTTTCAGAATTGAACTTGCTTTTAATGCCAGGTAAAAATATGTGAAGATCACAATAACAACAAGCGAAAATAAAATTAACAGACGATTTCGAAAAGAGGTAAATGTGGCAAATACTTCCTTCTCCGGTGTAAAAATAATTATAGTCCAGAATGTGTTATCCAATGAAATTCGATAAAACGATGCAAGAATTTTTGATAAGTTTTTTTTATTCCCGGATAAAGTTGAAATATAACATATAGCCGTACCCTCCTTTTCACTTGAGGCTCTATCAATGAGATTTAGCACTGTAGGAGATTCATTGTAGGTATCTCTCACAGGTTTTTCGGAAAGTCCGGTAACCGGATTATAGAGTTCAATGCCTTCTTCGCTTATCATCCAGCTATAACCTGTTTTACCGGTCTTAATATTCTCAATGAACCGTTTACTTAGTTTATCTAGAGGGATTAAAATTGCAATACTACCCTTATACTCTGTTCCATCCATTACAGGAATATGGTAGGCAATTGCCTGAAATCCCTGAACAGATGTAAAAACATCGCTTACAATTGGGTTATGGGTATTTAAGATTGCTTTTACATGTGCCTGACTGGAAATATCCTGTCCAATGGCAGATACATTATAGGGATATGTATATTGAAGAACTCCTTTTGAGTCTATCAGAGTAATAGCTTCTATCTGATCTGAATAGTTATTATAAAATTCTTTCAATAAATTTTTTCCATGATCATTTAAATTAGACACTGAGATAAGCTTTGAAAGAAAAAGAAGCTCTCGCTGGTAATTGATAAAGAAACTTTCTATACCTCTTGAAGCTTGTTTTGCAAAGGCAAACTGTTGATTGTTAAATTCAGATAAAGTCCTTTCTTTAACGTCCTTATAAGCCGAAATAAAAAGGTATGAAAATGAAAAAATTACTATTGGTACAAGGAAAAATAGTTTGGGTATTTTCATGAATTGAATTGAATTACGGAAATTTAATTCTATTCTTCAAATAACCGCTAACAAATGCTAATATATATAGCGATCCGGGTGAAGAAAATCTATAAGCTTAAGTAAATCTGCCAAACCCAAAGTGAAAGATTACTATACAAATATAACGGGGGTGACGCAAAAACAGGAGAATAAAGGAGTCTTCTCAGTGTTCAATCTTTCAGTGTTTTCTTACTTGGTTTCCGCTTAAGCCAATATCTAGGATCACATTCAATACACTCCTGGTTCCAGTAACCCGGGGTTACAAATCCACCCTCCCTGGTTTTTAGCTGCCTTTCGTATACTGCGAATACAGGATTGAAAATAAGATCTGTAACACCAATCGTATATTTTGGTTCATCACCCTCTGTCTCTGAGATCTCCTGCATCTCTTTGACTTCAAGGTTATTGAAACTTAAAAGGTCGTTCAGAAATGCCGATCGCTCAAGCGTGGCACCCATCTCAACAACCGTACACCGAATACCATCTATCTCGGTTATAATATGTTTTGCATTAGTTATTGCCATAAAGTTTATCCCTTTTTACTTTTGTCTTTTGTCTTTTGTCTTTTGTCTTCTCAGACACCGTAGCTCCAATCCTTAATCACCTCAAATATTATACTTGCAAATCCTGTTGCAACAATACCGGCCATACATAATCCAAGAGCAAAGCGGGTTGGAAAGTCGCTGGAGAATTTTAAAATAGGTGTATCTCCCTTGTTTATAAACATTGCTTTTACAACCAGCAGATAATAGTATAATGAGATGATCGTATTCAGTACTGCTATCAGAACAAGAAAATAGAAACCCTGTTGTGCTGCCGCTGTAAACAGGAAGAATTTTCCAAAAAAACCTGCCACAGGAGGAATTCCTGCCAGTGAAAACAATGCAAGAGTTAAAGCCAGACTGAGTTTTGGATTTGTATGATAAAGCCCATTGTAATCATCCATGTTTTCCTTTCCTGTTGCGTTTGATATTGCTATTACCACACCGAAGGCACCCAGGTTAGAAAAGATATAGACAAGTATGTAATATATCACAGAAGCCATTCCAAGCTGGTTTCCACCAATAAAACCGAGAAGAATATATCCGGCCTGTGAAATAGATGAAAATGCCAGAAAACGCTTTAAATTCTGCTGGCGGATAGCAAAAAGATTCCCGATAGTCATTGTGAGTATCGAAGTAACATATATTGTCTTTTGCCATGTGGCCATGATTACCGGGAATACTGTAAAAAGAATAATTATCAGAATAAATATAGCTGCGCCTTTTGAAACAACTGAGAGGTATGAGGTTATATTAATTGGTGAACCTTCATAGACATCAGCTGTCCACAGGTGGAACGGTACTATTGATATCTTAAACGCCATACCGGCAAAGAAAAAGATGAAGCCGAGTATCTGAAGATTCGTGTTCTTAAAAAGTTCTGCAATTCCCTGGAAGTAAAATGTTCCTGTAGTTCCGTATATCATCGATAAACCGTATAGAAGTATTCCGGATGATAAAGCAGATGACAGAATAAGTTTAATACCAGCTTCAGCAGAATTATTTTTGTAGCGCTCGAAAGCAGCCAGGGCAGCTATAGGAATCGTTGCCAGTTCGATTCCAATATAGAACATTAAGAAATGGCCCGCCGATATCATAAAATTCATCCCGATAAGGGTTGAAACCAGAAGTATAAAATATTCACTTATTTTTTCTGAGTTTTCATCCTTATTAAGCCAGGTAACAGACTGAAGAAAAACAATCAAGGCCCCGATATTCAGAATATTCTTCATAAGCAGCCTGGTGCCGTTAGTCACATACATGCCTCCAAAGAGCTGGCCGGCAGGTGATGGTAAAAAACCGGCTATTGTGATAACTCCAAATATAACAATGGAGAAGAGGCTTATGTATCTTCTTTTATCCTGATTCCAGAAGATCTCCGCCATCAATACTAAAAGTGCTGCAGCTATCAGTAGCAGTTCATGCCGCATCAGTAAAAAGGTTTCTAAGCTCATATTATACTATTAACCAAAGATTTTATTACTAACTATATTAAAATGGATTAAGTGCAATAACCCTTTCTACTATCGGTTGCATACTATTCCCGATCATGGTCAGCAACCACAAAGGAGCAAGCCCTATGGCAGCTACTGAACCTATCAAAGTGATAACTGATACCCTTTCAAACCACTTGGCATCGGTAAAATGTTCATAATGCTCATTTGTTGTAGGACCAAGCAACAGTATTGCAACTACTCTTAATATGTACACTGCAGTTATCACTATTGACGAAACAGCAACAATTGTAACGATCCGGTAGAAAAGTTCAGGATGTTGAAAAGCACCTACGAAAATGGTCATTTCAGCAACGAAACCACTTAAACCGGGGAGTCCGAGTGAAGCAAGACCCGCAATAACATATGCAACTGACAGGAATGGAATAACTTTCATCAATCCGCCCATCTGGTTTATCATTCTGGTGTGTGTGCGTCCATATAACATACCGATAAGAGCAAAAAAGAGGGCTGTCATTAAACCATGAGAGATCATCTGGATAATCGCACCGTTCATGGCGGTCTTATTCATCATCAGGACTGCGAACAAAACCAGACCGCAATGACTTACCGAAGAGTAAGCATTGATATATTTTAGATCTTTCTGTGCTATTGCTCCAAATGCTCCGTAAACAACACTAATAGAGGTAAGTATAATAAATATCCACGATAATTCATGGGCGGCTTCAGGCATAAGAAATATTGCTACCCTGAAAGCACCATACCCTCCGAGTTTCATCAGTACACCTGCATGAAGCATCGACACTGCAGTAGGAGCAGAGGCATGACCATCAGGCGACCATGTGTGGAATGGATACAATGCACCGAGAACCCCAAATCCTACAAATGTGAGCGGGAAGAATACTCTCTGAGCCGGCAAAGGAATTAAAACCTTAGAAATCTCAAGCATGTTAAAAGTATACTGACTACCATCAGGCGAAGAATTAAAATATATTCCAAGCAATCCCACCAGGATAAGTGCTGATCCACCCATCAGCATAAGTGTCAGTTTCATAGCGGAGTACTCTTTTGGTCCGCTTCCCCATATTCCTATTAACAGATACATTGGAATTACTGCAAGCTCATAAAAGAGGAACATTGTAAAAAGATCAATGGAAATGAAAAATCCAAAAACCCCTGAAGCAAGAAGTATAAGTGAAATAAAAAACTCCTTTCTCAGAATATCAACTTCCCAGGAAGCAAACACCCCGGCAAAGACAACGAGCGATGTCAGGCCGATCATTGCCACAGATATTCCATCTACACCAACAGCATAATGAATATTAAGACTTTTAAACCATAAATAGTCTTTTACAAATAACATTTCATCGGTGTTTCCGCTATGACGTGCTGAAAGATACAAGAAGATAAGCACAGCTGCCAGTAATAGTTGAATACCCATCCCAATTGCCGATATAAGACGAACCTGGCGTGTATCTTTCAAAAAAATGATAGCAGTAATGGTCAGAACCGGAATTACTACAAACAGTGTTAAAATATCCATAATGAGCTCTTTATCTTATTTATTACTTATTTCCAGATATATATAAATAAAAGTACCAGCATGATTACGCCTGAGACGAATACAAATCCGTATTTCTGTAACTGCCCTGACTGGAACTCTTTTATCCTGAATGAAATATTTTGAGTTACTGATGCTATTGCATTCATGGTACCATCTACAATATGCCGGTCAAACCAGGCAATTGGTTCTGATATGTACCTGAATATGATCTTCTTTGTTACAAAAAGATAGACTTCGTCAATATAGAACTTATTGAAGGCCCATTTATAGCTATATTTGAATGTTGCAGCAAGTTTATCCGGGATTTGATTCTCTTTCCGGTACATTACAAATGCAATACCGATTCCAAGTAAGCCTATAAGTACTGAAGGAATAGCCACGATCAGCTCAAGCTCAGTTTCAAATCCTCTGCCATCGGATGTGACAAGTTCATTGAACGGGATAAATCCAGCGAATACTGCACCTAACGCTAGTACTATTAGCGGTATGGTCATCGTAGCAGGCGCTTCATGGGGGGTATGACGATAATGAGTCTCTTTTCCCCAGAAAACACTGAAGTAGAGTCTGAACATATAGAATGCAGTCAGACCGGCTACACCATACTCTACAGCGAATAGAAACTTGTTGTGATGTAATGCTGCTGCGAGTATCTCATCCTTGCTGAAAAAGCCTGATAAGGGGGGAATTCCTGAAATTGTCAGACATGCAATCAGAAATGTGATATGAGTTATCGGAAGATATTTGCGAAGTCCACCCATTTCGGTCATATAATTACTGTGAACAGCATGGATTATTGCTCCCGCACCTAAAAACAGTAATGCCTTGAACATAGCGTGGGTAAACAGATGGAACATAGATGCCATATAACCTAATCCTTCATGCCCTCCATAGCCTGAAACACCCAGAGCAAACATCATATATCCGATCTGCGACATAGTGGAATATGCCAGTACCCTTTTGATATCAGTTTGAGTACAGGCTATTACGGCAGCAAAGAGAGAGGAGAATGCACCAACATATGCAACAATGTCGAGGGCAAGAGGAGCAGAGAAGATATAAATGGGAAACATTCTGGCAACCAGGTATACACCTGCAACAACCATTGTAGCAGCATGTATGAGCGCAGAGACAGGTGTGGGTCCTTCCATAGCATCAGGAAGCCAGATATGGAACGGGAACATGGCCGATTTACCCACACCTCCCATGAATACGAAGATCATGGACCAGGTCATTACCGATAGCCCCAGGAATGCAATACCTCCGCCCTGTGCTATAGCCGGTCCTGAAGGGTCTGTAAGTGCAATGAAATCAAAGGTCTTTGTATTAAAAGAGAGTATCAGAATCCCGATAAGAAAGCCAAGGTCGGCAAACCTGGTGACGATAAATGCCTTTTTTGAGGCTTTTACTGCAGATGGTTTCTGATAATAAAATCCTATCAGGATGAAGGAGGAGACCCCAACCAGTTCCCAGAAGATATACATCTGAAAAATATTGGTTGCTACAACCAGTCCAAGCATCGAAAAGCTGAAAAGGGAGAGAAATGCAAAGAATCGCTCAAATCCTTTTTCCCCTTTCATATATCCCAGGCTGTAGATGTGAACCATAAAGGAAACTGTGGTAACTACAACAAGCATCATAACTGAAATGGGATCCAGGAGAACACCCATGTCGATATGAAGTTTATCGGTAAACTGGAGCCATGTTGTATTGGCGGCTATAATTTTCTGATATGCATCATCCACTTTTTCACTTGTAAAAAAGTACCTGTATGCTGTAATATATGATAGTAAAGTGATCACAGCCAGTCCAAGTGTTCCGAATAAACCTGATAATTTAGGCTTGAGCTTATGGCCCGCTAATCCCAACAGGATAAACATAAGAAAAGGCAGGAGTGGGATCCAGATTGTATAACTGAAGTTTATCATTTTAAATACTTCCATATAATTGTAATAATCAGAATTTCATTTTGTTAACGTCTTCCACATTGATAGTTGTGAACCTTCTGTAGATATTTATTATTATGGCAATTGCAACAGCAGCTTCAGAGGCAGCAACAGCAATGACAAAGAGACTGAAAAACATCCCTTCCATTTTATCAGGAAAGAGATATCTGTTGAAAGCCAGAAAATTTATATTTACAGAGTTAAGTATCAATTCAACCGACATAAGAATTGTAATAAGATTTCGCCTTGTGAGGAAACCATAAATCCCGGTAAAAAACATTATTGTGGCCAGAATTAAAAAGTAATGTATTGGAATGCCTGTATTCATCTTATTCCTGATTTAGTGTGTTAATTCGTTCTTCTTCGGACCTCCTTTTTTTGCGACAACAATCGAAGCTATCATTGCTGCCAGGAGCAACACCGATATAACTTCAAAAGGAAGTACATATCCGTCATGATCAACCGATAATAGACTTTTTCCTATCAGCTTCATATCTACCTCTTTCGCCGCTTCAGTGGTTGCCGTAAATTTGTAATCCAGGATGGTGATTATTGCAAGAATAGCTCCGGTAATAGAAGCCAGAGCTGAAAAAATCGTCTTCTTCCAGCCATAGGGTTCAAACTTCTGGCTTATATGACTTGTAAGGAGAATTGAAAAGATGATCAGAACAACTATACCACCTGCATAAAGTGTTAACTGAACTGCGGCAAGAAACTGATAGTTCAGAAGGAAATAGAGTCCTGAAGTTGAAACCAGGACGAAGAGCAGAAAAACTGCAGCACGCAGAATTCTACGGCTTGTAACTGTCAGCACCGAAAAGATTATTATCATTGCTGAAAAAAGAATAAACATTATCTGATTCGCACCCATTATTCTACTCCTTTCATTAATTGTGAGCCCGGCTTGTTTAAAGTCTTGATTAACAGGGCCCTGTTAAAAACTGCATGCTCAAATTCCTGTGAAAAAGCAAGTGCATCTGAAGGACAGTTTTTTACACATAATGCACAGAAAGTGCACATACTTAACCTGTAAATGTGTTTATCTATTATCCTTTTCTTTTTACCGTCTTCAAGGATAATAGATTTGGAAATTATCTCAATCGAACCATTCGGACAGTTTATTTCGCAAATACCACAACCATTGCATTTATGTTCATTATTCTCATTATGCGGCATTATCACCTCACCTTTAAAGCGGTCGAACATAACAAGATCTTTCCTGTTGTTGGGATATTTCTGAGTCACAATGGTACTCGGTCTGAAAAAGTATGACCCTGTTACTTTCATCCCTTTCAAAAGCGACCAGACGCCTGATATTATGTCTTTCAGATAATTTATTATGCTTCTCATCCAGAGATATATATTTATTATAAGTTGCTATTAAAAATGCCAGCCCATGAGCACTATAAAGGCCATAATCAATACATTGACCAGGTTAATAGGGAGCAGGTACTTCCACTCAAGTGTCAGTAACTGGTCAATTCTTAATCTTGGAAATGTCCATTTAAACCACATCATCATAAAGACAACAAAGGCTGTTTTACCAATGTACCATATAAATGGAGGGATAAAATCCATTACATTGTTGAATCCTTCCCAGCTACCAACGTGAAAAGGCATCCATCCGCCAAGAAAAACAGTTGCTGCTATCGATGCGACAATAAACATGTTTATATATTCTGCCAGGAAGAAGAAAGCGAATTTGATTCCTGAATATTCTGTATGGTATCCTGCCGTAAGCTCCGATTCAGCTTCTGCAAGGTCAAATGGTCCACGGTTGGTCTCAGCGGTACTTGAAATAAGAAACAGTATAAAAGCAATGAAAGCAGGAATATGACCCTTGAAAATAAACCATCCATCCCTCTGCGCTTCAACAATTACGGATAATTGCATTGATCCTGCCAGGACAACAACTGTAATAAGTGCAAGGCCTACAGATAATTCATAGCTTACAATCTGCGCACCGCTTCTAATAGCGCCTATAAGCGAATACTTGTTATTGCTCGACCATCCGGCAAGCAATATACCTATAACACCCATAGACGATACTGCTATAACATATAAAACTCCAATGTTAAGGTCAATGGCATGCAACCCGAGTGCAAATGGTATTGCAGCTATTGCCATAAATGATGCTGTTATTACTATAAATGGAGCAAGGTTAAACAGAAGTTTGTCAGCATTTTTTATCGGTATCAACTCAACAAAAAGAAGCTTGATCAGGTCGGCTATTGTCTGGAAAAGCCCGAAAGGACCAACCCTGTTTGGTCCAAGCCTGTTCTGCATAAATGCACATACTTTTCTCTCAGCATAAACCAGGAAGAGTCCCACAAGCGCATAAAACAATAGAATCACAACCCCAATAATTAACAGTTCTGTTATAGTTGTCCAGAACGGAGACATGGCATTGCGGAGACTTGTGTCAATCCATTCCGTCAGGTAAGAAAAATCGTAAAAGATTTTCCACCATGGGACTGAAAGTGAAGTGGAATTAGTTACAGCGATATCAAATACCATATCTTTTAACTTTTAACTTTTAACTTTTGTCTTTTGTTAACGGTCTATATCCGGTATCACCAGATCCAGCGACCCTCCTATAGCAACAAGGTCAGCTATTTTGAAGCCCTTTGCAATCTGATTTAGTGCCGACAGGTTTACAAAATTGGGAGATCTGAATTTCACACGGTAAGGGTTTTTGTTACCGTCGCTAATTACGAATACACCCAATTCTCCGCGCGCTGTTTCAACCCTCTGGTAGTACTCACCTTCAGGCAATTTTATTACCGGTTTCATTTTTACTGCAAAGTCTCCTTCCGGTATGTTATCAATCAGTTGTTCAATAATATTCATCGATTCCCTCATCTCCTCTATTCTTGCAAGATACCTGTGGTAGGTATCTCCTTCAGTGAAAAGTACCTCTTTGAAGTCTACTCTGTCATATGCGCTGTAAGGTTCCTGTTTCCTGACATCGCATGAGAAACCTGAGGCTCTGCCCGAAGGGCCCGTAACACCATATGAAATAGCATCTTCAAGCGATAATATTCCTATTCCTTTACTGCGTTCATGAAAAATCACATTCCCTGTCAGCAATTGATCATACTCAGGCAACGTTTTTCTGAAATATTTTATAAATTCCTTAACACGTTTCTGGAAGTTCGGGTGAATGTCATACATTAATCCTCCCGGACAATTATAACTGACTATCATCCTGCTCCCGCATGTCTCTTCAAATATATCAAGGATCTTTTCCCTGTCGCGCAAACCGTAAAAGAAGCATGTCAGTCCGCCCAGATCCATTCCGAATGAGCACCACCAAAGCTGGTGCGACTGAATTCTTGTCAATTCAGACATTATAGTCCGGATCACCTTGATCCTGTCAGTAATATCAACTTCCAGGGCCTTTTCAACTGTAAGGCAAACAGCCTCATTATTTATATGGGCCGACAGGTAATCCATTCTGTCAGTAAGATGAATAATCTGTTGATAGGTTATACTTTCACACATTTTTTCAATTCCCCTGTGAATGTATCCTATATGTGGTTTAAGACTTTTTACCATTTCACCCTGAAGCGATAACACAAGTCTTAGCACTCCGTGAGTTGACGGATGCTGCGGCCCCATGTTGATAACATATTCTTGCTGCTCTTCAGGGATAATAATTTTTACCTTTTCTTCCATAAATTACTTGGTAACAATATTTATATCATCAACATAGTCTTTCCTTAAAGGGAAACCCCAGGAATTGTCCAGAAAGAGCCTTCGAAGATCCGGATGATTTGTAAATTTAATTCCCAGAAGATCAAATACTTCTCTCTCATGAAAATCAGCAGTTTTCCAGATATCAGATACAGAGTCGAGTTGAGGATTCTCTCTGTCCGGAGTACGGGTTTTCAACACAACGGAGTGACCATAAATTGTGGATCTGAGGTGATAAATTACACCCATATCTTCTCCATAATCTATACCGGTTAGGCAGAACAGATAATCAAATTGTGTTTTTTCATTTTCTCTGAGCTGTTTTGCCACAGAGTATAACATAGGTGGTGGTATTGTAACCTCTGTATATTGAATCCCCTCTTTTATTTCAAGATCCGGACTGAGCGACTTAATAAATTCTCCTAATTGTGTTTTATCCATTTATGGTCAGATTTCTGAATATACTATTCAACTATTTTGAGTCGTGTGTAGAATTCCGCTTTCTCCTGGATTTAATGGTTTCAGTTTCAATTTTCCGTTGAAGCTGAAGCATACCATATAATAATGCTTCAGGTCGGGGAGGACATCCCGGAACATAAACATCAACAGGAATGACATGCTCAACACCCTTAACTACACAATACGAATTAAGGAAAAAAGGGCCTCCGGAAATTGCACAGGCACCCATTGCTACAACATATTTGGGTTCTGACATCTGGTCGTAAAGCCGTTTTAACACCGGTGCCATTTTATTGACTATAGTGCCTGCAACAACTATTACATCAGCCTGGCGGGGACTGGCTCTGTAAACCTCCATTCCAAATCTGGCAAAATCGTGCCTTGGGGCACCGGCTGCCATCATTTCTATACCACAGCAACTGGTGGCAAATGTAAGGGGCCATAAGGAGTTTTTCCTTCCCCAGTTTATAACATCATCGATCGTAGTCAATAAAATGTTGGATCCGGATTCTTTAAGAAGATCAAGGCTTTCGTTATCCTTGAATTCTTCTCTCTTCATTCCTTTTATTCCCATATGAGTGCATGTTTTTTCCAGGCATATAATAATCCCAGACCAAGTACGAAAAAGAATATCACGATCTCAATAAATGCTGTCATCCCAACCTCTTTCATAACAACTGCCCAGGGGAAAACGAGGACAGTCTCAACATCAAAAACCAGGAAGAGAATTGCAAACAGATAATACCCCACATTAAACTGTAACCATGTTACACCTTCAGTTGGTATTCCACATTCATAAGGATCAAATTTTTGGGGATTTGTTGATTTTGGGGCTACTATGCCGGAAAAGATCAGAACTAATCCAACAAAAACAGCGCCGACAAGGAAAAATAAGATTAACCATTGATTACTCATCGAAATGGATATTAGGTTTGCTTAATGAGCAACAAAAATATAATTATTTTATTAATTGTGAAATAAATAACAGCTTATTAAAAGTAATAATTATCATTTATTTTTAAACAATTAATATATCATCAGGATACTCAATGTCGACCAGAAATAATCCCTTCGCCGGAGCCGACTTTCCTGCCCTGCAGCGATCCTTTGCCTGAATGATTTCCTCAAAATCATTCAGGTTAATTTTCCCTGTACCAATTTCAACCATTGTACCAACAATTGCCCTTACCATGTTCCTCAGAAAACGATCTGCCTTAATCGTAAATAACAGTCGGTTATTCGCCTCTTCCCAAAAAGCAGTATCTATTTTGCATATATTGGTTTTCGTATCTGAATGTAACTTGCTGAAACTTGTAAAATCGGTGTGTTTAAGTATAATGTTTGCTGCTTCATTCATTTTTTTAATGTCAAGATTGCTATGAAGAAGCCAGCTGGAATTATCGAAGAAAGGATCTTTTATTTTGGAGATGTAATACCTGTAAGTCCTGGAACCAGCACTGAATCGCGCGTGTGAGTCAGGAAGGACCTTCCTGATTGAACTTACTGAGATATCATCAGGAAGGTATCTGTTAAGTCTGAATACCAGGTTACTGTTACCTGAAAGATCTGATGCGATACTATCAAAATGTGCACAAAAAACCAACGCGTGGACACCGGCATCTGTTCTTCCGGCTCCAATAGTGTTAACCTTTTCGTTCAGAATAACAGACAAAGCATCATCTATAATTTTCTGGATAGTGACAGAATTTGGCTGAATTTGCCAGCCATGATAAGAAGTTCCTTTATATGAGATGAATATGAAGTATCGTGTTTTCACATAACTGTTTTAGCAAATATACTATTTCATTAAAAATAAATCGGCATTACTATTTGAAAGACGATCTTAAAATGTATTTTTACTCTCATCGTTAAAGTACCATTTTCTATCTGAAATTATCTGTAATAATTAATAATGAGCCAAACTCTAAAATCCTTTAACTATGAAAGTTGAATTGACCTGGATAGATTATCTGATCATGATGATCTATTTTATATTTGTACTCGGTATAGGCTGGTTCCTGAGAAAATTCATGAAAAATGCCAATGCATTTCTTGAAGCTGGCAGATCAATGCCGGCCTGGGTAGCAGGATTAGCATTTATCTCTACGAATCTTGGAGCCCTGGAGGTAATGGGGATGACCGGGTCCGGGATGAAATACGGAATGCTTACCACTCACTTTTACTGGATCGGCGCAATACCGGCCATGATTTTCCTGGCACTTTTTATGATGCCATTTTACTATGGATCAAAAGCTCGATCCGTACCGGAATTTCTAAAACTAAGGTATGATGAGAAGACCAGGGGCTTAAATGCCATTCTGTTTGCTATCATGACCATTCTTGCTTCAGGGATTTCGATGTATGCACTGGCAATTCTAATGGAAAACATCCTGGGATGGGATTTTAATCTGAGCCTTTGGATATCAGCTCTAATAGTACTTGGATATACATATCTTGGAGGGCTTTCATCTGCTATCTATAACGAAGTTCTCCAGTTTTTCATAATTGTTATTGGTTTGCTGCCTCTTGTCTTTCTGGCCCTGAAAGATGTAGGAGGCTGGGTTGGATTGAAAACGCAACTTGCTCCAATAGCATCAGCAAACGGGTTTGCTGCAGATACTTATACCACAACTTGGAAATATGCAGGTGAGGCTGCATCCAATCCGCTCGGTGTTGAATGGTTTGGTATCCTGTTTGGTCTTGGATTTGTTCTCTCATTTGGTTATTGGTGTACAAATTTTCTTATCGTTCAGAGAGCTTTTGCTGCGGAATCGAAAGCTGCTGCAAGGAAAGTTCCTCTTATCGGGGCAATACCCAAGATGTTCATACCATTCCTGATAATAGTTCCCGGAATTATAGCAATTGTTCTTTTCAACGATCCGGAGAAGGGATTCACTCTTCCAATCGACGCAGGGGGTAAACCAGTTTATGATTATACGATCATAATGCTGTTGAAACAGTACCTGCCGACAGGCGTGCTTGGATTGGGTATTACCGCTTTACTCGCGTCCTTTATGTCTGGTATGGCAGGTAACGTATCTGCATTTAACACTGTATGGACATATGATATTTATCAGAGTTATATGAGACCCGCAACAGATAACGAAGAAGCCGATGGCAAACACTATCTCACTGTTGGTCGTATAACAACTGTATTCGGAGTTCTGTTGAGTATTGGCGCTGCTTATATTGCAAGCAAATTCGGAAATATTATGGACTTTCTGCAAACCATTTTTTCAATGATAAATGCGCCATTATTTGCAGTAATTTTCCTCGGAATGTTTTGGAAGCGAACCACAGGTCATGCTGCATTTACAGGGTTACTTGCAGGTTTCCTGTTGGCATTGTTACACCATGGACTTACCGTCCCCGCAGGTGCAACAACTCTTGTCAAGGGAGGCTGGATTGCTTCTCTCCATACATATCCTGTTGAAATGGCACAAAACTTCTGGACGGCAATTATTGCTTTTACAGTTAGTACATCTCTTACGGTAGGGCTATCGCTGATGACAAAACAGAAGAAAAGTGATGCAGAATTGCGCGGCCTGGTTTATTCTCTGACTGATCGCGAACTAAGTGATAAGCATCTTCCCTGGTATGAACGTCCGGCTGGGCTGGCTATACTGGTTGGTTTGATTTGTTTAATATTAACTATAATGTTTTGGTAGGAGGAAATTAAAATGGTAGATATAAGAATCCCAATAGGTCTGATGTTCTCAATTCTTGGAGCATTAATTTCAACATTCGGATTTATTACAATGTCAAATAGCGAATTGTATCAACGATCGCTGGGTATCAATGTAAATATTATAATGGGACTGTTGATGCTCGGATTTGGATTGATAATGCTCTATTTTGCCCGGAAAAAGAAAAAATAGTTTTATGTAGGGTCGTTGCATGCAACGACCCTGACGTAAAAAATGTATTTTATTATATTAATGGAGACAGGAATAATTAAGCGGGGTTTCGCCAGCGACAACAATGCAGGTATTCATCCTGATATCCTGAATGAAATATCCTCGGTTAATAAGGGGCATGTAGTTGGTTACGGTTCTGATGGTTATACGGAAGATACCCTCAATATTTTCAAGGAACAATTTGGAGACTCAACAGAGACATTCTTTGTCTTTACAGGAACTGCAGCAAATGTTTTAAGTCTGTCCGGGATTACAAGGTCATGGAATTCTGTTATCACTGCCTTCACTGCACATCTGGAGCAGGATGAATGTGGTGCTCCGGAGAAATTTACAGGTTGTAAAGTATTAACTGTTGAAACACCGGATGGTAAGATAGGTATTAAACAACTTGAGAAACATATGCATGGGTTTGATTTTGAACACCATTCCCAGCCAAAGGTAATTTCAATTACACAGGCTACTGAGATGGGAACGGTGTACACGGTACCTGAGATCAGGAAAATAGCCGATTTTGCCCACTCGCATGGTATGTTGCTGCACATGGATGGAGCAAGGATTGCAAATGCCGCTGTATTTCTTAATCTGCCTTTTAAAGCATTTACAACTGATGCTGGTGTGGACGTACTTTCCTTTGGCGGCACAAAAAATGGTATGATGTTCGGAGAGGCAATCTGTTTCCTCGTTTCGGGTCTGGCGAACGACTTTAAATATATAAGGAAACAGGGAATGCAACTTGCTTCAAAGATGAGATTCATTTCAGCCCAGTTTATAGCATATTTCCGAAATGATCTCTGGAAAATAAATGCTGCTCATTCAAATTCAATGGCAGGGAATCTCGCTGGAAAACTGAGACAATTAAAGGGACTGACCATTACCCAGGAAGTGCAAGCCAATGGGGTTTTTGTTATTATGCCTTCAGAAGTTGCTGAGAAAATGCGCAGTCATTATTTTTTCTATCCCTGGAATGAACAGATATCTGAATATCGTTTAATGACAAGCTGGGATACTGAGGAGAGCGATATAGATAATTTCATATCCCTGTTGAAGGCAGAATTAATGTAGGGTCAAGTTGCGACTTGACCCTAACCGATATACAAAACAATAAGGCCGGAAGAGATGTCCGGCCTTTATTATGATCGTAAAATGAGTGTATTTACTTTAGAGTAAACGTGATTGGTACCATGTACCAGACTGGAACAGGTTTTCCTCCCTGTTTCCCCGGTTTGAATGCAGGTAATGTATTCACAACCCTTTTAGCTTCTTCATCAAGTTCAGGATCAACACCTTTAAGAATGCTTACCTGGCTGACACCTCCTTTGGCAGTTACACAGAACCTGACAACAACTCTACCCTGTATGTTGTTTTCCTTAGCAACCTCAGGGTAAACAGTATTCTCACCAATATACTTAAGAAGTGCTACATCGCCACCCGGGAACATCGGCATCTCTTCAACCACTACAAATGGTTCGGGTTCTGCTTCCTCTTCCTGTACCTCTTCTTTGACCACCTGAACAACCTCAACAACCTCTTCGTTCTTAACTTCCACCTGAGCCTCGTCCATTGTCATTAGTTGTACCATCTCTTCAGGTTTGATAGAGTCAACAACCTCTGGTGGTATATATTTCTGCTGTTGTACCACTTCGGCTGGAGGAGGAGGAGGGGGAGGAGGAGGAGCGACAGTCTCAGTAGGTTGATCCAGATTCTCCATTTTTATCTCAACCTGTCTCTCTGCTCTTTTTGTCCTGTTCTCAAGGGCTTTAGCATTCAGATATGGTGTAATAACTGCAGTACCTAGAATTAAGATACCTATAAACATCGCAATAATTACAGTACGGCTGTATTTCTTACGTATGGTATATGCACCGTACTCCTTGTTCCTCGATTCAAAAACGATATCATCAAAGACAGGGGTTATAATTTTTTCTTTTGCCATCTTCTTTCAGTTTTACTGTTTAGTTCTGGGATGGAGGAGTGGCTGAAGCCGCAATGGCGAATTCTACCATTCTCTCTTCATACCAGGCAATATCAATAAAAGTATAACGGGCTATTCCGCAAATATTCATTTCATCGAGAATATCAACAAAATTCCCGTAGTTCGCTTTCTTATATGCCTTTATTAGCACAATTGGCCCTGTATCGTCATCAGATTTAAGTTTACTGATCGATTTTTGTACAGAATCCTGTTTCAGTACAATTTTCCCTGTAAGTACATCATCGTTGAAAGCTTCGATCTTCTTTGCAAGAGCAATGTTTCTGTCGAGAAGCAACTTACGAATTCCTTCAGGACCGAAACTAATCTCTCTTACCGGAGGCAGATTATTGAAGTCTTCTTCTTTGACCAGACCCGGATACCAGTATACTTTATTATCAGGTCCAAGGATAATGTTCAGCGTTCTGCTTAAAGGGATCTTTGGCGGTATCGCGTTGGGATCCTTGATCTTTTCAGGAAGAATGATCTCCATAATCTTAGCTTTACTGAAAGCAGTTGTAAGCATGAAAAACACGATCAGCAGACACATCAGGTCAACCATCGGCGTCATATCGATATGAGTACCGTGCTTCTTGGGTCTCTTTTTTCCGCTTTCCTTCTTCTCTTCTTGAATAATTTCTGCCATATCACTCTGTTTTATCAAGTTTAACTTCCACTGCTTCAAGACTTGTAATCAGATTGAACCTGTTAACATTCTTGTCCTGCAAAATACCAAGTACTTTCTGCACAATAGGGAATCCTGTTTTTGCGTCTCCCTTTATGCAAGCATTAACAGCGGGATTTATCTGCCTGGCAAATAGGATCCATAGAGCCAGCTGGTTATCCAGGGAGTCAATTGGGACTCCTGTTTGAAAATCAGCTTTCGTTTTGGCATCTTTAGTAGCAAAGAACTCTTTCATGTCCTGGATAGGAACCCCGATCGAAGATGGATATTTTTCAAACAGTCTTAACTCTTCAGGTGTAAACTCAATTCCATAACGTTCTCCCATTGCTGCAAGAACCTTAGGCCTGAACGCAAGCAATGTATCAGGCCCGTTGTCCAAGTTAAAGAAAATCCTGTCATCTGAAGAAAGGACAACTGTCATTATGTTAAAATCAGGTGTTGGTTTTTCTGATATTGAGAATGGAGTATCGACCGGTGCCGGTTCCTGTGCCCTGAATGTTGTGGTTAGCATAAGAAATATAAGGATAACCGAAAACAGGTCAACCATGGGTGTCATGTCGATTTTTGGTGAAGTTGTTGGTAATTTAATCTTTGGCATTACAGTTTTTATTTAAGTTATTAAACCAAAAGATAAATCCGAAAACTAGTTTTTCAGAGATGCGGCAAAAGTCTGTGTCAGACTGAAGCCGGCTTCGTCAATCTTAAATGTGTAGCTGTCGATTGAAGATGAAAAATAGTTGTACATGATGATTGCAAGTGTTGAACCGGTGATACCGAAGGCAGTGTTAATAAGAGCTTCAGAAATTCCGGTTGCAAGTGCCAATGCATCAGGTGCTCCGGCCTGTGCAAGAGCTGCAAATGCACGGATCATACCAAGTACTGTACCAATAAGACCGATCAACACTGAAATCGAAGCCAGAGTGGAGAAGATAACCATGTTTTTTCCCAACATAGGCATCTCAAGAGCTGAAGCTTCTTCGTAAGATTTCTGAATTGAAAGGATCTTCTGATCTTTCTCAAGATCTTTGTCTTTCTGCAGATCACGATAGCGTGTCAGACCTGCTTTCATAACATTAGCTAGAGAACCTCTCTGAGTATCACATGCTTCCATAGCTTCTTCAATTTTATCTTCTGCCAGAAGAGTCTGAAGATTACGGACAAATGTGTTTAATCTGCCTTTCCCTTTTGCTCTTGATAATGTGATAGCTCTCTCAAATGTGAAGATGAGAGCAACCAATACACAAGTCATAAGAATAGGAACAATGTAACCACCTTTATAGATAATACCGAGGTAATTACCTTCAAGAGGTGCTCCATGTGGATTACCTCCTTCGAAGTTTACCGGACTTCCCATTATTTGCGTGAACAAAAAATAGGAAACTATAAACGCTATTAGAATAGCACTCGTCGCAAAAACATTCTGCAACGCATCTTTGAACGAACTTCCTTGTTTACTCATTTTTTATCGATTTGATTAGGTTTAAGATTTTTTTACGATTTGCAAATATATATCATGAATTGATTTTTTCCAAAATAGCAAAGAATATTATTATATTATGTTAACCTTTTAATATAGTTTAGAATCATTCTCCAATCCAAATGACCGTCAGGTAAATATTTTACCCTATTCCGATATAATTATATTATTAAGGATTTAACAGAATTAATAATTATTATTTTTCAAGTGTTACATTATATATTCTTGACTTTGTTATTGGAACCTCCTTAGACTTGTACCCATCTGCACTGATAATGAGAAATTCCATTCCTGCTGGTATCTCAAATTTATATTCGCCTGTTGCGCTTGTAAAATTCTCTGCTGCAGTGTCTTTAACCCTGACTGATGCATATGGGATGGGTTGTCCGGCTTCATTCTTTATCACACCTTTAATCTCATTAGGATTAATCCCTTTCCTGACCTGGGCCTCAAAATCGCGTACGTAGCTCAACTGAGTTTTGGCATATGTATCTGCCGGATCAATAGCCAGTGTTTTATTGTAAGCATCAGCAGCTTTTGAAAGAATAGCAAGTCTCCCTTCAATAGTCTTCTCATTCCCGGCCAGCCTTGTTTCAATTACTCCGATCCCGTTATATCCCTTGATAATATTCTTTTTGTTGTTAGGATTCAGATTAACCATCCTGTTATAATATTCTTTCGATTTATTGTAGTTTTCATTTACCATATGATAATAACTCAGATATCCCAGGGCCTCAACCATATCAGCTTCATTCTTAACTGAATCATTCTGTGCAATTTTCAGAAGTTTTTCAAATTTTGGTTTTGCAAGTCCAAGTTTTGTATCGGGATCCATTTTTGAAAATGTTCTAGCCGATAAAAGATAGGCAGGGATATAATCAGGAGCCTTTTGTATAACAACATTCAGAACAGAATCACATGTTTTGAATTTATCACCTGTGTAGTATGCTCTGGCAATTTTCATATAATCATCAAGGTTCACGTTATCCGGATCGAGAAGTTTGGTCCATGTTTTGGCAGCACCTGCATATCTCCTGTAATTGAAGTAATTAACAGCTATTTCATTCAGAAGGTTTTTGTCCCCTGGTTTAAGCTGTTCAACTTTGGCATACTCCCCAAATGCCCTGTCTATTTCAGCATCTGCTTGTTTAACTGATTTTTCCTGACCTGAAACTTTGGCAGTAAGGTTATCAAGGGAAGGTTTGAGTTTAGCCTTTTCAGCAGCTGATGCTGAGCTGTACCTTGCTTTATCTTTATCAAGCTGAGCCTTTGAAGCAGTTAATTCATCAACCATCTTAGTATAATCCTGATTCTTTTTCAGAAGGATCCTGGCAAGATAATAGTAATCTTTCCACAAAATCCTTTCGGGAGCTACTGTTTTAAAGAGGGTCTCCATATAATTGAGGGCCTTATCGTAATCGGGAGGATTTTTCTCATAACATGAATAGCCTGCTATACGGTTCATATATGTACGGGACTTATCGACTTTAAAAATCTCTTCAACATTCTGAATAACACCGTCATAATCTTTAGCGTAGAAAAGGGCATTTACATACCTGGTCTTGGCAGGAATATTTCCGGCAGTAAGATCAAGATATTTTTTGAAATACTCTTTCGATTGATCGAACCTCTGTGCCAGCAAATATAATTGTCCCAACTCACGATAGGCAGGAGCAAATTCAGCATTTAACTGTATAGCCTCCTCAAAGTTAGGAATTGCAGCCTGAAGAGCACGGCCCTTAACATAGATATTCCCGATCTTCATAAGTGCAGTTGGCGATTGCGGATCGGCAAACTGAGCCTGGTTATAGTTAAAAATTGCTTTTGAACCATCGGGTACTAGAATAAATATATCACCGGCAATAAGATAGACATCCCTGTTCTTGTTATCAATTTTAATTGCTTCCCTGATTAGGGGTAAGGCAAGTGAAGTATCTACACTGCCATCTTTAATATAGGATTCCGCAATTTTTGCAAGTGTATATGAATAGTCCTTTGCAGGAGGGTTGATCTTTTTAAGATTTTTATACGGAAGAAGGAAGCTTTTTGCTTTTGCCCTCATTTCAACTGCAGTCTTGTCGTCACCAAGATAATAAGCGACTTTAGCCAAACCAATATAGTTAAGAGGATCATTAGGATTGGCTTCAACACCTTTCTGGTAGATCTCTTTTGCAGCATTTGCTGAAACTGTAATTGAATTGGATATTGTATCAGCAAAATAGTCCATGAGATAATTTTCTCCCAGGAAAAAGTAGTTTTTACTGTTGGTTGGATCTTTCTGTATCAGCTGTTGAAACATCTCCGCAGCTTTATCATACTGTTCACTCCTGGTAAGAAGTGTCGCTGAATTCAAATCCTGTCCCTTAATATTAATAGCAAATACTGATAATAAAAGTGTCAGTAAAATTGCAGGTTTTAAAATTAAACGTTTCATAACTCTTATTGTTTGTTGTCAAATATGGTACTTATTTCTAAATTTCAACTAATTTCTTCTTTTTTTTTCTTTTTTGTTTCTGTAAGATCCCCCCTTTGCCTATTGCTTTATCTGCACCAACCTTATCGGCATTGTTGCCGGGACAAGTCCCGACTTCAGTACTATTCGCTGGCCCTGTTCTGCACATGCCCAGTTAATAAAACCTGATCCCAGTCCTTTAAAAGTTTCCCGGGAAATTAAATAAACTTCCCGTACAAAAGGATATGAACGGTCATATATCCAAGCCTGATCGGGGCGGTAAAATGTTCCGTCGTTAAAGTATGGCTGGGATACTGCTACAACATTAATCTTTTTTACAAAACTCATACTCAGGGAATCATCTTTGTCGCTGATCCAGTTAACGCCTATTATACCAAGGGCATCAGGATTTCTTGAGACAAAATCGATAACTTCAGGGTTATCGTTAACAGCAAAGAAATTTTCAGGAAGAGATTCTTTAATATCAAACTGATCTTTGAAATATCTAATGCTACCCGATTTATTGTTGTCAAAAATAACCCTTATTTCACCGAGTTTCGATTTAGGATTTATCTCATTCCATCTTTTAATATTACCAAGAAAAATACCTTTTATTGTATTATACTTAAGAAGAGTATCGTTGTTCTGTCTATTTGTGATTATTGCAAGAGCATCATATGCATATGTTGTTGTTCGTGCTACAACCAGTGTGTCGCGAAGAGTTTGAATCTGATAATCTGTAAGTTTTTTGCTGGTGACAATAACTTTTACAGAATCATTCATGAAATCATTAATCACATCAAACTCTGGCTTATACTCTGGAGTGATCTTAGCACTTTTATAAAGATGGGTGAAGGTGTAAATTTCAGTATCGAGTATTGATTTGAATGATTCATCAACCGATATCTTTATATTGCCACGGGTAGGTGTTTCGTTCAGAGCTGAATTTCCTCCTCCCATGCAAGAGATAAGGAAAATCATTAACCCGATTAAAGGATAATGCATTTTTGATATTAAGCTATGACCGCTATTTTTGTCCACCAGGTTTAAGTATCTTAATAATTTATTTTGGCTCGCAATAATAATAAATTTTTGGATAACTGATGCTCTGTTCATATTTATAATATTTAACAAGAATAATTTCTTTTCACAATAACCTATGCAAACAATATGCCAATGATGTTGTAAAAAGTTAAATGTCTTTTAAAATATGAACTGGCAATCTTAAATCAGATTCAATCTGCCTCATTATCTTTTGTGAAAAAAACTTCAACTATTTTAACATATGCCCTGTATGCCCTGTATAAAGCATAAAATATTACAGTCGATCCCATTATAACCCTGACAGGCTTATCAAGCGAACTAAAATCAGTAAAGAATATCAGAAAAATACCCAAACCAAGATAAACAAACACCATAAAGGTAGAGAAAATGGCACCCACCTGCTGCATCATTCTGTTTCCATCCATTCCTGGTATATTTAATGACCAAATAAACGAAAAATCAGATAACTATCAAAAAAGATCCTCAATGTTAAATACTACTATATATCAAATTTAGATAATTATTTTAATAATAATGAGCTGTCACCGTAACTTAAAAACCTGAATCCATTTTCAAGGGCATATCTGTAAATCTCTCGCCATTTGTCTCCAATCCATGCAGATATAAGTATAAGCAGCGTACTCCCTGGCTGATGAAAATTTGTGATCATTCCGTCTATCATCCTGAATCTGTATCCGGGAATGATTATAATGCTGGTAGAAGCATGTATATAATTCATATTTTTATCTGACAATCTGCTTAACAAAGCCTCCAGCGATTCCCGTACTGTTACATTTATTACCTTAGTATATGCTTCCCATTGCCCAATATGAAACCCCGTCTCTGAATCTGCATTATTATTCAATATCTTTACACCAAGCCAGTAGAGACTCTCCAGTGTCCTGACTGATGTTGTTCCAACTGCAATGATTTTTCCCGGGTTGTCCAATATTAATTTAATAGTATCGGCCGAAACAAAGAGATGCTCGCAATGCATCTCATGGCCGGAAATTTTTTTAGATTTAACAGGTTGAAATGTGCCTGCACCTACATGAAGTGTAATCTCACAGAACCTGATTCCTTTTTCCCTTAATTTCTCCATTACTCTTTCTGTGAAATGAAGACCTGCTGTTGGTGCTGCTACAGATCCCTTTATTGCCGAATAGACTGTCTGGTATCTGTTTACATCGCCAGGTTCATCATCTCTGCTTATATAGGGTGGGAGGGGCACATGTCCTGTTATTTCAAGTACATCACTAAAACTAATACCAGGACAGTTCCAGTTAAACCTGATACGCCAGGCTTCACCTTCTGGTTTTACCTTTTCTGCCGACAGAGTATACTGAGTATTATTATATATAAAAGAAGTCAGAATTTTTCCTCTCTTCCATTTTTTGAGATTTCCAACAATGCACTTCCACTCAACAGGCTCAAAAGAACTAAATGATGATTCATATTCAGCAGGAGCAAGAGGCTCCAGACAAAGTACTTCAATATCTGCACCTGTCTCTTTCTGAAAGATAATACGTGCACGGATAACACGGGTATTGTTAAATACGAGAAGAGAATCTGAAGGAATTATTCTGTCGATATTCCTGAAAATTTCTTTGTATATTTTTTCACCGCTAACAACAAGAAGGTTAGACATATCTCTTTCATTAACAGGATATTGTGCTATCCTGTCCACTGGCAGGTCATAATCATAATCAGACAGATTGATATCAGTCATTTCTCTTAATTTCCTTTATCGCAAAGCGAAATCTCGCTAAGCGAAGTCTTCAGACTTCGCCAGGCATTGAATTATAAAATTCGTTCTAATATCCATACAAAGATAACTATTTATTTAGTTAAAGCAAAATTCGCAGTAAATTATTACCTTTGTACCGCAGCAGACCGTTCCATCGTTCCGACCTGAGCGTAGTCGAAGGTCGGGAAGGAAAGTCCGGGCAACACAGAGCACCATATTTCCTAACGGGAAGATATCCGCGAGGGTATAGTAGTGTAACAGAAAATAACCGTCCCGATTTATCGGGATAAGGGTGAAAAGGTGAGGTAAGAGCTCACCGGTTCTGGTGGTAACACCAGAAGCCGTACATCTTATGGGTTGAAAGACCATGTATACCGGTGATAAGGGCTGCTCGTCCAATACCGGGGGGTAGGTCGTATGAGAACGGCAGTGATGCCGTGCCCAGATAAATGATGGAAAATGGTTTTTACCTCTTTTGCAGAAAGAAAAACCATACAGAATCCGGCTTACAGGTCAGCTGCTTTTTTTTATAATATACACGTTGTGGCGACGCCCAAATTGGACGTCGCTACGGTATTATACGGTAATATTTAATCTATTTCACCTTAAATACACTATCATCCATTGGCAGATTTACCTCTATCTTATCGAAAGATATCACAGCAGCTTCCATGCCATTTGCCATGGCCGTTGTTTTCTTTGGCATTACAACACCTTCAATATCGACATAATCAGTCATGTAGGTGTCAATATCCATCATGGTTCCCATCTGGTTAGCTTTGGTTGTAAGCTTGACAAGCAGATAAGAACTTTTATCCAGAAACATGTAGACCGGTTCATCGCCTGTAGTTACTTTAAGTTTAAATGCCGGTTTGTCATTCACATTCTCCTGCCCTTCAAGGGTAAGCTTGCCATTCTTAAAATGGGTAGCTATCTGATTCTGAAAGGCATTATTGTTTTTGACCTGGTCCAGCTGGGCTCCGGTTAATTCCACAGGGTCGCTGGAGCCCATCATCGGGTTGACCATATATCCCTTTTCACCGTCAAAAACAGAGACAATATCCTGACCGTTGAAAGTATATATAACCTTTACTTTATTCGGATTTTTCATCATCATAACCATGGGCATTTCCATACCCATCGCCGACATTTTACCTGTAATCTTAATACTTGTAATCTTTGCGAGTTTATCCTGCTTGGTGGCTACGGAATAATTCTTTACAATTTCATCGACAGACTGAGAATTGATGGCAGTAACCACAAATAGTCCTGCCATAAGGATTAGGAGTTTTTTCATGATATTGGTTTTAAAATTTTAATTAATTAAAAGGAGTTTATTGTTTTACGTATAGCAACGAGTTTTCTTAAAAGTTTTTCAATTTCAGAAAGCTTCAACATATTTGCACCATCCGATTTTGCCTTTGCCGGATCAGGATGAGTCTCTATAAAGATTCCATCAGCTCCTACACTTATTGCTGCCCTTCCGATAGTCTCAATCATATCAGGCATGCCTCCGGAAACACCTGCATCCTGGTTTGGCCGTTGAAGAGAATGGGTAATATCCATAACGACAGGAACCCCGATCTTTTTCATAACGGGAATATTTCTGAAATCAACTACAATATCGTGATAACCGAACATATTTCCTCTTTCGGTCAGGATTATATTGCTGTTTCCCGATTCCCTAACCTTCTCTACTACGAACCGCATGGATGCTCCCGATAAAAACTGACCCTTCTTAATATTTACCCAGCGTCCTGTTTTTGCAGCAGCTAAAAGCAGATCGGTTTGCCTGCACAAAAATGCCGGTATCTGGAGAATATCGACATAATTAGCTGCAATCTCAGCTTCTGCAGGGTTGTGTATATCAGTAACGACAGGTACTGAAAAACGTTTTTTTACCTCTGAGAGTATCCTTAGCGCCTTGGTATCACCAATACCTGAAAATGAATCGATCTTCGATCTGTTTGCTTTTCTGTAAGATGCTTTGAAGACAAAAGGTATCTGATAAATTTCAGATAAATTCTTCAGGTGGGCAGCTGTTTCAAATACAACCTCCTCACTTTCTACAACACAAGGACCGGCAATCAAAAGAAAATTGCCGGAGTCACTAAACTTTATACCGGGAATATTTATTCCAACTTTTATCATTCTTGAACAAAGTTAAAAATAAAATCAAAAATCTGAGTATGCTCAATTTTTTCCTATGTGGTTCTCTGTGCTCCTCCATGTCTCTCTTTTTAACATAAAAGAACTTACACTGAGTTCCACAGAGAACCATAGAGCCATTATTTGTTGTATTTGTAAATATCCTTCCACATCTCTGCCAGTCTCTTTCTGACCTCTTCCTCTTTGGGATTTGTACCTGGACCATAGAAGATTTTCCCCTTTATTTCATCCGGAAGAAAAATATCGGGAACAAAATTTCCGGAATAGCTATGGGCATATTTGTAATCTTTCCCATATCCCAGGTTCTTCATTAGTTTTGTGGGAGCATTTCTTATTTGAAGTGGTACAGGAAGATCACCATCGGTCCTAACTGCTCCAATAGCATCCTCAATTGCCATATAGGCAGAGTTACTTTTAGGCGAAGTTGCCAGATAGATAGCTGCTTCAGATAGAATTATTCTCGATTCAGGCCATCCGATCACATTAACAGCTTCGAAACATGCCTGTGCAAGTAACAGGGCATTCGGATTGGCCAGCCCTATGTCCTCTGCTGCCAGAATCAACATACGTCTTGCAATAAACTTTGGATCTTCACCTCCTTCAACCATGCGGGCCAGCCAATAAACAGCCGCATTCGGATCGCTCCCTCTCAGAGATTTTATGAATGCAGAGATAATATCATAATGCTGTTCTCCGTTCTTATCATAAAGAGCAAGATTCTTCTGTACATGTTTTAATACCTTTTCATTATTAATTACTATTTTTTCAGAAGCTGCCTCATCTGCTTCAGAACTTACAACAAGCTCAAGAGCATTGTAAATTTTTCTGGCATCACCTCCGGAAACTCGTATTAAGGCCTCATATTCTGTTATTTCAATATCATACACTGAAAGATAACTGTCTTTTTTTAATGCCTTATTGACTAATTGCATCAGCTCCTCTTCAGTTAAAGGATTCATAATGTAAACCTGGCACCGGGAGAGGAGTGGTGAGATAACCTCAAAGGAAGGATTCTCGGTAGTTGCTCCTATCAGAGTGATGATTCCCTGCTCAACTGCACTTAAAAGTGAATCCTGTTGTGATTTATTGAAGCGGTGAATCTCATCAATAAATAAGATAGGATTTGGGTGGTTAAAGAATTGCTGTTTTTTTGCCTTTTCAATTGTCTCTCTTACATCCTTTACTCCAGAATGCACAGCACTGAGTGAAAAGAATGGCCTCTTCAGCGTATTTGCTATAATCCCGGCTAGCGTTGTCTTTCCAACACCCGGGGGTCCCCATAATATGAAGGATGGGATATTGCCCGATTCAATGACTTTCCTTAAAACTGCATTTGCACCAACCAGATGTTCCTGACCACAGAAATCCTCAAGTAATTTTGGTCTTAGCCTTTCAGCAAGCGGTTGATTTGGCACCATCAATTAAATATTTGCGTAAAAGTAATAAAAACTGGAATTGTTCATATACTTATTAACACATAGCCAAAATAATGGCTGTTTTTGTTAATATTGTACTAATTGGTTCTATCTATCTTGCTAATCTTAGTGAACCTTTGTGGATTACTTCGTGTCCTTCGTTTTAAAAAAAACCACAAAGTTGCACAAAGGATACACTAAGGTCATTTAGGATAAGAAAGTATTAATAAAACATTTAATATGAATAAGAATATTAGTATATTTTTGGGACTGTTTTTATTATCAGGATGTTCCATAAATTCAGAGAATAAGAATGTAAGCATACTTGAAGGACCGGGCATTGTTTGTGATAGTGGAATGGTTGTTTCAGCACATCACGAAAGTTCACGAATAGGCGTGGAGATACTTCAAAAAGGAGGAAATGCGATAGATGCAGCTGTTGCAACAGAATTTGCACTTGCTGTATGTTACCCTCAGGCCGGCAATATAGGTGGAGGTGGATTTATGGTGATCAGGACAAGTGATGGTCAGAGCGATGTGATTGATTACAGGGAGAAGGCTTCATATAATGCATCCCGCGATATGTACCTGGATAAAACAGGAAAAGTGTCGGAGGGATTAAGTACCGATACCCATCTTGCAAGTGGTGTACCCGGTACAGTCGACGGAATGATCAATGCTCACACAAAGTACGGAAGACTTCCGTTCCGGGATGTTATTCAGCCTGCTATCGACCTTGCTGAAAATGGTTTTTCCGTTACAGCCGGACAAGCCGGTTCTTTTAACTCAAACAGAACAAAATTCATTCAGCGGAATGCTTCCATACCAGCTTTTGTTAAAGAGACACCATGGAAAGAGGGTGATCTTCTGATCCAGCCAGCCCTGGCTGAAACCCTAAAGAGAATCAGAGATAATGGACGGGATGGATTCTATTCCGGAAAAACAGCCAGCCTGCTGGTAAGGGAGATGAAAAGAGGCAATGGAATAATATCTGATAAAGACCTTGCTGAATACAGATCAGTTTCCAGAATACCGGTATCAGCTGACTACAAAGAATATAAGATTATTTCAGCACCACCTCCGTCAGGCGGTGGACTAATCCTTATTCAACTTCTTGGAATGATTGAACCCTATCCTGTAAACGAATGGGGATTACACTCACTGAAAACTATACACCTGATGGTGGAGGCGGAGAGGAGGGCATTTGCAGACCGATCCGAGTATCTTGGTGATCCTGCGTTCATGAATATACCTGTTAATCAGTTGACAGATAAGAGATACCTCCAACAAAGGATGAATATGTTCGATGAGAGCAAAGCCTCATCTTCACTTGAAATTATGCCCGGATCGCCCGACGGATATACGAGTGAGGAAACCACTCATTACTCTGTTGTTGATGCCCGGGGTAATGCGGTCTCTGCAACAACAACACTGAACGGTTCTTTTGGCAATAGTATTGTAGTTGAAAGCGCAGGATTCCTGCTTAATAATCAAATGGATGACTTCTCAATCAAACCAGGTTTCCCTAACATGTATGGCCTCACTGGAAGGGAAGCAAATTCTGTTCAGCCAGGTAAGAGAATGCTTAGTTCGATGACTCCGGTTATTGTTGAAAAAAGGGGAAAACTTTTTCTTGTCGCCGGTTCTCCGGGAGGTTCCACAATCCCTACCACTGTATTTCAGGTAATTATTAACATCATCGATTTTAAAATGAATATCCAGAACGCAGTTGATACAGAAAGATTTCACCATCAGTGGTTACCCGATTGGATAAGCTACGAGGAAAATAGTATTGACAGCCTTACAGCACTTAAAATTAGAGATATGGGGCATGAATTGAAGCTCCGCACCTCCATTGGAAGTGTTAATGCAATAATGATCATGCCTGATGGAAAAATAGCCGGAGGAGCGGATAAAAGAGGTAATAATTCAGCCTGTGGGTTCTGAGAGATTTTGTGGTTCAATAATTTTTGCTAAATTGCCTCAAATTTATTTTCTTTAAGAAAAATAAATTAATACTTTTAACAATTGAATTTAAGTAAATTGGTTATTGTCAGATTATAGTTATTCTATTTGAGTACATTCAGATAAATTCAGTTATGAAAAAAACTCTGCTTATTGTAGTAATTATCCTGGCAGTAATTATTGCCCTGCCGGTAATTAACCTTATTCGATGGACTTTTCAAACTAAAAAGCCACTGAATATAATATTGGTTGACAAAACTGTGCCAACTATTGAAAGAGAAAAACACAGAGCATTTAGCTGGATCCTAAATAGTGAAAGATTTGTTAAGTACGATCTTCTGATTGATACAACAGATGAATCTTCAGAAGTAAGACCACCATTAAAGGTGCATAAAAGATCTTATTCTTTCAGGAAGGATTATTACGGCTTTGTTCCTCAGAGACCATTACGTGACAAAAAGTGGGAAAGAAATACCTATAACCTTGCAGAAATTTTGGACCTTCCTGAAAAGAATGATGCTGTCTATTTTGCCGATACATACGGAGTCTTTTTTAACGACTGGTATGGAGCCTTTAGCAGGAGTCGTAAATCAAGAATTCTGTTTGGCGCTCTTAATAATACGGATTATCTCCTGATGAAAGAGATGAATGACAGGAATAAGCTCATTGTAATGGAATATAATTCATTTGATTATCCCACGGCACCATTTGAATCTTACAGGGTTCAGGAGAGACTCGGGATAACTTCTTCTGGCTGGACTGGAAAATATTTCAGCACCCTTGATACTACCGAAGCTGATTTCCCTATTTGGATGACAGCAATGTACAGAAAACAATACAGGGCCCCGTGGACATTTTCAAAACCCGGGGTTGTATTAGTAACCCAGAAAAATATCATTGTTCTTGAAGAAGGAACGCATCTTTCAAATGCTATGCCTCATATTGTTACCGATACAACATATTCCAAGAAATACGGACTTGCACCGTCTGTCGCTTTTGACAAATGGTTCGATATTATTGACCCCATGGTAAGTAATGTGATATCCAGATTTAAACTTGAGACTACCCCTTATGGTGATTCAATCTTGTTTGAGAATAACCTGAGACCAAGATTTCCTGCAGTTATTCAGGAAGCTAAGGCAAACAGGATCTACTATTTTTCTGGGGATTTTGCTACATCCGATAATCCCATATGGACCTCAAGGTTCAAGGGAGTTGAAAAGCTGAAAGGATTTCTTTATTCTGATAAACCTGATGATACCAGAAGATTTTTCTGGCTCTATTACAAGCCTCTCATAAATGGTATCTTCACTGATTACTACAACGAAATAAATAAGAAATAAAAACCTGACCGATTTAAAATATTTGAATAGGGACGTGTATTTACATGTCCCTGTTTATTTTTGTACAACACAATTCTCCAATTTAAGCTGAGCGTAGTCGAAGCTCAACCCTTAAGTGCATTATATAGAACCACAGCAGGATGGAGGGCAACCCTGCCCGTCCCATCTTTGATATGGTGCCTGCAACTGGTTCCAGGTGCAGTAATAATGGTGCCCTCACCGGAATTCCTAACCTCCGGGAATAACAGAAGCTCTCCCACTTGATTAGACAGATCAAAATGTTCCTTTTCATAACCAAAGGATCCTGCCATCCCACAACAGCCTGATGGTATCTCTGTTACAGAATAGTTTGAGGGTATCGAGAGCATTTCAATTGTGCTAGCTGATGATGCAATCGCCTTTTGCTGGCAGTGAGCATGCAAAAGGATCTTCGCATTTTCCCCGGTAAATAGTTTATTGTCGATCCTGCCTGCGTTGAACTCCCTGACAATGAATTCGTCAATCATAAAACTGTTAGCACCAATTTTTTCAGCATATTCTTTCAGTTCTATGCCGGCAAGCTCAGGATATTCATCTCTGAATCCAAGAATAGCAGAAGGTTCAATTCCAATTAATGGAATTTCATCTTTTATAATACCGGAAAGGGTCTTTACGTTTAATTTTATTATTTTCTGTGCACTCCTTATCAATCCCTTTGAGATATAGGTCCTTGCACTTGTCCGGTGGTCTGCAGTAATAACTTTATAATTTAATGAGGTAAGTAACTTAACTACAGAAATACCAATCTCTGTATCATTGAAATTTGTGAATTCATCAATAAACAGACATACCGTACTTTTCGGGTGTTCAGGATTTATAGCTGAAAGATTTTTACTTATCCACTTTTTAAGAGTTGTCTTATGTAATAATGGTATATCTCTTTTTGCAGCAAAACCGGTGATCTTTTTCAGGATTCCCGACGTAAACCTGTTCTTTACGAAAAAATTAAAGATGACAGGTGATAATGATCCTATCCGGTTAATCACTGATATATATGCAATAAGCCTGGTTCTTAATGGTATACCATGCCTGTCGTACCAATGCTGGAGATATTCCGCTTTAATTTTCGCAATATCTACCCCTGACGGACATTCTGATTTGCACCCTTTACATCCCAGACAGAGATCCAGTATTTCATAAATCTCACTATGATTCCATGGATCTCCATCTTTGTCAAGAAATTCACGAACTGTATTTGCCCTGGCTCTTGTGCTTGTCTTCTCATCACCGGTCGCCATAAAACTTGGGCACATAACCCCCCCGATCTTTATGGATTTACGACAATCAGCAGACCCGTTACATCTTTCCGCTGCCCTTAGAATACCATCGCTCGGGGAAAAATCAAATATTGTTTCTATATTCCGGATTGGTCTGCCTGGTACATACCTCAGAGAGCTATTCATCTCAGGAGTATTGGTAATCTTACCCGGATTCAACAGACCATCAGCATCCCAGCATTTTTTAACTTCTTTAAGTAGAGTATAGTTGTGTTCTCCAAGCATCAGAGGGATAAACTCTCCTCTGAGCCTGCCATCTCCATGTTCACCGCTAAGAGACCCTCTGTATTTTTTTACAATTTTTGCAGTGTCAAAACCGATTTTTTTGAAAAGCCCGACATCAACCGGATCTTTCAGGTTAATAATAGGCCTTATATGAAGCTCTCCTGAACCAATGTGTGCATAGAATACTGAATCCTTGCCGTAACCTTTTAGCATCCTCTCCATCTCTTCTATATAATCCGGCATCTGTTCTACATTTACAGCTGTGTCTTCAATTACTGCGACAGGTTTTGAATCTCCTTTCATATTTGCAAGGATGCCAAGTCCCGCTTTCCTCAAATCCCAGACTTTCGATATATCTTTCCCTTTTACAACAGGATAGGCGTATCCAAAACCCGAATCTTTAAGTGCCTTTATCATCTCATTTGCCAGTGAATCTATCTCTTCGATTGTCTCTTTAACAAATTCAACAATAACGACTGCCTCAGGTCTTCCTTCCAGGAAAAACCGGTTGTTTCTCTGACTGATATTATCCTCTGTCAGCTCGAGTACCCTGTTATCCATCATCTCAACTGCAACCGGACCAAATTTCAAGGCAATAAGATTAGCTCTGAAAGCGTCCATTCTGTTGGTGAGATGAACGCAAACCAGCGCTTTATTGACAGGAGGCAATGGTACCAGGTTAAGTTTAATTTCAGTAGTAATGGCGAGGGTTCCTTCAGATCCTGCAAGCAAGTTGCAGAAATTAAACTCCCTTTTGGATTTATTATCAAAAAGATCAGTGTCAAGTAAAAGGTCCAGTGCATATCCTGTGTTTCTCCTGTGAATTTTCGGATCAGGATAATCATTTCTGATACTCTCCCTGTTTACAGGCTCTTCCAGTATCTTTTTAATATTCCTGTAGACTCTTCCTTCAAGGGTGTTGAGTTGACATTTGGCGTTAAAGGTCTCTTTATCAACACAACCAAATATTGCCTCACTGCCATCGGCCAGCAGGGTTTTCAATTCAAGAGTATGGTCTCTTGTTGATCCGTAAATTATAGAATGTGAACCACATGCATTATTCCCAACCATTCCTCCTATATTGCATCTGTTCGAAGTGGATGTTTCCGGCCCAAAGAATAAGCCATATTTCTTAATATACATATTGAGTTCATCGAGAACAACACCAGGTTCAACTCTTACCCACTTCTCCTTCTCGTTGACCTCGAATATTCTATTCATATATCTCGAGATATCAACAATTATTCCTGAACTGACTACCTGACCTGCCAGTGATGTACCACCTGCCCTCATAGTCAGACTTAGTTTTTCATTCCTTGCAAATATCAATATCTTTTTCAGGTCTGATAAACCCTTAGGCCACACAACAGCCACAGGCTCCTCCTTAAATACTGAAGCATCAGTTGAGTATATTGTTCTGGTGATATTATCATATTTTAGATCACCATCAAGACTTTTCCCAAGCGAATCGAGGCGGGAGTTTAACATATCCATTTACTGTTAAAATTGTTGCTGCTAATTTAGGAAAATGATTTAATGAGTGCACTTCTTAAGGTCGAAAGAATGAAATAGCCGCTAAGACACAAAGACACTAAGCTTCACAAAGAATTTATTATTAAGGATTTGCTCTTTGTGCAACTTAGTGCCTTGGTAACAAAAAGCAATTATTCAAAGAGTTCGTAGATGTAAAATGTATTACAATTCAAATTTTTTAAAAGCAATCCGGAATTATCTGCCATAATAATGACTTTAATCATGTTATTCAAAGTTATTAAATAGGACTTTTTTTTCGTACATTTATAGAAAATTTACTGACTTCTTAATGTATTGATACACAATGGAATTCCTAGATCATCTCAAACTAAATGCCAAAAAACATAATCAGCGTATTGTTCTCCCCGAAGGGTATGAAGAGAGAACTGTTAAAGCTGCTGATATTGTTTTGGAAGAGAAGCTTGCTCAGATAATTCTGATTGGAAATCCTGAAGAGATCAGATCACATGCCTTACAATTAGGACTGAAGAACATTTCAAAAGCAACAATTATAGATCCCGTCTCTAACCCGAAGAAAGATCATTACATAGAGATGATGGTGGAGCTTAGAAAGAGTAAGGGGATGACCAGGGAAGAGGCATCCTTACTGATATTGGACCCTCTTTACCTGGGAGTAATGATGATCAAAAACGGAGATGCTGATGGAGAAGTTTCCGGAGCAGATCACTCAACAGGGGATGTCTTACGGCCTGCTTTTCATTATATTAAGACGGCTCCTGGGATTTCAGTAGTGTCCGGAGCATTTATAATGATAGTTCCGGATAAGAATTTTGGAGTAGATGGCGTAATTATTTTTGCTGATGGTGCTGTGCATCCGAATCCAAATGAAAGAGAGCTGGCTGAAATAGCTGTCGCAACAGCACATACGGCTGAGGTAATTACCGGATTTGTACCAAAAATTGCAATGCTGAGCTTTTCAACAAAAGGGAGTGCCAGCCATGAGATGGTTGATAAAGTTGTCAATGCTACAAGAATTGCAAAAGAGATGGCTCCTGACCTGATTATTGATGGTGAACTGCAGGGGGATGCTGCACTTGTTGAGGCTATCGGGAGGAGCAAGGCTCCTGGTAGTCCTATTACCGGTAAAGCCAATGTTTTAATCTTTCCCGATCTTAATGCTGGAAATATTGCCTATAAGCTTGTTCAGAGGCTTGCCCACGCAGAAGCGATAGGACCTGTATTACAGGGTATGGCCGCTCCGATAAACGACCTTTCAAGGGGATGTTCGGTGAGTGATATAGTAAGCATGATAGCAATAACGTCAAACCAGGCTGCTGGTTTGAAAAATCAAATAAAAAGTTAACTGTGGAAGGATATAAAAATTTTTAACAGTATTAGTAATAAAAAATATTTGGTATGTCAGATAGTACAGAAAGGTTGGAAGATTACGGGTTATCCAAGGATACCAAACCAAAAACTCTGTTTTCAAGAGTTGGAATTGTTGGAGCAGGCTCAGTAGGACAGAATATTGCAAGAATGGTAAGTTCAAAAGGGCTGGATGTTATCTTGCTTGACATTAATCAGCAAATAATTGATCAGGCTTATGAGGAGCTTGCCATGGAACTTGACAGGATGATAGGACGCTGGGGGATGACTAATTCTGAAAAACTGGCAATTTTATCAAGGATTAAAGGAACAACTGATTACAGTGATTTTAAGGGATGTGATATAGTAATAGAAGCAATTAAGTCCTCCACACGAGAGCTAAGTCATGACATCAGGATGGAAGTTTTGAAAAAAATTGAACAACAGGTTGATAAGAATACAATTATTGCAACTAATTCATCTACACAGGTTATAACTGAGCTGACTGCTTTTCTTGAACATAAAGACCGGTGTGTTAGTTTCCATTTTCTTGCTCCTGAAGCTGATGCAAGGGTCGTTGAGATAGTAAAAGGTCTGTATACGTCGCAGGGGGCTTATGAGAATACAATAAAATTTGCAAATCTGATTGGCAAAAAGGTGATACCTGTCCGGGAATCTCCCGGAATTATAAGCACACGTCTTGTTGTTCCTTTAATAAATGAGGCTTGTGAGATATTAATGGAAGGGGTTGGTTCAATGGAAGATATCGACCTGACGATGAAGATAGGGTTTGGTCTTCCGCTTGGCCCTTTCGAGATGGCAGACAAGATCGGACTTGATAAAATCCTCAGATGGTGCGAAAACCTCTACGATGAATTTGGTGATCTGAAGTACAAATCATCACCACTTCTTAAAAAGCTGGTTAGGGCTCATCAGTGGGGAAGAGAAACAGGTCAGGGTTTTTATCAGTATAATGAAGCCGGTATTAAAATATCCAAAAATTTTTCACTTGAGAATTAATCAGCAAAAACGTGGCTTTAATTTGTATTCAAAAAATAATTGATTTCGGAAATGAAAATATTAGTTCTTAACTGCGGTAGTTCATCGATCAAATATCAACTGTTCGATATGTCAACGGGGGTAGTATTGGCAAAGGGGATTGTTGAGAAAATAGGATTGAAAGGATCGTTTTTAAAAAATGAAAGATTCGATGGAGACAAGGTAAGGCTTGAGGGTGAGATACTTGATCATCAGAGTGGCATTGAATATGTTCTTGGCCTTATGATCAGTAAGAAGAGAGGGGTAATAAAAAATCTGAATGAAATAGAGGCTGTTGGGCATCGTATTGTCCACGGAGGTGAGACCTTCCAGGCGAGTTGTTATCTCGATGAAATTACGATAAAAGGAGTCGAGGAATGTGCAAATCTTGCTCCGCTTCATAATCCTGCAAACCTTAAAGGCATTTACGCCTTGAAATTACTCCTCCCGTCTGTACCGCAGGTTGGAGTTTTTGATACCTCATTTCATCATACCATGCCTGATTATTCGTTTATGTATGCTCTTCCATACTCATTGTATAAGAAATACGGGATCAGACGATATGGTTTTCATGGAATGAGTCATAGTTTTGTATCGAGAAGAGCATGTAAGATACTAAATGCAGATTATAACACTAAGAAAATTATTACCTGTCACCTGGGTAATGGCGCTTCGATTACCGCCATTAAGGATGGAAAATCACTTGATACATCGATGGGACTTACTCCTGTTGAAGGTCTGATAATGGGTACCAGGTCAGGTGATGTAGATGCAGGAGCTCTTACTTTGATCATGGAAATGGAAGAAATTGACTTCTTATCGTTAAATACACTGCTTAATAAACATAGTGGGATATTGGGAATCTCCGGAATATCCTCCGATATGCGAGAGGTTGGATCAGCTGCTGAAGAGGGAGATGAACGTGCTAAACTTGCCCTGAGAATGTATAATTACCGCATTAAAAAGTACATTGGAGCATATGCTGCTGCAATGGGAGGTGTTGATATCCTGATATTCACAGGAGGTGTAGGGGAGAATGGGACAAAAGCCAGGGAAGATATTTGCAGTAACATGGAGTTTCTGGGCATCGTGTTCGACAGGAAAAAGAATGAAGGAGTCAATGGTACAGAGGAAATAATAAGTAAAAAAGAATCACGTGTAACTGTTATGGTAGTACCAACAAATGAGGAATTCGTGATTGCTTCAGATACCCGTGATATAGTTGAAAACAAAAAAATAAAAACTAAACAATAAATAAATCCAATGGTATTAAAGAACCTTAATGATCTTAGACGTCTGGTTGAAGGCGGGCCACGTAAAAAACTTGCACTGGCTGCTGCACAGGATCAGCATTCACTGGGCGCTGTTGTAAAAGCCTGGAAAGAAAACATTATTGAACCTGTTTTGATTGGTGATGAATCGGGTATTCAGGCCATTTGTGCTTCATATAATTATGATATAACCAGTCTCAGAATCATTCACGAACCTGACATTGAGAAATCGGTCGAAACTGCGGTCAGGCTGGTAAGCAGTAGAGAGGCTGATATTTTAATGAAGGGAAAAATCGGTTCATCCACCCTGTTAAGATGTGTCCTCAATAAGGAATGGGGTTTGAGAACAGGAAACCTTCTATCACATTTTGCTCTTTTTGAAGTTGAAACATACCATAAAGTTATTGCGGTTACCGATGTTGCAATGAATATTGCTCCAAACCTGAAAGACAAGATTGCCATTGTTAATAATTCAGTTGCATGTCTCATCAGACTTGGTTATGAAATGCCAAAAGTAGCTGTTTTGGGCGCTGTGGAGATGGTGAATGAAAACATGGGAGCTACACTCGATGCGGCTCTTCTCTCAAAAATGAATCAACGCGACCAGATAAAAAATTGTATCATCGATGGCCCGCTTGCCTTCGATAATGCTGTCAGCCTTGAAAGTTCCAGGCAAAAAGGTATCAAGAGCGAAGTAGCCGGCGATACTGATCTTTTGCTAATGCCCGATATTGAGGTTGGGAATGTTCTGTATAAATCACTCGTATTCTTTGCAAAAGCCAAAGTTGCTTCAATAATACTGGGAGCTCTTGTACCCATTGTTCTTACCTCAAGATCTGATTCAGAACAGGCCAAATTCGATAGTATTCTCCTCGCTGCCGCTTCAATTAAATGATAGGATCATGATCAGAACTCTTGAACAGATGGTGGAAAAGGTTCTGGCTCAAAACAGGAGGCATCGTGTTGCCGTGGCCTGGGCGCACGACCCAGGAACTGTAAGAGCTATCCATATGGCTGTTCATAAGGGATTTGCAGAGGCAATTTTAATTGGAAAATCATCTGATATAATTAGGATTTGTAAGTCCGAAAATCTCGATGAACGGCTTTTTTCTGTTGTTGATACTGAAAATGAAACCATAGCATCAAGAGAAGCAGTCAGAATGGCAAGAAACGGAGATGCCGATATAGTTATGAAAGGGCTCGTAGGAACGGATAAGTTTCTGAAAGCAGTAATGGATAAGGAAAACGGTTTAATGCTCCCAGATGCTCTCCTAAGCTATGTGGGAGCAATTGAATTACCGACCTACCATAAACTTTTATTTCTTACTGATCCTGCTGTAATACCATTTCCTGACCTTGATCAGAAAATTGCCATGGCAAATTATGCAATTGAGATGGCAAACAGGTTTGGAATAAACAGGCCTAAAATTGCACTTATCGGTGCTTCGGAAAAGATGAACAAACATTTCGAAAATTCTGTCGATTACGCGATAATGTGCAAGATGGCAGAACGGGGTCAGATAAAAAGCTGCATAATGGATGGCCCCCTTGACATTTTTCTGGCATGCGATAAGGATAGTATTGAGATAAAAGGCGTTCCAACGCCTGTTAAAGGAGATGCTGATATACTGCTCTTTCCATCCCTGGAATCAAGTAATCCGTTCTATAAGGGACTCATGCTTTTTGCAAAAGGGGAGTTGGCAGGTTTGATACGAGGTACTGAAAAACCGGTTGTCCTGATGTCAAGAAGCGAAAGTGAAAGGTCTAAATACTTCTGCATTGCTCTTTCCTGTCTGATGGCTTAATGTCATGCAACTCCGAAATCCGCAATCCGAAATCCGAAATCATTGAGCAGCTATATAACAAATATGACCTAACCCTGATAACATTCCAATTGCAACATTTTACATAACACATTATTTATGGAGAAAAGACTTATTCTGGCAATCAATCCGGGCTCCACATCTACCAAATTCTCTCTTTTTGAAGAATTGGTTTTGATTTTTGAGAAATCTCTGAGCCATTCCACTTCAGAACTGAGTAGCTTTAAAAAAATCTCTGATCAGTTTCACTTCAGGAAAGATCTCATTATGAATGAACTGCTGGCCAGAAAAACCGATCTGAAGTCAATAGTAGCAGTGGTTGGCCGGGGTGGTCTTATAAAGCCCATAGAATCAGGCATATATATTGTCAATCAAAAAATGAAAGATGATTTGATTGCCGGATTTTCTGGTCAGCACGCCAGTAATCTCGGCGGACTTATTGCCGATGAAATAGCTGCTCTGTTACCTGATGCAACTGCTTATATTGTCGATCCGGTAGTTGTTGATGAACTGCAACATGTAGCCAGGATTTCAGGTCATCCTGACATTGAAAGAAAATCTATTTTTCATGCTCTTAATCAGAAAGCAGTTGCCCGCCATTATGCTGCATCAATATGCAGGGAATATGAAGATTTAAATCTTATAATTGCCCATATTGGTGGTGGTGCAAGTGTTGGCATCCATAAAAAAGGCAGGGTGATTGATGTGAATAATGCCCTTAATGGAGATGGCCCTTTTTCTCCTGAGCGCTCAGGCAGCCTGCCAGCAGGTCAGTTGGTTGACCTCTGCTTCAGCGGTAAATACTCTTATCCTGAGATCATGTCGATGCTTACAGGCAAAGGTGGAATGGTTGCCTACCTGGGCACAAATAACTTCATTGAGATTTGCAAAAGAGCTGATAATGGCGACCAGAAAGCACTTCTGATCCGTAATGCTGCTGCATACCAGGTTGGTAAGGAGATAGGGGCTCTGGCCGCGGTTGTAAATGGGGAGGTTGATGCAATTATTCTTACCGGAGGATTAGCACATCAGGCTGATTATGTGATGAATATCAAGGCAATGGTTTGTTTTATCTCGGATGTGATTGTCTATCCGGGAGAAGATGAAATGAAGGCACTTGCTTTTAACGCATTGCTTGCCCTTGATGGCAAAATAGAGATCAAAACCTACTTATAAGATACTTACCTGGGTCATGGGTTATTCACAGCAACCGGTATCACCTTCCCGTTGAAAAACCTGTGCCCATTCAAAGCAAATTCGGAAATAAATTCAGCCATCTGCCTGGCTTCCACCGGAGCTTTATATCCGGGAAAAGCCTCCTCAAACATCTCAGTCTGTACAGCGCCAAGTGCAAGGCAGTTAACGCTGATACGGGATTCAGCAAATTCGGTTGCCAGACTCTCCGAAAGTGATGCCAGTGCAGCCTTGGAGGCACTGTAATAGGAGAGACCCCTGTATTTTGAACTGCCCTGAAACCCTCCCATACTGGAAATATTGACAATATGCGAACCTTGTGCCATAACAGGTTTTAATGTCCGGATAACCGTAGCAGGACCGAAAAAGTTTGTCTCCATCATCAACCGCGCATCAGTATTTGAGATGTCAGAAAAATCTTTTGATATAAGGAGCCCGGCCATATTTATTATAATGTCAACACTCTTAAAATGAGAGAAAACGAACTGTTTAAACGATTCAATGTGTTTATCAAAAACTGAGAGGTCCATTGCCATAGTCCTGATGTTTTTATAACGATTTTCAAGGTCTTTAAGAGAAACCTTATTCCTTCCAGTAACAAGGAGCATATTCTTCTTATCATCAGCCAGAAACGATGCAAGCTCTTTGCCAATACCCCTGGTTCCTCCATTAATAATAATATTCATAAATTTATTTGAGAATTATATTGATACTTAACCTGATTATTTCCACTAAGATATGCAATTTACGAATAATCCGCAATCCCCAATCCGCAATCCGAAATCCGAAATTGCCTATTACACTTAAATCGCTCCTTAACAACAAAACATTAATTGATAACCAGTGTTGTAATAACAAATGTTAGCTATTTAATATATTTTTGCGGCTAATAATTTCAATAATTGGTAAAAACTCATAAAATCATAAAAAGAAGAGATGAAGAGAAATAAAGTAGCAATAATCGGGTGCGGGAATATTGGGTTATCACTCCTGCAGGGATTATTGAAAGAGAAGAGCATCATGGCTGAGAATATCTATGCTACCAGAAGAAACATCCAGGAGTTAATCTACCTTAAAGAAACTGGATTAAAATTAACCAGCGACAATATCAAGGCAACCAAAGAATCCAACCTGATTATCATTGCCGTTAAACCATACAACTTTGTAAATGTACTTGAGGAGATCAAGGATAATCTTGATCCGGCAAAGCACATCCTGATATCTGTAACTGCAGGGGTCACTCTTGACCAGATTCAGGAGGTATTGCAGATGAAAATCCCGGTTTTCAGGGTAATGCCCAATATATCTGCAAGTGTTGGGAGATCAGTATCATGTATCTGTCACAAGGGTGCTGAGGAAGATGATATCCATTCTGTAGAACAGATATTTGATCATATAGGGACCACAATGACTATTGAGGAGGGATTAATGGAATCGGCCACCATTTTAGGTGCCTGTGGTGTAGCATATGTACTCAGGTTTATAAGGGCAATGATCCAGGGAGGAATTCAAATCGGTTTTGACGCAAAAACTGCCAGTGCCATTGTAAATCAAACAGTAAAAGGTGCAGCTGAACTGCTGATCGAGAGGCATCAGCATCCTGAATTTGAGATTGATAAAGTAACAACACCCAGGGGATGCACAATAGTCGGATTAAATGAAATGGAACATAACGGATTCAGTTCATCGCTGATAAAGGGCATTGTAGCATCTTATGAACAGATCGAGAAATAATTAATTTCTGACTCATATTATTAAACTAGTTTTTTCGTTTATTTGTATCGGTTGTCCTAAACATTTCAAATTTTGTAATATGATTCTAGGCAGGAACAAAGATACCAATAGAGGAATATCAAGGAGTATTATTCTGATAATACTGATATTAATTACATCATATTCAATTTGTTATAGTCAAAAAAACAGGGATGAGCCGCCGCCTTTAAAGGAGAGACTTTTTTTTGGCGGAAATTTCGGATTGCAGCTCGGGACATTCACGGATATTCAACTCTCACCAATCGTAGGTTTATGGGTATTGCCCCGCCTGGCAGTTGCATTGGGACCTGATTACAGATTTTACAAATATCCGATGGGAAAGACTAATATCTATGGGGGTAAGGGATATATGCAATTTGTAATTTTCCGTGATATCAGCTCATTTATTCCAATTGGCAGCAATATGGGAATATTCTTCCATATGGAAGATGAACTTCTCAGTCTAGAATCCTCCTTCTGGAAGTTACCGCCTATAACATCAGGTCGGTTTTTAATTAATACTGTTCTTGCAGGAGGCGGGATAAGTCAGCAGATAGGCAGGCGTTCTTCTCTCAATATAATGGTTTTATGGGCTTTAAATGATTCAGGTTATGAGGTCTATGGTACACCTGAGATAAGAGTCAGTTTTAACTTTTAGTCCGGGGCTTCGGTGAGGAGATTACCTTCGGTGATCTTGTCCCGATAAATCGGGACTCGGTTCCACTTTACGCTTCGCTTCATCCCGGAATGACGACTCATGGAATTGATCACTCAGGTTGATATCGCCACTAATCCTAATATTGGTTTTCTGATAAAATTTTTAAATAAATTTTCCTGATATTCATTTTACTTTATCTTTGTGCCTTTAAAAATAAAAGAGATGAAAATTGAAAAGGATAAAATGGTTTCTCTTATGTACGAATTAAGGGAAAGTAATTCTGAGGGAAGGATAATTGAAACTCTGGATGATACAAGACCTCTTAAATTTATCTATGGCCACGGCAGGTTACTTCCTGTTTTTGAATCAAACATCAGTTCCCTTGTAAAAGGTGATCCCTTCAGGTTCAGCATGAGTTCTGAGATGGCCTACGGTGAGAAGAGGGAAGATATGATAGTTAATGTACCGATCTCCGTTTTTGAGACTGACGGGAAACTAAATGAAGAGATCTGCAGGGTAGGGAGTGAAGTCCCTATGGTGGATACAAATGGTAATCCCCTGAATGGAATTATTAATGAAATTACAGATACTTATGTCAGAATGGATTTCAACCACCCGATGGCTGGCATCGATCTCTATTTTACAGGAAAAATAATTGATGTGCGAGAAGCAACTGATGAAGAGATTGCAGGCACCAGTCACTCCTGTTCCTCCTGCGGAAGTGCCGATAATCAGACCGGATGCTCCGGAGAGTGCGATTAAGGCCTCATTAAATATTTAGTGTTTCACCCTCTGACTTTGCAATTATTACAGCGCAGCAGGTGTCTCCATATACATTTATGGCGGTCCGGAACATATCAAGAATTCTGTCAACTGCAAGAATAAGTCCGATACCTTCCAATGGCAGACCGACTGCTTTTAAAACAACAGCCATCATGACCAGTCCGGCCATCGGAATTCCCGCTGATCCTATAGCAGCCAGGAGGGCTGTAAATACAACGATCATTTGCTGGGCAAAAGTCAGTTCAATTCCATAGGCCTGTGCAATAAACACTACAGCGACACATTCATATAATGCTGTACCATTCATATTTATCGTTGCACCGAGAGGCAGAGTGAAGCTGGCTATTTTATTTGATACGCCATCGTTATCTTCAACTGCCTCCATCGTCAGTGGAAGGGTAGCATTGGATGAAGATGTTGAGAAGGCAGTAAGGAGAGGAGTAGCCATGTTCTTAAAGTGTTTAAATGGATTGGCGTGTCCAAGTATTTTAACCATCAAAGGGAGGGTAACCAAACCGTGGAAAAGAAGCGCTGACAGGACAGTCACAACATAAAGTCCTAGCCTGCTTATAACCTCTGTAACGTCATTGCCCATCTGTACCTGTTGTGCTATAACCTTTGCGGTGATGCTGAATATTCCAATGGCAGTAAACCTGATTATGAAAAGTGTTATTTTCATAATAACATCAAGAGCACTATTAAACAGATCCATTAACAGGATACTTGATTTTTCACTCACTTTAGTGATGAAAAACCCAAAAATAATCGCAAAAAATATGATTGAGAGCATCTGCCCCTGCATCAATGCTTCAAATATGTTTGTAGGGACAATCTTTATTAGCGTTCGACCGAAACTGTCACTGATTGCAGAAATATTTTCAACAGGCATTTTGAATCCAAGATCTGCACCAATACCAGGCTTAATCACAGATACCAGGAAGAATCCTGTAATTATGGCTACAAAGGTAGAAAACATATAGAACCCCATCGTTTTAAGCCCCAGACGGCCAAGATTACCGGAAGAACCAACACTTGCCACCCCTGTTGTGATAGAGCAAAGGATAAGTGGTACAATTATCATATTCAGCGCTCTCAGAAAAATCTCCCCGGCCCAGTTGGTATAAATGACCTTATCATGGAAAAAATAACCAAAAAATCCTCCAGCTATAAGAGCCACCAATATTTGATAATGCAGCGGGATTGAAAACCTGGATTTTGACATATGTAGGATTAATTTATTGCTAAAGAAATATAATCTATCTGATAAATCCATTCAATAGCACAATTTTTTTTGGGAATCCTTAACCTCTCCAGAATTGAGTATTTGAAGAAAAAGGAGGGAGATACACAGAAAAAGAGAATTATAACAAATTATACTTTTAGGAATAATAATAGGGGTAAGGGATAAATTAGACATTTCCTGATTATATACCCTCACACCTGCATATTTACATCTGTAACATCAATTTACAACAGTAATATATACATGTGTAACGAATTTAACAACATTATTAAGTTACATAAGTAACATAATATATATATAAAATAAATATATTATAAAAATCATAATACCAGCTATATATCTAAAGTAATCTGACCTGGTAATGGAGCATTTTAAGACAGTTTATATAAGTATTCTTGAAAATTCATTAGAAATAAAGTATAAACGACTGTATGCCATAAAGATATGTATCTAAACTTCATCAGTACTTAAGATTCCGTTCTATTTCAAATATCTGATATTCAATGTGATAATAAGAGAGGATGGGTTGCTTATTAAATAAAGGTGTTCATTAGTTACAAATGTTACCTCATATAATTACATATGTAATCTATTAAATATTTACATTTGTAATACTGAAAATTTACAACAATGAATGAAAGAATAAGAGAATTCCTTATTGCTGAAAACAAATCATCAGCTCAGCTTGCAGAAGAGATAGGTGTTCAGCCTTCAGGCATATCCCATATACTTTCAGGCAGGAATAATCCAAGTCTGGACTTTATTCTGAAGATGCTTGAAAAATATAACTTCCTGTCAACAGATTGGCTGCTTTTCGGAAAAGGATCAATGTATAAAGATCCTAAAATCCAGTCGTTGTTTGATGAAAACAGCGTTGAATCCGAAGAACCCGCCTCTTATGAGCGTAAAAGAGGACTTGCGGAACCAGGATCTGAGTCAGAAGGTTTTCAGACCAGCGGGTTGAAGAAAAGAACAGCACAACATGATAAAGATATTGGTGCTGAAGTAGTGAAAATAGTATGGTTTTATGATAATAACAGCTTTGAAGAGTATAACCCCTCCCGATGATTATTTATTTATAAGTTGAAAAGTTGAAATGTTGAATCCTTCAACCATTGGCCTCCATAGCTTTCATTGATATGCGCAGCTTTCTTTGACCTCCGAATCTTCAACGAAGGAGCCCCTTCAACCTCTTCAACTCCTTCAACTCCTTCAACATTAAGAAATGAAAATTGAGATCCCAATAATCCCTGATATTATTTCATAAAATCAGTCATTAGAATTATCTTTGTGGCAAACCCATAATTGATGGCAAAGCGCATAGAAGATTTTAAAGTCATTGAAAATAAGCGCATTAATTCAGATTCCTATATTTTGAAACTTTCGGGAAATACCACACTTCCTGAAATAAAACCGGGCCAATTTGTTCAGGTCAGGATTGACGGGAGCCCGGATACATTCCTGCGACGTCCCATTTCAGTCTATGATGTTGATTATGGCAGAAACTCCATCAGGCTTTTAATTCAGATAGTAGGACAAGGAACTGAAGCTCTCTCGAAACTTGAAGTTGGAGATCTGCTTAACCTTGTATATCCTCTTGGGAACTCGTTCGGTGAACCACATGAAAAAGAAAAGCTGCTTATGGTTGGTGGAGGTGTTGGAATTGCCCCACTATTATTTCTTGGAAAGCATTTAAATTCAATAGATTATAAGCCTGATGTGCTTCTTGGGTTTCGCGATAAGAAGAGGATAATTGATTTTGAAGAGTTTCATGAAATCGGGAATGTATTTCTTACCACTGAAGATGGTTCACAAGGCGAAAAAGGTTTTGTAACTCATCATTCCATATTATCAAATTTTAAATACAATCGGGTATACTGCTGCGGTCCGGATGCAATGATGAAGGCCGTGGCAGCCTATTGTAAAAGGAATGGGATTGAGTGTGAAGTATCACTCGAGACCCTTATGGCATGCGGTTTCGGGATTTGCCTGTGCTGTATAGTCGATACTGTCAGGGGAAATCTTTGCAGCTGTACAGAGGGTCCTGTATTTAATATTAATTTATTGAAATGGTAAACCTCGGAATTAATATTGGTGATCTGCACTTTAAGAATCCTGTGATGACAGCATCGGGTACTTTCGGTTATGGTCCTGAACTCGATGATTTTATTGATGTTTCAAGGTTGGGTGCTATATTTATCAAAGGATTAACCCTTGAGCCCAGGGAGGGTAACCCATATCCTCGTATGGCAGAAACCCCGGCAGGGATGCTTAATACTGTGGGTTTGCAGAATAAAGGGATTGATCATTTTGAAAAATCAATCTATCCGCGAATTAAAGGTTATGATACCAACATAATTGTGAATGTAAACGGCAGTTATATAGAGGAATACGTGGAGCTCTCTGAAAGGATTGGCAAACTGGATAGAATTCCCGGAATTGAGCTTAATATATCATGTCCAAATGTAAAAATGGGAGGGATGTCATTCGGTACGAACCTTGACTCCGCCCGGGAAGCAACAAAGGCTGTAAGGGCCGCCTATTCAAGGAAACTGATCGTGAAGCTCTCTCCCAATGTAACAGATATAGTAGCTTTTGCAAGGGTTGTTGAGGAGGAGGGGGCCGATTCTATATCTCTTATTAATACCTTACTGGGGATGGCAGTGGATGTGCCCAATATGCGACCTGTTCTTTCAACAATAACAGGCGGCCTCTCCGGACCGGCAATTAAGCCCGTTGCTCTACGCATGGTCTGGCAGGTTGCCAAGGCTGTAAAAATACCGGTAATCGGAATGGGAGGAATTATGACAACCTCTGATGCCCTTGAATTTTTGCTGGCCGGCGCCAGCGCTGTTCAGGTAGGTACAGCCTCTTTTATTGATCCCCAGGCTTCAATAAAAATACTGGAGGGCATTGAAAATTATATGATTGAAAAAGGATTTTCCGATCTGAAAGAGATTGTAGGATATATTAACCGTAAAACCTGATTCATTATCTGGCCTGACAATTCCGGATTACATATTATATAAAAAGTCGATGGTTATTAAAACATTTAATAATTCTTTTTATTCCATTTGAAAATCAATATATTTAAACTTAAGTTTGTAAAAATTATAAATAATAATGTTTCAATCTATTAATAAATAAGCATAGAAATGTCAGAAAGTTTACAGATTGATAATCTTGACAAAAAGATTCTCGATATCATAACTAAAAATGCAAGGATACCTTATCTTGAAGTTGCCAGGGAGTGCGGTGTTTCAGGGGCTGCGATACATCAGCGGGTTCAACGTCTTATCCGGATAGGTGTTATCAGGGGATCTGAATTTAAAGTCGATCCGGTTATGGTTGGATTCAAAACCTGTGCTTATATCGGTATTTTTCTTGATCATCCCGGCAGTTTCCGTGAAGTTATAGAAAAGTTCAAAAATATTCCTGAAATAATAGAATGCCATTACACCACTGGAAATTATTCTCTGTTTATTAAGGTTTATACCCGTGATAATGAACATCTTCGCGTGATACTTACAGATACAATACAAAATATTCCCGGGATAGTACGAACAGAGACATTAATATCTCTCGAGGAATCAATAAACAGACAGATACCGGTTCTGTCGAAATAGGAATCTGGGAGTTATTCCTCATTCACCTTCTTATATGATGTTCGCGCAAAAAACATGCAAAAAGTGGAATAATATTTTGCATTAAAATTAAATTTATCATACATTTGCACTCGCAAAAAATAAAGGAGGATTCAGTAGCTCATCCCGATAATTATCGGGAGGTAGAGCATCCCGCCTTGCGGGAGGGTCCTGGTTGAGAAGAAGAAGATAAAATGATTCAGTAGCTCAGTTGGTAGAGCACATCCCTTTTAAGGATGGGGTCCTGGGTTCGAGACCCAGCTGGATCACAAGAAGGAAAGCAGCCGCTTTCCTTTTTTCATTTTAGTGTATCAGACCAATCCCATTAACTGAAGTAGATTTTTTTTGTAATGAAAATGCGTTAGTTGCGTCATGTAAGTAAAAACAGTTTTAAAATAAAAACTTACACTATGAAAAAATTATTATTTATTATCGCATTAACAGTTATAGGATCAATAGTATATGGACAGAAAGCTATAGATGCCCTATTTGACAAATATGCTGGAAGAAATGGATTTGTAACAATTACAATAGATGGAAACCTGCTTAAGCTAATAAGTTGCCTTGATGATGATGATGACGACAAAGATAATTCATTGCCTGCTGATGTTACAAAGATAAGGATCCTGGTACAGGAAGATGATAACCTGGAGGTTGAAAATTTTTATGATATGGTCATGAAGGATTTAAAACTTGATCAGTATGAGGAGTTTATGCGTGTTAAGGAATCAGATCAGGACTTGAGAATGTTGGTCCGGGCTGAGGGTAGAACTTTCAAGGAATTTCTGCTGATAGGAGGTGGTGATGATAACCTGGTGATCCAGGTAAAAGGTAACATGACATTTAGTGAGGCAAAGAAATTTTCAAATGACGTAAAGAAAAATCATACCTTGAATCTTACTGCGGATCATAAGTAAAAAATAATGTAGTTATCTTTATAATCAAAGAGGTAACCATATTATCCGCGAATGACCAGGGCCGATTTTAATGAATTAGTTCAGCAGCTTAGCCGTAAGTTATACGGATATGCATTCCGGATCCTCCTTAGCAAGGAGGAGGCGGAAGATGCTGTTCAGGAGATTTTTATAAAGCTCTGGAAAATGAGAGATAAGTTAGGTCAATATAATAGTCCGGAGGCTCTTGCAACAACCATGACAAAGAATTACTGCATAGATCAGCTCAGGAAGCGCAGTAATCTCAGATTTGAAGATGAGAATCGGCAGAATTATAATTATATAACAACACAGACGCCACATGAGCAGATGGAGCTGGCAGAGACCAATGAAATACTTCATAAAATAATTGATCAACTACCTGAAGGATATAGAATTATGGTACGATTACGGGATGTTGAAGGATTTGCATATGAAGAGATTGCCGAAAAAACTGGTCAGAATGTTAATACATTAAGGGTAACACTGTCAAGAGCCAGGAAACTTATCAGGGATGAATTTAATAAGTATCAATATGAACCAAAAGGAGTTAAGAAAATTAGTCGAAAAGTATTTTAACGGAGATAGTACTGAGGAAGAGGAGGTGGCTCTGAGGAGTTATTTTACAACAGAGAATGCTCCTCCAGAATTCGAGACAGAGAAAGCAATCTTTGGTTATACTGCAAAACCGGTTGAGATACCGGAGCCATCGCCTGATTTTGAATCGAGGATAATGGCCGGAATCGACGCTTCGGAAGATATCAGCAGGAAACGGTACGTAAAGTTCCTTATTTCATACATAAGTGTAGCAGCCAGTCTGCTCATATTAATTGCATCATATTTCTTTTTTAATAACAGGAGCAGTACATTGGATACTTATTCTGACCCCCGGATTGCATATGCAGAGACCATGAAAATACTTTACGAAGTTTCTGCAAAATTAAACTCAGGAACCAGGGCTCTTCAGCCTGTCAGTAAGATATCAGAGATGAGAGCAAAAAGTTTTGAATCAATAAACAAATCAACAGCAATGATAGAAAAGAACCTCATGACACTTGATTATCTTCAGCAAGCTGCTGAAATTACCGGTATGTCTGACAATAGAGATAAATAATTAATTAATTAATAATCAATAATATGAACCGAGCATGTTTAGCTAAAAACAAAAACTTGCATGAACAATATCAACATGCGAGCTCCATCCGACCAATTAAAAATAATTATGTGCGGATGAAAAAGGTATTGCTTTTTTTAACCGTTTTATGTCTGGCTTCAGAAATTCAGGCACAAAATAATCCGGTCGATGAATTATTCAATAAATATTCAGAAAAGGATGGATTCACTGTAGTTACAATTTCAGGAAGAATGTTCAGTATGTTTTCAGATATGGAGACAGATAAAAAAGAGGCTGATAATGTCATTTTCAAGCTTAAATCAATCAAAATACTATCAGTTGAGGATTCATTGCTGAACAAAAACCTCAACTTCTACACTGAACTTGGTAAGAAGCTTGATCTCTCTGCTTATGAGGAGCTTATGGTAGTGAAAGAGGGGCGCGATATCACAAAGTTCCTTATTCTTCAAAAAGGGAATCTGATTTCCGAGCTGATTGTTATAACCGGCGGACCCGGAGGTAATTCCCTAATTTCAATAAAAGGAGATTTTAATCTGAAGGATATTTCAGATATGTCAAAAAGCGTTGGTATAGAAGAACTTAAGGATCTGGAGGGGGTCGATAAGAAAAAACCGGCAAAGTAAATCCTTCATTTAATTAGCGGTTGCACGCAACCTTTATACTCCGGAATTGGTTATATGAATAACTGTGCTTGATTAATCTGGTATTAATTTAAGTATTCAATTTTTTATATATTTGTATCTAATTCTGAATTTGAATTAATTTATAACCGCTATGAATAGACAACTAACAAAACGATTCGGGGCTCTTATATGTGCCCTCTTTTTTATTTCATCAATCACATATTCACAGTTTGAGAATGTCGATTTCCTGAGGGCCGGTGCTAATGATGGTCTTAAGTTGGTCGAGGCCTATGTTACTCCATGGGCAAATGCATTTGGAGCAGGACTCAACGGAGGCTGGTATAACACTGCCAAACCTCATAAACTTGGAGGTTTTGATCTTACGGTAGGTTTCAATATAGGTTATGTACCTGAGTCAGCTACTACCTTTGATGTTTCAAAGATTGGTCTGACTACTCTGACTGGTTCAGGGATTGCAAGTACTGTTGCCGGACCGGATGTTGATGGTCCCACTCTTACAGCTATGTCAAACGGATTAGTTCTTGCTTCTTTTAAAACTCCTCCTGGAAGCAACTGGAAAATGATGCCTGTACCTACTGCACAGATTGGAGTAGGTCTGCCTTTAGGAACGGAATTTAAATTCAGGTTTATCCCAAAGCTTACACTTGGAAATGGCGATGTAGCTCTCTGGGGTGTTGGTCTGGTTCATAGCATAATGCAATATCTCCCGGGTGATAAACTATTACCATTCGATGTTTCTCTTTTTGGAGGGTATACCAAATTGATGGGAAATGTTCCTGTAAACTTGCAACCAAGAACCGGTTCACCTACCGCTTATTCCACATATAGTCCAGCTACCGCTTTTAAGGATCAGATGCTGAGTGCAGATATCACAGCCTTGAATATAGGGGTTATTGCATCTCTAAACTTACCTGTGGTTACCTTCTATGGAGGACTGGGTTATAGCAAGACACATACAGGGCTTCAACTTTTGGGAAACTTTCCGTTACCGACTATAAATCCTTCAGTTTCTACTACAGAAGCTGTATATGAAGATGCCGGTGTTCTAAAGAACTTTCCTTCAATGGATATTGAAAATTTCTCAGGTATGAGAGCTAATATCGGATTAAGGCTCAAATTTGCTGTAATCACCATTCATGGTGATTATACCAAGGCTCAGTATAATGTTATTTCAGCAGGGTTTGGGATCTCGTTCAGATAATTGAAAAATAAATATTTACTGAAATCCCCGGGCTCCAAAACTTCCCGGGGATTTTTTTTAGTATGAAATTTAACAGATAAGTGGTATCTTTAAGAATGAAACCGGGATAAAAACAGGGAGTTTATGAATGCAGACTCACAACGGATATACAGCGGTTACCGTGCATTGCTTCAGGCATCCAAAAACAATGTTGCCCCTGAAGCGAATATTCAAATAAGAAAAGCATTAGATCTCTCTGTTGAAGCCTGTGGTGATCAGAAAACCATTACGGGGGAGAATGAGGTAGTTCATGCACTCTCTGTCGCCAGAATAATAGCAGGAGAGATGGGGCTTGGACTGACATCAATTATCCCTGCATTATTGCATGATTCTTATGGTAATCTGAAAATCAATTCAAAAGAACTTGAAAAACTATTTGGAAAAAAGGTAGTTGAAATTCTCAATGGCTTTTCAAGAATTACCGGTATCAACTCAATGCACTCTTCCTATCAGGCAGAGAACTTCCGGAAACTTCTGCTGAGCCTCGCTGACGATGTCAGGGTAATTCTCATTAAACTGGTTGAGCGGTTGGAATATATGCGTAACCTTGATCACGCTCAGGAAAAGGAGAGGTTGCCAATCGCCTCAGAAACCTATTTTTTATATGCTCCACTTGCCCACAGGCTGGGCTTTTATAATATAAAGTCGGAATTAGAGGACCTTGGTGTCAAATATCTTGAACCTGAACAGTATAATTTTGTCGAATGCCGGCTAAAGCAGACAACTGCCTCAAGGAACAGGCTGATTCGTGAATTCTCAGCACCACTGAAGGAAAAATTACTAAAGGATAACTTTAAGTTCGCTATTAAAAGTCGCACAAAATCAATACATTCCATTATGCTGAAGATGAAAAATCAGGGTGTGGAATTTGAGGAGATTTATGACCTTTTTGCTGTCAGGATAATACTCGATAGTTCTCCAGGGAATGAAAAATCTGATTGCTGGAGAGCATATTCAATAGTGACTGACCTGTTTCAACCCGATCCGAGCAGGTTACGGGACTGGATCTCTATACCGAAATCAAACGGATACGAATCACTTCATACCACAGTAGTAGGTCCAAGGGGTAAATGGGTTGAAGTGCAGATAAGAACATTCCGGATGGACGAGATCGCCGAAAAAGGCCTTGCTGCGCATTTCAAATATAAGGGTATTAAGGCAGAAGGAGGCCTCGACTCCTGGTTGTCAAAAATGAGAGATATACTTGAATCATCAGAGAAAGAGGATAATGCATTTATGGATCAGGTGAGGTCGGGATTATATACTGATGAAGTTTTTGTTTTTACACCCAAAGGAGATCTGCGCCAGCTGCCTGCCGGATCTACTGTACTCGATTTTGCATTCGATATTCATACCGCAGTCGGATCATCATGTGTTGGTGGTAAAGTAAATGGAAAGAATGTAACAATAAAGTATGTTTTACAAAATGGAGATCATGTATCAGTAATAAGGTCAAAAAACCAGAAACCTAAACAGGACTGGTTATCATTTGTTGTGACCACCAAAGCAAAGACAAAGATAAGGCAGGTTCTGAACGAGGAAAAAACCAAGGCTGCTGCTGAAGGCAAGGAGATGCTGATGCGCCGGCTTAAAAACTGGAAAATAACTTATGGTGATCTTCTGATACAGAAACTTCTGAACTCATACAATCTGAAAACAGCCCAGGATCTCTATTATTTTATTTCAACAGGTAAAATTGAACTTCTGGATATAAAAGAAGTCCTGCAAAAAGAGGATTCTGTTGAATCAAATGGTATTACAGCCGTACCGATATCTGGTAAGGAACTAAAAGACACTGTAGATTCCCAATATGCCGATTACCTTGTGATAGAAGACAGGGTAGAGGGGCTTGATTATAAATTGGCAAAATGCTGTAATCCGGTATTCGGTGATAGCGTTTTTGGTTTTGTAGCCATTTCAGAGGGGATAAAGATTCACAGGACCAATTGTCCCAACGCACATAATATGATGGCCCGATATCCTTACAGGGTTGTAGTGGTCCGGTGGACAAAATCGAAGAGCAGTCCATCATTCACTGCAGCAATAAAAATTACTGGTATTGAGGATATTGGAATAGTAAATAAGATCGCCGATGTATTATCAGATAATAAGGTTACCATCCGGAGTTTTAACTACAATATGGATGATGGAATGTTTGAAGGTATGCTTAATATAATGGTTCCTAACCATAATGTTCTTCATGGAGTTATAAGAAAAATACATTCAATTAAAGGCATACTTAAAGCCACCAGGTATGATAATGCTTAGAGGTTAGAAGTGTCAATGTATGTAATCAGTAATCAGTAATCAGTAATCAGTAATCAGTGTTAGTTCTTAGTTTTTCATCCAGCCTCCAGCTTCGTCAGCCGTAGCTTTAGCGAAGGCTGGCACCCAGCACCCAGTTTCTAGTACCTCTGATCCGGAACTACCGGCAACTTTGCCATCTTTTCAACTTCAAGAGAGGGAAAGCCGAACTCTTCAACTACTTTACCAAGGATGAGATAGCTTCCGCTTCCTTTAAAGGGCCACTCCTTGAGCGATTGAGAAAAGTGGGTTGTATCGAAAAAATCTCCGTCAGAATCGATGAAGCATCCAAAATTCATCCAGTCATTCTTTATTGTCTTGATATATTTCACTGTTACCAGGTGACCCACCATCCTGATTCTTCTACCGGTATGTTCGTTCATTCTCCTTGCAGATACATCGCCACGGTACGGCGTTTGCAGCATATCGAACCAGCTGACGGTTACCGGAAACCCAAATAGTTCTATTTCATCATAAACATCCTCGATCTTTCCCTGGGCAAGATCGGGGAGCGAAAAATCTTTTAATGGAGGGGAGAAGAGCGGACGCATATTCTCTTGTTTTGTTTTGTTGATCATCATATGTGCTTCCCAGAGGAGGACGGCCTTCTTTTTACCGGTAAACCTGAATGCACCTGCCCTGATCAGAAGAACGACCTGCTCCAGTCCTGGATTTACTCTTGTAACAAAGTCGTTCAGACCGGCGAATGGACCTTCGCTGTTTCGTATCTCCTCAATGGATTGCGCAAGGTTATATTCAATACTCATTATATGAATAAAGCCGATATATATATCTGAACCATAAATAGTTGTCTTATGATTACTCCTGTTTACACAAGGTAGCTCAATAGTGGCGCCAAACCTTCGTGCTTCATGAACATAGACCCATGTCCTGTAAAAACCGCCGAAATTATTTATTACAGCCACCATGAATTCAAGCGGGTAATGTGCTTTGAGCCAGAGGCTCTGGAAGCTTTCAACGGCATATGATGCAGAATGTGCTTTTGAGAATGAATACCCTGCAAACGACTCGATCTGCCTCCACACCTCTTTTGTTACCTCATCACTATAACCCTTTTCGCGGCAGTTTGTGAAGAACCTTTCAACAATGCGCTGCATCTCCTGTTTCGACCGGTGTTTACCGCTCATAGCGCGACGCAGTGTATCGGCATCGGCAAGATCCAGTCCCGCAAAGTGATGGCAGACCTTCAGAACATCCTCCTGGTAGACCATAACACCGAAAGTCTCAGCAAGCTGTTCCTTCATAACAGGATGGATATATTCGAATTTATCCGGGTTATGAAACCTGTAGATATATTCCTTCATCATCCCTGAGCGTGCGACCCCGGGCCTTATAACCGAACTGGCAGCCACAAGAGTGGTGTAGTTGTCGCATCTCAGTTTTTTCAGGAGTCCGCGCATAGCAGGACTTTCAATATAGAAGCATCCTTTGGTTTCGCCTGTCATCAAATACTCTTTAACCTTTTTATCGTTTTTGAATTTTTGTACCGCATGCACATCCACATCTATACCACGGTTCCGGAGGATTATCTCAGCGCTCTCCCTAATATGTCCAATACCGCGCTGACTCAGAATATCCAGTTTTTCAAAACCAATCTCCTCAGCTGTATACATGTCCCACTGTGTTGTAGGAAAACCCTTCGGAGGCATATCGAGTGCCGTGTAGCATGTAATGGGTTCTTCCGATATCAGGATACCACCTGCATGAATACTCCTCATATTGGGAAAGTCAGCAATCTTAAGACCGGTGGAGAAGATAGTATTTGTTATATCATTCCTGTTTGTCTCCGAAGAAGGATTATCAATGAGTGAATCAATCTCCTCCTTTGGTAAACCATGAATTTTCCCCAGTTCCCGGACAATTGACTTGCCCCTGAAAGTGCTCATTGTGCCCAGAAGGGCCGTGTGACTATGACCATATCGTTTAAAGATATAGTCGATTACCTCGTCCCTCTCTTTCCATGAGTAGTCGATGTCGAAGTCGGGGGGACTGCTCCGTTTCGGATTAATGAATCTCTCAAAGTAAAGGTTCAGGTCAATAGGGTCAACATTGGTGATTTTCAGGCAGTAAGCGACAACTGAATTCGCACCGCTTCCGCGACCCACATGATAAAAGCCCCTTGCCATTGAATATCTTACAATATCCCAGGTAATAAGAAAGTAAGCGGAGAAGCCCAGTCTGTCAATAATATCAAGTTCATGTTGTATCCTTTTCCTTGCCTCACTGTTCTGTTTACCATATCTGTATATCATTCCGTCCCATGCCAGTTTTTCAAGAAGCTGTTTGTCATCGTACCTGCTGGCGGAGTATATTTTCTTGTTTTTCAATCCCTCGTGGTCAAACTCTAAATTACAGTCATCCAGCAGCTTCTGTGTTTTTTTTACTAACCACGGGTATTCCCTGAAGATTTTTTCATTATCCTCCGGCAGTCTGAAGAATTCATCCTCTCCTGCGCACTGCCACTGCTTCAGGTGGCTCAGGAGTATATTGTTGTCGACTGCTCTAAGGCTCTTGTGTATAAATATGTCATCAGGTTCTGCAAATGTAACAGGCTGCCAGGCTACCATTGTGCCTCTGTCTATTGATTCTGTCAGAGTCAGCAGACTGTTCGTCTCCTTTTGTTTAACTCCTATCCGCTCATTTTCAAATAGTTTACGGTCCGGAATTTTTTTCAGGGAATAAATTATATATGCTTCCGAGAATTGAGGAGCGGGGAAAGGAATTGAGTTCTTGTTGAAATTCAGATCTGAAAGAAATTCATTCAGCTCTCTCAGACCCCTGTTATTCCTTGCAATTCCGATATACTGCAGTTCATTGTCATTTCTGAATTCAATCCCTGCTACAGCTCTTATATTGTTTTTTCTGCATTCTCCGGCAAATTCAGGAATGGCGGTTGAGTTGTTGATATCGGTAAGCACAATGGTGTCTGCCGATACCGCCTGCGCTCTCTGCACCAGCTGTTCAACGGACATTGTTCCGTAGCGGAGGCTGTAGTATGTGTGGCAGTTTAGGTACATATTTTGGGCGTCAGGCGTCAGGCATCAGGCTTCAGGCGTCGGGTGTAATTATGTCTTTTTTCTTCCTGTCGCCTGTCGCCCTTTCAGTGCCAATACCCTCTCCGGAGCCTTTCCTCCATCATATTTTGTTCTTTGAGAGCATTTTCGAGCTGTTTAAGGGCCTTTTCCTCTCTTTCGCTTATCGTCATTACTCCTGAGGCTCTTTTTACCGCATTTCGCCCGAAACGTTTTCTGAGACTGTCCATTGCCAGATAGAGGCTCACCTTTTCGGGTGTATCGTCAAAGAGATCCAGTTGCTGAACTCCCCTCACCATATGGCTGAACCGCACTCCGATAAGTCTTATGAGCATACGTCGCTGGTAAAGCCGGGCAAACAGCTCTTTGGCAATATCTGAAAGCACATGATCAAATGATGTATAGGGTATCCGTTTTTGCAGGGTGTGGGTATCGAAGTTTGAATATCTGATTTTAACGGTAACACATGAAGTCAGCTTCTCCTGTTTTCTCAGCTCGAAGGCAATCTTTTCAACCATGCTTACCAGCAACTGATTAAGTCTCACCATATCGGTGGTATCTTTTTCGAAAGTGTGTTCAGTCCTTATCGATTTCTGTTCCGAATAGCTGATAATGGGAGTGGAGTCTATTCCATTGGCTCTCTTCCACATTTCAATACCATTTTTCCCCATCAGCTTTTCAAGCATCTCAACAGGTATGTTCCTGAGGGTATATATTGTTACAATGCCCATGGAGCGGAGTGTATGGTATGTCTTCTGGCCTATCATGGGTATTTTTCTTATTGAAAGGGGATCGAGGAATGGGAGCACAATCTCTTTTCGCACCTCTATCTCACCGTTGGGTTTTGCCTCTCCGGTTGCAATCTTTGATACGGTCTTATTGACTGATAATCCTATCGATATCGGGAGGCCGGTCTCTTTTATGATATACTCCCTCAATTCATGCGACCATTTATAGCATCCATAGAAACGGTCCATTCCGGTTAGATCTATATAGTGCTCATCGACCGAGGCTTTTTCATACAGAGGTGCCCTTTCGGCAATTATGTCTGTCACTATATGTGAATAGTTGCTGTAAAGCTCCATGTCGCCTCTTATCACAATAGCATCGGGACACATATTCCTGGCCATTTTCATTGGCATTGCTGAGCTTACACCGTACTTACGTGCCTCATAGCTGCAGCTCGACACCACACCACGGTCCGACATACCGCCTATTATAATGGGTTTCCCGTTCAGGCGGCTGTTCTTCAGCCTCTCGACCGATACAAAGAAGGTATCGAGATCGAGATGCAGAACAGAGCGGTCTATGTTGCCGGAGAGGATCATTATTTTAATTTTTAATACTCGTATTGGGAGGTGAAGATTGCTTCGTCTCCCGATTTCATCGGGATCCTCGCAATGACCGTGGCCTTTATTAGCTTCGGTTTTGCTCTTAACCTGAACTATACTTATGGCACCGTCATTGCGAGCGTAGCGAAGCAATCTCAACCTCCCGGGTCCGAATTATTTCAAAAAATATTCACTATTTATTGCACATATCATAATTATGTTTTAGCTTTGATTAAAAATTAATCAAATATATGATTACAATATAATCAATTTTTATTATGTACTTCGCATCCAACATAAAATTTTTAAGAAAAAGGAGGGGAAGAACACAGGATGATGTGGCCTTTACCCTTAACCTTAAACGTTCAACCCTCAGCGGTTATGAGAACGGTGTGGCCCAGCCGGGAATAGAAGTTCTGATCTCCTTCTCAGGCTATTTCGGCATTTCAATCGATACAATCCTTAAGCTGGATATATCAAAACTATCTGAAAGTCAGCTGGGGGAGCTCGAAAGAGGATATGATGCTTATGTCAAAGGGAGTAACCTCAGGGTATTGACTACAACCGTCAATTCGGAAAACCGTGAAAATATTGAACTGGTCCCGGAAAGAGCAAAGGCAGGTTATACGACCGGATATGCCGATCCTGAATATATAGGAGAACTTCCGGTATTCACACTGCCTTTCCTTTCGGATAAAAAGAAATACAGGACCTTTCAGCTGAAAGGCGATTCGATGCTACCTATACCAGACGGTTCCTGGGTAACAGGTGAGTTCCTTCAGGACTGGATGGATATTATAAGCGGAAAGGCCTATGTGGTATTTACACTTGATGATGGAATTGTTTTCAAGGTTATAGAAAACAATATCAGAAAAGATGGAAAGCTTGTTCTCTATTCTCTGAATCCTATCTATGAACCTTACGAGGTGCACGTTAATGAGGTTAAGGAGATATGGAAATTCGTCAACTATATCAGCAATGAGCTGCCTGATCCTGTATTGCCTGAGAAGCAACTTATCCAGGCAGTTGCAGTGATGAAACATGATCTCGAAAGAATAAAGGCCAGGCTGGGGAAGGATATAGCGGATATTGATGAGGAGAGGTGATTTGCCCCCCAATCCCGCCTTGCGGGACTAATACTCTGGTTTTAAGGAAAATCCAGGTAAATATTCAGATTTAATCCCCCTTTAGGGAGAAGTCCCGAAATGGCGGGACAGGGGGCAAATAGCTCCACCTTCCCCCTTCAAACCCAAACGGAAGTGTATCAATACTTTTAAGCTCTTCGAGTTTTATCATTACATGAGGTAGTGATTCTAAATGACTTATATTCTTATATTTATCGACTGTTTCGGATATCATTATAATAAAAACTCCTGGTTCAACAAAATTTCGTAAAGCCGGCGATTCACATATAACAGGAGTGTTTGCCCCAACATTTTCCATTATCTTCCTGAATACGTCATACAACTGATCATCCCATACTTTAGCGAAGTAAACTTTATGAGCCCCCGATCTTAACATGCGGGAGGTATCCTTCGAACTATCCATGCCGGTCTCTTCATAAATTGCATACCCTTTCTCTTCAGATATTAATTCCAGACCTGTTGTCGTCTCATGAAAATGAGGAGTAATTTTGATAGCCGTGATATCCAGATAGCTGAAATCCTCAATTATCCGGCATATCATGGAGGTCTTTCCTGATTTTGTACCTGTACCAGCTACCAGCAGGAGATTTGGAACTATCATAGGTTTTAATTAATATGAAAGAATTAACCGCAAAGATCGCAAAGATTATTTGCAAAGGTCGCAAAGTTTATAATGGAAACTGATATCCATTATATGGGCTAAGCTTTGCGTACTTTGCTCTTCTTGGCGTCCTTTGCGGTTAAAGGTCTCAACAGGAATGAACCCGTCAAAACAATCGTTATTCTTTTGTTAAGGTGATGATCAGCTGGATTACCTTTTCGATTTCTGAATCCGAAACCTTACCAAGATAGAGAGCCCGGCAAACACGGTCCCTGTCTAAAATTACAACACTATAGTTGTCGGCAGGTAAACCCCAAAGAGCCTGAAGTTCTGCTTCATAATCAAACAGGATGGTAGTATCGAATTTTTTTGCTTTTTTACCGGCAATTGAACGAATTAAAAAATCTGGCTTCCAGGTAGATTTGCAATCTACAACTCCGAAACCTTTAAATTGCTCCCTGCTGATACGTTTATCTATATCAACAGCTTTATTGATAGCTTCATTGAATGGTTCATTCAGTTCTGATTCATCAGGATCAACATAATTCACCTGGATCACTTTTCCAGCCCATGAATTCATTGTAAATTCGGTCCTTTCAGAATCGGTAAACATCCAGTCCGGAGCTTTCATTCCAACAGCCAGTTTGACATTCTGCTGACCAAACAGAAGAGGAAAAGCAAATAAACTGAAAACGAGAGTAATGAGAATTTTTTTCATAAATAGCCTTTTTAGATTTATTTCGAAATATATGAAAATTTTGTCATTAATTAATTTTTGAGGTTTTTATAATTAATCCATTCAACAGTATTACTTTTGCGGTCTGATTTAATTTTATGCAACTAATAAGAAATATAGCGATAATCGCACATGTGGATCATGGTAAAACGACTCTGGTTGACCGTATTATACAGGAATGTAATGTTCTTGACCAGAGGAAAGAGGCGGGTGATCTTATTCTTGACAGTAATGATCTTGAGCGGGAAAGAGGGATTACTATCCTCTCAAAAAACGTTTCGGCAAATTATAAGGGTGTTAAAATAAATATAATTGATACTCCGGGCCATGCTGATTTTGGAGGTGAGGTCGAAAGAGTATTGAAGATGGCCGATGGTGTTCTGTTACTGGTTGATGCACTGGAAGGGCCTATGCCCCAAACCAGGTTTGTGCTGGGCAAAGCTATTGAACTTGGATTAAAACCGATTGTCGTTGTCAATAAGGTAGATAAGGATAATTGCAGACCTGATGATGTTCAGCAAGATATCTTCGAACTGATGTTTCACCTGGACGCTACTGACGATCAGCTTGATTTTGCAACTGTTTTTGGATCATCCAAATATGGATGGATGAGTGCAGACTGGAAAAAGCCGTCAACTGATATTAAATATCTTCTTGACACTATTCTTAAGGAGATACCTGAGCCTCCTTATATTACCGGAACTGCGCAGATGCAGGTTGCCTCACTCGATTTTTCAAGCTATGTCGGGAGAATCGCCATCGGACGGGTCTTTAGAGGGGATATAAAAACAGGTGCAGACTATACGTTGTGTAGAAGAGACGGCAAGGTTAAGAAGGTCAGAGTTAAGGAGTTATATGTTTTTGAAGGACTTGGAAGGATTAAGACTAATAGTGTCAGATGTGGTGATCTTTGCGCTGTAATAGGACTGGAGGATTTTGAGATCGGCGATACTCTTGCAGATCTGCTTGCTCCTGAAGCTTTGAAGAGGATAGAGGTAGATGAGCCTACTATGAGCATGGTTTTTACAATTAATAACTCACCTTTGTTTGGAAAAGAGGGGAAATTCGTCACTTCCCGTCATTTAAGGACAAGATTAATGAGAGAGACGGAAAAGAACCTTGCTCTTAAAGTGGAAGATACAAATTCTGAAGATACTTTCAATGTATTCGGCAGAGGAATACTGCATCTGTCTATACTCATTGAGACAATGCGCAGGGAAGGGTATGAATTTCAGGTTGGAAAACCCAGGGTTATCCTGAAAGAGATAAATGGGGTAAAATCAGAACCCTACGAAACACTGTCTATAGATGTTCCACCCGATTTTTCCGGTAAAGCTATTGAACTTGTTACCCAACGAAAAGGTGAAATGATAGTTATTGAACCCAAAGGTGATCTGATCCATCTTGAATTTGATATTCCCTCAAGGGGACTCATCGGTTTGAGGAATAACATGCTTACTGCCACAGCCGGTGAAGCCGTGATGCACCACCGGTTCAGGGCTTATGATAAATATAAGGGAGATGACCTCCTTCCAAAACAAAATGGCTCACTGATATCCCTCGATCAGGGAATGGCTACAGGTCATGCAATTGATCGTCTTCAGGACAGGGGCAGGTTCTATATTGATCCGGGGGAGAACGTTTATAAAGGTCAGGTAATAGGTGAAAATACAAGGTTTGGAGACCTTGAAGTAAACATTGTGAAAGGGAAAAAACTTACAAACATGAGGGCATCCGGGTCAGATGAAAGTCTGAGAATAGCTCCAAAACTAAAATTCTCACTCGAGGAATCGATGGAGCAGATTAGAGATGACGAATATCTTGAAGTTACTCCTTTGAACCTTAGAATGCGAAAAACTCCGGCTTATAAATTCAGCTAATCATATGAAGAAAAAAATTCTTTTTCTGATTGTCATTGCAATCTCAATATTATCAGCAGGATACGGACAACAGATAGATTATGCCAGGTATGGCATTGAGACCAGGGATAATAAGATTCCACAGGGCTTGAAAGTGGGTGACAAGGCACCTGATTTCTCGGGTTATGATCAGAAGGGGAAACTGGTAGAGTCAAGAAAACTACTTGAGAATGGACCAATGGTTCTCTTTTTCTACAGAGGGAAATGGTGTCCCGTCTGCAGCAGGTACCTGAATAACTACCAGGATTCAATTGGAATAATAATTGACCAGGGTTTCAATGTTGTTGCTATTACACCTGAATCAATTGAAAATGTTGAGCAGACCGTGAAATTACACAATATTACTTTCACGGTTATTTACGACTGTCAGGAGAAAATAATGGTTGATTACAATGTTATGTTTGATGTGACACAGGCTTACCAGGACAGGATCTTCAACAGTACTTCAGTAAGTATTGCGGAGAATAATGGGAGGGATGTTGCCCATCTTCCCGTACCTGCAACATATATTATTAACCGCTATGGAGTTATTGTTGCCGCACAGTTTGATCCCAATTACAGGAACAGAGCCTCTGTTAAATGGATGTTACAGAATCTTGTTAAGGCATTATAGTCAGCAATATTTCCAGACGCTTCGGAAAATATGCATATTCTCTTCAGAAGTACCAGGGGTTATTTCACACCCGGCAGATATGATACATCTTCCGCCAGCCTGGTTCAGATCATTTGCAACAGACTGTTTAATTAATTCACTATTTCCATTCTGGATTATGGTGACAGGATCGGATTTTCCTGAAAATACCTGGCCAGGTCCAAGCAGGTGTACAAAATCAGCCATTGATGGAACCAGGTGATCAATATCGATTATATCGGCGCCGGTAGCGATCATTGAAGGCAGAATTGCTTCAGTATTACCGCAAATATGCAGTTTGGCATAAGCACCTGATTTATGTATGTGATCGACAAGGATTTTCTGTCTTTCAAATGCGAACCTGGCATAGAGATCAGGACCAATCTGAGAGCAGAAGGCATCGCCAATTCCAATACAATGTGCACCTTCTTTTATCTGCAGGTTTATAAACTTCATTGCACATTCCACAATTATGTCCATAGCTTTAGCGACCGATTCAGGATCAAGAAGAAAGTCAACAGATGCATCACTTGCCCTCCTCAGATCGACATATTCAGCTACAGGCCCTTCAACCCAGCCTACAATAAATAGTTCATTACCCGCCTCTCTCTTAAATTCCCTGATCTCCTTCAATCTGTTCATACATCTTAGATTTTTCAGGGGATCATAATTTTCTAATGCTGCTGCTGAGATAGCATCATGCAGGTGTCCGGCTGTGTCGACAGGCAGATTATCTTCAGGATAATCAACCTCTATCCCGAAAGCTGTTGCTTCAGCCCATGGATCTGATAATACAGTAACCCAGTCTATATCAAAATCTTTGGCACATGCTAACATTGCCCTGCACTTGGAAAGTGGATCGAGACAGAAATCCCTGTATTTCACACCGGCATATTTTGCAGCCCAGCGCATTATAATAGGGTGGAAGGGAAGCCGGTCAATCTTTTCTCTTTTCAAAAAAGCGGTTGTGCGTTCTAAACCTGTCATTATTAAACCAAATAATACTAATATTCATTCAGAAAGTCATTGAAGGGCTTCATAGCGCGGCACACTGCAATTACATGATCAAAGAATTTATCGTTAATCGCCTCTTTATCAGCTGCTTCATTCATAACAAGATAGCTTTTGTATTTAAGCAGCTCTACATCAGGATGATCTGACGGATACCCTTTTGGAGCCTTTTTAAGTTTTTCCCCGTCAATTTTTCCAAAGAACTTTTTAAATTCTTTAGAATTAATGATGTTATTTATCTCTGCAGGCTTTTCATCAATCTTCTCCCTGATTGCGGACAGCCAGGGTGCCGGAGGCATATAGGCACCACCTGCTATCATATTATTACCAGGTTCAATATGAATGTAGTAACCTGAAAATTTATCCCCGTTCTTCTTACCACCTCTAACAATAAATGCTCCCAAATGAGTCTTATAAGGTGATTTATCGTTCGAAAAACGGATATCACGGTTTATCCTGTAAACACAGCTTTTTACTTCAAGACCGTTCATAATCGGTTCAAAATCAATTAGTTTATTGATTACCTCCTGAACAAATGACTCAAAATTCTCTTTGGCTGCTGTATATTGCGATTTGTTGCTAATAAACCAGTCACGGTTATTATTGATCTTTAATGATTTGAGAAAATCTAATGTTGATTTATTAATTGTTTTCATAGTTGCTTTTTTATTATTAAACAACAACTCGAGCTATTTTGTTGTTAGTATCTTTATCATCCAAATTTACTAAACAAATATTTATGACCGAAGTTCCAAAAAAGAAAATAACTCTTGAAGGTTTAAGAAATGCGTTTAAGCTCTACAGTTATATCAAACCTTTCAGGGTAGAGTACGCCTGGGGAATGTTTTTCCTGCTGGGGTCAAGTCTTGCCAGTCTTGCATTTCCAAAATTGCTGGGAGAGCTTGTGGATTCGGGTAATATGGGTAACCTTACACGTGATCTTAACGGTATAGCTTTATTGCTTGTTGTCACATTACTTCTGCAATCTGTATTTTCATATTTCAGAGTTGTTTTATTTGTAAATGTGACAGAAAAAACCCTTGCCTCACTAAGGCAGCATACATATAACCATCTTATTAAGCTTCCGTTAAGATTTTTTGAGAAACACAGAGTCGGAGAGTTGAACAGCCGGATTTCATCGGACATATCCTTGCTACAGGAGACACTCACCACTACCTTCGCAGAATTTATCAGACAGGTTATAATAATCGCCGGAGGCATAACATTACTTACAATAACCTCATGGAAACTAACTCTTTTTATGCTGGCAATATTGCCCGGGATGATGGTACTGGCAGTTTTTTTCGGAAAATTCATTCGAAGGTTTTCAAAGCAGGTCCAGGGAGAAGTTGCAAAATCAAATACCATTGTGGAGGAGACTCTTCAGGGGATACAGATAGTAAAAACTTATACTAATGAATTTCTCGAAATGACAAGGTTCCGGAAAAGAACAGAAGAGATTGCCAGGATAGGGATGAAAGGAGGAAAGTACAGGGGAGCCTTTTCTGCATTTATGATTTTCGGACTTTTCGGTGCCATGGTCGCAGTAATATGGCGGGGCTCAGCTATGATGGCTTCCGGTGTTATTGACGCCGGTGAACTCTTTTCTTTTGTTATCTATTCAGGATTTGTTGGAGGTAATATTGGGGGACTTGCCAATGTATTTACCCAGATACAAAAGTTTCTCGGAGCTACGGAGGAGCTCTTTGAATTATTTAATGAGGAGGAGGAAAGCCTGGTTCATATTACAGATATTGCTGAAAATGAAAAACTTGAAGGAGGAATTCTCTTTAAAGATATGAGTTTCAGGTATCCCAGCAGGCCAAATGAAGAAATTTTAAGCAATATAAATCTGATCATTTCAAAGAATCAAATGGTTGCACTGGTAGGTACCAGTGGAGCCGGTAAATCAACCATTGCCTCTTTATTATTAAGGCTTCATGAACCAACTGAAGGAGATATAATATTTGATAATCACAATAGCCGTGAATTCTCCTTATCATCATTAAGAAGCCAGATTGCCCTTGTTCCCCAGGATGTTTTCTTGTTTGGAGGATCTATCAGGGAAAATATTTCATATGGTAAACCAATAGCTACTGATGAAGAGATTTTGGATGCAGCCGGTAAGGCAAATGCCATGGAATTTATCGACAGGTTTCCTGACAAATTGGATACAATAGTAGGGGAACGTGGAACTCAGCTTTCAGGTGGACAACGTCAGAGGATCGCTATTGCAAGGGCAGTTCTTAAAAATCCCAGGATCCTTATACTTGATGAAGCAACCTCCTCCCTTGATTCCGAATCGGAACGGCTGGTACAGGATGCACTTGAAAAGCTAATGATAGGACGCACTTCTATAGTTATTGCCCACAGGCTATCAACAATACGAAATGCTGATCAGATTCTTGTTCTTAATGGTGGCAGAATTGCTGAGATTGGAACTCATGAACAGTTAATGAAGATAAAGGAAGGTATTTATAAGAATATGAGTAATTTACAGTTTGCAGGTTAAAATTACGGCGCACCCTTCGGCAAGCTCAGGGGCATACATCGTACTCCGAATCCTTGGCGAAGGAGTAACGTCGAGAATAATAATACTTTTTATCAGAGAAGAAGATTACCTCCTGGTAATTTTCGGATATCAAAAGCCATAAGCACCTTTCCGTGTCGCTGATACAACGTGCCATTATGTATTACTGGGTGTGAAAAATGCTGACCTGTCCCTTTCGTAATCCTGAAAGAACTGATTTTTTTCATTTTGCCACTGTCATAGCTTATAAGCATCATATCTCCCTTTTGAGTGTAGTAATATAGCATATCTCCGGCAGCAATAAGAGCTCCCGTCCCGATCCTGAGTGAATCAGTCAACCTGCCAGTATTGGCATCTATTGCAAGCAACTCCGGGCGAAGTGTCGCGCATCCATAAATGTAATCTCCGATTTTTACAATTCCACCCATATAACCGTCAAATTCCTTATTCCGCCATACTTCAGTAATCTTTGTTCCGTCATCAGATAAATTTAATTTTACCCCGCAGTTACCGTCTCCTTCTTCGTAATAAATTGAACCATTTTCATATAATAGCGTGTTGCAATGAGTATCTCCATATCCGGGAGTCCTTTTTACCAACGGATAGTTATCCTGTTCATGCGCCCATAACATTTTACCGGTCTCTGTATCGAAACCCATCATGTGGTATGCGGAGAAGGTAACCAGGATATGCCTGGCAGGCAGTTCTATCAGTTTTGGAGAATTATAAGCCGACCTTTCACCAAATCCTTTATTTGACCAAATAAGTTTTCCTGTGAAACGGTTCAGAGCTACCACATTATTCACTTTACCGCCGGTGGTCCAGAATACTTTTTCACCATCAACCAGGGCCGCTTCAGAATGTCCGTGTAATGGTAGTGCCCCATTGAAATCGACCTTAAGATCCTTAGACCATACAATTTTACCATTATCTCTTCTTAGGCAAAACAGATTGCCCATTCCTGTGCCGACATAGATAAGGTCGTCAACAATAGTTGGTCCAGATCTTGATCCTGGATGTGTAGTCATCCACTCCTTACCTAATGAAGTCTGCCACTGTTTCTCGCCTTTCAGATTATAGCAATATAGTGATGTTACTGAATCAATCGTTCCTGTTATAAGAAAACTCTCCTCAGTGAATACCGGAGAGACGAATCCATTACCAAAATTATCAATTGCCCAGATCTCTTTGGGTCCCGAAGCTGGCCACTCTTTGCGGAGGTCAGACTCCTGGAAAATACCCATCCGGTCCTTACCTCTCCATTCATATATTTTTGCCTTTTCTGAAGAAGAAGAAGAGCATAACAGAGCCAAAACCAACAGGATTGAAATATGTTTCACAATATCATTATTAATTCATTTCAAAAAGGCCAAAGATAATTTCCTGGAATCATTTTTCAGTATATATTGAAAAAAATATCATTATTTGTCATGTAGTAGGGTCGTTGCATGCAACGACCCTACGAATGTTATATTATATAAAAATAATTTGTTTTTAATAAATTATTGATTATATTATCATCGTAAAACTGATCAGATTATAATCAAAAACTTTACAATTATGGGAAAATTCGACAAATTCTGTCAGAGCTGCGGGATGCCCATGGAAAAAGACCCTGGTAACGGGGGCACAAATTCTGACGGCTCAAAGAATATGAAGTTCTGCAGCTACTGTTATCAGTCAGGCTCTTTTAAAGACAATTTCACCAAATCGGGCGAAATGGTAAAGCTTGTAAGAGGAAAACTGAAGGAGATGGGCTATGGGCCTCTTAAGCGATGGTTCTACTCTTCACATATCCCGCAGCTTGAGCGCTGGAAAGGTTGAATTCAGAATACTATTACTGTTTATCGTACACCATAGTTTCTGCCATATCGCCGTAAGATGACGAAGCGCTGGACTCAATTACAAGAGTAGTGCCATCCATTTTATATACCTCAATTATTGTCATTTCACCACCATCATTCATGGGAAATTTGGTGGTACATTTCAATGATTTCCTGTCATCACCCCAGACCACCGTTGATTTCTTCTGGGTATCCTGCCAGGCTGGATTGATACATTCCTTACCATCAAGGGTAAATTTGTCATTGGTTGTAAAATCCTGATCCTGGAAACTTGAGTGTTTTTCAACATTGAGTTCATTTGCTGTCTGGGCAAGGATGATCTCTTTTGGTGCCATGCTGAATTGCTCGCCCAATTTACTTTTTGAAGTGTTAAGTTTCCAGCTGCCTGAAAGGTCGACTACCTGGGCTGTTGCTACGGATGTAATCATAAGAGCTGCGAGGATAAATTTGATCTTTTTCATGATAAAAATGGATTTAAGTCAGATATTTGTTCAAAGTTGAAACACTAAATCTATTATTATTCGGTCAATAATAAAATAAATGGTTCAATAAATTATTCCAAAATATTGTAACTGAAACTTTATGTTGACCTGTTGATAATATATTCATGTGGTTGGCTCAAAAGTCTAAATCCATTAACCCTGCCTGCCCATAGTGTTATTCTTCACATTGGCTCAGGCGCTGCAAACGCAGCGCTATTCGAATAACCCCCGGTGAAGTGTATAGACCACACACATAGTATACGGTTGTCTACACACATGGTATACAGTTAAGAATGGTATTTATATAATAAAATAAGTAATTTTGAATTGTAACCTGAAATGAATCTGAATATGCTTAAATGCTCAGAAAAAAAGAGATCCGCCATTATTCCATTTCTGTTTTTTGGTATCATCTTCATTCTAAACGGATGTGCAAGCTCAGAAGATTATGATGTTCAGGCCAAAATAGATAGTATTGGAGTAAGATTGGTACCCGATAAGCGTGAAGGTGTATACGAAATAACTGCAGAAGTCGCTAAGGATGGCACAATAATTCTGCATGGAGAAACTACTGTTCCACAGGCCGGAAATGAGATTATTAAAACTTTAGGTAAACAAGGTATTGAGCTTATAGATAGTATAATATTGCTTCCCGACACTATTATTAATTCTTACTGCAAAGGATTGGTATCATTAAGCGTGATTAACCTCAGGAAGAATCCTGACCACAGATCGGAACTGGTATCTCAGTCTATTCTGGGTACACCTGTTTTAATCCTGAAAAGTGAGAATTCATGGGTGTTGATACAAACTCCCGACAATTATATTGCCTGGACTGAGAAATCATCAGTAAATTCTGTGACTAGTTCACAGATGTCTGAATGGAAGAGGGAGAACAAAGTAATATATAAAATGAATTCAGGCCTGGTATATACTTCTCCTGACGAAACGTCGGTGGTAGGGGACCTGGTTGCAGGGTCCATCCTGGTAAAGAGAGAAGAGTTGCGAGATCACCTAAAGGTAATTTTACCTGATGACCGTGAGGGATTGGTAAGGAAGAAAGATGTAACGGATTTTGATTTATGGAAGAAAGCGGTTAATTGTTCTGAAGAAAATATCTGTACCGAGGCATTAACATTCATTGGCTCTCCTTACCTGTGGGGAGGCTCTTCAACTAAAGCTGTGGATTGCAGTGGTTTTGTTCAGTCAGTTTATTTCATGAATGGATTTATTCTCTCGAGGGATGCATCACTTCAGGCCTTGCATGGTATTGAAGTAGATATTTCAGACGGTTTCAGTCGCTTGAAAAAGGGTGATCTGCTCTTCTTCGGAAGCAAAGATACGACAGGTGTCCGCATAACTCATGTTGCCATTTACAAAGGAGATACAGAATATATCCATTCGTCAGGCAGAGTCATGATCAATAGTCTGGATTCTGCACGGACTAATTTTAGTGTTTCCAGATTGAATTCACTTTTAATAGCAAAACGAATTATCGGTTCGGAGAATGATATTGGAATAGTACCTGTTTATAAACACCCATGGTATTGAATATCAGGCTAATAATTTTAGGACAGAAATTTATTGATTATAAGGTTATTAGGGTGAAAGAAGGAATAAAAAATTATGGAATATTATATTACTAGAATATTATATAATCAGAATATGTTAAGAATGGTATATTAATATGTTATAATATTATAGTTATAGAATATTATATTAATGGAACATTGATATGAGAACCAGAAGAAAATTTCTGAAAGAGTGTGGATTGTTAGCAGCTGGTGCCGGATTATCATTTTTTTCATCTTGCAAACCACGAGGGGCTGGGAATGGAAGCATTGTTGGTGAAAGTACCGGAATGACATTGCGGTTCAAACCCTATGAACTCAAATTAAAACATGTTTTTACCCTTGCAACAAGTTCCAGGACAACAACCCCTGTTATGCTCACAGAGATTGAGTATGATGGTATAACAGGATATGGAGAGGCATCTATGCCTCCATACCTTGGCGAGAGTCATGAAACTGTAAATTCCTTTCTGAAACTCGTTGATTTAAAAAGATTTAATGACCCTTTTATTATTGGTGATATTCTTAAATACATCGATTCACTTGCTCCCGGAAACTACGCTGCAAAAGCATCAGTTGATATTGCACTGCACGATCTTGTTGGTAAGCTGATGAATCAGCCATGGTACAGGATATGGGGACTTAATCCTGAACACGCTCCAAATACTTCATTTACAATTGGCATTGATAAGCCCGATGTGGTTAAAACCAAGGTGGAGGAAGCATCACCATATAAGATTCTTAAGGTCAAGCTGGGACAGGGAAATGATAAGGAGATGATACAGTCTGTCAGAACAGCAACTGATAAACCAATATGTGTGGATGTTAACCAGGGCTGGACTGACAGGAGAATGGCGCTTGATATGACACAATGGCTCAAAGAACAGGGAGTAATATTTGTTGAACAGCCAATGGCAAAAACAGCTGTTGATGATATTGCATGGTTAACACAGAACAGCCCCTTACCGATCATTGCCGATGAAGCTATACAGACAATTGCAGATTTTAAGAGTGTTCAGGGAGTTTACAGTGGCATTAATATTAAGCTTATGAAATGTGGAGGTATGCGTGCTGCTTATACAATGATAAGCATGGCAAGGGCTCTTGATATGAAAGTAATGATCGGCTGTATGACTGAGACTTCGTGCGCTGTAACAGCTGCAGCGCAACTTTCTCCACTGGTAGATTGGGCCGATCTTGATGGAAACCTCTTGATTGACAATGACCTGTTTGAAGGGATTAAAATCGTGAACGGGAAAATAATAATACCTGATTCCCCCGGAATTGGAGTTGTGAAGATCTAGCCAGTCTCCTTAATATTCTTATTTTTGCTTTCAAAATTCACATCTTTACGCGGGATGCAATTATGATAAATAGAACTGGGCTTACCTTCTTATGTCTGACAATATTTATATTATTCATCTCCTCTATTAATTCTGTTCTTCCTGCACAACCCCTGACATTACGTATTAATGAATTTCTTGCTCTTAATCAGACTATCCTGGCTGATGAGGACGGTGAATATTCCGATTGGATAGAAATATATAACCCTACATCCGGTACAATTAATCTTCTGGGCTGGTCATTGACTGATGATAAGAACCTTCCCGGGCAATGGATCTTTCCCGATATTACTATTGAAAGCAACAGTTACCTTATCCTGTTTGCATCAGGCAAGAACAGAAAAATCCCCGGGAATCAGCTTCATACTAATTTCAAATTAAGTGGTAATGGAGAATACCTTGCATTATTTAATCCGGAAGGTGTGCCTGTAACTGAATTTGATCCATTCTTTCCGGTACAACAGATCGATATATCTTATGGGTTTTTTGCAAATAGTTATTTAAGTTTCCTGGGACCAACCCCAGGCAGCGAGAATCTTCAATCAGGGGGGACCCTTTTACCGGCTCTGTCATTCAGCCATAAACACGGGTTTTATGATAATCCGTTTGACCTGGAAATAACATGTGGAGACAGTGAAGCTAAAATATATTATACCACCAACGGGAATACACCTTCAGCTGTCAATGGGAATTTATATTCAGGGCCCTTAAGTATTCAAACAACATCAATAATAAGAGCCCTTGCAGTTAAGGACAACAAACCCCCAAGTAAAATATCTACGAGGACCTATCTTTTTTTAGAAAATGTCATTCATCAGCCCAATAATCCAGCAGGTTATCCTTCCGATTGGGGACCATACACCGGCATTTCAGGTACAGCCATAGCAGATTATGAAATGGACCCTGACATGATGACCGACCCGGTATTTGCCAATTCTGTGAAGGATGCTTTACTCGATTTGCCTGTTATGTCACTTGTTACTGAAAGGGGATACCTGTTTTCCAAAAGTATGCATCCCGATTCAGGGGGAATATACATTTACACAGGCCCTCCTCTTACCAGTACGACCAATGGTCCGGGTTTTGCCTGGGAACGTCCTGTATCGTTTGAATACTTCGATGCCAGCGATTCAGTTTCCTTTCAGGTGGACTGTGGTGTACAGCTACAGGGTGGTCATGGACGAAGGCCTGAAAAGTCACCCAAACACTCATTCCGCCTGGTATTCAAAAGCATCTATGGTCCGTCCAGATTAAATTTCCCGCTTTTTGGCAATGATGCGGTTGGCTCCATTAATACTATTGTTCTCAGGGCGGGTTTCGGAAATTCATGGATCCACTGGAACCACAGTGAAAGATCAATGGCACAATATCTTAGAGACAGGTGGGGCAAGGATACACAAGGGGAAATGGGATACTACTCCAGTCATGGAATATATGTTCATTTATATCTTAATGGAATTTACTGGGGAATCTACAATCCCTCGGAGAGAATGGACAACGATTTTGCAGCATCATATTTTGGCGGTGAAGCTCTTGATTATGACGTAATTAAGGATTATGCTGAGGTGGTTGACGGTAATCTTAATGCGTGGAACAATATGATGGCCCAGGCAAATGCCGGACTTTCGAGCAATGAAACATATCAGCGGATACAGGGGAATAAACCTGACGGTACTCCTGATCCAAATATTGAAAGCATGGTTGATGTTGTGAATCTTGCCGATTACATGCTTCTCAACTTCTATGGAGGAAACTGGGACTGGGATCATCACAATTGGGTTGCAATAAGAGACCGTGTAAATCCGGGCACCGGTTTTAAGTTTTTTTGCTGGGACGCAGAACATATCCTCGAAACAGTTAATGCAAATGTACTTGCTGAAAACAATGATAATTGTCCAAGTCGAGTTTTTCAACAACTTCTTAAGAATGAAGATTTTAAGCGATTTTTTGCTGACAGGGTACAGAAATACTGCTTCGATAACGGAGTTTTAGCTGCTCAGCCGGCAGCAGAACGATGGATAAACAGGGCCAATCAGATCGACAAGGCAATAGTAGCTGAATCGGCCCGTTGGGGAGATTACCGTCGCGATGTTCACCCATGGCAGGAAACAGGACCTTTTGAACTCTACACAAAGGAAAATCATTGGCTACCGCAGATGAATTATATGACCAATACATATTTTCCTGAACGAACAGATGCTTTTGTTAGCCTGCTGCGGAACGCAAATCTCTATCCTGATATTGATGCACCGGTTTTACGTATTAATAATAACCCGGTAGTTCAGAAAACAATTTCAGCCGGCGATATAATGACACTGACATCAACTGAAGGGGTTGTATATTATACTATTGATGGGAGCGACCCTGCTGACTGGCACCCGGCTCAGAGTTCCAGTGAAAAGATCCTGGTAGCCGAAAATAGTTCTAAATGGGCCTTTATACCTAAATCAGATATTGGCACCAACTGGTATTCCGATTACGTATACAGCACCTCCGGATGGACTTTATGCTCGGGATCACCGGGAGGTATAGGATACGAAAAGGGTACCGGTTATGAAAGTATGATCACATTGAACGTTGAAAACGATATGCATAGTACCGGAACGAATCCGAATACTTCATGTTTTGTGCGTATTCCGTTCAATATAACGGCAGGCGACCTGTCTGCAATCAAATCACTAATACTCAATGTAAGATATGATGATGGTTTTGTAGCTTATTTGAACGGGAATATTGTTGCATCTGCAAATGCTCCTGCAACATTGACCTGGAATTCAGCTTCGTCGGGCAGTCATGAAGCAGCTGCAGCAGCAACATTATTCAATATTTCTGAATATATAAACAAACTGAAAGCGGGAGAGAACCTTCTGGCGATCCATGGATTGAATGCTGCCACCTCAAGCACTGATTTTATAATCAATGCCGAACTCAGGGCAAGCGACAAAGTCGCTACATCGTTTTCATCGTCCGCCTTATTGTATTCAGGTCCTGTTACAATAAATGAATCAGTTCATTTAGAGGCACGAACATACCTTAATGGTGAATGGAGTGCTAAAAAAGAGCAGTTCCTGGTGATCCCCGAAAATTTTCATGACTTAAAAATTACGGAAATACATTACCATCCGCTGGGTCAGCCCACTGTTAACGATAGTGAGTTCGAATTTATAGAGATTAAGAACACCGGAACAGCAACTTTAGATCTGTCAGGTATAAAATTCACAGTTGGCATTGAATATGAATTTCCAGCGGAGACACAATTGGGATCCAAACAATTCATTGTTCTTGCATCGAACAGCGATTATTTCTTTAACCGTTACAGATTTATACCATTTGATGAATATAATGGATTGCTGGATAACAGTGGCGAGAAAATTGTGTTGGTAAGTCAGCAGAATGATACTCTATGCTCTTTTAAGTATGAGGATATAAATGGCTGGCCGGTATCGCCCGATGGCGGAGGTTATTCGTTGGTACCCACTGATTTTGATCCTGATAACAAGCAGGATGCTCCCGAATTCTGGCGGGCCTCATACCATACCGGAGGATCGCCGGGAGCCGATGACCTGTTAGAACCTGCCGGGGTGGAAGATATCCTGGATGCTGAAATATTTACATTGAACCAGAATTATCCCAATCCATTCTCTGATATTACAACCATATCCTATGAATTATTTGAAGATTCTGAAGTACAACTCTGTGTTTACAACATTCTTGGACAGCATGTTATTACACTTGTGAATGAAAGAGAGCTTCCAGTATCCTATAAGGTGCAATGGAATGGACTTGACAAGAATAATCATGATATCAATAACGGACTTTACCTGTATAGAATTATCGCTAGAAATAATAGAAAAACCAGCATTCTTACTAAGAAGTTAATTCTCATGAAATAGCTTCGGACCATTCATCTTTAGCAGGACTCGGTTACTCCTTTTCCGCTTGCTGGCGGATACATTATTACTACTAATGACAACCTTCCATAAGAGTATTACATATATGATATTGATGATGGTTTAAACTGTTCTGTCCATTATTTTGTGATTATCTGCCAGGATAACTAAAGATAAATGGTCAATAGTGCTGGAGATTCCTCGCTAGCGCTCGGAATGACAAGGTGAGATTGTGGTGTAGGGGGAAAGAAGTGGCGATTCGCAGAAAAATATCGAAAAAGGATAAAATAGAGCTTGCGAATCGCCACTTCTTTCCCCACCCCTGTAAAATAATAAATTGTCATTCCGAATCCCGTCCCGATAGCTATCGGGATAACGGGATGAGGAATCTCCTGCATTCAGCAGAGAAAAGACAAAGAGAAGGACTTTTTGAGTGGACACCATTAATAAAAAATGAAATATAATCTAAGTACCTGTTTTACTGCACCTTGATAATTTTTGCCGCCCAGTCAATGTCAGCAGGATTTTGTTGGTCCGGAAAGGGTGGCAGAGAAATCTTTCCATTCTTATCTGCTTGAATAATAATAGTTTCAGACCACTCACCTTTAGCAGGACTGAACCAATGGAAAGAGTATTTTGTATTTGGTATAAAAGATGATAATTCAGGTAATACTGACAGGTTTTCAAAATAGAGAAGAGCAAGATCTTTTTCGGGAGTACTCATCATATATGACCAGCCGTCAAGTCCTTCGGGAGGACTCCCGGGTGCCCTCTGAGGGTGAATATCATTATGACTAATATTTAATGCCTGATATTTGTCCCCTTCGGAGAGTATAAATTTGCCAAGATTCTTCATATATCCGGCCGATTCATATTTAAGAGCATCCCAGAAATGAGGACGCATTCCTGCAGGTTCCCCTGTTGATGTAATATCGTATGCTGCTGTTCCATGTACATGACCCGATAAGGCTCCTGACAGCACAGATCCGAACATCTGGGCCCGGGAAAAGTAGTTATCGCGTACAGAATTTTCCGGTGGTCGCTCTCCGTTTGGCATGTTAATTTCGTGGTTCCATCCAGTGTAGTATGGCTCAAAGTTGATTGCCGGGTATGCCGGTTTTAGATTAAAAAGAGTTTCCAGGGCCATAGATACGCTATGATCACGTGGCCTGTTTCCAACACTGTGCATTGTTAGCCATGGACAATCTTTATCATGGCCAAACTGGGTATATGTTGAATTGTTTATCAATACAGTATGAGGCTGTCCGAAGGGCAGGGGGCCATATTTGTTCAAATGATAGGTGAGGGCCTCATTGAATTCATCAGCGGTGAGGCTGTATTCCTTCGGGATCCAGTCGAGATGTATTCCACTGAAAAAAATATTATAGGCTCCATATCTTGAGATCAGATATTGAACATATCGCGAATATGATTCATTAAAATCAAAATATGCTTTCCATGTCGGACAATTATCTCTCCGCACTGTTTCAAGAAGCGGAGTGAATCCCTGGTCAGCCAGATGTTGCATCTTTTTATCGAGACTCCTGAAATAATCAGGATTTATATTATCAAAATCAGCCACTCCTTCATGTTTCTCAGACATTTTAAAGGGTTTATTGCCATACTCATCCCGCATATCTTTAGTTGTCATCTTGTTACCATCTACAAGGTAATCGAACTTTTCCCATGCGTTCCTTATGTAAAGTCCGCTGGAATCAGCATAAGTGTTGGCATTTCCATCTGCTTCCCAGTTGGGAAAGCAGGCTATCATGCTTACAGAATTAAATCCCTGTTTTTTACGATAGGCCACAGCATCCTCGAAACCGATTCCTGCTCCGGGCTCATAATCTGCTGATGTGGAAGCATTTCTGAAAGGCAATCGCCAGGTGCTTGCTGCCAGCCAGGTATCCCCAATCATAAAGAATGGGGTACCGTCGGCATATTGTAAAGCGTGACCACTTGCTGATGGACGGATAAATCCGTGACGATTGGGATTTTGAATTAACTCGTCTGATGTCCAGTTAATCGCCTCAAAATCACCTTGTTTGTTATTGAGTCCATGGTCGCCTGGCTGATTTGAACTACTTATCCAGTGCCATTTTCCAGGTTTGGTGGCCACAACACGGATCTTATAAATATTGGCACCATCCCAGAAACCATAGACTCGTTTTGAAAAACCCGGACCCTGCAGATCTGCCCAGCATGTTACATCTGTATAGTAATTTTTATATACCTGATCCGTTTTCAGTATTATTTCCTGCATTTCCCATATGTGAATTGTTGCCGGAATGTCAGCTTTCAACCTGCCAGGCAACAGAATTGATGATAACTGGCCAATCAGAAAGATAAATATAAGTTTCAGGGATTTATATACCATAGCGAAAAGATTTGGAATAACATTGTTTAGTCATATATCATTTGAAATATATGAAAATATAGACTATTCTGAAAGAAATGGGAAATAAAAAAGAGAAGACCAGAATATTTTATTTATCTCTGTCGCTTGTTTTTACTTATTTTTGAAAAGTATGTAGCCTGTTTCAGGTGAAACGATGAAAACCAGGACAAACAAGGAATAGATTAAAACAGCATTGTATAATGAGTGAAGATGAAGGTCTGAAGAGAGAGATCGGGGTATGGGGATTAGCTTCCAATTCAATAAATATTATTGTTGGAGCGGGAATTTTTATACTTCCTGTAATTGTGGCAGAAAAGCTCGGAACTGGTAGTATATGGGCTTACCTTATATGTGGATTCCTGATGATATTCATTATGCTTTGTTTTGCAGAGATCGGTACGATGATAACAAGGACAGGAGGTTCATATTCATATATTGAAACTGCATTCGGAAAGTATATAGGGTTTCTCACTACCAACATTTTTATTTTTGGTGCAGCTATAATGGCAAATGCCGCAGTAGCAAATGGGCTTGCAGATACCCTGGCATATTTTTCACCTTTGTTTAAACTTGAATGGGTGCGGATAAGCTTTTTTGCATTAATGTTTGGCGGACTTGCTTTTTTTAATGTAAGGGGAGTTAGAAATGCTATTATGATAGTTAAATTCAATACGATAGCCAAGCTTGTACCGCTGATTATGATTGCACTTCTGGGCTGGTTTTTTATGACTCCGGCACAACCTTCTGTTTCAGCTTCAAATTTTTCAGGGGATATTGGTGAAATTTCACTTATCCTGCTTTTTGCCTTTGTTGGTGCTGAAACAGCGCTAAATGTAAGCGGTGAGATAAAGAATCCTGAAAAGACCATACCAAAGGGAATAATGTTAAGCATGCTTATCGTTGTTGTTTTATATATTCTTATACAGATAACCGTCCAGGGTATTCTGGGAGCATCTATCACAGAGTTCCGCAATGCGCCACTGGCTGAGGCGGGCAGGAGAATGTTCGGAGCCGTAGGAGCATATGTTGTATTAATAGGAGCTACATTTTCAATGTTTGGTAACATAAGTGGCATGGTATTGAATATGCCAAGGATTCTCTTTGCGTCAGCCAGGGACAAAGTCCTTCATCCACAGGCACTTGCAAGAGTACATCCTGTATTCAAAACACCCTATATTGCTATTATAGTGTATGCAGTACTTGGATTTATATTCGCTTCAATTGGAGAATTCAAACAGCTTGCAATGCTCTCAAGTGCTTCATACTTATTAATTTACCTGGGTGTTGTATTGGCAATGGTGTGGTTTAGAATTAGGAAATCACTGGGCCGGGCTTCTTACCGGGTACCGGCCGGATATGTTATTCCTTTAATAAGTGTGCTTACAATAATCTGGGTTTTATCTAATCTACCACCCAGGGAGTTGGGAGCGATGGCATTGTTTATTATAATACTTACAATAATCTATATGGTTTATAAATATGCTACCGGATAATCAAAAAGAAAAATCATGAAGAAAATATTAATGTTAGTTTTTGCTGCTTTACTATTTTTCGCATGCAAAGAAGAATCCAACTGGACAAATTCATTGGACAAGGATCTGTCTCATTGGGATAATTATCTGAGTTTCAGGCATCAGATAGATTATAATGGGCAAGCGCCTGTAGACAATAGTGGAAACTTAATCCAGCCAATAGGATTAAACCAGCCTGGATACAACGTTTTCACTGTAATTGAAGAAGAAAATGAGCCGGTATTGAAAATTAGTGGAGAAATCTATGGATGCCTTTTTACTAAAGAAGAATATTCAAATTTTCACCTCAGATTAAAAGTTAAATGGGGAGACAGGAAATGGGATCCACGAAAGAAACTGTTAAAAGATTCCGGTATATTATATCATTCAATTGGGTCGCCTGGTATAGATTATTGGAGGTCATGGATGCTTGCGCAGGAATTTCAGATTATGGAGGGACATATGGGCGATTACTGGAATATTGCTACCTCTGCGATTGATATTAAGGCATTTATCCCGGAAGGAGCGATGAATCCCGTTGCTGATAAAAGCCAGTCCTTTATTCCAATGGGCAATGGAGAGGAGATATCGGGTTTTTGTCTGCGAAGTGCAAATTACGAAAAAAATCCCGGAGAATGGAACACAGCAGAACTGATATGCTATGAGGGCAAGAGTCTTCATATTATTAATGGTCACGTTGTTATGATTCTACGAAACTCAAGATATATAGCAGATGGAAAAACGATTCCGCTAACCAAAGGAAAGATCCAGTTGCAGAGTGAAGCTGCCGAAGTTTATTATAAAGATATAGAGATCAGGAACCTCGCATCGCTTCCGGAAGAATATTCCGGGTATTTTCAATCAGGATATATAATCAATTAGCACTGAAGGAAATTTAAATATTGAAACGAAAATGAAAAAACTACTTTCAAGCATAATTGCTTTACTCACTCTGATTGGTTGTAGTCAGCGTAATGGTAACCTTCCACGTATTGCAATTGCCGGACTGGCAATAGAATCAAGTACCTTTTCGCCGGCATTAACTCATGAAGAGGCTTTTAATGCCAGGACAGGCGAAGATGTTTTTAAATTTTATCCGTTTTTGTCAGCTGATTCTGCGGACCGGAAGCGGGCAAACTGGTTCCCGACATTAAATGGTCATGCACTTCCCGGGGGAACTGTTACAAGGGAGGCATACGAATCGCTGGCAGATAAAATTATTGAGATGCTCAAAGAGAATGTTCCGTACGATGGCCTCTTTTTTGATATCCATGGTGCAATGAGTGTGGAAGGACTTGATGATCCGGAAGGCGATTTAATAGTCAGGATCCGTGAGGTAGTCGGTAATAAAACAATTATTTCGACATCAATGGATTTGCATGGAAATGTATCCTGGCGACTGGCACAAAATACCGACCTGATTACCTGCTACCGTTTGGCACCTCATGAAGATGAGATGGAATCAAAGAAAAGGGCTCTGGATAATCTATTATACCGACTGGAAAGCGGAAAAGGGAAACCAAAGTTTAAGGCATGGATCCCTGTCCCGATATTGCTGCCGGGTGAAAAGACAAGCACTAGAATAGAGCCAGGCAGGAGTCTGTATGCTAAAGTGACTCCGGTAGCTGATCAGGAAGGAGTTGTTGATGCAGCGATCTGGATTGGTTACGCCTGGGCAGATGAACCACGTAATCGTGGCGTAGTGATGGTGACAGGAGATGATAAAGAAAAAGTAATCGGTGGCGCCGAACTACTGGCTAAAAGCTTCTGGAATGTTAGATCGGAGTTTGTCTTTGTAGCCCCTGCAGCTTCTCTCGATGAGTGTTTTGAAAAAGCAATTTCCAGTAAAAAACATCCCTTTATAATCAGCGATATGGGCGATAATCCAACCGCCGGTGGGGCAGGGGATGTGACCTGGACTTTGCAGGAGATACTCGCTCGTCAGGAATTTAAATCGGAAAATGGACCATCTCTTATCTATGCCTCTATACCGGGTCCCGATTTTGTAGAAAAGGCTGTTGCGGCAGGTGTTGGCGGAAAAGTCGAGGCATTTGCAGGAGCAGAAATTGATAATCGTTTTGCACCTCCGATAAAACTGTCCGGAATTATAAAATCTATTCGAAATGGAGATGAATATGCCGATACTGAAGTTGTTGTGAAAACAGGCAGTGTAAACGTTATTGTTACGAAGAAGCGTAAACCATATCACAGGGAAATTGATTTTACCAGACTTGGTTTAAATCCAAGGGAAACAGATATTGTGGTCGTAAAAATCGGGTATTTGGTACCGGAATTGTATGATATGAGGGCAGATTGGATTATGGCGCTTACACCCGGGGGTGTGGACCAGGATATCAAGCATCTTGATTATAAAAGAATTATCAGGCCAATGTTCCCCTTGGATAAGGATATGAAAGATCCTGATCTAAAAGCTAAACTGGTCCCTTTATCTGATAAATCGGAATAAATGGGGGAGAGGATGTCCAGGATAAAAGGCAAAAGGCAAAAGTGGAAGATTTAGAGAAGATTCGTTCTTTCCTGAATTCAACATTTAAACTCTAAACACTGAACTTGCCGAAGTACAATACTTCAACGTTCTCAATTAATCACTGCTTTAATGCCGTTATAAAAGCCGTTGTTAAATGGGACGGTACAGAATCATATAATTGTAATGTCATGATTGATAACATATTGAAATAAAGAAAGTTAACTTTAAGAAAACTTTAACAATAAATCTCAGGTCAGAAGATATTTTTTCGCGTCCTTTGTATAGAGTCGGAAAACAACAGAGAAGCACTGAATAATATTTTGTACTTTATAGCTACTTGACCGGCTTTTTTTTTATCATTTAGTCTGAGCTTCGCCTGTTTCTGCATTCAATACTAAAATTTTTCTCTATAGGTTATAGAAATTTGCTTGACCTGACTTCGCTAAAGCTTCGTCAGGCAAAGCATAATTTCGTTACCGATATAGGTTAGAGAAATTTGTTTAACATAAAATCAGGCCGATATATGACTCGGCGATGCCTCGTCACTATATCTGATTTTATGTTAAACAGCAAGCTATTGCGCAAATTTCTGGTTTTATGAGAATACATAGCGGATTGCCTATAATTAATATTATGTCAAATAGGATAATTTATAACAGTTTAGATATGCATCATTTGTTAATAATACTCCTCACCTCTTCCATGGGCTATTGAAAAAAAAAGGATGCATCGAAATGCATCCCTCTTCTATTTCTATTAGCAGACACTACTATTTAATTGAGTCAAGCCTTTTTTTGATTTCATCGTATTTCGGAGCCAATGACGGATCTCTTTGTTTCAGCCTGTAGTACAGTTCCTGAAGACTTTGCATGGAGAATGTATCATCAGGTTTAAGCTCAAGCGCCTTTTCCATATACGGCAGCGCTTTTGCATAAACGGCATTTGCAGCATCTATAGCGTCACTGTATTTCTTAACATCCATTATTTCGTTGGCCTTGAGGAACATATCACTTGCCTTATTGATATAAGCAGCTCCAAGACCATACTGAGTATCATACAGGTCTCCCTTAATTTCAACTGACCTGGTAAGTTCTACTATAGCCTCATCAAACTTATTATCATTTAAGTAAATAATTCCGGCTGCAAAGTAAATACTGTAATTACCAGGGTCATCTTTTTTGGCTATTTCTATATATTTAAGAGCCTCATTGTTCTTATTACTCTTTATATAAAGGTCAATCAACTGCAGCGTTATAGTTTTATCATCAGGAAATAAACTTGGCAGATTTGTAAGAACCGATTCAGCTTTAGTGGTATCACCCATTCCAAGATAACTCGTGTAAATCTGATAATATGGTGTTATACCCTGGTACTTCATCTCCGCACATTTTTCGAAGTATGTTATGGCCTCTTCAAATTTTGATGAATTTACTGCTGCAAGACCTGCATTGTAATACATCCCTGTATCAACTACTCCGGCATATTTATCACTTTCGGTAATCTCAATCTGGGTTTTGAACGATTTAAGGGCGCCTGCATAATCTTCTGCCATAAATCTATCACTTCCCTGAGAAAAAAGATCGACCGCAAGTGAGTTATAGATCATATTCGTAATTATCTTCTTTTTTGTATTTCCTTTATCATCCAGCGCAATTGCCTTTTCGTATGAAGTATATGCTTCCTGGAGTGGTTCAGTATAAAAGGTTTTAAATTTTGGATTGTCAGAGGAATAAGTTGCCTGGCAGAGTTTACCCAAAGCAAAATACGTATTAAACCAGTCCTTTGATTTTTCATGTACCAAAGCCTGATCAATGGCTTCCTTTGCCTTATCGAGCATCCCCTGGTCAATAAAACTTAAAGCGCTGGTAACCTTTCCCTTCTGGGACATAGCTCCTAACGAAATACTAATTGCTGCAATCAGCAGAAAAACTTTTTTCATGATTATAATTTTTATTAAATTGTCTGTAAAATTTTTTCAAATTTATAATATTACTTATTAAACATCAAATTCTTTGCCATTTTCCTCATCATTTAATTTATTTTCATTTAGATCCTCTATTTCACCCTCTTCATCTTCCTCAGTGACAAGTACTATAGCTACGGATGCAATTATATCATTCTCCCTTAAATTTATCAATCTCACCCCCTGTGTTGCTCTTCCCATAACCCTTAATGCGGAAACAGAGCTTCTGATTAAGTTTCCGAACTGAGTTATTATCATAAGATCGTGATTATCAGTTACATCTTTTAAAGCAATAAGAGACCCGGTTTTATCAGTAATATTGATGGTCTTTACTCCTTTTCCACCTCTGTTCGTTATTCTGTATTCATCAATATCAGATCTTTTCCCATATCCTCTTTCAGAGACAACCAGGATCTCTTTTTCCTTGTTTTCTATTGTTATCATTCCTATTACAAAATCGGTATCTATGTTGGCGAGTCTGATCCCTCTTACTCCGGAAGCAGTTCTTCCCATTGGTCTTACAGAATTTTCAGGGAACCTTATTGCACGGCCCGATCTAATAGCCAGCATTATATGATGATTACCATTTGTCATCCTTGCTTCAAGAAGCTCATCTCCATCGCGCACCGTGATAGCATTGACACCATTTATTCTGGGTCGTGAATAGGCTTCCAATGATGTTTTCTTAATAATTCCCTTAGTTGTGCAGAGAACAATAAAATTATTATTAATGTAATCTGCATCACTCAGGTTTTTTACATTTATAAAGGCTCTTACATTATCATCAGGTTCAATATTAATCATGTTTTGCATTGCTCTGCCCTTAGAGGTCCTTGATCCTTCCGGAATGCTGTATACTTTAAGCCAGTAGCACTTGCCATTCCTTGTGAAAAAGAGCATTGTGTTGTGCATTGTAGCTATATAGAGATGCTCAATGAAATCCTCATCTCTTGTTGAACCGCCCTTTGCTCCTGTTCCGCCACGGTTTTGCCTGCGGAATTCAGTTAATGGTGTTCGTTTAATATAACCCAGATGAGAGATAGTAATTACCATCTCATCATCCTCGTAAAAATCCTCAGGATTAAATTCTTCAGCATTCGGCACTATTTCGGTGCGTCTCTTATCTCCATATTTTTCTTTTATTTCAAGAAGCTCATCTTTAATAATTCTCATTTGAAGGTCCAGGCTTGCAAGAATGCTTTTCAGTTGATCGATTAATGCCATAATTTCAGCATATTCAGCTCTCAGTTTTTCCTGCTCAAGACCTGTTAGCTGACGAAGCCGCATTTCCACAATAGCTCTGGCCTGAATATCTGTGAGTCCAAAACGTTCCATAAGCTTTTCCCTCGCCATTTCGGGAGTCTGTGAAGCTTTAATAATAGCTATCACCTCGTCGATATTATCACTGGCAATGATCAGTCCCTCAAGTATATGAGCCCGCTTTTCAGCCTGATCGAGGTCAAACCTTGTTCTTCTGATGATTACATCATGCCGATGATTTACAAAATGATGAATTAAATCCTTGGTATTGAGCGTTTTAGGACGACCCCTGACAAGCGCTATATTATTTACACTAAAAGAAGTCTGAAGCGAGGAATATTTAAAAAGATTATTCAGGACAACATTTGCGCTGGCGTCTTTCTTGAGTATAATGACAATGCGCATACCGTTCCTGTCAGATTCATCATTAATATATGATATACCTTCAAGTTTTTTATCGTTTATCAGATCAGCAATTTTGCGGATCATTTCAGCTTTATTGACCAAATAAGGAATCTCATTCACGATAATACTCTCCCTGCCGGAATGAGTCAGCTCTATTTCGGTCTTTGCCCTGATCACAACCCTGCCCCTGCCGGTTTCGCACGCATCTCTTATTCCCTGCTCTCCATAAATTATTCCTCCTGTTGGAAAATCAGGCCCCTTAATATGCTTTAGTATCTCCTCAGAAGTAATATCGTTATTATCGATATATGCTATCGTGGCATCAATAATTTCTGAAATGTTATGCGGAGGCATGTTGGTTGCCATTCCGACTGCAATCCCGGAAGCTCCGTTAACGAGGAGATTGGGAATCCTGGTTGGCAATACAGTTGGCTCAGTAAGGGAATCATCAAAATTAGGCTGAAAATCAACCGTCTCCTTGTCAATATCTGCTAGAGTCTCCTCTGCTATTTTTTTCAGCCTTGCCTCAGTATATCTCATCGCAGCCGGGCTATCACCATCGACGGATCCGAAATTACCCTGTCCGTCGACCAGCGGGTACCTCAATGACCATTCCTGGGCCATCCTGACCATAGCTTCATACACCGATGAATCTCCATGAGGATGAAACTTACCAAGCACCTCTCCCACTATCCTGGCTGATTTTTTATAGGCTTTGTTTGAAAGTACACCAAGTTCCGACATTCCGAAAAGTACCCTGCGATGTACCGGTTTCAGTCCATCTCTCACATCGGGTAATGCCCTCGACACAATAACCGACATTGAATAATCGATATAGGCCGACTTCATCTCTTCCTCAATATTTACCTTTATGATTCTCTCTCTCTCTGACATAACAGACTAATAATTAAGTATTTATCAATAAACCACCAGAAGGTTCTTTCGAATTACGAAAATAGTATTTATTTGGCTATTTTTGATCTTTTATAGGATCGAGTTTTTAACATTCTTTATTTATTATTAGGCATGAAAATTGTCATACAGATATAATGCATAATTTTACTTCTGAAAAGTTGTTATGTGTATTTTTGTCGGATAAAGTCTGACAGAATGTCGGTTGACATTTATTAACCTGAATATTGATAGACTATAATATGGATTCACAATTTTCACAAAGAGTAAAAGATATTCTTGGTTACTCCAAAGAAGAGGCTATAAGACTGGGAAACAGTCATATAAGTCCTGAACACCTTTTTCTTGGTATACTTAGAGATGGAGAGAGTGCCGCAATAGAGATACTGATGAACCAGGGCATCGACCTGCTGGTACTGAAAGGATCACTTGAGAAGAGTATAAAGGTAGAAAGCCCTGTCCCGGTTGCCGATAATGAGGTTATTCCGCTATTAAGAAGCACCGAAAGGATACTGAAACTTGTTTACCTTGAGGCAAAATCGTTGAAGAGCAGTACAATTGATACCGAGCATCTGTTATTGGCAATACTTAAGGACGAAAATGCACTGGTTACCCGATTTCTTTCAGAATTGGATGTCGACTACCAGTCAGTTCGCAGACTGGTCGAAACAGAATCCACTTCTTCAAGAGCCGATTTTCCAAGGGATGAGGATGATGAAGGGCAAAGTTTCAGCGGTCCCGGTAAAGGTCCGTCATCCACACCATCAGCGCCAAAATCATCGTCAGATACTCCTGTCCTTGATAATTTTGGCATCGACCTTACAAAAGCTGCAGATGAAGGTCGCCTCGATCCTATAGTTGGCAGAGAGAGAGAGATTGAACGTCTGGCTCAGATATTATCAAGACGAAAAAAGAATAATCCTGTGCTTATAGGTGACCCCGGCGTTGGGAAATCTGCCATTGCAGAAGGTCTTGCTCTTCGAATCTCAAAGAAGAATGTTTCCAGGGTACTTTTTAATAAGAGAGTTGTTGCTCTTGATCTTGCTTCAATAGTTGCAGGTACAAAATACCGCGGACAATTTGAAGAGAGAATGAAAGCTATATTAAATGAACTGTCTAAAAACGACAATATCATACTGTTCATTGATGAGATTCATACAATTGTGGGTGCCGGTGGTGCTACAGGTTCGCTCGATGCTGCCAATATGCTTAAACCTGCTCTTGCCCGCGGTGAAATTCAATGCATTGGTGCAACTACTCTTGATGAATACCGGCAGCATATTGAAAAAGATGGCGCCCTTGAAAGACGGTTCCAGAAAATTATTGTTGAGCCGACCTCTATTGAAGAGACAATTCATATACTCCATAATATTAAAGAGAGATATGAAGATCATCATAATGTAACATACACTGACGATGCTATTGATGCATGCGTGAAACTCACAAACCGTTATATATCTGACCGTCACCTGCCTGATAAAGCAATTGATGCGCTCGATGAATCAGGATCAAGGGTCCATATTTCCAATATTGTTGTTCCTGAAACGATACTTTCACTTGAAAATCAGCTTGAGGAGACAAAAAAGGAAAAAATGATGGCGGTAAAAAACCAGAACTTTGAAAAGGCTGCCAGTTTCCGTGATCGTGAAAAAGACCTGCTGGATATGATTGACCTTGAGAAGAAAAAGTGGGAGAAAGAACTTGCAGTTAATCGCGAAACAGTTGATGCGGAGAAAGTAGCAGAAGTTGTTGCAATGATGACAGGTGTTCCTGTTCAGCGAATTGCTCAGACTGAGGGAACCCGACTGCTTAAAATGGCCGATGAACTTAAGGGAAGTGTTATTGGACAGGATGAAGCTATCCTCAAAATTGTTAAATCAATACAAAGGAACAGGGCCGGACTTAAAGATCCTAATAAACCGATAGGTACATTTATTTTCCTCGGGCCTACAGGCGTTGGAAAAACACAGCTTGCAAAAGTGCTTGCTAAATTTCTGTTCGATACAACCGATAATCTTGTCAGGATCGATATGAGCGAATATATGGAGAAGTTTTCTGTATCACGACTGGTTGGAGCGCCTCCCGGTTATGTTGGCTATGAGGAGGGTGGTCAGCTTACTGAGAAAGTCAGAAGAAAGCCATACTCGGTAGTACTGCTTGATGAGATTGAAAAGGCTCATCCTGATGTATTTCACATAATGCTTCAGGTCCTTGATGAGGGCCAGTTAACGGACAGCCTTGGACGAAGGGTCGATTTCAGGAATACCATCGTAATACTGACTTCAAATATAGGGACCAGGCAAATAGCAGAATTCGGACATGGAATCGGATTTGAGTCAACTGCAAAAAAGTCCACACGTGATGAGCAGACCAAGAGTATTCTCCAGAAAGCTCTTCAGAAGACTTTTGCACCGGAATTTCTTAACAGGGTGGATGATGTGATAATGTTTAACTCACTTGGTAAAGAGGAGATTAATAAGATTATTGATCTCGAACTAAAGGGGCTTTATGACAGGGTCGGTTCACTTGGATATAAATTAAAAATAGCAACCGGGGCAAGAGATTATATTGCTGAACGAGGATTTGATGCAAACTATGGGGCACGGCCTCTTAAAAGGGCTATTCAAAAATATCTCGAGGACCCGATGGCGGAACTCCTTATTAAAGCCAATCTTAGTGAAGGCGATACCATTAATGTTACTTTTGACAGTGCTAAATCGGAGATTAAGATAAAGACCCAGAAAAAGAAACCTGAATTACCTGCGAAAGCGGATAATATGCAGGAACCCCTTAATTAGGAATTTGATAAATATATTAGGGGCTGTTTAAAAAGTCGAAATCCATTAACCGCAAAGGTCGCAAAGGTTTTACGCAAAGATCGCAAAGGACTGGAATCCATGAATTTAACTTTGCGTACTTTGCACCTGCTTAGCGTTCTCTGCGGTTAAAAAGGACTTTTTAAACAGCCCCTATATTATAGGAAATCCAAACAGATCAAAATCAGTCGATTCAGTTATCTTGATATTATAGAATTTGCCTGGTGCAAGATTGTATTTAGCAGGAATGAGCACCTCCTGGTCAACCTCAGGACTGTCATATTGAGTTCTTCCAACGAAAAATTCCCCCTCTCTCCTGTCGATAATAACTTCTAATACCTGTCCAACCTTTAGTTCATTCAATTCTGCTGAAATATTCTGCTGGATCTCCATCAGCTTTGCTACCCTTGATTCCTTGATATCATCAGGTATCTCATCTTTGTATTCATCATAGGAGTATGTATCCTCCTCATGTGAATAGGCAAAAACCCCTACTCTATCGAACCGAAATGATGAAATAAAATCTTTGAGCTCAGCAAAATCCTCTTCTGTTTCTCCCGGATGCCCTGCAATAAGAGTTGTTCTGATAACTGCATCAGGAAGCTCATTACGGAGCTTATAGAGAATCTCTTCCGTCTGCTTTCTGTTATGTGACCTCCTCATCAAATCAAGCATATTATCTGAAATGTGTTGAATCGGAATATCAATATATCGACATATCCTTGGATTTTCCTTTATAAGTGAAATCAAATCCCCCGGGAAGTTGGCCGGATAGAGATAATGCAGGCGGATCCAGTGGAAGGATTCAATTTTCAGCAGTTCGGTAAGCAGATCCTTTAGTGCCTGTTTTTTGTAGAGGTCAAGTCCATAATAGCTCAGGTCCTGTGCAATCAGAATCACCTCTTTTACTCCGCTGGCAGCAAGTTTAGATGCCTCTTCTACAAGTTCTTCAACAGGAAATGAGATATATTTACCTCTTATGGCCGGAATAGCACAAAAAGCGCATGTACGGTCACATCCTTCCGATATTTTCAGGTATGCGTAATGTCCGGGACCGGTGATTGTTCTCTCCGTAACCAGCTCTTTCCTGAATGTTATTCCCAGTTCGGATAAAATATCATTCATGTTATTTACTCCGAAGTACCTCTTTACCTCTGGTATCTCAACCCTGAGAGCTTCAGCATACCGCTCTGACAGGCACCCCATTACATACAGATTATCTATTTGTCCAGCTTCCCTTGCTCTTACAAAGCGAAGAATAGTATCAACACTCTCCTCTTTTGCATCATTAATAAATCCGCATGTATTTATTATCACTGTTCCGGCAGCAGTTTCATCAGAATTATGGATAACATCATAACCTCCGACATTCAGCTGTTTTAGGAGTTTTTCAGAATCAACAATATTCTTTGAGCATCCAAGTGTTATGATATTGATTTTTTTGATACTCATAAAGAAAAATCATTCATTAATTTTTTTGCCCCCCATTCCCCCCTAAAGGGGGGCTAATCCTCTAACATTTAGAAAGATATGTTTAATGTACGAGCATTAATCCCCCTTTAGGGGAAGGTCTCCGCCAGCGTTCGGCTGAGCTCAAGCCGAAGCCTGGCGGAGGCCAGGGGGCCAATATGCTTCATTTTTCACTAAACAGCGAATCAACGAATTCAACCTTGTTGAAGATCAGCAAATCTTCAAGTTTTTCACCCACACCTATATATTTTACAGGGATCTTAAACTGATCTGAAATGCCTATAACTACACCACCTTTTGCAGTTCCATCGAGTTTTGTGATTGCCAGAGCGGTAACTTCTGTTGATGTAGTGAATTGCTTTGCCTGTTCAAATGCATTCTGTCCGGTCGACCCGTCAAGTACAAGAAGTACCTCATGTGGTGCTTCAGGAATGACCTTTTCCATAACCCTCTTTATTTTAGACAACTCACTCATAAGGTTGATCTTATTATGTAGGCGTCCAGCCGTATCTATAATTACAACATCACTCCCTGAAGATATTGCAGATTTCAGAGTATCAAAGGCAACTGAAGCAGGATCTGAACCCATCTGCTGCTTAATAACAGGGACCCCTGCCCTGTCGGCCCATATCTGAAGTTGATCTATCGCAGCAGCACGAAAAGTATCAGCAGCACCAATAAGTACTTGTTTGCCAGCTGATTTGAACATATGTGCCAGTTTAGCAATAGTTGTTGTCTTGCCAGCGCCATTGACGCCCACAACCATAATTACATATGGTTTAATATTTAGTGAAGTGAGGAGATCAGATTCAGGATCAAATCTATTTGTTTCAAGGAGGGCGACAATTTCTTCTTTCAGAATCTTGTTAAGCTCGCTGGTATTTAAATACTTGTCTTTTGCTACTCTTGCTTCAATACGTTCAATAATATTTAGTGTGGTAGCAACACCAACATCAGAAGATACGAGTACCTCTTCCAGATTATCGAGCACCTCATCGTCGACTTTTGATTTTCCGACAACAGCTCTTGACAGCTTATGGAATACACTCTCCTTTGTTTTCTCAAGTCCTTTTTCCAGACTCTCTTTCTTCTCTTTACCAAAAAATCCAAGCAAAGCCATCAATTTTTTTTTTACGAAACAAATATAAAAAAAGCTTTCTTCAGCAAAGAAGAAAGCCTTGAATATCTTAACAGACTGGAATTACTTGAACTTCTTGGAGAAAAAGTCTGCTATATGGTCATTATGAACGATTTCCTCTCTAAAAAGATAAGCTCCCGATTTCTCAGACCTGGTCATTTTAATACATTTGGTAAATGCCTTTCCGGCTCCTGTCTTGAGTGTTGCAACAACTTTCTTTGCCATGTTTTTATCTTTTTACTTGATTTCTCTGTGAATTGTATGTTTCTTCAGAACCGGATTATATTTCTTTCTTTCAAGACGATCCGGTGTATTCTTCCTGTTTTTTGTCGTAATATATCTTGAAGTACCCGGCTGACCGCTCTCTTTATGCTCGATACATTCCAGAATTACCTGCTGCCTGTTTCCTTTTGCCTTCTTTGCCATTTTCTATACTCTGTTAATAATTCAAAATGTAACCTTTTACCTTTGCTTCCTTCAGGACACTGTTCAGTCCATTTTTACTGATAAGACGAATACCTGCAGCAGAAACCTTCAATGTAATCCATCTCTCCTCTTCCTGCAGATAATATCTCTTAACAAAAAGATTAGGATAAAACTTCCTTTTGGTCCTTCTTTTTGAGTGTGAAACGTTGTTTCCTACCATCGGTTTTTTCCCTGTAACCTGACAAATTTTTGACATTGATGTTTATTTTACTTCTTAACTAACCTTAGTCCCTTTAAAACGAAGCGCAAAATACGTGATTTTTATCTGATTTTACAAATAATTATGCCACTTTTTTTCAGCTTGCTGTAATAAAGCATCTTATTCCATGATAATCTGCTTTCTAAGCTGGTTCAGAGCAGCAATGGAAAACCTCTTCATATTCATAAGTCTCTCGTTACCGAAGAGGTGCTTTTCTGCTGATATCCCTTCATCTGAGGCAACAGCAATCCATACAGTACCTACCGGCTTGTCATCTGTACCACCGTCAGGACCTGCGATACCAGAAATAGCGAGTGCATAGTCGGTACCAAACAGTTCTCTGGCCCTTCCTGCCATATCAATGACCACCTGTTCGCTTACTGCTCCGTATAATTCTAAAATATCTTCTTTCACACCAAGTAAACCTGTTTTAACAGAATTCGAATAGGCTATTACAGATCCTTTATAATAATATGAACTCCCAGGTACACTTGTTATCATATTTGCAATAAGACCCCCTGTGCAACTTTCGGCTGTACTCACAGTTTTTCTTTTGGATTTTAATAATTTTCCGATAACCATTTCAAGCGACTCTTCATTTTCGCTAAATATGAATTCAGGAATTATTCCATAGAGTTTCTTAACCTGTTCATCAACAATATCTACCAATTTATCCGGATCTTTTCCGGTAGCTGTAAGACGAAGTTTAATTATACCAGATGCAGGAAGATAGGCGAGTTTAATACTTTCTGGAAGTTCATCTTCAAAACCAGTAAGTATCTCGGCCAGTTTCGCTTCAAATGTCCCATATGTCATTATATTTCTGTTTATTATGACCTGTGATGTGAAGCGTTTATTTAACTCTGGAAGAACATGCTCAGTCATTATATACTTCATTTCATAAGGAACTCCGGGCATTGAGACAAATATTGTTCCATCCTTTTCAAACCACATTCCAGGTGCAGTACCGGCTGTATTAGGAAGAACCATGCATGATTCAGGAACCTCAGCCTGCTTACGGTTGTTTTCATTCATGAGCAGATTACGGCGGCTCATCCTGGTTTCTATCATGTGCAGCACATCCTGATTTATTACTAGTCGGGTATTAAAAAATTCACTAAGAGTCTTCTTCGTGATATCATCACTTGTGGGTCCAAGGCCGCCTGTAATAAGAACAACGTCTGTTATTCCCGAAGTCTCGTCTAATGCCATGATAATATCTTCTCTTTTGTCGTGAACTGATGTCATACGGTAAACATCAAATCCTGCCTTGTTGAGTTCCGCACCCATCCATGCAGAATTGGTATCGACAGTTTGTCCGATCAGAAGCTCATCTCCTATTGTTATTATTGCTGCTCTCATTATTTTGTCGATTTATCTGAAATACAAAAATATATTTTGTATGTTCATATGACAATTTAAATGGGAAAAATGAACAGGAATAAACAAATAAAAGTAACTGAGGAGTTTGTCAGAACAAAGATAGAAGACTATGATAGTGGGCATGACTGGTTTCACATTGAGAGAGTCAGGAAGCTGGCCAGATACATTAATGAGCAGGAGAAAATCGCAGATCCCTTCGTACTGGAGATTGCAGCGCTTCTGCATGATATTATGGATTCAAAATTCATGAAGCGAACCCCTGAACAAGAAAATAAGATGGTTGGAGAATTTATGGATAAGAATGAACTGACAGAAATTAAAGATCAGGTAATCAGTGTAATCCGGAATGTTTCATACAGCAATAAAAAGCCGGATGGGAACTTATCTGATCCTGTTTTGCTTATAATCCAGGATGCCGACAAACTGGATGCTATGGGTGCCATTGGTATTGCCAGGGCATTTAATTATGGAGGATTCAGGAATAATCCAATTTATATTCCGGGTAATCAGAGAGCGATAAAAAATCAATCCACAATCGGCCATTTCTATGATAAACTCCTCAGGCTGAAAGATATGATGAATACTAGCACCGGCCGGCTTATAGCTGAGGAGAGGCATCAGTTCCTTGCGCTATTTCTTGAGAAGTTTTACAGGGAATGGGATTTTGAAGATTAAGATAAATATGAATACGCATAATGTAAAAAAATAGAATAAATTTGCAGCAATAAAAACCTAAAAGGTTATTGCGGGAGTAGCTCAGGGGTAGAGCATCAGCTTCCCAAGCTGAGGGTCGGGGGTTCGATACCCCTTTCCCGCTCACGAAAAGGGGCCGTCTCATAACATAATTGAGACGGCTCTTTTATTTGAGTTTTTCTGATGATTTTTAATACTGTATGTTTTTGGGGAGATTTCGATCTGATTTCCGACAAAAACAAGGATTTTCTGCTAATTCCT
>Ga0214473_10000048_pt1 | contig 164893 bp, 152 predicted proteins | sample RVTome_7_FD_203509 | JGI IMG/M metagenome (GOLD analysis project Ga0214473, IMG submission 203509) | Soil microbial communities from uranium-contaminated site in the Upper Colorado River Basin, Wyoming, United States - RVT98D197 | ecosystem: Environmental > Terrestrial > Soil > Contaminated >...
ATGAAACTGCGAGTAGGAGCTAATTGGGACATCGCCTTTCTTGACGCCGTACAGGGGACATCGGTGGATGCCCTCTTTGGCAAGCTTCCCTTCGATATCGTGGGGGGGGCGCGGCCCGGGTTTGTCTTGCCCCAGGTGGGCCGCCGTGACGTGGAACAATACATTCAGGCCTGCCACGCCCGCGGCATGGAGTTTAGCTACCTGCTGAATGCCCCCTGTCTGGGCAACCTCCAATATTCCAAAAAAGGGTATGGGCAGATCATCGAACTTTTGGAATGGATCGAGCATGCCGGAGCGGACGCAGTCACCGTCGGCATGCCATACCTCATAGATCTCATCCGGGAACGCTTCCCCCGGCTCAAGGTCAAGGTTTCCACCACGGCCCGGGTCAATACCGTGCGCAAGGCCCAACAATATGAAGCAATGGGGGTGGAGGAGATCATCATCGATGAGCACATCAACCGGGAGTTCAAAACCTTAGCGGCGATCAGAAAGGCGGTGGGGTGCAACTTAGAGCTGATCCTCAACAACATCTGTCTCTGGCAGTGCCCGTATAATTACGAACATGTCAACCATGACGGCCATGCCTCCCGGGAAGGGGAGGATGATTACTGTTACCTCCAGTATCCGGGGTATCTGTGCCTCTATAGAAAATTGACGGACCCGGTGGAGCTCCTGAAGTCCCCGTGGATCAGGCCCGAGGATGTCGCCGCGTATGAGGAGCTGGGGTACGAACATTTCAAAATCACGGAGCGGTTTAAACGGACCCCCCTGCTGCTCGAACATGTCCGGGCCTATGAAAGCCGGCGTTACGACGGGAACCTCCTGGATCTCTTCACCCTCCCGAGGAAGGGCGCGTTCACCCCTGTGCATTTGGAGTACTTTATCAAACCGAAACATGTCAACATCATGAAGGTCTCCGAATTAGGGAAGGTCTTTGATTTGGAGTTCCGCGAGCTCGTTTACCTTGATAATAGTAAGCTGAAGGGATTTCTCGCGCATTTTAAGGCAAAGGATTGCAATCAGACCTCGTGCGCGCAATGTCATTATTGCGACGGGGTCTTTAAAAAGGCCGCGACGGTGAACGACAAGGAACTCACAAAGGCCGCCAAAAGGGTAAAAGATTTCTCCAGTACCCTCATCTCCGGGGAGATCTTTGACATTCCCAAGGCCCACCTTCTGTTCCGTATCCCCGGTATCCAGTTCCTGCTCAAAAAATTAGTCCAGTGGCGCTTCAACAAAGAACAAGGCATTGAGTCCTAAGGAGACGAGAGCAGGATGCGGTTTTTGTTAATCGACCCACCCCATAAAATCTGGACCATTCTCAGGGCGTGGACGCCCTCGCCGGGATGTCTGCAGCTTTTGGCCTACGTGGAGCGGGAAGGATTCGATATCGAGTATATGGATTGCACGCTCAATGAAAACCCGTGGCGCGATCTGGAGGAAAAGATCCGCAAGGAAAAGCCGGGGGTAGTCGGCATCTCCGTGATCTGCACGGCCTTCATCTATGACGGGATGAACGCCGCCAATCTTATTAAGGCCGCGAGCCCGAACACCATCGTCATTATGGGTGGCGAGCATCCGTCATTTACGGCGGAGGAAACACTCAGGGATTGTCCGGCGATTGATTATATCTGCGTCGGCGAGGGGGAAGTGACGCTCGCCGAATTCCTGAGTGCTATTGAAAAGAGGAAGGATATCTCCAAGGTCTTGGGCCTTGCCTATCTTAATGAGAAAGGGAAGTTTTGCTATACCGGCGATCGCCCCTTTATTGAAGACCTCGACACCCTGCCGATGCCTGCATATCACCTGGCCCGGATGGACCACCCCTTTGTGGAGCTCCCTTCCGAGGGGCGGGGAGGGCTCGTGGTCAATTTTTCCCGGGGGTGCACCTGGGACTGCACCTTCTGCTCGGAATCGGCTTTTTATAAGAAGACCTGGAGGAATCGGAGCCCCAAAAAAATCGCCGATGAGCTCGAACTCCTGAAAGAAAAATACAACCGGAATATTTTTTACGTCGGCGACAATACCTTCAACGTTAAGCGGGAGCAAGGCGTCGGCTTCATCGAAGAGATGCTCAAGCGCAAGACGAATCAGCGCTTTTGGCTGCAATCGAGGGCCGATCTGGTGATCAGAGACGAAGATCTGTTGGATGGTTTTAGGGAGGCGGGTGTCTATCAGTTTATGATGGGGCTCGAGTACCACGCGGACGCGGTGCTCAAGGATATCCGCAAGCGCCTGTCGGTAGAGCAAGCTCGCAAGGCCATGGCGCTCCTGAAAGAACATGGGTTGATGGTCATGGCGACCCTGCTCATCGGTCACTGGGATGAGACGGAAGAAGATCGCGCGGCCTTTTTAAAATTCTTCGGAAAATATGTGGATCACTTCGGTCTCAACCTGATCACCCCCCTTCCCGGAACCCCCTTTTTTAAGAGCATGAAGGCATTGGGGAGGATTGAGGACCGGGACTACCGTAATTACGACTATCTGCACGCGGTGATGGCGACCAAGGAAACGGATCACCTCGAGCAAGTAAACCTCATTTATAAAGATACCATGAGGCGTTACTATTGGCGGCCGCTGGAGTTGTTGAAGCTCTTCTCTCCCAATCCGATCCTGAGACGGCACCACCGCTATTACATCACCCAGGTAGCCCTCAATATCATGATGCATGAGATCTTTGGAACGCCGATGTGGGTGCAGCCCAACTACCAGGAGTATAAAGACTATCTGGTAGAGCGGGGCGAGGCGCTGCCCGAAGAGTTGATGACCGCTGCCAAGTAAACGAACTATTCCCTCTATCGCCATCCTCATCAATCGCTCATCTCTCCACCCCGTTTGTTTCGGTTCGGACAACTGTCCTCTCGGCTCGCTCAAAAGAGGGGCCTGTTGTAAACCTGAACGAGAGTCCGAAGCTCAAGGCCCTCTCCCTGGGGGAGGATAGGTCAGGAAAAAGGCTTGACTCCCCCCTGCCCGTAGCGGTATATGATTACCTGGAAAATTGATTTCAAATCCCCCCTTACCCCCCTTTACTAAAGGGGGGTAAGGGGGGATTCCCGCCAAAGGGCCACTGGCCAAGGGGTCACCTTCGGCTTCGGCCTCACCCTGGCCCTCTCTCGCCAACGGGAGAGGGGATAGATAGTTTTTTCATCGCTTGTAGGAGATTAAGCAGTTTTAAAAAATTATTGAAGACAAAGCGGAAGGATTTTTTTGTGCCTGTACGACCCGTACGGAAAAAAAAGGAACAACTCGTCCCCGAGGGGCTGCTCCTGTTCAGGGAAAACATCCTTACCAAGGGGAACATCTTCGGGGCCAATTCCAAGGCCCGGTGGGCCGCAGGGCTGAAACTCCCCGCCCAGGCGGAAACGATATTCTTCGCCGGGTGCGGCTATCAGTTCCTGGGGGAGGCCGAGGCCATCCTCTCGGCTGTCCTGGCCCTGGACAAACGCAATCTCCCTTGGGAGCGGACACTAAGGATAACCCGGTTCCTCAACAAGAGGGGGATAAACCTGGGGGATCTCTATGGCAAGATCACGCATCTTTTCCGCCGCACTGAAAACCCCCTGCTGAGCGCCGTCGAGGTACTGCAAAGGATGCATATCGATGTCGGCTATCTCGCCGAAGAGGAGCCCTGCTGCGCCGCCCCCCTCTACTACGCCGGTTTTCAAGAGGAGTTCGCTGCGCGGGCTGCGGCGACGCAGAGGATATTGCAGGAGAGAAAAATCAAGCGGATCATCGGGATGGTCCCCTCCTGCACCTTTGCCCTGCGTACGCTCTTTCCCCAACGCGGGAAGGGATCGCCGGTGGAGGTGAGCCACTTCCTGGAGATCGTCTGGGAGGAAATCAAAAAAGGCATGCGGTTCCGCCTCCCCCGCGAGGTCGTTGTCACCTACCACGATCCCTGTATCCTGTCCAGGTACCTCTGCCTGATTGAAGAACCCCGGCAGATCCTGCGCTCCATCGAGGGGGTCGTGTTTGCCGACGTCGAACGCAACAAGGAGGAGTGGTCCACCTGCTGCGGCGGCGGGGGGGGGTTCGAGGTGATCTACCCCGAAATAAGCCATACCATAGCCGCCAACAGGGTGCAGGAGCTTCTGAAGACCGGCGCCTCCATCATCGTCACCTCCTGCCCCGGGTGCCTTATCCAGCTCAGGGAAGGGGTCAAGAAACTGAAGGCCCGGGAGGTGGAGGTCATGGATATGGCCCAATTGCTTCGCAGCGCTTTGCCGGAGGGATGAGATGTCTAAAGTCAAGGCATACAAAAAGAGGTTAAAAGAGGCTGCCCGCGATCCGAAGATCAGCGTGGCCCTGAAGCGGGCCATCGAGAGCTACCGGAAGAATGTCGATGAGGCCCTTAAAAAATTCCCCCACACCCTGAAGCTGGCAGAGGAAGTCAGGGGGATCAAGGAGCAATCTATCCCCCGCATGGAGGAGCTGACAGAGCAGGCGTGCGAGGCCATCCGGCAAAACAAGGGCAAGGCCTTTATAGCCCGCACCGCCGGCGAGGCCCTGGAGATCATTGATGGGATCGTGGGCACGGGCAAGCTCATCGTCAAGGGGAAGAGCCTGACCGGCGAGGAGATAGACCTCCGGGAACACCTCGAAGGCAGGGGCAACGAGGTCTACGAGACCGATCTGGGGGAATATATCATCCAGCAGCTGGGCATCAAGCCCATGCATCTCCTCGCGCCGGCGATCCACGTGCCCAAAGAGGATGTGGCCAAACTCTTGAGCCGCGTTACCGGCAAGAAAATCCCCCCCGATATCGAGACCGAGGTGGCCACGGTGCGGGGGATCCTGCGGGATAAGTTCTTCCGCGCCGATATCGGGATGAGCGGCGCCAATGTCGTCGCCGCCGACACCGGCACCCTCTTCCAGATAGAAAACGAGGGGAACATCCGCCTTTCCACCTCCGCCCCGCCGATCTGCATCGTCCTGGTGGGGATGGAAAAGATAGTCCCCACCATCGAGGATGCCTTCAAGGTGGCGGAGGTGACGTGGCGTTTCGCCGGCTACACCGTTCCCGCCTATGTCAACCTCGTCTCCGGCCCGAGCAAGACCGGCGACATCGAAAAGGTCATCACCTATGGGGCCCACGGCCCCAAGGAAATGCACGTGATCTTCCTGGATGCCGGTCGCAGCAAGCTTGCCAAAGAACCCGCTTTCCAAGAGGCCCTCTTTTGCCTGCGCTGCGGCGGCTGTCTCTACGAGTGCCCCCTCTTCGCCGTCACCGCCGGACGCTTCGGCGACAAGTACTTCGGCGGCATCGGCGCCATCTGGACCGCCTTTGTCACCGGGGATCTCACGGATGCCACCCCCCTGACCTATTCCTGCCTCAGCTGCGGCAGGTGCAAGGTACGCTGCCCCATGGAGATCGATGCCCCCCAGATGTGCCTGGAGCTGAGGAAAAGGATCACCCAAGGATCGTAACTCTTCTGATGGACAAAAGGGCATTCGTCCGCCGCAGCTTCGCCGCTATCGCGGGAAGCTATGACCTCGTGAATACCCTGCTCAGCTTCGGCGTGGATGTATGGTGGCGGCGAGAGGCGATCAAGGCCCTGGGCCTCTCAGGCGAGAGGCTCGTGCTGGATTGCTGCGCCGGCACCCTGCGGCTGGGCAGAGGCGTTATCAGCCGCTGGCCCGGGGCGCGGATAGTGGCTCTCGACTTCTCCCTCGTGATGCTGGGCCGGGGCATGCAGAGGGCACAAGGTGCTGCCATCTTCCCGATCGGCGGAGACGCCGAAGGGCTCCCCTTTCGCGCAGAGACCTTTGATCGGGCCATCGTCGGCTTCGGGATCAGGAACCTGTCGGACCCCGATAAGGGGATCCGGGAGCTGTTCCGGGTCCTCAAAAGGGGCGGTCGGTTGGTGATCATGGAGTTCGGCAGGCCTACACTTCCCGTCTTCAAGGATGTGTATCGATGGTACCTCTCGCGCTTCATCCCCTGGGCAGGGGGATTTGCTTCAGGCCATAGGGAAGTCTATCACTACCTGCACACCTCCATCATGACGTTTCCCGAGCCCGCCGAGATGATGGCCATGATGCACAAGGCAGGCTTCTCCCGGATCCGTTGCCGAAAGCTCACCGGCGGCATCGTCAACCTGTATATGGGGGAAAAGCTATTGCACCAATAGTCACCTCAAAAAGCACTCTCACTATTTATCCATTTCCAAATCACCGCCATTCTTGACAAACCCATTGGATTCATTTCATAATTCCAATATAAACTCCGCTTTGCAGCCATATAAAACTGCATATTGCAGTATAATATTAGGTTAGATCATATCATCGCGGCAAGAGGAGATACCATGATGCAAAAGTTCATCTTTGGCCTCATGTGGCTTGTAATCATATTTATCGTGAGCTACGGTGTAATAGGCATCCCCTTTGTGTTGCTCACTCCGGGAACGAATCAAGCAAAACGCGAAGCTGCCCTGGCCTTTCGCGATGCCTATATCGTTTTCTTTGCTATCGGTGCCTTAATCCTTGCGATCAGTGGAACTGTTGCCGGCATATTGCCAGGCACGAAAAAGAAGGCCCATAAGAAAAAATAACATTACTATAAAAAAAGCGTATACTATAAAGAGAGGCTTATGCAAATAATCAGACTATGAGATCCGTGAATAGGAATATCGGAACTCCCTTGCATACCGGAACAGAAAAAGTCCGCGTCCTGGGAACAACGTACATCCACTTTAGCTTGGGGGAGGAGGGCGATTTGTATATCACCGAACCAGGGCTCCCCTTTGCGGATTGTTTGTTCCCTGAGAGCCATTGGTCGGACACAGAATGGTTCAAGCAGCATTCTGAACGGCTTTCGGGCACGAGCAGCCTTTACAGAGTGACCACGAAGAAGATCAACGGCAGACAGAAGGAGATCGTCATAAAATGGAACCGCATGGGGCAGGAGATACCGGGCGATAAAGAGTTTATGAATGTAGAATTCAACAGCCCCTTTGAGGAATTCTCCCTTGTTACGGAGCTCAGGGATGCCCTGCGGACGGCGGATCGAACGGTATTCGCGCAGAAACCTTTGGCGATATTCGTTCCTGCAACGCGGGTGGCACTCTGGCGCACCGGAAGAAAAGAGTACATGATGCAGGCAAAGATCGATAAGCACGTAGAGATCGAGCTTGATATGTACCGCTTGTACGCTGTGATATATGAATGGATCAAGGGGATCGATGCCGTCCAGGCGTGCGAACAGGGGATTATCGATGAAGATCAGATGGTATCGTTCACCCTGTCAGCATACGAACGAATAGAGCGGCAGGGGTTCGAGGTACACGATAGGAAGCCGCACCACGTCATCGTGAGGCCCCGCAAGAACGGGGAACTCATGAAAGACAAGACGGGGAACATCGTCTATGCCCTTGTCGATTACGAGCTCCTCACCCGCACCCCTGAACACGAAAAGGCGGTGCGGAAGGAGAAGCGGAGCTATTATCTCCGGAAACAGAGAGATAGATTCATCATCGAAACGCCCAAGGTCCTCCCTTCACACCTCCATTACATGAACATATTCGGTGTGGGGTATATCTACGGGCGCACCCAGAGCACCGATGGAGAGCTCTGGGTCGTGGGGAAAGATCCCGAGCTCTTCGACTACTTTCTGCCCGAACGGTGGGAAAAGGCCTTGCGCACGAGGCTTTCGGCGTACCATGAAATCTTCCGTACCGTTACGAAAGACAACATCAACCTTGTATGGAAGGCGTCACGCGTGGGGATTATCCCTGATATGGATCCTTTTAAGGATAACGAACGAGAGATCATCGAATTCGGGTACAACAGTCCCTTTGAGGAAGTGGCCCTGGCGGTAAAGCTGGAAAGGGGGGGGATCCCCACCACCTACCCGCGGGCGATATACATGACCGGGGCGCGCACAGAGATCTCGGAGTCTCTCTTTGATAACCACAGATACGAAACGCACAAACACCTGGTAACACCGGAAGGAAAACCCATATTGAGAAGCGACCGCGACTATATCCTCATTTGGGGATACTGGAACGGCCCGGACGACGTGCTGGCCGCGCGGGACGGCGACTATTTAGAGGGGGTGAATGCCTTGCGCGCATGGAGGGAAGGGATCATAGCGGAAGAGGAATACGTCAGGCTTATGAAAAATGTCCGGGAAAGACTCAACGCCCTGAAGGTCGAGGACCTTAACCTCCGGGGAACACATATCCTGATTTCACGGCGATCCAGGACGGGGAAGCTCATCTGTAATCGCGACGGCTCCCTTGAAAAACGGATATGCAACTTCGAGCTCCTGCGCATGGCTGATGGCTGGGAGGCGCTGGAGAGGGATGCGAAATAAGCCGATGCCTTTTCGCGTCGTGCGCTTCCGCGTTAGAACACGGAAACGCGAGGACGAACATGGAACCCACCTATCAAGACATAATCGCCTTTCACGGCCATAGCTGTCCCGGGCTGGCAATCGGGTATAGGATGACCAGGGCTGCCCTTGCGTTCTTGTCAAGCTCGCGATCGGCAGACGAGGAGCTGGTGGCCATCGTCGAGAATGATGCCTGCGGGGTGGATGCCTTGCAATACCTCTCCGGCTGCACCTTTGGCAAGGGGAACCTCATCTTCAAAGACTACGGCAAGCATGTCTATACGCTATACAATCGCAAGACCAAAAGGGGCGCGCGTGTGGTCTTTAATGATGGGCATGTCCCCGAAGGTATGAGACAAGATAGGGAAAAATTCATCAAATGGCTTCTTTCCGCACCGGATGAAACAATTGTCTCATTGAAGGAAGTGCAGATCGACGAGCCTGAACCTGCCCGCATTAGGAAATCCGTGACATGCGCGTTTTGCGGAGAGAGTGTCATGGAAACACGGACCAGGCAGATCCAAGGAAAACCGGCGTGCATCCCCTGCGCGGAGAAGATTGAGCCTTCTTCGGCAGTATAGTATGAAATCTGCACACGTCTTTATTCTTAGTGCATGTATCATCGTTGCGACAAAAAAGAAGGAGGGAAGATATGCAGGTCCTCATCATGTATTGCTCAAAGACCGGACATACCAAAAGATTGGCTGAGGAAATAGCCAGAGGCGTCGGGGAGGTAGAGGGTGTTGCCTGTATCGTGAAATCAGCGGCTGATGTTACCAAGGACGACTTTGTGGCTGCTGATGGCATTATCGCCGGGTCCCCTGTCTATTTCGGGACCATGGCTGCTGAACTGAAGACGGTCTTTGAGAAGTGTATTGGTGTCCGGAAGAAGATGGAAGGCAAAATAGGCGCGGCCTTCGCCACCTCCGGCGATCCATCAGGGGGCAAAGAGACGACGCTCATGTCGATTATCCAGGCCCTCTTGATCTACGGTATGATCATCGTCGGCGATCCGCTCGATGCGACAGGACACTACGGCGTATCCTGTGTTGGGTCGCCGGATAAAGACGCCTCTATGAATGCTGCCTTGTTAGGAAAACGGGTTGCGTCCCTGGTTAAGAAATTAAAAAACTCATGAGGAGGAGAACCCACTATGATGTTTAACCCCCCTTCCCCGGGCCCTATGCTCATCTATAGTGCGCTGGGGCTGTTGCTCATTGGCCTGGCCATGCTTATCGTCTTCATCACCAAACGAATATACCGGATCATACGCCGCCTGCAGCGCAAGCCGATGATCCGGATCGGTGTCATCGCCAGTACCCTGCGGCTATTCTTAATCCTGCTGCTGATCTCTGCCTCCGTAGCCCTGTTGTTCTTCGGTGCCTTTATCCGGTCCTACACCGCCTTTACACAGCGCGAGCTCGCTGCCACCATCCGCTGCAAGACGGCGCCCGGCACGGAAGATACAATGGTCCTTGAGCTCGTGACGCGTGAGTCGCCGACAATTACCAAAAACCGTCGCTATCTCCTGCGCGGCCAGCAGTGGACCGTCGAGGGGCACATCCTCAAGTGGGATGACTGGCTCAATTTCCTCGGCCTGCGAACTATGTACAAGCTCACCCGTGTGCGCGGCCGCTACCTTCAAGCCGATGACGAGATGAACAAACCGGCAACGGTCTATAGTCTTGTCCCGAACGAAGATGACCCCGGCTGGCGCTGGCTGTACCAGTATGGCCCGCGCCTCCCCTTTGTGCAGGCGGTTTACGGCAACACGGTCTTTGCCTTCCCTTCCGAGGCCAAGACCTTCGATATCTACGTCACCACATCCGGCTTCATGATCGCCGAGGAGGAAGGCTCGTAGGGCACCTTACCATGAGACAAGCCAGTCAGAGCGGTTAGTAGCCTTACTACCGGCGGCTGGGACACCAAACAGAATCATTGCTTCTTGAAGGCAAAAAAGGTAGAATTATGATCGGGGTGAACACTATGGTTGAGAAACGGGAACGGAGAAAGGCTATCCGGGTCTGCTCATTGAACTTTATCAATATTGATCCGGGAAAAGAAAGTCCTGTTATTCACGGTCTCGGGCGGACCCTGGAATTGAACCTGGAGGGGGCAACCCTCGAGGTGGCTGGCAAACTGCCTGTTGGAGCCGTCATCGAGCTCGAAATCGCTATGGGCGAGGTAATCACTTCCCTCAAGGGTGAGGTGATAAACGTCCACCCTTCTGAATCCGGCCTCTACCGCGTTGGCATCCAATTTCGCAAACCGGGAACGGTTCGTCTGGAGTGACGAGGTTTTCGCCTATCTTACCAACTCTCTCCCGATCCAGATGACCTGGCCGATGATCTCAATATCGCCGGTTTCGAGGTCTATTTCATACGAATCATAGAGCTTATTGTCGCTCATGGCCTTAACGCGGGCAGCTCCTACCGGCTGAAGTCGCTTTACAATAACCGCGTTTTTGAAGCGCAGGGCATACATACTGCCGGCAAGCACCTGTTTTTTGGAGCAATCAATGAGAACAGCGTCTCCATCGGTGATTGTCGGATCCATGCTGTCGCCCCTTACCTCAAGGAGAACAAGGTCCTCCACGTTTCCCTTCGAGTTTAACCACTGACGCCGGAAGGCATATCTTTCTCTCGCCCCTTGCTCAATGCCTTTCGCCTCCATCCCTGCCTCATCCTCAAGGGCGAGCCTGGGGACAAAGGTAAACTCGCCCAGCGCCCCGTAAAAAGCCGAGTCTTCCCTGACCATCGATTCAGTGGCTTCGATAAGCATTGGCCCTTGCCCGGTCAAAAGCCAATGCAGACTGTATTTCGTAATTTGAGAAATTTTTAAAAGCAGAGCCAGGGACGGCTTTGTTTTACCGGATTCCACCTCTGATATGTAACTAGAGGAGAACCCTAGAGTTTTTGCAAATTCTTTCTGGGTGTCCTTGTCGCGAGTGCGCTTAATACGATTCCCTATTTCGCTTTTTACGATTTTTTTACTTGACAATTTCGCATTCATTTGATTATAATGGTAATTATTGAAATTTAATTAGCAAAGGGAGAACTTTGATCCCCTTAGAGATCAAGATAGAACTCCTGAAGGCGGGTATCTCTATACGCCAGCTTGCCAGGCAAGAGGGGGTCAGCCACACGGCCATGTCCTATACTATCCACGGCATCAATAAGAGTCTTCGGCTTCGCCAAGCCGTGGCGCGGGCGATTGGGAAGAGCGTCGAAGAGATATGGCCGCCCGAGTCGAAAGCCATCTGAAACCATTGTAAAAGCATAGAGTTGCCATGTCAATGTTTAAAAAAACAGAGGTTCTAAACAATCCATGAGGCCTCTTTGAGCTGCCATGATAGATCCTCTGCGGGCTTGACTTCAGCCCCTCAATAAAAATACCATCTCCTGACGATCTTGCGTTGGGAGGTTAAATCCTACCATCGCCCTGGAGGGGAAAAAACCCGCTCATTCTCTCAGATGGTGAATGGGGGAGAGGTAATGACAAAAAATGTCAACAAAATGGCTAAAAAGGGGTTAACTATTCTCTAATATTCATAAGCCATTGATTTTAAATAATTTTTTTGCTTTCAATAAAAGCAATAAATTTGGCACAAAAAATGCTACAATCTAAACAAAGGCCTTGTGTTGGTTTTTAAGGTTCCGATGATCGAAGGCACAAGCCCGGCAAAGACAAAAGAGATACGATGCCCAGGGTGAAAGACACAGACAAGACGAGAGAGCAACTTACCAAAGAAGTGGCTTCCTTGCGCCGGCGGATTATTGACCTGGAGCAATCCGAACGGGAGCTGAGGAGGACAGAGGAGGCGCTGCGGGAGTCCGCAGAAGAGTTCGAAGCGATCTTTAACGATGTCAGGGATGGCATCGTTCTACTCGATATGACGGGCAAGATTATCAAAATGAACAAGAGGATATCAGAAGTCACAGGGTATGCCGAAAAAGAAGTCGTTGGGAAAAGATTTAGCCTCTTAAAGATGATTACCGCCAAAAGCATGGCCCAGATGATTTCTGCCTTTACCAAAACCGCAGCAGGCCAACAGGTGCAGCACTATGAAGTGGAAGGGTATGCGAAGACAGGTGAAAAAAGGATTGGTGAAATCTATGGCTCTCTCTTGCGAAAAAAGGGGAAGGCGGCGGGGGTTGTCGTAGTTATGAGGGACATCACCGCGCGCAAGCGCACTGAAGAACTGTTAAAACAGGAAAGGGAAACCTTCTATTCCACTCTGCAAGAAGCCCCCAATGGAGCGGTCTTGCTCGACAAGGAAGGGAGGTATCTCTATATCAATCCTGCGTTTACCGCCATGACGGAGTATACCCTGAAAGATATACCTACGGGAAAGGATTGGTTCCTCAAGGCCTATCCGGACCCAAACTACAGGGAGCAGGTCATCAAGGCCTGGAAGAAGGACCTGGCCCGGGGCGCTTTGGATAGGGTATTCAGTGTAGTCTGCAAGGACGGGGCGGTGAAGGAGATAGAGTTCAGAGGCACCGCGCTCAAAGACGACCGGACCATAGTGATATTAACCGACATCACCGAGCGCAGGCGGGCGGAGGAGGCGTATCATGCCGTGGTCGAGCACTCCCTGCAGGGTCTGCACATCCTCCAAGACCAACGGGAAATCTTCGCCAATTCCGCCTACGCCGAGATGTTGGGCTACACGGTGGACGAGCTGCTGGCCCTCTCTCCCAAACGAGTGAGAAACCTGGTGCATCCGGACGATCAGGAGATCGCCTGGGGACACGTTCGCGATCGCATAGAGGGAAAGCCCGCCCCCGCTCACTACGAGTTCCGCATCATCAGAAAGGATGGAACAGTGCGCTGGGTGGAGAGCTTTCCCAGCCGCATCGAGTATCGGGGCAAACCCGCCTTACAAGTGGCCATGGTAGACGTCACCGAACGCAAGCTGGCGGAAGCGACGCTGAAAAATTCCGAGGAACGATATCGAACCCTCGTGGAGAGCTCCACCGACGCCATCTTGATGCTGGACCGGGAGAAGAATGCCATCACCTGCAATCAGGCCTTTCTTGCTCTCTTCGGCTACCAAAAAAAGGAGATTGAGAGCCAATCGGTAAGGATCATCCATCCATCGGAAGAAAGCTTCCGTACCTATGGTAAGGCAACTTATCCGTTGGTTGAGAGGGTCGGTTCCCTCAGGGAAGAATGGGATCTTATGCGTAAAGATGGCATGATCTTCTCGGCGGAAATCGTTACATCGCCCATACGATCACCCGATGGGACAACGACAGGTTACATCTGCATCATCAGGGATATCACCGAGCGCAAACGGGCGGAGGAGGAGCTCGCATACATGGCCACCCACGACTCGCTCACCGGATTGCCCAACCGTACGCTCTTCACTGATCGTCTTACGATGGCGTTGGTTCAAGCGCGACGCTCACAAAAGAAGCTCGCCGTGATGCTGCTCGATTTGGACTATTTCAAGAATGTCAACGATACCCTGGGGCACGGCGTAGGGGATCAGCTCCTGAGCGCCGTCGGCCATCGGCTGCAAGGGCTTTTGCGCAGGGGCGATACCGTCGCCCGCATCGGAGGCGATGAATTCCTGCTTTTGCTGCCGGAAATGCTCCAGGTAGAATATGCAACTACCCTGGCCCAAAAGGTCTTACAGGCCTTTCGAGAGCCTTTTGCCTGTGATGGTCATGAACTCCACATTACTACCAGCATTGGGATCGCCATCTTCCCCGACGACGACGGCGATGCTGATACCCTCATTAAGAACGCCGACATCGCCATGTACCGCGCCAAGAATAAAGGCCGGGACAGCTTTCAGCGTTATACCCCGGCCTGATCCTTCAGACAACGTTCTGATATGATTTCCTCTAGGTGATTGCCGCTTATTCCCCGAGGTTTTTCATCTCTACGGTCAAGAAACCCTCAACCACCTCCATTCCTCACAATGCCGGATGCGATCCTCTCCAAAAGTGACAAAAAATGTCGCTTCCGTGGAGAATAAACGCCTTTTCCTTTTTCTCTCCCCCTTTGATCTCCGTAACTAATTGATCTGTAATGATTTTTCAGCCCTTTATATTGGCACAGAATATGCTCAAGATAAAGAAGATCACGTTATATTTTTTATCTTTTTTATGACCGAAAACCTTGATTCCTTTTGGGAGGTTAGGAGGTAGGGATGAAAGTCGCTGCCAATAAGATACGCAGAGAGGGTCGAGGCGATCTCAGGGCAATCACCGTCCACCAGGGCACGGAACCCGCAGTGCCGCGGGAATACCAGGCCATCTTTAAGAGCAACGGCAAGCCCATGGTGATCGTCGATCATGATGCGACCATCTCCCTGGCCAATGCGGAGTTTGAAAGGCTCAGCGGTTATACAAAAAAAGAGATCGAGGGCAACAAGAGATGGACGGAGTTTGTAGCCGGGGACGATCGAAAGCGGATGAAGGAGTACCACCTGCTGCGCAAATCAGATCCCATGCTGGCGCCGCGATGTTTTGAGTTTCGGTTCGTCGATCGGCACGAGAAGATCAAGAACATCGTGCTGACCATCGGGCAGATCCCGGGCACGACCAAGAGCATGGCCTCCCTGCAGGATGTCACCGATCTCAGGCAGGCGGAGGTAACGCAGCGGGCGGGCGAGGAGAGATATCAAACCTTCTACGAGAACTCCAGGGACGCCGTCTATATCACCACCCGCGACGGCACCTACGTTGATGCCAATCGCGCCGCCCTGGATCTGTTCGGCTATACAAGAGCAGAGATGAAGAAGGTGAAGGCCCTACAACTTTATGCCGACCCTGCCGACGCCCGGAGGCTTCAGGATGAGATAGAGAAAAAGGGATTCGCTCAGGATTTTGAGGTGCGGCTACGCAAGAAGGACGGAACGGAGATGGATTGCCTGTTCTCAATAACGGCGCTGCGGGGGGATGATGGAAGCATCCTGGAATTTCAGGGCATTGCCCGTGACGTCACGGAGCGAAAGCGGACAGATCAAGCGCTGCGGAAGTCTGAGGCGAAGTACCGCAACATCTTTGATTCTATGCTCGAGGGGTATTTCGAGGTTGACCTGACCGGAAACTTTACGTTTTTCAACGAAGCCGTATCTAAGTTTTTTGGGTATTCCCATGATAAATTGATGGGCCTGAATTATCAGAAATTTACATCGCCCGAAGAGGCACAAAGGCTTTTTGATGTTTTCATTGAGGTCTACAAGACAGGTAACCCCCACGAGATAGACGACTACGAAATAATAAAAAAAGACGGCTCTGTCGGCATAGCTGAGTTCTCCGTCTCCCTCTTGCGGAACGCCGCGGGCGAGCCCATTAGCTTTCGTGGAGTCACCCGTGATGTGACGGAGAGAAAAAGGGTAGAAAAGGCTTTCTTGGAAAGCGAAAAGAAGTATCGCACTATCCTTGAAACCATGGAAGATGGATATTATGAGCTCGACCTTGCCGGTAATTTTTCCTTTGTTAATGACGCGGCCTGCAGACATCTCGGATATACCAAAGAGGAATTGATCGGCATGAATAACCGGGCATACACGAACCCGGAGACCGCCAAAAAGATCTATAAAATATTCGACGCTGTATACAAAGAAGGGAACTCGAGCAAAATATTTGATTATGAAGTCATACGGAAGGACGGTAGTACAATCACGTTGGAGCTCTCGGTATGTCTTATGAGGGATGCGCAAGGCAAACCCATCGGATTCCGGGGCGTCTCGCGCGACGTCACCGAGCGCAAGATGGCCGAGGAGGCACTGCGCCAGAGCGAGGAAAAATACCGAACCATCATCGAGAACATCCAGGACGGTTATTTTGAGACTGACCTTGCAGGTCGCTATACCTTCGTCAATGATGCGATCTGTAAGCGTCAAGGATATTCCAAAGAAGAATTGATCGGTATGAACAACCGGCAGTTTCAAGACGAAATCAACGCCAAAAAAACTTATCAGGCCTACCATAGACTCTACCTGACAGGGGAACCAATTGAGGCGTTGGATATAGAGGTTAGCAGAAGAGATGGAACAAAAGGTATTTCCGAATCCTCGGTGTCTCTGATCAGGGATGCGCAAGGCAAGCCAATCGGATTCCGGGGCGTCTCGCGCGACGTCACCGAGCGCAAACAGGCTGAGGAAAAGCTGCGCCAGAGCGAGGAAAAATACCGCACCATTCTTGAGGATATTAAGGAAGGCTATTTTGAACTTGACCTTGCCGGTAATTATACATTTGCGAATGAAGCAAACTGCAAATATCTTGGGTATACCAAAGAAGAATTGATCGGGATGAGTGGCCGGCGGCATACAGATGAAGAAACCGCTAAAAAAGTGTATCAGCTCTACTACGAACTTTACCGGACGGGTAAACCGATAGAGATGCTGGAACTTGAGTGTATCAAAAAAGATGGGACTAAAGCGATTTACGAAACTTCGGTTTTTCTTATAAAGGACGCAAAAGGAAAACGAACAGGATTCCGGGGCATCTCGCGCGACATCACCGGGCGCAAGCTGGCTGAGGAAGCCCTGCGCCGGAACGAGGAGAGATATCGCACCATCCTTGAGACCATGTATGACGGCTATTTTGAGGTGGACCTTGCCGGCAACTTTACCTTCGTTAATGACGCGCAGTGCAGAATGTCCGGATCTCTCAGAGAGCGATTGATCGGCAAGAACAACCGGGAATATACAACGAAAGAAGAAGCTAAACAATTATATGAGACCTTCAGTAGCGTCTACAAAACAGGGGAACCCGTCAAGGAATTTGCTTTCGAATTTACCAAAAGAGACGGGACTAAGGCGTTTAACGAAATTTCGGTATTTCTTATGAGGGATGCGGAAGGCAAACCAATCGGATTCCGGGGCATGTCGCGCGACGTCACCGAGCGCAAGCAGGCTGAGGAGGCGCTGCGCCGGAGTGAAGAAAAATACCGGACCATCCTTGAGACCATGCAGGAGGCCTATTATGAGCTTGACCTGGAAGGTAATTTTACCCTCGTTAATGATAAGGTCTGCAAAGATCTCGGATATGCCAAAGAGGAATTGATCGGGACGAACAGCCGGCAATATCGAGATGGAAAAAGTGACGAAAAAATATATCAGCTTTACAACGAGCTCTACAAAACAGGGGAACCGATTAGGGCATTAGAGGTGGAATATATCAGCAAAGACGGGACCAAAGGGACGTATGAACTGTCTGCATCACTTATAAGGAATGCAGAAGGCAAACCAACCGGATTCCGGGGCGTCTCGCGCGATGTCACCGAGCGCAAGAAAGCGGAGGAGCAATTGAAGCGCTATGCCGCCGAGCTGGAGCGCAGCAATGAGGAGGTGAAGAATTTCGCCTATATCGTCTCCCACGATTTGCGGGTCCCCCTGGTCAACCTGAAGGGGTATACCAGTGAGCTTCGTTCCGCCCTGGGGGTAATCGGCTCCAATTTCGAAGCAGCCCTGCCTCACCTGATTGATGAAAAACGAACGGAGGTGGCCATGGCCCTGCATGAGGATGTGCCCGAGGCCTTGGAATTTATCACCAACTCGGTCTCCCGCATGGACAGCTTTATCAACTCCATCTTGATATTGTCCCGTTTGGGCAGGCAAGATCTCAAGCCCGAGCCCATCGATATGAACGCCCTGGTCAAGACGACCGTGGAGACCATGTCGCACCAGATCCAGGAGCAAGGGATAGAGGTGCATGTCGGATCCCTGCCACGGGTCGTCGCCGACCGCACCTCCATGGAGCAGATCATGGGCAATATCCTGAGCAACGCCGTCAAATACCCCGATTCTTCGCGCCCCTGCCGGATCGAGGTTGCCGCGGAGGCCAACAACGGTGAAACGATCTTTACCATCCGGGATACCGGCCGCGGGATCGCCGCAGAGGATATGCACAAGGTCTTTGCCCCCTTCCGCCGGGCCGGCAAGCAGGATACGCAGGGGGAAGGCATGGGCCTTGCCTACGTCCAGACCATGGTGCGACGCCACGGCGGGCGCATCTGGTGCGAGTCGGAGCCGGGGAAGGGCACGACCTTTGCCTTCACCATCTCAAGCACTTTTAAACAAGGAGCATCTGATGCCTGATATCCCAAAAGTTACTATTCTCCTGGTGGAAGACGACCCTGGCCATGCCCGCCTGATCGAGAAGAACCTGCGCCGGGCGAACATAACGAACGATATTATAAAGGTCGCCGACGGCCAGCAGGCAGTCGATTACCTCTTTAGCAATGGCCGCGCCCCGTCGCTGTTGGTGCTGCTCGACCTCAACCTGCCGGTGCTCGACGGCTACCAGGTGCTCGAACGCATGAAGAACGACGAGCGCACCAAGCGTATCCCGGTGATCATCCTGACCACCACCGATGATACCCGCGAGGTAGCCCGTTGTTATGAACTCGGCTGTAACGTCTACGTTACCAAGCCGGTGGACTACGACCAGTTCTCCGACGCCATTCGCAAGCTCGGCCTATTCATGGCGGTATTGATGATACCGGATGGAGGATAACGCACGGTGGATCGGTCTGAACCCATACGCATTCTCTACATCGAGGACGATCCCGGCCTGGCCCGGCTGATGCAAAAGAGGCTGGGGAAAGCGGGGTATAGCGTCGATATCGCCTCCGATGGCAAGGCGGGGATTGCCAAGTACTATGCCAACTCCTATGACGTAGTATTCGTAGATCAGTCGCTGCCTGTCCATGATGGGCTGGAGGTGATCCGAATATTGGGTTCCAATAGTCACCTGCCGCCGACGATTATGATCACGGGCACCGGTGATGAGCGGGTGGCGGTGGAGGCTATGAAGCTGGGTGCGGACGATTACATCGTCAAGGATGTGGATGGAGGGTATCTCAACTTACTTCCTTCCGTCATCGAAAAAGCGCTCCAGCAGCGGCGCGCCGTCGAGGAAAAGCAGCGGGCGGAGGAAGCGCTACGGAAAGAGCAGGAGAAATTTCAAACCCTCGTGGAGGAGTCTCCGCTCGGGGTATCCATCATCGGGGAAGGAAACTGTTTTAACTATATCAACCATACGTTCACCGAGATCTTCGGATATACGCGAGAAGATATTCCGACGGAGCGAGAATGGCTTGCCAAGGCGTACCCTGATGAAGAGTATCGGGACAACGTCATTGCAACCTGGATCAAGGATTTGAAAAAGTCGCAAGGGGGAGAGTTCCGACCGCGAGTATTTACTGTGACCTGCAAGGATGGTTCAAAAAAGGTAATCTATTGTAGACCCATCACGATGAAGCACGGAGATCTATTTGTTACCTATGAGGATATCAGCGACCGCGTGCGGGCGGAGGAGGCGCTGAGAGAATCGGGAGAAAAGTTGGAGAAACTTCATGAAGTAGCCCGTCGTTTATCAGCCTGCGCCAGCGAAGAAGAGGTATATCATCTGGCCGTCGACGCGGCAAAGAAAATCCTCACCTTCTCCTTCTGCAGCCTTGGGATTGTAGAAGGACGGCAAATCGTCACGAAGGTGTCCGATCCCCAACCATACCCTGATGAAATCCGATCGATATCAGTGGATGACGGCCTCATGGGCAAAACCTATAGAAATGGAAAGATGTATATCCTCGGGGAGATGAGAAAAGCCCCAAAAGCCCGGCCGTCCCAGTTAGAATATCTCTCCCTGGTCAGCGCCCCCATCGGAGATCTCGGTGTCTTTCAGGTGGCTTCCATCGAGCCCGATGCCTTTACCGAGAATGATACCCGGCTGCTCGAGCTGCTGCTCGGCCACACTGCTGCATCTATCAAACGAATCCGCCTGCAGAATGAGCTCAAAGAACAGGCCATCCATGATTCCCTGACCGGCCTTCACAACCGCTATTACCTTAACCAAGTCCTCGACCGGGAGGTTAAGCGTTCAAAGCGCTACAACCACTGTATGGCCTTCTTGATGATCGACGTCAATAGGTTTAAAGAGATCAATGACCGATACGGCCACCAGGTGGGGGATGATATCCTCAAGGAAGTCGCATTAGCGCTGCGCGAGGCAGTGAGGGAGAGCGACATTGTGGTCCGCTACGGCGGGGATGAGTTTTTGCTCATCCTGCCCGAGACCGACGGAGAGTCGGACGTTGTCAAACGGCGTATCACCAGAAACACCGCCCTCCGCAATAAAAAGGATGGGCGTTTGGACTTTCCGGTCACGCTCTCCATCGGCAGCGCCTACTGGGATCCAAAAGACCATAAGTCCGTGGAAGAAATCCTGAACGAAGCGGACAGACGGATGTATGAGGATAAAAAGATGCACAACGGTCATGCTAAAGGAGGCGTCCATGCCTGATATCCAGGATGTCACTATCCTCTTGGTAGAAGACGACCCAGGCCACACGCGCCTGATCGAGAAGAACCTGCGCCGGGCCAACATCAAAAACGAGATCGCCTTCGCCACCAATGGGCAGGAGGCCCTCGATTACCTGTTCTGTGAAGGGGGGTACGCCGGCAACACAAGCGCTTCGCACCTCCTGGTGCTGCTCGACCTCAACATGCCGGTGCTCGACGGCTACCAGGTGCTCGAACGCATGAAGAAGGACGAGCGCACCAAACGCATCCCCGTGGTCATCCTCACCACCACCGACGATACCCGCGAGGTAGCCCGTTGTTATGAACTTGGCTGTAACGTCTACGTTACCAAGCCGGTGGACTATGAGCAGTTCTGCGAGGCCATCCGCAAGCTCGGGCTCTTCCTGTTGGTGGTGACGCTGCCCGATGGGGCAGGAGGGTAAGGAGTGGTATATGGCTCAATCGAAACCCATAGCCCAAGGCATTGACATCACCGAGCGCAAGCAGTCGGAAGAGACGCGACGCAAAAGTGAGGAAAAATACCGAAGCATCCTTGAGAACATCACGGAGGGATACTTTGAAAATGACCTCCACGGCAACCTTACGTTCTTTAATGATTCATTGGTTGAGGTTTATGGATACACAAGAGATGAATTGATGCAGATGAATTACCACCAGTACATGGATGAAGAGAATGTCCAAAAGGTCTCTCAAGCATATAACAAGGTATACACCACAGGGGAACCTGATGGAGGAATTCAATTTGAGATTATAAGGAAAGACGGGATCAAAAGGTGTTTAGAGAATTCCGTAGGCCTCATGCGGGATACAGACGGACAGCCGGCAGGGTTCCGGGGTATATCTCGCGACGTCACCAAACGCAAACAAATAGAGGAGACATTGCGCCTGAGCGAGGAGCGATACCGCTCCATCCTCGACATCATCGGCGATGCCTATACCGAAATAGACCTCGCGGGGAACATGACCTTTATCAACAAAGAAAGTTTCAAATTCTTGGGATACTCGGAGGCAGAATTTGTCGGGATGGGTTACAAGAACTATACCACGCCGGAGAATGCAAAGAAGCTCTTTGAGATATACAACAGGATTTATAGAACCGGAGAACCCGCACGGTTGGTGGAATATGAGCTCACGGCAAAAGACGGGACCGCCAAGATAGCTGAGGCTACGACCGAGCTGATGCGTGATAAATCAGGGAACCCGATCGGTTTCAGAACCATCACGCGCGATATAACACAAAAAAAACAGATGGAAGAGGCCCTGCGTCAGAGCGAAGAGAGATACCGTACCATCATCGAGAACATCCAGGACGGCTATTTTGAGGACGACCTTGCCGGGAAGTTTACCTTTGTCAATGATATGATCTGTAAGCATCTCGGATATTCCAGAGAGGAAATGATCGGAATGAGCAACCGGTTGTTTCAAGACGAAATAAACGCTCAAAAAGCGAATCAAGCCTTCAAAGAGGTCTATGAGACAGGGGAACCGATTAAGGCCTTAGATATGGAAATCATCAGAAAAGACGGGACAATAAGGTTTTCTGAGGTTTCGGTATCTCTCATGCGCGATGCACAAGGCAAGCCCATCGGATTCCGGGGCATCTCGCGCGACGTCACCGAGCGCAGGAAAGCCGAGGAGCAATTGAAGCGCTATGCCGCTGAGCTGGAGCGCAGCAATGAGGAGGTGAAGAATTTCGCCTATATCGTCTCCCACGATTTGCGGGTCCCCCTGGTCAACCTGAAGGGGTATACCAGTGAGCTTCGTTCCGCCCTGGGGGTGATCGGCTCCAATTTCGACGCAGCCCTGCCTCACCTGAATGATGAAAAACGATCGGAGGTGGCCATGGCCCTGCACGAGGATGTGCCCGAGGCCCTGGAATTTATCACCAACTCGGTCTCCCGCATGGACAGCTTTATCAACGCCATCTTGATATTAGCCCGTTTGGGCAGGCAAGATCTCAAGCCCGAGCCCATCGATATGAACGCCCTGGTCAAGACCACCGTGGAGACCATGTCGCACCAGCTCCAGGAACGAGGCATAGAAGTGATCGTCGGAGCCCTGCCGCACGTCGCCGCCGACCGCACCTCCATGGAGCAGGTCATGGGCAATATCCTGAGCAATGCCGTCAAATACCTCGATTCTTCGCGCCCCGGCCGGATCGAGGTGACGGCTCAGGCCAATGGGGCGGAGACGACCTTTCGTATCCGTGACAACGGCCGCGGGATCGCCGCAGAGGATATGCACAAGGTCTTTGCCCCCTTCCGCCGGGCCGGTAAGCAGGATACGCCGGGTGAGGGCATGGGTCTGGCCTACGTCCAGACCCTGCTCCGCCGCCACGGCGGGCGCATCTCGTGTGAGTCGGAGTTGGGGAAGGGCACGACCTTTATCTTTACTATCGCAACCCGTTCTGAAAAAGGAGCGCGTGATGCCTGATATCCAGGATGTCACTATCCTCTTGGCAGAAGACGACCCCGGCCATGCCCGCCTGATCGAGAAGAACCTGCGTCGGGCCAACATCAAAAACGAGATCGCCTTCGCCACCAATGGGCAGGAGGCCCTCGATTACCTGTTCTGTGAAGGGGGGTACGCCAATAACAAACACGCATCGCACGTGCTGGTGCTGCTCGATCTCAACATGCCGGTGCTCGACGGCTACCAGGTGCTCGAACGCATGAAGAAGGACGAGCGCACCAAACGCATCCCCGTGGTCATCCTCACCACCACCGACGATTCCCGGGAAGTGAACAGGTGCTATGAACTCGGCTGCAACGTCTACATCACCAAGCCGGTGGACTATGAGCAGTTCTCCGAGGCCATCCGCAAGCTCGGGCTCTTCCTGATGGTGGTAACGATACCCGACGGGGTAGGAAGGTAGGAAGTAGCATATGGCCCCATCTAATCCCATCCGTATCCTCTACATCGAGGACGATCCCGGTCTGGCCCGTCTGCTGCAGAAGAGGCTGGGGAAGGCGGGGTATACCGTCGATATCGCCGCCGACGGTGCGGAGGGGATTGCCAAGTACGAGGCCGACTCCTATGACATATTGTTCGTAGATCAATCGTTGCCAGTCTACGAGGGGCTGGAGGTGCTCCGTATCTTGGGTTCTCGGGGGCCGTTGCCTCCCACGATCATGATCACGGGCACCGGTGATGAGCGGGTGGCAGTGGAGGCCATGAAGCTGGGTGCGGGTGATTACATTATCAAGGATGTGGGGACCAAGTATCTTGAGCTGCTCCCGTCAGTTATCGAGAAGGTGCTCCAACAACGGCATGCTGTTGAGGAGAAGCAGCGGGCAGAGGAGGCGTATCAAGCGGTGGTCGAACACTCTCTGCAGGGCCTGCACATCCTCCAAGGGGGGAGAGAGGCCTTCGTCAACTCCGCCTATGCCAAGATGTTTGGCTATACCGAGGAGGAGCTGTTGGCCCTCTCAACCGAGCAGATCAGGGACCTGGTACACCCGGAAGATCAGGAGCTCGCGTGGGGACACTACCGGGATCGCATAGAGGAAAAACCTGCCCCTCAGCGCTACGAGTTTCGCGTCATCCGGAAGGATGGATCGGTGCGCTGGGTGGAAACCTTTGCCAGCCGCATCAAGTATCAGGGCAAGCCCGCCTTACAAGTGGCCGTGATAGATATTACCGAACGGAAAGAGGCGGAGAATGCGCTGCGGGAGAGCGAGGAGCGCTTCAGACAATTCTTTGAAAACGAGCCGGAATACTGCTATATGACTTCACCGGAGGGCATCATACTCGACGTCAATAACGCCGCCCTTAAGACACTGGGCTATAAAAAAGAGGAGCTAATCGGTGAGCCGCTGGAAAGCATTTATTCTCCCGAGTCGCTGCCGAAGGCGCAGGAGCTCTTCTCGCAGTGGAAAAAGACGGGGAGCATCAAAGATCAAGAAATTCGCATCATCGCCAAGGACGGGGCCAGGCGCGCGGTTCTGTTCAGCGCCGGCGCGGTAAGAGATGCGGATGGAAAGATATTGTATAGCGTATCCGTACAGAGGGATATCACGGAGCACGAGTGGATCAAGGAGACCCTCCAGAAGACGGAGGAGCACCTGCGCATCATCTTTGACGGGGCCAGCGACGGTTTTCTCTATATGGATAAAGACGGGATCATCCTCGTAGCCAACAAGCGGATGAAGGATATCCTCGCAGACCCCCATCCGGAAGGGAAACCCCTCAGCGCCTTCTATGACGAGGAAAATCAAAAGGTCTTAGCGCAAAACCTCAAGGCGAGATGGGAGGGAAAGGGGACCGTCTATGAGATCGTGCTGACGGACAAAGCAAGCCGAAGGCACAATCTGTTGATAAGCGGCACCCCCTATCAAGACAAACAAGGCGTTATCCTGGGGGCCTTCGGCATCTACCACGATGTCACCCATGAGAGAGAAGCTGCGCGGATCTTATCGGAACACAAAGAGGCCCTCAAGAACAGCTTTTTCGGGACGACTGAGGCCCTCTCCAAGGTCATTGAGGATCGCGATCCGTATACCAGCGGTCATTCGGCCGGCGTGGCCGGGCTTGCCGAGGCCATCGCCCGCATCATGGGGTTTCCCGAAGACCAAATCACCGGGGTCCATATCACCGGAGTCCTTCACGATATAGGCAAGATGGCCGTGCCGGTGGAGATATTGGTCAAGCCCGGCAGGCTGAACGACATGGAGATGTCACTCATCCAGGTACATCCCCAAGCGGGATATGAGATCCTCAAGGGGATCGAGTTCCCCTGGCCGGTGGCCCAGGCTGCCCTCCAACACCATGAGCGTATGGACGGCTCAGGATATCCCAAGGGGCTGAAAGGTGACGAGATCATCCTTGAAGCCCGCATCCTGGCGGTGGCCGATGTGGTGGATGCCATGACCCACCATCGTCCCTATCGCCCTGCCTTCAGCCTGCCGAACGCCGTGAAGGAGATCAAGAAGGGGCGGGGGAGCCTCTACGATCCTCAGGTGGTGGATGCGTGCCTGGAGGTGTTGGGGGGAAAGGAGCCCTTTGTCATCTCGGAATACTCAACAACCTCCACGTCACCCCAGCTCCGCAGGGGCTCCAAGAATTCCTCGACCCTGCCCACCGCCACGAGGATGAGGGCTTCCGGAAGGAGATAGGCAGAAGCCAAGCTATTGATCTCATCCAGGGTGACCTTCCCTATGGCCGCCGGATAAGAAGAGAGATAATCAAAGGGGATATCGTAGAGTTCCAGCTTCAGAAGCTCCCCGGCCATCTGGCCGGGGGTTTCTAATCTCAGGGGGAAGCTCCCTATCAGGAAGCGCTTCGCCTCTTCGAGCTCCCGGGCCTGGACACCCTCCCTGATAAATTCTTCCATAACCGTTAGGATCTCCTCGATGACCGGGACGGTAGTGGCAGTCGGCGTGAAGGTGGAGATGATGAAGGGCCCTGTGATACGCCCCGCCTGGAAGGCGCTGCCAATACCATACGTGTACCCCCTCTCGGCCCTGATGCGCTGCATGAGCCGGGAGGAGAACCCCCCGCCCCCGAAGATGTAGTTCATCACCGTGAAGGGGATGTAATCCGCATCCTTTCTCTTGATCCCCAACAGGCCCACCCTGAGCTGGCTCTGGGTGAGGTCAGGGCGATTCACCGCGATGATCCTCCTTCCCTTGGGCCTCGCCGGCTGAGGCAGTTGCTCCTCAATACCCCCCTCTACCTTCCAACCCCCGAACAAGACTTCGGCCCTTTGCCTGATCTCCTCGGGGGCGAGGTCGCCGATTACCAGCAGCACGGTCTCCCCAGGGGAATAATGGCGGCGGTAAAAAGAACGTGGATCCTCTGCAGACAACCCTCCAAGGGATTGCATGGTGCCGTAGGCGGGGTGCGCGTACGGGGTGCCTTCGAGCAGACGCTGGACGACGATCTCGTCGGCGATGACCTCTGCCTGATCCCGCTGCTGGATCAAGCGGGAGATCCTCCTCTGTTGGGATTGTTGCATCTCCTCCTGAGGAAAGGTCGGTCGCAGAAGCATATCCCCCAATAAATCCATCAGCGCGGGGAATGTGTCCGAGAGCCCGACAACCTCCACAAAAGAGGCATCCTGGCCGGAACCGGCCGAGTACCGCGCCCCCACTTGCTCCATCTCCAGGGCCAGTTGTTGGCTGTCCCTCCCCTCGGTGCCGAGGGTCACCATCTCAGCGGTGAGGTCGGCCAAACCCTCTTTCCCCGCCGGGTCCCTCGCGCTCCCCCTCTTGACCATCACGATGATGTGGACCAGCGGGAGTTTGCGATACTCCAGGCCCATTATGGTGAGACCGTTGCCCAACTGCACTTTTTTGATGTCCGCCGCCTTCAAGGGAAACATTGTTTTGGTCCTTCTACAAGACATTGCTACCGAGGGCCCAAGTCCCGCCTTTGCCGGGATTGAATCCTCTTATCGGCACTAACCATATTTATTCCACCGGCTCCAAGCGCTCGTTCTCCTCCGGGGTGATGGGTTTCAAGGTCACCACGGTCCTGTTGTCCTCAATCAGGTATCTCTGGGCCACTCGTTTGACGCCCTCAATCGTAATCCCCTCCAACTTGTCCAGCACGGTATTGACCTCGCCGCATGCACCTGCCTTGATCTCATAGAGACCCCCTGCCAGCCCCTTAAAGAAGACCGATTGCAGCCCCATGATGAAGGAGGCGATCAACCCTCGCCTGGCCTTGGCGATCTCCGCTTCATCGAATCGCCCCTCCTTTATCTCCTCGATGGCCTCCCATATCTCTTTCTCTAAATCACCTATGGGCACTCCCGGCGCCGCGATGGCATATACCTGCAGCAGGCCTGGGTCCATGGACCAAAAGGGCGGGGGGTCTGCGTCTACCTGGGCCTCTACGGCCTTGCCGGTCTTGACGAAGCGCAGGTAAAAGCGTGATGACTTGCCGTGGGAGAGTATTTGGCTCAGGGCGAGAAGGGGGAAGACGTCGGGGTCCCTGATCCCGGGGCAATGGAAGCCGGCAAAGAAGGCCTCCACTTGCGATACCTTCTTGTAGAACGCGCGCCTCTCACCCCGCTGGGGCTGCTCCTGCGCAGGGGGCGCCTCCACAGGGGTTTGGGGTTTTAGGTGGCCGTAGTATCTCTCGACCATAGCAAGGGCTTCCTTCCTCTTGAAGGCACCGCAGATAACCACCACGGCATTGTTGGGGGCATACCCTTGCCGGTAATATGCGAGGCACTCCTCCAGGGTCACTCTCCTGAGATCGTGATCCCACCCGATCACCGGCCATTGATAGGAGTGCTGGTCAAAGGCGATGGCGAAGAGCTGCTCGATAAGGAGGCCGAAGGGGGAATTGGCGGTTCGCAGCTTCCGCTCGCTCCTGACCACCTCCCGCTCGGTGTCTAGGCTTTCTTGATTCAAACGAAGGGTTCCGAGCCGCTCGGCCTCCAATCTGATGGCCAGCTCCAGCTTATCGGCGGGGAGGTTTTCGAAGTAGCTCGTGTTGTCGATGGTGGTAAAGGCATTGAGGGTCCCTCCATTGGCCTGGATGACGCGGGCGAACTCCTCCGGACCCAATTCCTCGGATCCCCTGAACATCATGTGCTCGAAGAGGTGCGAGATGCCGGTGATCCCGGGCCTCTCGTTCCTGGAACCCGCGGCGAAGTGGATCTGGTAGGATACGATGGGATGAGACGGATCCTCGAGGGTCAGGATCTTCAGGCCGTTCGCAAGCTGATCCCGCTCAAATGCTAAGGTGATCTTTCTCATAACGGCCATCACGATATCATCATCACCGTGCGGAGTCAACGGATGGAAAAGCGCCGATCCTTTACGGGATTAAGCTACGCAGAAAATAGTACGCCGGAAGTATCGATACTTATTGCGTTGCCTTGCGATAAAACATGGAAGCGTATTGTCAAAAGACATCCTTATGTTCTGAAACACAACATTGACAAATGGGTAAGAAAGCGATATTAATCACAAATACTGATCGGCTATTATACTATCTGTAAGAATGAGACGAGCATGGCATCCGGTAAGGATATGATATCTATGATGGAGGAGCGGCGGATTTTTTCGCCGTCGCCGGAATTGAGTCAGCAAGCGCATATTAAGAGCATGGAAGAGTACCGCGCGCTCTATCGGGAGTCTATCGATGATCCCGGGGGCTTCTGGGCTCGGGTTGCCGAGGAGGTGGAGTGGTTTCACAAGTGGGATCGGGTAATGATAGATGATTTTGCTCATGCGCGGCATGCGTGGTTTGTGGGTGGTAAGCTTAATGCGGCATATAATTGTTTGGATCGTCATCTCACGGGTGCGCGCAAGGCAAAAGCCGCGATTATGTGGGAGGGAGAGCCCGCGGGCGAGACCAAGACCTATACCTATCAGCAGTTGTATGCGGAGGTCTGCCGGTTTGCCAATGTCTTGAAAAAGCATGGGGTGAAACGGGGGGATCGGGTCTCGATCTATCTACCGATGATCCCGGAGTTGCCCATTGCCATGTTGGCCTGCGCGCGGATCGGGGCGATTCACTCGGTGGTCTTTGGCGGTTTCAGCGCTGAGTCCTTGCGGGATCGGATTGCGGATGCGGGGACGACGGTATTGATCTGTTGCGATGGGTATTATCGAGGTGGTCGGATAATGGACAGCAAGGCCACAGCGGATGCAGCCATGGCCCAGTACCCCGGGATGCAGCGAGCGTTTGTTGTGCGGCGTAGCGGCGGCAAGGTTGACATGCAAAAAGGACGCGATACCTGGTGGCATGAGGAGATGGCGGCGAAGGATATTGCTTCAGAGTGCAAGCCCGAGGAGATGGATGCCGAGGACCCGCTTTTTATCTTGTACACCAGCGGCAGCACGGGCAAGCCCAAGGGTGTGCTGCACACCACCGCCGGTTATCTCCTCTCCGTCAAGAAGACCTTTGAGTTGATGTTCGACTATCACGATGGCGACATCATGTGGTGCGCGGCGGATTTCGGGTGGATTACGGGCCACAGTTATGGTCTCTATGGCCCCCTCTGCGCCGGGGCTACGAGCGTGATAGTGGAAGGGTCTCTCAGCTATCCCAAACCGGATCGTCTGTGGGAGATTGTGGAAAAGCACCGGGTGAATATCTTCTATACAACGCCCACCACCGTGCAGGCGTGCATGAGGGAGGGGGATGAGTGGGTCGATCGGCATAACCTGGGCAGCTTGCGAGTTCTGGGGTCGGTGGGGGATCCCATCAACCCTGAGGCCTGGATGTGGTACTACACGGTGGTGGGGAAGGAGCAATGCCCGATTATCGACACCTGGTGGCAGACGGAGACGGGCGGCGCCATGATCACCCCCCTGCCGGGGGCGATACCGCTCAAACCCGGTTCAGCCACCGTGCCCTTCTTCGGTGTGGAGCCCGCTATCATGCGGGAGGACGGTACCGAGTGTGAGGTGAATGAGGGCGGATATCTGGTGATCAAGAGGCCATGGCCCGGCATGATGCGCAGTTCTTTCGGTGAGCCGGAGGAATTCAAGGAGACCTACTTTGTCCAATTCCCCGGCTTGTACTTTACCGGCGACTGGGCCAGGCGGGATGAAGACGGGTACTACTGGCTGATGGGCAGGGTGGACGACGTTATCAAGGTCTTCGGTTACCGCGTCGGGGCGGTGGAGATAGAACATGCCCTGACATCCCATGAGGCGGTGGCAGAAGCGGCCGTGGTGGGGTTCCCCCACGAGGCAAAAGGACAGGGGATATACGCCTTTGTCGTGTTAAAGTCGGGGGTGGAGCAATCAGAGGAATTGAAGAAGGCCCTTGCCGACCATTGCCGCACAAAGATCGGTCCCATCGCCATCCCGGACCATATCCAATTTGTCACTGTCATATCCAGAACAATCCAAGGGAAGACCATGCGGCGCATCTTACGCAAGATCGCCGAGGGAGATATCGGGGACCTGGGGGATACCAGCACCTTGGCTGATCGATCGGTGGTGGACTCTCTGTTTGAGGGGAGGCGGTAGCTCTGAGAGGTACTTTTTCCTTTCATCTGCTCGTTATGCCACACGGCGTATGAGAAAAACGGGGATTGTAAGGCATCAGCTGTATCTGGAGCACAGGACGGAGATTATGCATCCCGAGAATCCCCAACGGCTCCAGTCTATCTATGATATGTTGGATCATAAGGACTTCGGCGATGCCTTGGTGCCTATTGAGCCGCGATACGCGACCTTGGAGGAGATCCTCTGGGTCCACGAACCCCGCTACGTAGACCGTGTGCTCGACAGCGCCGAGAGGCCGCGGGTCAGATTTGACCCCGACACCATGACCTCGCCGAAGACCTACAAAGCAGCCTTGATGGCCGCAGGGGGGGTAATGGAGGCCGTCAAAGCCGTCTTGACAAAACGGGTTCGGAACGCCTTCGCCCTCGTCAGGCCGCCGGGACATCATGCCCAAAAGGATCGGGCCATGGGGTTTTGTATATTCAACAATGAGGCCATCGGGGCGCGGTATGCCCTGAAGACCCAGGGCTTAGAGCGGGTATTGATCGTCGATTGGGACGTCCACCACGGCAACGGTACCCAGAACATCTTCTACGACGACCCCCATTGCCTCTATTTTTCCGCTCACCGGGGCCCCTTTTACCCCTGGACCGGCGAGGAACAAGAGGTGGGGACAGGCAAAGGGGAAGGATATACCGTCAATATCCCCCTGGAGGCAGGCTGTGCCAACGCGTGTTTTGGCAACGCCTTTCGTCACCTCCTCGCGCCTATTGCCCGGCAGTATAAGCCTGAGTTAATATTGGTATCAGCCGGGTTCGACACCCACCACAACGACCCGCTGGGATCGATGAACGTCACCACCGAGGGCTTTGCCAGGATGACCGCCCTCTTGATGGAACTGGCTGCCGACCTCTGCGAAGAGAGACTGGTCCTGGTGTTGGAGGGGGGATATAATCCCCAGGCCTTGCGGGACTCGGTGGAAATAGTGCTGTGGGAGCTGGCAGGCAAATCGATGATCAATAAGGAGGAGATGCAACAGATAGAGGATGCTCAATACGGGGAGATAGCGGAGATCATTGAGCGGCTCAAAGGGATTCACCGTCGTTATTGGGATCTGTAGCAAGGAGGGTAGACAGATGCAATTAATGATAGTCGGAGAGCATGAGCTGGGACGTTGGAAGGAGATCAGGGAGAAGGTCAGCAGGATATTCAACCAGCCGCCTCCCGGGGTGCGCATCCTCCATCGGTACGCTACCCTGAACGGCAATCTCACCTTCGCCATCATCGAGGCAGAGCGGGAAGAGGAAGTGGCGAAGCTGATGACGGAGCTCTCCGCCATGTCACGGTACACCGTATACCCCATCTATGAGGTCGGGGAGAGAGAGCAGGCGGAGGTCGTTAAAGAAGAATCCTTCGATTCCATGCACGGCCCGATCTAGGCGCCGTGATGTAGTGCTCAAGACAGTGAGTCTCAGCGTAATTTAGCATGTCTGTTTCGGTACCCACGAAACATGGAAATGGTATTATATAGAGACCTCCTCTCCCGCTTGGGGAGAGGAGATATTGAGAGTCTATTTTCAAGGTAACAAGTTACCAAAAGGTCTGGGGTGAAAGCTCGGACAAAGAGCCATTATGTGCTATTATACGTGGTAAGCTAAAACCTTATGAGGGATTAACAGAGTGATGATGGAAAACATCCTTCCGCCTGCCAATCCGAAGGCCCAGTTGCGGGATTACGGCAAGGCCTACAAGACCTTCGACTGGAAGGAGGTTGAGCGGGAGTTCAGCTGGCGCCAGACCGGCAAGGTGAACATCGCCTATGAAGCCATTGACCGGCATGCGGAAGATCCAACGCGTTGTAATCGGTACTGTCTCATCTATGAGGATGAGAAACGGAGAGAGAGAATCACCTATCACGAGATGCGGGACCTCTCCAATAAGTTCGCCAACGTCTTGAAGAAACTGGGGGTGGAAAAAGGGGACAGGGTTTTCATATTCCTGCCCCGGTGTCCCGAGTATTACATCGCCATGGCCGGATGCGCCAAGATCGGTGCCATCTTCAGTCCCGCCTTTGAGGCCCTCATGGAGATGGCGGTCAGGGAGAGGCTCAAGGACAGCGGGGCCAAGGTGCTGGTGACCACCCCCCGGATGGCAGCGCGCGTGCCGTTCACCGAGCTGCCCGATCTGCGCCATATCATCCTGGTGGGTGCCGGAAACATCATCCTGAGGCCCGGCGAGGTGAGTTGGGAGGAGGAGATGTCACGCGCCTCCTACGACTGTGAGATAGAATGGGTGGACCTCGAAGATCCCCTCTATATCATGTATACCGCGGGCTCCAGCGGCAAGCCCAAGGGGGTCCTCCACGTCCACCGCGACATGGTCGGACATCTGATCACGGCGCGGTGGGTCCTCGACCTCAGGGATGACGATTGCTTGTGGACGACTGCGGACCCGGGGTGGATTACCGGGACGGTCTATGGTGTCTTCGCCCCCTGGCTCTGCGGGGTGAACAATTTTGTCCGGCGGGGGAGGTTTGATCTCGAAGGGTGGTGTCGTTCCATCGAGGAGCATCGGATAACGGTCTGGTATACGGCCCCCACCGTCTTCACGAAGATCAAGCAACAAGAAAAGGATCTCGCAAAACACTGCGACCTCAGCAGCCTGCGCCACATCCTCAGCGTAGGGGAACCCTTGCCTTCGGAGGTCGTGTTCTGGGCCAGGCGGTTTTTCAAGACCCCCATCCATGACACCTGGTGGATGACCGAGACGGGGATGATCATGATCGCTAATTACCCCAGTATGCCGATTAAGCCGGGCTCCATCGGGAAACCCTTCCCCGGCGTGGCGGCGGCCATCGTCGATGCCGAGGGAAAGGAGGTGCCGCCCCTGACCCTGGGGGACCTGGCCATAAAGAAGGGGTGGCCGGCGATGATGCGGGGGATCTGGCGTGATGAAAAGAGATATCGCGAGTATTTCACCCGCGAACCCTGGTATATCTCCGGCGACCTCGCCTATATGGATGACGACGGCTATTTTTACTTTCAGGGGAGGGAGGACTATCAGATCAAGATAGATGGGGTCATGATCGGCACCGCCGAGGTGGAGGAGGCCCTGCGAAAACACCCGGCGGTGGCAGATGCCGGGGTCGTCGGCAAATCAGACCCCGTCCGGGGGAATATAATCAAGGCATTCATCGCCCTGAAACCGGAGGTTTCCCCCTCGGAAGAGCTCCGGGAAGAGATACAGGACTTCATGAGAAAGTATTTTTCGCCACGCACGGTCCCCAGGGAGATAGACTTTCGCCCTGAGATCCCCCGGGGGGAGGATGGGCAGGTCATTAGGAGGACGTTAAAGGCGTGGGAATTGGGGCTGCCTGTTTAACCGGCTGCTGAAAAATACCCATCTGTCCCGCGTTTCGCGGGATTTTGCGGGCCCCCACGGGGCGGGATTTCGCAAAGCTCAACCCCACGGGGCGGGATTTCGCAAAGCTCAACCCCACGGGGCGGGATTTCGCAAAGCTCAACTTGCATCTGGGCATTTTTGAGCAGCCTTTGAATAATCACTTCTTTTCTTTAGTACTCGCTTAAAGGTCGAGGATCATGGCGGTCTCGTCGCATTCGGGAAACTTGACGCACCTGATACAATCGGCCCAGATCTTGTGGGGCAGGACGGACCTGTCCACGGCGCGGAAGCCGGCCCGCTCGAAATAGGGACGTATATAGGTGAGGAGGAAGACCCGCTTTACCCCGAGCTGCCTCGCCTCCTCCAGACATGCCGCGATCAGCTTGCCCCCGATCCCCTTTTTCCTTGCTTCCGTAGTCACTGCGAGTGATCGAATCTCCGCCAGATCCTCCCAGGAGATGTGCAAGGCGCACACACCCCCTACCTTTCGATCGTCCCCTTCATACACATAGAAATCACGCAGGTTATCGTAGATCTCGCTCAAGGAGCGGGCGAGGAGCCTTCCTTCGTCGGCGAACTGGTTTATCAGCCGTTGTATCTGCTCGGCATCGGCGATTTTTGCTCGGCGGATCATCGTTCCTCCAGCCTCGCTTTTTGCAACATCTCCTGGGCGTGGGTCCGGGTGGCTGCGGTAACCCCCTTGCCGCCCAGCATCCTGGCGATCTCCTCCACCACCATGTCACCCTGAAGCCTCTCCACCGAGGTCATGGTCCTCCCCTCCGCCTCCCGCTTGGACACCTGGTAATGGTTTTTCCCGAAGGCGGCGATCTGGGGGAGGTGGGTTACGCAGAGGATCTGGTGATAGCGGGCCAGATCCCGCAACTTGTGCCCCACCACCTCGGCCGTGTGTCCCCCTATGCCGGCGTCTACCTCATCGAAGACCAGGGTCTGATCTTCCGCCCCCTTCGTCAGGATCTTCTTGATGGCCAGCATGATACGGGAGAGCTCGCCGCCGGAGGCGATCTTGGACAGCGGCCTCGGCTCTTCGCCGACATTGGGGGAGATGAGAAACTCTATCTCCTCCCCTCCCCTGGGCCCGACAAAGGCCCCGTCGACCTCAAGGGCATCCCCCCCGGCCGATACAGCCTTCATCTCCACCTCGAAGGTCGTCCGTTCCATCGCCAGGGTGGCTAGCTCTGCTTCTATCTCCTGCTTGAGCATAAGCCCAGCCTCCCGGCGTCCTTGCGACAGCCTCTGTGCTTGTTCCCGGACCTTCCCCGCCCCCTCCTGCTTTTTCCTCTCCAGTTGCGCTATCTCCGCCTCCAGATCGGCAGTCCCCTGCACCCCCCGCTCAATCCGCTCCTTGTAGGCGAGGATCTCCTCCACCGTGGCGGCCTTATACTTCCTCTTAAGCATCTGCAGCTCATCAAACCTCAACTCTATCTCCTCCAGCCGGTTCGGGTCCATATCGATCTTGGCGAGATACCCTTTGAGCTCCCCTGAGGCCTCTTCCAGCTGCAGCAGGGCCGAGGAAACGGCATTCTTGAGGGAAGCGACAGTGGGGTCCAATTCCGCCAGGGCCTCTATATCGCGCTCGACCGTGCCCAACCGCTCCACGATAGAGTTCCCCTCGGAATACAACAGGCGCTCACTCGAGCCGGCCAGCTGCATCAGCCGCTGGGCGTTCTTCATGAGGTGGCGTTCCTGCTTCAACCCTTCCTCTTCCCCCGGTTTCAAAGCGGCGGCCTCGATCTCCTTGAGCTGGAAGGCCCATAGATCCCGCTCGCGCTCCCCCCTCTCCTGCTCATCCTTGAGCTCCTGAAGGCGCTTTCCCAACCCCCGGTGCTCTCTGTAGGCCTCCTGAAACTCGGCCTTGAGAGGAAGAAGCCCCCCAAACTCATCCAGGATGTCGAGGTGGTTCTCCACCTTTTTCAAGATCTGGTGTTGATGTTGCCCGTAGATGTTCAGGAGCTCCTCGGCGATGAGGGATACCATTTGGAGGGTGGCAAGTTGGCCGTTGATGTAGATCTTGCTCTTGTCCTTCCTGGAGAGCACCCTCTTGATCACGATGGTATCCTCCGCCTCGATGCCCTTTTCCGTAAGCCACTGGCTGAGCCGCGGGCTGGCGGAGATGTCAAAGAGGGCCTCGACCAAGCCCTCCTCTTCGTGAGATCTGATGATGGCGTCTTTGACCCGATCCCCCAAGATGAGGTTGAGGGCGTTGAGGATTATGGATTTGCCCGCCCCTGTCTCTCCGGTGAGCACATTCAGGCCCTCATGGAAATCGATGCGCAGTTGATCGATGATAGCGAGATTTTCGATGTGAAGCTCCATCAACATCTCATCCCCCCATCACTTGGATACGATATCCGCTCCCCACATCAGCTTCTGCCTGAGCACCTCAAAGTAACCCCGCGAGGGAGACTTTATCAGCCTGATAAACCCCTCGCCTTTCTTAATTTCCACCCTGTCGTGGAGCTCCATCTTGAACCCCACCTGCCCGTCCAGGGTGAGGAAGACCTCCTGATCCATCGAGCAGAGGGTCACGTTGATCGTGGCCTCCTTGGGGACGATGATCGGCCTGTTGGTCATGGTATGAGGACAGATAGGGGTGATGATGATGGAGTGAAGGGACGGATAGACAATGGGGCCGCCGGCAGAGAGCGAATAGCCGGTCGAGCCCGTGGGGGTGCAGATGATCAGGCCATCTGAACGGAAGGTGGTGAGATGCGCCTGGTCCACGCTGGTCTCCAACTCGATGATGCGCGCCAAGGCCCCCTTATTGATGACCACATCGTTGAGCACGGTGAAGGTATCAACCACCTTCTTCTTCCGCCACACCCGGGCCTCAAGGAGCATCCGCTCATCGGTCTTATATGCGCCGTGCAGGATTGCCTCGAGCATGGGGTAGAGCTCTGCCAGGGTGATCTCCGTCAAGAAACCCAATCCCCCCAGGTTCACCCCGAGGATCGGGACTTGTTTCTTTTGCAGGGCCCGGGCAGCGGCCAGCAGCGTGCCGTCACCTCCCAGGACCACCACCATCTCCACGGCGCCGGCCATATCCTGCTTGTCCAGTGCGGGATGCGAGACAGCCTTGGCTATGTCGGGATCGACGAAGCACTCCACCTTGCGGTCTTTGAGCCAGCCCACCAGCTCCTTGACCACCTGGGTGGCTTCGGGCTTGTTCCCCTTGGCAATAATCCCAATCTTTCGCATGGTTCTTAGATATCACGCCCCCTACCCTTTGTCAACGATCAGGGCCTGGGGGCGTCGAAGCAGCTGGGCTTTGATATATAACGTTGTTTCTGACTTGACTTTTATCAGCCGGGGAGGCTATTTTTTATGCATCATGCTTTTTGCATCATGTGTGAGAAGAAGCCAAACCTTCAAATTTCATTTAGAAAAAGAAAATGCCGGCACTGGCAGATAACAACAGCCCAAAGGGAAGACTCAAAAATCAAGCCTTACGGGGCGTCACCCGTACGGAACACGTTATCGGCTCATTCGGGGAAAAAAGATCACAACAAGAAAAAACTCCATTATGGTATAATGGCACTATAGTTTGTTGCTGAGGAGGTAGTATATGGACTGGAGAAAAAGAATAACCACCGATCCTCTCGTGTGCCATGGAAAAGCCTGCATCAAGGGAACTCGCATTATGGTATCAGTTATTCTGGATAATCTGGCCTCCGATGTTGGTGAGAAAGAAATCTTAGAAAGTTACCCATCGCTTAGCGCAGATGATATTAAAGCTGCAATTGCATACGCTGCTGAGTTATCCCGCGAAAGGCTTGTCGCCACATCATCTTAAATGATATGTTGTTTAAAATTGACGAAAACCTTCCTATCGAAATTGCAGAATTATTATCTCGTGCCGGCCATGATGCAAAAACTATACATGAGCAACAGTTGCAGGGCATCAAAGATTCCGTACTCATAAAAAAGTGCGATAGCGAAAACCGGATTTTGGTGACTTTGGATACCGATTTTTCAGATATCAGGACGTATCCGCCTCAAGAACATGAGGGGATTATTGTCCTAAAACTCGGCAACCAATCAAAGAAGCATGTTGTCGAGCTTTTTCAGACCGTGCTGCGCCTTATTAAAAAAGAGCCTATTGAGAAGCGTTTATGGATCGTGGAAGAAACTGTGGTCCGCATCCGCGGCGAAGATGAATAATATCTCACATTTCCAATAAAAAGATAATTACCTACTTGTTGGTGTTTTCCAGATATCTATCCTTATCTCTACATCTCCTTCACATGCCTCAGCAGCCGACCCCTTTTCCTGAACCTCTCCGATCAGATTTAATTGGTCAAGAAGCTCCTGCACCTTGTTCGCGTCGATCTCTGCCGCGATGACGGTCTTGTTTCCCAGGGGCACTGTCTTGATGGACTTGCCTCCCAACAGCTGCAGGGTTTCTCCGATATCTTTGCTGGCAATCTCGAGGTCTTTGACAGTAATAAGGAAACGAACCTCCTTTGCCTTGCCCGGCGCCGCCGTCTTTGGACCCACTGCTTTGGGTACCAGTAAACCCCTGCGCCCTGATTCATCCCGATAAGCGGCACCTGCCGCAGGCCCAGCCTCTTCCTGCCTGGCCATATCCGCAGGGGCCTTAGCCATATCAACTGATTCTTGTTCGCGGGTTTCAAGCTTTTTTGCATACCTGAACTGATCCGCCGACGGTGCAGGGGTCGGTCTTTGCTTTTCAACGACAGGGGGCGCTTCTTTTTTAGGCGCCGTTGCCGGGGCAGGGGCCATCTCTTTTGTCTCTGTCGGGATCCTGGCAAGCTGCATCTGGGGCTGCAAGGCCTTGAAGATATAGAGCGTGCCGACGGCGATAAAAATGACGGCAATGGCCTCCAGGGGGAGCTTGATGTGTATGGGATAAAATAATCTTTTTACTATCCCCGGCTTCTCCTCAGCCTCTGCCCTCACCCTCGCCATGACCTTCTGCACGAGCCAAGCCGGGGGCTCAACCTCTTCGAGCTTTTGTACGTACTTGATGGTCTTCTTTAAATCGGCGAGCGCTTGCCTGCACTTCCTGCACCCCTTGAGATGCTTGTCAATGACCGCCTTTTGCTGAGGGGAAACGGCCTTTTCTATATAGGCTGAGAGCCTCTTTTGGATATCCTTGCATTCCATGTCAGCGTTCTCCCATAACGCCCTGCAAACAGGCACGCATGGTCTCGCGCGCCCGAAAGAGCCTCGACTTGACAGTGCCCTCCGGCACCTTCAGCATGGCGCTTATCTCCCCGTAGGAGAAGCCCTGTAGATCGCGCAAGACGATGACCTCTCTGAATTCTGCATCGAGAGCGTTTATGCACCCCTGCACGTGTTGCTTAATATCTCGCTCTTCGAGCCTGTCGAGGGCAGAGGGCTCGCTCGAAGGAGGATCTCCCAATAGCTCGCCGTCAGGCGTCATGATGGGATCATCGATGGAGCGTCCTTCCCGATACCGCCGGCTCCTCAACTGCTTCAACCGGTTTCTGGAACCATTAATAACGATGGCATAGAGCCACGTCGCGAATTTGGCCTTGCCTTTAAAGCCCTTGATGTTTTTATAGGCGGAGATAAATCCCTCCTGCACGACCTCGCATGCCTCGTCATAATCTCCCACAATCCGGTACGCGATATTGATCATCCGCTTCTGGTGTCTGCGCACCAATTGCTCAAAGGCATCGACATCCCCCTGTCTACATAAGGATACGTACTCCAGGTCTTCATCCCTTGTCTGCTTCTTTCCCTTCATAGGATTAGACAATCCAACCAGGCGATTTGTTCCTCCATGGCGCTACTCACGGACAACGTATCTCAGATAGATCAACGCCCCGAAATCATAGATACTATGCAGCTGAATAGGTATGAGAAGGCTCTGAAAAAAATGATGCAGCAAGCCGATGTACAATCCTATCACCATAGCCAGGAGGGCATAGGCAGGGGTTACACAATGCAAAAGTCCAAACAGGATACTCGCCGCGAGCAGGCCCCATTTGGCCTGGATCACCCCCCGAAAGAGCAATTCCTCGGCAAGGCCCGCCCAGAGCGAGATAAGGCAGATATCGACCAGGGTGGTCGAGGCAAAGATGGCCTTGATCTCGCCCCTCATCATCCTTCTCATAGAGCCTAACAGGGGGATGGTTTCGGCCCTTTCCGATAAGGTAAAGACAAAGAGGGCAAAGGGAATGGCCGCTGCCGCAGTCCCGATCAGCATATCTCGCAGCAGGTGTTCTGTGAGGGGGAATAGTGCAATGCCCCATTGCCGCGCCAGGACCAGCGCCGCGATAAAGGCCGCACCCTCCACCAGCAGGGCGAGGCCCAGGAGCTTTGGGCGTAAGGACATTGAGGGAACCTCCCCACCTTCCACGCGAGGCATTATAGTTGGTTTAAAAAATTACCTCCTCCCCCTTGTCGAAGATCCCGCCTTCATCGTGGCGGGGATGGGGGAGGATTGTGGTGGGGGTGTATATTCACCCTTGCTTTCCCCCTCCCCTAACCCCTCCCACCAGGGGAGGGGAATTCTTAAAGATGCCCATCATCCTTGGCCTTCTTAATGGGGCACCATATGATCCTGGTGGAACTCCACAGATGAATCTGCCGGCAACCTGCCGGCACGCTACACCCCTCAGCTGCCTCCATACCCGATCTTGACCTTTGCACCCTCAACGATGACAGGCACCTGCCGGGAGCCCTTGGAAAGCTTCAGCATCTCCTGGAGCCTTGCAGCGTCCTCGTGGACATCGTAGTACACAGCGTCGCTATAGGCTGACCTAGCCGAAGCGGTGTAGGGTCACCCCCCCTTGCCATAGATAATAACCTTTTCTGCCATAATCACACCTCCTCTTGCTGCACGTTCTCATTTCTTATTCTTCTCTTCGACATACTCTTTCTTGCCCCGAAGAAAGAGAAGATCATCTTTATCTTTAGGTCTTACTCCCCTCTTGGTTTCAATGAGGGTCGTAAGACCACAAAGGGGTATTTTGGTCTTATCTAAATCGACCCACTCCACATCCTCAAAAGCCTTTTCTATATCAACAGACCCTATCCTTGCCATGAGATCAATAGTTATATCACTCTTGTGTGGTGCATATCTGAGCACAGTATACTTCTTTATGTCCTCATCCTTTATTTCCCACACGTCTTCATCGTTGAATATCTCGTAGAGACCTTCTCTGATCTTGACAACATTTTCAGAAGATGGATCGACCAGAAGGTCTATATCATTGGTAGTTCTGAAATACCCGTGAAGGATGACGGCACACCCCCCCACGACAACATACCGCACCCCCCTCTTATTCAGAACGTTACAGACCTCGCGAAGGACCTCTTGTAGTTCTTTCATATGCTTGCCTTATCAGGTGTTTGATTTCCCACTCATTGGCTTCATCAAAACTACGAAACCGAAAGATCCCCCGAGGAAGAGGACAAGGAGGCGAGAATTTAAGGGCCTTGTGCCAATAGTTTGCATCCGGGGAAAAGCGCCACTTTATCCCTTTCCCCCTTTTCTCAAGCCTCTCTAATTCCTCAAAGCTGCGAAATCGATAAACCGGCATTGAGCACCTCTATATTTCCAAAAAAATATCACAGCATGTCTAATATTTCAAGACTAATTTCCTCACGACGCATTGAATTCGCGATAGTTCATCTTTAAAAAATCCGGAATTCGTATCGTTTGCCCTGAGACGTCACAATATCTCCTCAACGATCTCTGCAGCGTCTCGCACCAGCTGCGGGCAGAGGGTGGAGAAAAGCCCCTTGTCATATGCTGCCTTCCTCCCCTCGGGCGAGCTGAGGTCATAGCCGAGCAGTTCCCTGCAAATAATAGATCTATGTCGTTCCTTGAACCTGGCCGCCAGCTCCTGCGCCAGCTTATATGTTTGCTCCCGCGCCGCTTCATCCTTGGCCTGCGTCATACCGTATTTAAGCCCGATGACCATAAGAGCGCCGGTTACGGCGCCGCAGGTCTCGCCCATGCGCGCCATACCTCCTCCGAAGGCACCCGCAACCCTGAGGGCAAGCTCACGGTCGAGTCCCAACGCCTCTCCAAAACTGGAGAGCACTGCCTGCGATCATGAAAACCCTTCACGAAAACAGGCGACTGCTTGCTCTACCGCGCTCATCTCTGACCTCCCATTCTGTTTTCTGGATATTCCATATTATATCTGGAGGCACTCACCTCCCTGTGTCCTTATATTAACTAAAAATCGGGGCCCAAGGCAAAACAAAAATGTCCCCCCTTTCACTCCGCTTAACGAGTGATTAATATAGTACCAATGACGGAGAAGGCGATAAAGATCATCAAGGCGAGGCAGCACAACCTCAAGGGGTTCGACCTCGAGATCCCCCTGGGGCAGATCACCTGCGTCACCGGGGTGAGCGGCTCGGGGAAGTCGAGCCTTGCCTTCGACACCCTCTATGCCGAGGGGCAGCGCCGCTATGTGGAGACCTTCTCACCCTATGCCCGCCAGTTTATGGACCGCATGGACCGGCCCCACGTCGACAGGATCGAGGGGATCCCCCCGGCCATCGCCATCGAGCAGGGGGACCCGGTCAGGACCTCCCGCTCCACCGTGGGGACCATGACGGAGATCAACGACTACACCAAGCTCCTCTACGCGCGGATGGCAGAGCTTTCCTGCCGGGGGTGCGGCCGTATTGTGCAAAAGGAAACCCCCCAGACCATCTTCGAGCAGCTCCGTCAGTTGGCCACGGGAAGCAGGATCATCATCACCTTTCCCTTTCGTCTGAGAAAGAGCTCATCGGAAGAGGCCGTCAAACAGCTCGCCGCCCTGGGTTTTCACCGGATCTTTTGCAATGGCGAGGTAGCACCTCTGGCAGAGGCAGGGAAATTGGAGGAAGTAAGCCAGGTGGTAATCGACCGTCTGGTCCTGCGCCCCGAGGAGAGAAAGCGCTGCATCGATTCCCTTGAGCAGGCCCTGCACTTTGGCGACGGTGATGTGGCCGTGCTTCGTGAAGCAGGCGAGACCCTCCTCTTCAGCACCCGCCTGCATTGTCCTTACTGCGATATCGCCTATCAAGAGCCCAACCCCAACCTCTTCTCCTTTAACTCCCCGATCGGGGCCTGCAAGACCTGCCGCGGGTTCGGCCGGGTCATCGACGTCGACCTCGACCTCGTGGTCCCGGATAAAAATAAGAGCATTCGCCAGGGGGCGATCAAGCCGTGGACCGGCATCGCCCGTCAGGAATTCGCAGACCTGCTGGCCTTTTGCCGGCGCCGCAGGATCCCCCTTGATCGCCCCTTCAAGGACCTCAAGGAGGCGCACCGACAGGCCATCTTCGACGGCGACGGGGAATTCTACGGGGTGCGGGGCTTTTTCCGCTGGCTGGAGACCAAACGCTATAAGCTCCACGTCCGGGTCTTTTTATCCCGCTATCGGAGCTATTGCACCTGTCCCGCGTGCGCAGGCACGCGCCTCAAGCAGGACGCACTCCTCTGGAGGATCGAGGGGAAAAACATTGCCGAGGTCTCTGCCATGAGCATCGGGCAGGCCCAGGCCTTCTTCCAGGCGCTCGGCGCCCTGCCCGGGGATGAGGTCTCGGAGCTCCTCCTTCGCGAGATCAGCGGCAGGTTGCAGTACCTGATGGAGGTGGGGCTCTCCTATCTCACCCTGGACCGCCAGTCCCGCACCCTCTCCGGGGGCGAGGTGGAGCGGGTGAGCCTTACCAAGGCCCTCGGCTCCTCGCTGGTGAACACCTTATATATCTTGGATGAGCCGAGCATCGGGCTGCACCCCCGCGACAGCAACCGCCTGGTGCAGATCCTCCACTCCCTGAGAGACCTGGGGAACACCATCGTCGTGGTGGAACACGACCCGGAGATCATCGGAGGATGCGACCATATCGTGGACCTGGGGCCCGGGGCCGGGGAGCAGGGAGGGGCGCTCGTCTACCACGGCCCCATCGCCGGCATCATGGATGAGCCGCAATCACTCACCGGGCGATATCTTAAAGGTGCCTTAAGCATCCCGGTTCCTGCTCGGCGCCGCCAGCCAAAAAAGGGGGAGTCCATCCTGGTCCGCAAAGCAGCCGAGCACAACCTCAAGGGGATCGATCTGGAGATACCCATCGGCTTGATGACCTGCATCACCGGTGTCTCCGGATCGGGCAAGAGCACCCTGGCCGAAGCGATCGTATATAAGGGGCTCAAGAGGGCCAAGGGCGCCTACGAAGAGAGGCCGGGGAAACACGCGGAGATCATTGGGGCCGAGCTGATCTCGGAGGTGGTCCTGGTGGACCAGCGCCCCATCGGCAAGACCCCGCGGGCCAATCCCCTCACCTACCTCAAAGCCTACGACCCCATCCGCCGCCTCTTCGCACGGACGCCCCTTGCCAGGACGAGGGGGTATACGCCGGGGACCTTCTCTTTTAACGTCTCCAATGGCAGGTGTGAGGAGTGCCAGGGTGAGGGTTTTGAAAAGGTCGAGATGCAGTTCCTCTCCGATGTCTACATCACCTGTTCTGTCTGCCGCGGCAGGCGCTTCAAGGATGAGGTCCTGGAGGTGGTCTACCAGGGTAAAAGCATCAACGGCGTCCTGGAGATGACGATCCAGCAGGCCATGGGGTTCTTCCGCGACTACCCCGCGATCACCGCCCCGCTTTCCCCCCTGGTAAAGGTGGGGTTGGGATATCTAAGGCTCGGGCAGCCCCTCAATACCCTCTCCGCAGGGGAGGCCCAGCGCTTGAAGCTTGCCCGCCATATAGGCGGGGGAAAAGCAGGGACCCTGTTTATCTTCGACGAGCCCACCACCGGGCTGCACTTCGCAGATATCCGCCAGCTCCTTGCCGCCTTCGAGGAGCTGTTGGAGCAAGGCAATACCCTGGTAATCATCGAGCACAATATGGATGTGATCAAGTGCGCCGATCGCGTCATAGACCTTGGACCCGAAGGGGGCGACGAAGGGGGGTATTGCGTGATCGCCGGCACCCCGGAGGAGGTGGCCGCGTGCCAGGGCTCCCATACCGGCCGCTTTCTGCGCAGGTATCTGCGGGAACAGGGGGTGGCCATCTCCCCCACAACCCTCCAGGCACACCAGGGAAATGGGAACGCCATCTGCGTCACCGGGGCCAGGGAGCACAACCTGCAGGATATCACCGTGGCCATCCCCCGGGATAAACTGGTGGTCGTCACCGGCATCTCGGGCTCGGGAAAATCGACCCTCGCCTTCGACATCTGCTTCGCCGAGGGGCAGCGGCGCTACCTGGAGTGCCTCTCCGCGTACATCAGGCAGTATCTCAAGATCATGGACCGGCCCCAGGTAGACCTCGTCACCGGCATCCCCCCCACGGTTGCCATCGAGCAGAGGACCAGCCAGGGGGGGAGGCGCTCCACCGTTGCCACCATGACGGAGATCTACCACTACCTGCGGCTCATGTACAGCAAGGTGGGCGCCCAGCACTGCCCCCAATGCAAAGGGGAGATCTCCTCGCATCCCCCCGCGGGTATCACGGAAGAGATCCTGCGGGAGTACGCCAAAAAGGAGGTGACAATCCTCGCCCCTCTGGTGATGGGGCGCAAGGGGTTTCACCAGGAGGTCCTCGCGGGGGCGCGGCAAGCGGGCTATCTCCAGGCGAGGATCGACGGAACAATCATGGCACTCGATCCCCTCCCGCGCCTGAGCCGCTATCACGAGCACGCCATCGATGCCGTGGTGGATCGCCGGGAGATCAGGCAAGAGGAGCGCCCCGCGCTCATGGAGCAGGTAAACAAGGGGCTGGCGCTGGGCAAGGGGACGATCTATCTCGTAAATCCGGAAGGAGAAGAGAGGATCTTCAGCCAGCGGCTCTACTGCCCTCGGTGCCACATCGGTTTTGAGGAACTCGATCCCCGGCTCTTCTCCTTTAACAGTCGCCACGGCGCCTGCCCCCGCTGCCAGGGCCTGGGAACAGTGAGCGCATTCGCCGATGATCTGATCCTCCCGGATCCGGGGAGATCCCTCGAGGCAGGCGCCATCGCACCCTTTGAGCAGGGGCCGTTGAAAAGACAAAAAGGCAAGGTCCTCCGGAGGATCCATACAGGACTCGGCATACCCCTGGACAGGCCGATGCGCAGGCTGACAGAAAAGAAAAGGAGAGAGATCCTCCACGGCGGGAACGGATTTGAAGGGATCATCCCCATCCTGCGGGAGCTCGCCCACTACGCCGAGGGGAACGGCCTCCTCGATTACCTTCTGTCCTACAAGAGAGAAAAACAATGCCCCCTGTGTAAAGGGCAGCGCCTTAAGGAAACCGCCCTTGCGGTGCGGGTAAAGGGGTGGGGCATAGGTGATTTGGTCTCCCTCTCGGTTGAGGACGCGGTACGGGTGTTGGGTGAATTCCGCTTCGATGAGGCCGAGATACCCATCGCCGAGGGGATCGTCAAAGAGGTCATGGGCAAGCTCCAGTTCCTCAACCGGGTGGGGCTCTCCTATCTGGCGCTGGACCGCCGCATGGATACCCTCTCGGGTGGCGAGGCGCAGCGAATACGCCTGGCGGCCCAACTCGGCTCCAACCTGCAGGGGGTCTGCTATATCTTGGATGAGCCCACCATCGGCCTGCACCCCCGGGACAACCGGATGCTGCTCGCGGCGCTCAGGGATATGAAAGACCGGGGCAATACCGTCCTCGTGGTGGAGCACGATGAGGAGACCATCCGCACAGGAGACCACATCATCGACTTGGGCCCCGGCGGGGGGGCGCACGGCGGAAGGGTGTTGGCCTCGGGCACCCTGGAGGAGATCCAACGCTGCCCGGAGTCCGTCACCGGTGCCACCTTGCATGGCCGCCGCCGCAGGGAGATCACCTCCCGTTGCCGGCTGCCCGAGGATGAGTGGCTCTTGGTCAACGGCGCCCGGGAATTCAACCTGAAGGGGATCGATTGCCGCATCCCCCTGGGCACCTTCACCTGTATTACCGGTGTCTCAGGATCGGGAAAATCAACATTATTGAGGGAGACCATCTTCCATGGTCTCAGGAGACTCTTGCATGATGCAAAAGACCGGGTTGGGGCCCACGACGCGATCAAGGGATGGGAAACTTTGGAGAGGGTCTTGGAGGTGGATCATTCCCCTATCGGGAGGACACCCCGCTCTACCCCGGCCACCTACGTGGGTCTCTTCGATGAGATCAGGCGCCTCTTCTCCCTGGCCCCTGAGGCGCGGTCCAGAGGCTACGGGCCAAGCAGATTTTCCTTCAACGTAAAGGGCGGCCGGTGCGAGGAGTGTGCCGGCCAGGGTACCCTCAAGGTCGAGATGCAGTTCCTCCCCGATGTCTATGTGGGGTGCGAGGGGTGCCTGGGCCGCCGCTACAATGAGGAGACCCTCTCGGTATTCTATAAGGGAAAGAATATCCACCAGGTCTTGGAGATGACCTTCGAAAAGGGTCTGGAGTTTTTCTCCGCGATACCTACTATCAAGCGGACGCTGGAGCAGTTGGTGGAGATGGGGCTCGGCTACCTCACCTTCGGACAGCCGAGCCCCACCCTCTCAGGCGGGGAGGCCCAGCGGGTGAAGCTGATCGCCGAGTTGAGCAAGCCCTCCCGTGGAAAGACCCTCTACATCCTGGATGAGCCGACCACCGGCCTCCACATGGCCGATATCGAGAAACTACTCAAGGTCCTGCAAAAGCTGGTAGACAGGGGGAATACGGTGGTAGTCATCGAGCACAACCTGCAGGTGATCAAAGAGGCCGATTACATCATCGATTTGGGGCCTGAGGGGGGAGCAGCAGGGGGATATATCTGCGCCCAGGGAAACCCCCGGCAAATCCTGGAGCAGCAGGAGCGATCATACACAGCCAGGTTCTTGAGGGACTATCTAGCCTACACCACCCCTGACACGGCACCTCCCACCACTGAGCCCTGAGGATGCACATGTATATCCTCTGTCCACCGTCTTAATGCATCCCCGATGCCGAGACATCCTCTCCCCCTTTTTTCATGAGCGGGACAAACAGCAGGACCACTGCCATCATGATGGAGAGGAGATAGAAGGCGTCATTAAAGGACAGCATGGATGCCTGCCGCAAAAGCTCCCCTTGGATCACCCCTAAGCTCCCCTTAGCCAACAGTGGGGAGGGAAATCCCTTTTGCCTCAGGAGCTCCGAGATTTGGGGAACGGCCAGTTGCACGTTCCTGTCAATGAGGCTCAGATGATCCCCCAGGCGGGCTTGATGAAACTGTGCCCTCCTGGCAAGGATCGTAGTAATAAACGCAACGCCGAAACTGCCGCCGAGGTTTCTCAGGAGGTTGAAGATCGCCGTAGCATTCCCCATCTCTTCCTTCTTCATGCCCGACATGGTCAGTGTTGTCAGCGGGATGAAGATAAAACCCATACCGACACCCAGCAGGACCCTTGGCCATAAAACCGCATTGAAATCGGCGAAGAGGTTAAACTGTGACATCAGATGCACCGAATACGCCGCGACAACGACGCCGAAGGCAAGGACGGCCTTCGGATTGATCTTATTGATCAGTACCCCGGCTATCGGCATCGCCAGCATGGTGGAGATGCCGCCGGGGCCCAGCGCCAGCCCGGCGAGAAAAGAGGTGTATCCCATCAACGTCTGGAGGTAGACCGGCAACAAAACGATGCTCCCGAAGAGACCGAAGAAAACGAAAAACATGATGATATTCCCCGTGCTGAATGAGAGATGCTTGAAGGCCCGTAAGTTGACGACGGGATTCTCGGAAAAAAGCTCCACCACCACAAAGAGTATCAGACAGGATAGCGCGATAAAACTCAGATAGATAATCGCATGGGACGAAAACCAGTCTTCCCGCTGTCCCCTGTCGAGGGCGATCTGGAGGCATCCGAGGCCGCTCGCCAACAAGAAGAGCCCCCAGTAGTCGATCTTCATCCTCATCCGCTCCATGTAGGGCGGATCGAAAATAAAGAGCACGACCATGAGGATGGAAATAAATCCTATGGGGATATTGATGAAGAATATCCAGTGCCAAGACCAGGTGTCGGTAATCCACCCCCCCAGGAGGGGACCGACGATGGGTCCGAACATGACACCGACGCCAAAGATGGCCATAGCCATCCCCCGCTGACGGGGGGGGAATGTCTCTAAGAGGATGGCTTGGGAAAGGGGCTGCAGGGCGCCTCCACCCATGCCCTGAAGCACTCGAAAGAATACAAGGCTCTGGAGGCTCCACGCAGAGCCGCACATGAAGGAACTCGCGGTGAACACGGATATGGAAAGAATAAGATAACGTTTTCTTCCGATGAACCTGCTCAGCCAGCCGGTGATGGGAATGATAATGGCATTGGAGACAAGATAGGAGGTAATGACCCAGGTCGATTCATCGATCCCTGCGGAGAGGCTCCCCCGAATATGATCGAGGGAGACGTTGACAACCGAGGTGTCGATGATCTCAATGAGCGTCGGCAGCATCACCGTTAAGGCGATGATCCATTTGCTTATCACGAGACCGTTTTCGCTTGGGTTCGGAGGCATACGATCTTGGGCAAGAAAGAAATGCGCTCTCTCTCAACTCCCGCTTTAGATATGCTGTGGGGGATTATCGTTCAATCAAGATGGTCGGCACCACGGACATCCCGATCCGCAACAGATGGCCGGGATCAGATCCTTTATCAAGGATGATCTTCACCGGGACCCTCTGGACCACCTTGACAAAATTTCCCGTCGCATTCTCCGGCGGAAAAAGGGAAAAGACCGCGCCTGTCCCTGCCATAACGCTATCCACCTTGCCGGAGAAGACATGACCGGGGTAGGTATCCACTTTTATCGCTACCTTCAGCCCCGGTTTTAGTTTTTTCAGCTGCGTTTCCTTGTAGTTGGCGGTGACCCAGATATCTTCCTGGTTGAGCGGTACAACGGCCATGAGGGGCTGCCCGGCCTGGATCTGGTTCCCTATCTCCACCGTCCTCTTGGTAATGTAACCGTCGGCGGGCGCATAGATCTTTGTGTAGCCCCTGTTCAACTCCGCTCCCTGCAGGGCGGCCTCTTTCTGTCTGATCTGCGCCTGTTGAGAGGGTATTCTGGCCTCGGTCTGCTTGATCAACGCCTTTTGCGCTTCAAGGGATGCCTCAAGCTGTTTTACCTGCGCTTCCCCCGCCTTCACCTGGGCTGAGGCGACCGCATACCTGTTCTTCGCATTGTCATATTGCTGCTTCGCAATCGCCTCTTTTTTCAAGAGGTATTCCGATCTTTGCAAGTCTGCCTTTGCCAGCTCAAGATTCGCTTTCTGAAGTTCAAGGTTTGCCTGCCCCGCTTCCGATGCGGCGGTGATCTCTTTCAACTGTTTTTTAACGGTATTGACGCTGCCCCTAATCTCCAAAAGTGTTGTCTTCTGGTTATCAAGATCTGCTTGCGCCTGCTTAACCCCAACGTCATAATCGATCGGATCGATCTCGAGGATAAGGTCGTTTCTTTTTACTGACTGATTGTCTTGGATGTGGATCACCTTGACCGTACCGGGGACCTTCGGAGCAATGATATGCATCCTGCCATCGACGAAGGCATCGTCCGTTGAGATATGCGTGTCTCTGTATTGAAGATAAAAGTAGAGTGTCACCCCGCCGATTATGATAATGATGGGGAATAAGATGAAGGCGAGTTTTTTTCTCTTTTGGTTTAATCCTTTCTTTTTCTCTTCCATAAATCCCTTTTCTCCCAATCCATCCCCTCTGAAAAAATACTACTTATAGTAGTGTTTGGGGAGCTAATTGTAAAGTCTTTTTGATTTTGAGAAAGATCAAGATGTATAACTGCGCTGGCACGGACGATGAAAATATTGCCCTCTGCGCTGAAAGCCACAGGGCAGCGTGGCGGAAATTCAACAGAAACGTTTCAGCCCACGCCATACCCGTTGCAGCATCCCCGCCTTGTTTAACATAGTTAAACACTACCTAGTGAATGAAATGCCGGTTCACTGTTTGGGGAGTACCTGCTGCATGATCGGGTAGTTGGAGGGATCTCAAATACCGGCTCCCAATGGACGATATAAAAAGGGCTGATGTCTTTTCCCCCATGCATTCCTTCCCCTGACGTTCTTCGCCCATTCGCCAAGGGAAGTGCGGGAATCCGACATCAACCCCTTTTAGTTCTAGCTTCGCGGCAAGCAGGAATAGTGTTCAGGCAATATTGAAGACCTCATGGCGACCTTTTCTTGCTGAGCGCCTCTTCGCTTACCTTCCTAGGATCAAAAGATCTGCAGTTCGACCCTGCGGTTCTGGGCCCGACCTTCGTCCGTCGCATTGGAGGCAACAGGCTTTGTCTTCCCATACCCTACCGCTTTCAGGCGATCAGCGGAGACACCCTGTGAGACAAAGTAGTCCACCACGGACTTGGCCCTGCCCTCCGAGAGCTTTTGATTGTAGGCATCCGAGCCTATGCTGTCGGTATGGCCCGCTACCTCTACCCTGATGGTCTTGTCTGCCTTGATCTTCGCAACCCACTCGTCCAAGATCCCTTTGCTTTGGGGAGTAAGCTCGGTAGAATTGAAGGCAAAATTTACCCCTTTGAGGATTATCACCTGTTTCGGCTTGGCAGGACCACATGCCTCTGCCTCTTGAGCCAACTTCCGGGCCTCAGCCAGCAATGCCAAGCCTTCCTTTGTACGACAGGCCCAATAGGTCTCTACCCCCTTTTTGGCCAACTCTCGCGCCTTGGCGATCTTCTCGGGGCAGAGCTTTGCCCCCGGAGACTGTTCCGCCTTGGCGATGGCAGCCTCTGTCTGGTCAAACTCTGAAGGGTGCACTAACGCCCTGTTGGGAACCCCGAAGTACGAACTTTTGGCATACGATGCCACCGACATGAAACAAAAGACAATCGCCAGCCCTATAATTATTGCCTTTCTCATACGTTCCCTCCTTTTCATGGTAAAAAGGTTTGCAGTAAAATATCTTCTTTTTTACATATCATTTAATGAAATTCGGGTCAAGCTGGACTTTGGTCCCATATGGGCTGGAAGTGAAACATGTTGTGCAGGTATGGAAATTACTCGGCATACTTACCTATCGAATTGTCATGGAAACTCCCCGTGATAAGCACGGGCGTATCCGGGAAAGGGTTCCGATGAACAATCCGCCACCATTGCTTCTTTAACATTGACTAAACGATAAAAAAATGGTAACGTTGAACAACTTTTTATAGAGTAATGGGTTAGGCAGAAAAGCGACCCAGAATTAATCACAAAAAAGGAGATCAGAATGAACATTTATGTGGGAAATTTATCGTTCGATGTAACGGAAGAGGAACTGCGCCAGACCTTTGAAGCATACGGGCAGGTTGAATCCGCCACTATAGTCAAAGACAAGTTTAGTGGACAATCGAGGGGATTCGGCTTCGTAGAGATGCCCACAAAGGCTGAAGCCATGTCCGCGATCAGCGGGGTCAATGGAAAAGACCTCAGTGGAAGAACCCTGAACGTCAATGAGGCTCGCCCCCGGTCAGATAACCGCCGTGGCCAAGGAGGAGGGGGGGGCGGCCGGCGCTACTAATCACCTACATCAATAAAACCACACACATAGTTTATCTCATAACGAGCCGACAGACTGAGTGTTAGCCGCATTTTTCGGGTATCGCGGATTTGTAGCTTATTGTCTGTGTCGGATGCCGTCTTCGCACAGCCTGTCTTGAGAGGGTATGCAACAGATCGTTGCGCGCGCTTGAGCAATCCATCAGCTATGCGGTTGCCCATCATCCCTGTTCTGTTCGAACAATTCACCGCTGAGCGTAGTCAAAATGCCCTCGCCCTGGCAGCGAGGGACTCGGCACGCCGGGATAACTGAAACGCTTCTCTTGCGAACTGTGCCGGCTACTGCACGAGGGAGGGTTGAAAGGTGCCATCCTCGTTTGGCCGAATGGGAACTCCCTCATAAGAGAGGTATGGCACGCCGTCTTCTTTAAGGAAGGTGATAAGGGCAATTAAGCTGAGGCCCTGCCTGCCCCTACAGCCGCCAAAGACAAGGTTGCCGATCCCGTAGAAGGCCACCTGCCTTAATCGCCCTTGTTTGTCGGTAATCTCTCTAATAGGTTGCTGCGAATGGGAATGGGATCCGATGATGACATCGACCCCTGCCTCTAAGAGGATATCGACGATCTCCTGCTGGCGTTCATTTAACTCGTGGCCCCGGGGAGGACCGGCGTGCAGCAGGACCACGCAAAAATCAGCCTCTTTCTTGGCCTCGCCAACCCTGCCGAGAAGATAGCGCAGATTTTTACTCTCCCGGTAATTGGACTGCTCGGGTAAGGCGGCTACCCCGGCTTGCACCCCGTGCATCTCGACAACCATATCTCCGGGCTCTATGACATCGGTCACGCCGAAAAAGGCGATCTTGATACCATTGGCCTCCCTGACTTTATAGCCGAATGCCTCGGCATAGGCATTCTCCCCCCTGCCCGCCCCCACAGAGGCAATGCCGGCCTCCTCAAGCCTCTGCATGGTCTCCTCGACGCCCTTTGTCCCGTTAAAATCATACATATGATTGTTTGCGAGGGATACCACGGCAATGCCTGCCTCTTTCAGGATCTCGGGGGTACGCACGTGCTGCCTCAGGGGGAAGACCTTGGGGACGAATGTATCCGGGGTGGCGATGATGGGTCCTTCGAGATTTACCACCGCATACGCTGATTTGGCAAATATCGGCTTGATGTTTTGAAAGGCATACCTCACAAAGCTTTTTATCCCCTCTTCCTCACCATGGCTTTGAATATAGCAATCGATCATCTGCGCGAGATCATCCATGGTGCCGAAACGGGGATCACTGCTGTGATAATATCCACCGAACAGTGTATCGCCGCCAAAGGCGACGGTGACGCTTGGATTATTGCAGGTTGTAGTGCCGGCAACGAGGAGAAGGGAGATTACCATCCCCAAAAATAGTATGAGGTTCTTCTTCATGCGCGCCTTGGCCGCAGTTCTTTACCCTGCCCTTAATCTGAAGGCCCCATAAAGAAAAATCCCATCCTCCCCCCTTCCTGCGTGCTCTGATAGCGAATCAGGCCTTCGAGAAAAGAGAGAGAAAAACGTTCCTCCCCCTTCTTCTCGATGCGCAGGAGGAAGGCAAATTGGGTTGAGGAAAACTCAGATGAGTGCCTGCGACGGTATAACCCCCAGAGCAGGTCCGAGAGGGTTTCACCCTGGGGAGAACGGGTGTATCGATAGACCCACAAGAGGGGATAGGTGTTTCGTTCCATCCCGTCATCATGGAGCGGAAGCAGGGGGAAGATATAGAAGCTCTTCTCACCCTCGAATCCCCGGCGATAGTCGAACAGGGGCCAGAAGTTTGTATCCAGGGCCTCCTTGCCCGTATCCAGCTCCTTTACGATTCGATACTTGTTAACGAGGAGAAAACGGCGCACCGTCTCCTCTTCAGCCGTCATGATGTCCCACTCGTATTTGTACACGGGCCAGAGTATATAGAAGCGCTTCTTCTGCTCCTCCTCCCTCACCCGGAAGAGGGGAAAGACCTGCGTTTCCCTTACCCCCGCTCCCCTTACCAGCGTAAAGAAGGGCCAGGGGAATACCCACTTTTCTAAGGGGGGATCGTCAACCCGTTGATGCAAAAAAAGGGGGGGAATGAAAAAGTCGGCCCTTGCCCCGGGCGAGCGCACGGTGGCGTAGAAGGGGATATAAAGCCGCATGCTCGTCGGCTTATCGGTGTCAAGATCTTTATTCACATAGCCGTAGAGAGGCCACAGGACAAAGCCCTTGGAATATTCACCGGCCCTTACCTTGTACCCCCACAGAGGCCAGATATATAAACCCTTGGCTTTACCTCCCATCAAGGAGACAACGGGCCACGGGATCCGCCAGGTGACCTCACCCTCGTCCTCGATGCGGGAGTAGAGGGGCCAGAGGTAGAATACTATCTTGTCCCGGCCGAATCTTTTGTTGAACTTGCCGGCAATGGGAAAAAAGCCGCCATAGCTCTCTCCCTTATCTGTCCTTCCCCAAAAAGCGGTCAAGATAGAGGAGTTCCGCTCCCTTTTCTCGGGTGCGGATGAGGTAACCTCATTCCTGAAGAGGCTGAAAGGTACAAGGTAAAACTTGCTGTCCCCTTCCTTGAGCTGATGCTTCGCCAGGGGGTATAAGAACTCCCAGCGCCGGAGTTCCTGCGAGGGGTAATGGGTGCGATACACGAAAGGCCGGAGCCCCCACTCGGTCCCCTGTTTAGCTTCCCGCCACGCGAAGACGGGACCGAGGACCTCCAACTCTTTCTGCCCCTCGGCGGTGTAGTAGGAAAAGAGGGGCCATATCCCGCCTGCCGCATGGGCAGGGGAGAGAGGGAGAGAAAAGATGACGATGAAGAGGAGGAGCCAGAGGAGGCTCTTGTGGGGCAAAAGATCCTCCTGCCGATCAGAAGAAGAGACCTGCTATGGCCGTCAGAATGGTGATGGGGGTCTGCTCCTGTACCCCTTCCGCGGCCTTCTGCACCTTCCTCAAGGTCTTTTCGGTCTCATTATATAATGTGTCATCGTTCACGAGTTTTCCTAAGGAGCCCTCTCCCTTTTTCACCTTGGTAGTAATATCATCCAGATTGGCCACGATATCGTTGACCTTCCCTTTATTGTCTTGGACCATCTCCTTCAGGCCTGCGCTCGCCTCTTGGAGGTTGGCGACTATCTCCTTGATCTTGTTTCGCCCTTCTTCCCCTCCGACGGCTTCATGCAAGGATTCGCCGAGGTCGGCCATGCCGCGGGCAGCGGATTCCAGGGATGTGAGGAGTTCATCCATATCAGGCACTGATCGCACCTTGCTGATCTCTGCTCCCGGCTGGAGCAGAGGGGCACCAGGGGATCCCAGTTTGATCTCGACGTATTTGTCTCCCAGGATCCCGTGCGTTTTGACGGCTGCCTCTGCATCCGTGTGGGGCTGGGCCTGACCGATCTTCATCCAGACCCTGGCCATCCCCTTCTCCAAACTGATCTTCTCCACTCTTCCTACGGGCACCCCGGCGACCTCGACATTGGCGTTGATCACCAGGCCTGAAACCGAGGGAAAGAGGGCGGTGTAAACCTCGCCTTTGAGCCGCTCCAGCCTACTCACCCTGAAGGACATGAAGAGCAGCAGGATAATACCCACTAATACCAGGATCCCCACCTTTGCCTCCGTGCTGACCTTGGTTCCCTTCATCCGTTCACCTCCTTATGTCTCCTCATCCTCGTGTTCTGCTCGAATCATGAAGTTCTGAACCACCTCGTTCGATGACCCCCTGAAGGCTTCAGGGGAACCTTCCTCTATGATCCTGCCCTCATGCAACATGGCTATCTTATGAGCAATGTGAAAAGCGGTATGAATGCTGTGGGTGATCGCCACAAAGGTTCTTCCCAATTTCCGCTGGGTCCCTATGATCAAATGTTCTATTGACTCGGCCATGGGGGGGTCGAGGCCGGCGGTGGGCTCGTCAAAGAGCACGATCTCCGGATCCAAGGCGATGGCCCGGGCAAGGCCCACCCTCCGCTTCATCCCCCCGCTGAGTTCGGATGGCAACTTCTCCTCCAGGCCGGGGAGTCCGACCTGCTCCAGCTTATGGGCCACGATCCTTTGAATATCCCGCTCATTAAGCTTAGTGTGTTCGCGCAGCGGAAAGGCCACATTTGCCCCCACATTCATGGAGTCAAAGAGCGCTGCATCCTGAAAGAGCATCCCGAATTTCTTCCTCATCTCAGTGAGGTCTTTATCCCCCAGCAGGGTAATGTCGACCCCGTCTATCCAGATCCGCCCCCTATCGGGCCTGATGAGCCCGATAATATGCTTCAGCAGCACACTCTTGCCGACGCCGCTGCGTCCCAGGATAACCGTAATCCGCCCCTTGGGGATCTGGAGGTCTACGCCCCTTAAGACCTTTAATTTACCAAATGATTTATGTACGCCTCTGACCTCAATCATTTAAAACATCGCCGCCGTCAGGAAGTAGTTCGCCATCAAGATAACCACCGATGCCAGGACCACGCTCTGCGTGGTGGCCTTCCCCACCCCCTCTGCTCCTCCAGTCGTGGTGTATCCTTTATAACACCCGATGACGGAGAGGATGAGGCCGAAGACCGCTGCTTTGATAAGACCGTGGTATATATCATCCAATTTTACGTATCTCTCCATATTGGCCACATAGGCGCCGGCACTGATCCCCAGTAAGGTCACCCCCACAAAGTACCCGCCTACGATCCCGATAAAGTCGGAGATGACTGTCAAAAGGGGGAGCACCACGATGCTGGCCAACACCCTCGGGACTATGAGAAACTTAACGGGATTCACCGCCATGGATAAGAGGGCATCTATCTGCTCAGTGACCCTCATGGTACCAATCTCCGCAGCCATGGCCGACCCCGCCCTCCCCGTGACCATGAAGCTGGTGAGAACCGGCCCCAGCTCCCTGGTCATACTCAGCGCTACGGCAACGCCCACCATGGTCTCAGCCCCGAACTGCCTCGTGGCGTGGAAGCCCTGGAGGGCCAAGACCATGCCGGAAAAGGCCCCCGTAAGGATTACCACCAAGCCAGACCGCACCCCTACCTTCTCCATCTGTTGAAAGAAGAGATCCAGTCTGAAGGGGGGAGAAAAGGACCAGCGGATGGTATCCAGAAAGAGAAGAAATATCTGCCCCATCTCCCTAACGTACCCTGCTACCCCTTCCCCCAATATATTAATGACCCTCGATACTTTCAACATAGGTTATCCCTTATAGATGCGAGAAACCCGTTTTCCCACCGAGCAGAGGATCTCGTAGGCAATGGTCCCGATCCAGCCCCCCATCTCCTCGGGGGTTATCTCCTGGCCCGATTGACTCCCCATCAACACCACCTCATCGCCCACCTCAACCCCGGTGATGTCGGTCACATCCGCCATGGTCCAATCCATGCAAACCCTCCCTGCTACGGGTGCCCTCATCCCTTTTATCAAGACCTCCCCCCGATTGGAAAAGAGGCGATTGTACCCGTCGGCATAGCCGACGGGGATAGCGGCGATGAGGCTGGGACGTTGGGTGATAAAAGTCCGGCCGTAGCTTATGGGATAGCCCGCGGGGAGCTTCTTAAGATCTGCAATGTGGCTTTTCCAGGACATCACCTGTCGCAGGGAAATCTTGTCTTTCAATGAGGCCGAAGGATAGGATCCGTAGAGCATAATCCCCGGACGCACCAAGGTGAAATGGGCGGCAGGAAGATTGACAAGGGCCGCGCTGTTGGCAATATGGCAGAAGGGAGGATCTATGTCCAATCGCTTCATCTCCTCTATCGTCCGGGAGAACCTCTTCAACTGTTGCGCCGCAAAGGCGGAATCCCCCTCATCTGCCGTAGAGAGATGGGAGGCGATACCCTCTATCTCTAAGTTCTCGAATTGCCTCACGCGGTTCGCAAAGGCGGGCGCCTCCTCGGCAAGGACCCCAATTCTCCCCATCCCCGTATCCACTTTAAGATGGACAGGAACCTTTTTACCTCTCTTGCCGGCCGCTGCGGAGAGGGCCTCGGCGATCTCCAAACGATAGACCATGGGGGTGAGTTTATAGTCTAAGACCTCTTCTACCTCCTCCTGATAGATGCCGCTCAGGACGAGGATCGGCTTTTTAATCCCTCCGTTCCTCAGCTCTATCCCCTCCTGCACCCGAGCAACCCCCAGAAAGTCGACACGTAACTCCTCCAATTTTTTAGATACGGGAATCGCTCCATGACCGTACGCGTCGGCCTTCACCACTGCCAAGAACTTGACCGAAGGGGAGGCACATTGACGCAGCTGATGATAGTTATAGACGAGTGCCCCTAAATCGACCTCTGCTGTGGTCGTATGGGAACAAAAAGACATAAAAGCCAACGATGCCTCCACCGAGATTGCCCTCACGATGTCATTACCTAGCATCTATCAGTGCAGATTGTCAAGACCCTCTTTTCCGTGGCTCACCTTGCCTTTTGCCCTGTTCGATGATATCTTTTTTATGTCACGGAGAAAAGCTCGTTTCTGTTCGACTTACCGAAAAAACCTCTTCTTGGGGGAGGTTGAAGGGTATAACCCCTCAACGAGAGGAGGGCGAGATAATACGGCCTTATGCGCGTCGGTATTCCCAAGTCCTTGATGTATTATAAACTCTTTCCCCTCTGGAGGACCTTTTTGCAGGAATTGGGGATGGAGGTGGTGACCTCCGATGGAGCGGTTTATCAAATCTTGCGAAAGGGTGTTCCCTTTTATGAGGACAGCTGCCTCCCCTTAAAATTATTGATCCCCCATTCCCAAAGCTTGGTAGGTAAGGTGGACTCCCTTTTCCTCCCCCGCCTGATCAGCCTGGACCGCCGCTATATCCTCTGTCCCAAGTTTCGAGGGGCCCCCGATGTGCTCAAGTTGGCCTTGAAGGACACGGTGGAGATCTGGGATGGGGTATTAGATCTGCGTCGGGGAAAAAGGGGGCTGAATGATTTCTTCCTGGACATGACGAGGAGGACCGGGATTGATACCCGGAAGGTACGACGGGCATACCAGAGGGGTGAAGAACGCTACCAGGCGTTTAGCAAAGAGCTGATGGACAGGATAAACAACATGAGTATGGAGGAGATCTTTGAGCTTGAAACCCCTTGTCCCTCAGCAACCGAACATGACTATCGGCATACGGTGGCCTTTGTCGGCCGATCCTACAATCTCTTTGACCCCTTCATCAACAAAGACCTTCTTACCCTGGCTAAGGGATCGGGGATAAAGGTAGTAACCTCCGACACGATACCCTTGCATGAAAGGGAACGGAGGGTTTTGTCTCTCTCGAAAGAGATCTACTGGGAGACCTCCAGAGAGATTGTGGGGAGCATCCTCTACTTCGCCGAACGAGGGATTGCCGATGGGATCGTCTTTGTTACCTCCTTTAAGTGCGGCATCGATGCCCTGATTCAGGAGTTTCTCAAACGGCAGGTGGGGACGAACAAGAGGGCAAACATGCCCTTCATGACCCTTACCTTCGATGAACATACCACCGTGGAAGGGATCAAGACCCGCCTGGAGGCCTTCCAAGATCTGATTGACCAGAGGAAGGGCGATGCGGGATAGAAAACAGAAGGTAGTCATCACCGGCATGGGAATCATCTGCGCCACCGGGAATAATGTGGGGGAGTTTCTCGCCTCCTTGAAGGATGGGCAACCGGGGATCAGAGAGATCACCCTGTTCGATTGCTCCGGATATCCTTCGCACATGGCGGCCCAGATCGAAGGATATGACGCGCTGGATTTTTTCGACAAGAGGGAGCTGCGCCGCCTCTCCAGGGTCGATCAGTTCGTCCTGATCGCTGCCGAGGAGGCCCTTGCCGATGCCTGTCTGAAGCCTCATCCGGAAGATGGCGAGCGCATCGGGGTATGCCTCGGCGCAGGGGCAGGGGGCATGCTCTCTGCCGAAATGTACCACCGTCAACTCCTTGAGGGAAAAAGACCGAGGCCTTCGCTCCTGCTCCCCTTTGTTCCCAGTTATGCCACCGATCGCCTGGCAGAGAGATACCACCTCGAGGGACCAAGGACCACCATCACGACCGCCTGCAGCTCTTCTGCGAGCTCCATCGCCTATGGCGCCGAACTCATCCGATGGGGTGAGGCCGATGTCATGGCCTGCGGTGGCGGCGAGTCCTTGAGCGAACTTACCTTCGGCGGCTTTTGCTCTTTGAAGATCATGGATCCCTTCCCGTGCCGCCCCTTCGATGCCCGACGGCAGGGGCTCTCGTTGGGTGAGGGCGCGGCAGTGCTGGTCCTGGAGGAGAAAGAGAGGGCGCTGGGGCGAGGCGCAAAGATATATGCGGAGCTCCTCGGCTATTCCCTGGGTGGTGAGGCCTTCCATATCACCGCACCGGAGGAGACGGGGAAAGAGGAGGCGAGGATCATGAGAGAGGCCCTCAGGGATGCCGGAATCAAGCCGCACGAGGTAGCCTATATCAACGCCCATGGCACCGGAACCATCATCAATGACCAGGTGGAGACCCTGGCCATCAAAGAGGTATGGGGGGCGGATGCATATCACCTCCCCATCAGCTCCACCAAATCGATTATCGGACACTGCCTGGGGGCCGCAGGAGGGTTGGAGGCGGCGGCCTCGTTGTTGGCCATGCGTCACCATTTCATCCCCCCTACCGCCGGATTTGAGCAGGGGGATGAGGTCTGTGACCTCGATTATTGTCCGCAGGCCAGAGAGGCGGAGATACAGATAGCCCTATCCAACTCCTTCGCCTTCGGGGGAAACTGTACGGCACTGATCTTCGGTAAGGAGGGCCTCTAAGTCTCATGGAAGCGGTGGCCATCACCGGGGTAGGAGCAGTCGGTCCCCTAGGCACTGGGAAGGAGGAGTTCTGGAAGGGCTTGGTTGAGGGACGAAACGGCATCGAGGAGATCACGGCATTCGACACGGCGCCCTTCCGGTCGAAGAAAGGGGCTCTGGTGAAGGGGTTCAATCCCAAGGCCTTTATCCCCCCCCTGAAGATCAGGAGATTGGATCGGGCCAGTCAATTCGCCATCGCCGCTTCCAAGATGGCCCTGGAGGATGCCGGCCTCGCCATCGGTAAGGATGTCCCTCAAGACCGGATAGGGATCATTCTCGGCTCCGGCTTTTGCGGCGTGGTCAATTCCGAGGCCTTCCACCGGGGGCAGGTCTTGAAGGGGCCCGTCGATCTCAACCCGATCCTCTTCCCCAATACCGTGCCCAATGCGGCTGCCAGCAACGCCTCCATCGAGCTGGGGGTAAAAGGACCGAACAGCACCGTAGTCCAGTCCTTCTGCACGGCTGAGGCTGCATTTCTCTTCGCCTGCCGACAATTGATCGCCCACAAGGCCGATGTCATCATAACGGGCGGAGTGGACGAACTGAGCGCCATCTTATACCGGGGATGGAACGAACTGCGCCTGACGGCGTGGGATGCTGGCGGCGGGGAACGGAGCGCCCCTTATGATCTCAAGAGAAATGGATTTATCCCGGGAGAAGGGGCCGGGATTGTGATCCTCGAACGACAGGCGGATGCCCTCCGGAGGAAGGCGCGGATCTACGGCCAGGTCCTCGGTTTTGCCACAGCCGGCGGCGCAGCGCATCCCGGGGAAAAGGTGGCGCGCGCTATATCAGGTGCCTTGAAAAGGAGTGGGCTGAAAACAATCGATTTCATCGATGGCGCCGGCAATTCCTCGCCCCTTCTCGATGCCGTGGAGACCGAGGGACTCAGGCTCGCCCTTTCGGACCGATATCTCGACGTCCCCCTTAGTTCCCTCAAGTCGATGCTCGGGGAAGGGATCGCCTCAGGCGGGGCGAGGATAGCGGCGGACCTCCTGATTATGGAACGCGGGGTCATCCCACAGACCATCAACTACGCATATCCCGATCCCCGTTGCCGCCTCAGGGTTGTAAAAGAGAGTCTGAAGGCCCCAATCAGGACCGTACTGCATACGGGGATCTCTTTGGATGGGACGTATATGGCTATCATCCTGGGGAGGGCTCATGGGATTTCTTGAGTCGCCACAGAACGCCTTTGTTATCTTCACCCTGCTGCATTTCACCATTGGGAGGACCGCCTCTGTGGTCTTCGCCATCATCAACCATCTCCCCCTCCCTTTCTACCTCCCCTTGGCCTTGGTATACGACTTCCTCCAGATACCGGTATACGGTTACATATTGGAGAGCTCCTCCCGTATCCCCTTTTTGCGCTGGCTGGGCACGCGGGTGCGGCGCACCTCAGCGGCCTGGCAGGAGAGAAAACTCGTGCAAAAGGTCTCCTCGTGGGGGGACGTGGGGATCGTGCTGCTCTGCGCCCTTCCCATCAGGGGGTTTGGGGTACTTTCAGCCACCATCCTCTCCTATCTCCTGGGCAGAAACAGAGTGAAGGGTACTATCCTCCTGCTGATGGGATCCCTGCTGGGCATCCTCCTCACCCTGGGTATAACGAAGGGTGCAATGGATATATGGTAGATCCTGAAGAAGGGATGAGAACAATGGAAAAGGTACTCCCCCACCGCTACCCCTTCTTGATGATCGATCGTGTGATGGAACTGGAGCCGGGCCGCAGGGCCGTGGCAGTAAAGGCAGTGAGCCTCGACGATTTCTTCCTTGAAGGTCACTTTCCCCGCAACCCGTGCTTGCCCGAAGCCCTCATCGTGGAGGCCCTGGCCCAAACCGGCGGCATCGCCATGCTGAGCGCCAAAGAAACAGGGATGGGAATCCTGGTGAAGGTGGAAGAAATGCACTTTACCAAGACCATCAGGCCGGGGACCCAACTCACCCTTTTTGCCGAAGTGGAGTTCAGCTTCGGCGGGATGGCCAAGGTAAAGGTCAGGGCCGAGTCAGAGGGGGAAACGGTGGCCCGGGGAATAGTGGTCCTGGCACAAGGGAAGCCATGATAGCCGAGGAGAGGATACCTGAGTGCAGTCCCCTAGAAGATGAGTCCTTAACGGAATATTACAGCCGCATGGCCAAGAGGTACATGCGGTTTCCGATCAAGAGGGTCCTCTCCCGGATCAAGGCCCAGGGGGTAGAGAAGGGATTCGCCCTGGATATCGGGACAGGCCCCGGGATATTTCCCCTGGGTATCGCCGAGTCCCTGCCGGAGATGGAATTTCTTGGCATCGACCTTTCCCCGGCCATGATACAGACGGCCCGGGCCAACGCCAAGGAAAGAGGGTTGGAGGATCGGGTGCATTTCCAGATAGGTTCTGCCTATGCCCTCCCTCTCAAGGATAAGAGCGTCGACTTGGTACTCTGTGTGCAAACCATGCACCATCTCGAAGACCCCCTTGCTTTCTTTAACGAAGCTGCGCGAGTCTTGAGACAGGGGGGAAAATGTGTTATAGTGGATTTTCGCCGGGATGCCCCGAAATCCCTAGCTATCTTTTTCAACCTCCTGTGGCGCCTCGTAATGAGGGAGAAGAGGGCACAAGATGGTCTGTGGAATTCGCTCAAGGCCTCTTTTAGCCTGGAGGAGTGTAAAGAAATGTTGAGGCGATCGAACTTGCCCGCCTGGAGGATATACCCCCAAGCCATTGAGATGTGGATTGAGTCGTATTGAAATAAAGAAAGGAGGGTTATTGATGAAGATCTTTAAGCTTATGGTAGCTGTTATAACGATGGCAGCCATTTGGGTATTCGCCATGGCGCCGATCGAAGGCCGGGCAGCGTCAGAGACCCCTCTTTTTAAAGATTATCAGGTGGCAGAGGTGCGGCCGCTCGAGGTCCCGCAGAATGTTGCTGCCCCGGGCTCGGAAGGCCGGGCCATTGCCGATGAGATAGTGATACAGATCGGCAGGTACAACGCCAAATTTAACCTCTTCGAGATGGTGATCCTGGAAGGCACACAGAAAGTTCCGCCCGGCAAAAAGGTGCTGCTGGTGAAGGGGAGGGTGACGGCCTACTCCCCCAACAATACGTGCGCCGTGCACTGTCAGTTCGTAGACAAGGCGACTGGCCGGGTCCTGCATGAGATTGATGCCAAGGGCTTTAGATTTCGGGTAGCTAACTATATCGCCAAGGTTATCTATCAAAATAAGGTAGGAAAATAAAAAATAAAGTAGGTAGAAGGAGGAAGAACATGAAGATCAGAATTTTTTTGGGAGTGATTGTGGTATTGGCAATGATCTGCGCAATCAGCAGCATGGCTGTGGCAAAAGAGGCTCTCTTCAAGGACTATAACGTCGTGGTGGTGCAAGCGTTTAAGGTACCTGCCGGCGGCCCGGCCCCTGCTACGTCCGGTGCGCAGACCGCCGAGGCCCTCGTTTACCAGATCGGCAGGTATTCTCAAAAATATTCCCTCTTTGACATGGTGATAAAAGAAGGAACCGCGCAGGTGCCGGCGGGGAAAAAGGTCCTCCTTATCAAAGGAGAGGTGAGGGAGTACACCAGGCCGACGATGGGAAGACGGATCGGGCGCTCCTTTATACCTGGGGGAGAATATACCGGAACAGCCTATTTTGCCGCCCACTATCAGTTTGTCGACAAGGCGACCGGTCAGATCGTCTACGAAACCGATCTAAGGACCAGCTCCTCCGGCTCTGACGACACGGTGGATTACGCCATCCAGAGAAACGCGGAGGCCGCAGCCAAGGTCATCTATAAAAATAAATAACGTAGAAGTTTGCAACGCCTGAGCGGAGAAGAAAGAAAGAGAAGCATGGGGGGGGTTTTTGCCCCCCTCGTGTTTCTCGCCTGCTACAGCCTGATCAGAGTCTATCACAACATGATAGCACAGGGAGGATTCCCATCTTACACGGCTACAATTTGAACATCCCTTTTTCGACACTTTTTAAATATCAAAAGTTGAGGACGTCATCGCTAGGGGGAGAGAGACCATATCAGTGTTGCTCAAGGTACTCCAATGGCATACTATAAGCCCAAGAGGAGAAGATAGGGGTGGAGCGCATCGCATGTCCTCTCTGTTCGGCAAAGGCAGCAAAGACAAAACACCAAGAGGGCGATTACGTCATGGTCCGCTGCCTAGCGTGCGGTTTTATCTACCAAAACCCCCGTCCCTCAGAGAAGGAGCGGTTAGACAGCTACCAAGGGTATCTCCCTCGGGCAGCAGAGGAGATCGAGGCCTGGGGAAAGATGACGGAGCGGATCTTCGGAAAAGGGGCGGACCTCATCGAGCGCCATATGCCGCAAGGGAGACTTTTGGATGTGGGGACGGGGTACGGCTTCTTTCTCGCCCTGATGCAGTCCAGGGGGTGGGAGGTCATGGGGCTGGAAGCCTCCTTGACAGGTGCGCGCTACGGTCGAAAGAGATGGGGGCTTCGTATCCTTGCTCAGCCGTGGGAAAAAACCTCATTACCCAAAGGTAAATTTGATGTGGTTACTGCTTTTTATGTCATAGAGCACCTTCCCGATCCCCTGGCCTTCCTCAGAGAGATTCACAGGACATTACGGCCTGGGGGGATGATCGTGCTGCGCTACCCCCATACCACCCCGATAAAGGCAATCCTTTCCCTTATGAGGATAAAGAACTATCTTTACCACCTCCCTTTCCATCTGTGCGACTTCTCACCCAAGACCATGCGCAGGGCTTTGGCAAAGGCGGGGTTTGCAAGGATCAAGACCGTCGTCGGGGGCTTCACCGCCCCTCCCTCTCCGGCAGGTCAATGGGCGGGGATCATCTTCGGCAACCTGGCCGAAATGCTCTCTCAGCTATCAGGGGGAAAAATCATACTGCCGGGGGTGAGCAAGACAACCATCGCCCGCAAGGTGGCACAATGAGAAAAAACACTGTTACATTCTCTTTCTTATTACTCCTCCTTTTCTCCCTGGCAATCCCTGCGTGGGCCCAGAAAACTAATAAGGATGTAGCTCCTATCTTGGAGCAACTCAAGAAGGCTCAGGAGTCCTTGCAGGACTTCACCGCCGACATCAATCAGGTAAAGGTATCCTCTCTTTCCAAGGCGCCGGTGGTCTCTCGCGGCAAGATGAGATTTAAACGGCCGGACCGGATATGGGTCGAGATGTATCCTCCCTACCCTACCGTAACCGTCTTGAACAAGGGCGTCCTCCTGATCTATTTCCCGGATGAGAAAGTCGCCCAGCGCTATCAGGTGGCTGGCAACCCTGCCCTGGCCAAATGGCTCCTCTTTTTCCAGAACCCCATCGATACCCTGGGTAAGAAGATCTGGCTACAGGAAGAGCGGGCGGGCGAAGTGATATTGGGCTTAGACCCTGCAGAGGATCTTGCTATCTTTCAAAAAATCAGGATCTCCGTCGATACATCAAACTGGCTGCCGAAGAGCGTGGATCTGGTGGAAAAGAATGGCGATCGCACCACGATCAACTATGATAATATCAGGATAAACACCGGGATCCCCGATGACTCCTTCAAACTCCGACTTCCGGCTGACGTCGAGATCATAGAGCCGATGAAGCGGTAAGAAGATATGGGCCAATACAAAACAGCAAGACCGGCAAAGCCTTGAGAGGTCTGAAGCGTGGGTAAGAGACGCGTCGTGGTCACCGGCATTGGCGCCGTAACCGCCGTGGGAAATGATATCCCCACCTTCTGGCAATCCCTGAAGGAGGGGTATTGCGGGATCAGGCCCCTCACCATCTTTGACACCTCGGCATATCGTAGCCATAACGGCGGTGAGATTGATCTATCACCGGAGAACCATTTCTCCCTGAGGGATTTGCGGAGGTTGTCCCGCTGCGATCAATTCGGGATCATCGCCGCCCGGGAGGCGATGAGCGCCTCAGCGCTCGACCAGGCGGAAAGAGATTGTGAAAAATTTGGGATCATCTTAGGGGCGGATTCCGGGGGCATCTTCTCGGTGGAAAAGTACTTCCGAGCCATATACACCCATGCCTCTAAAAGGCCTTCCCCCAGCTTGCTGCTCTCCTTTTCCCTCGCCACCGCCACAGACCATATAGCGCAGGAGTTTGATCTGCGCGGTCCCCGCACCACTACGGCCACCGTCTGCTCCTCCAGCGCGGCGGCCATCGCCTTCGCCCATGACGCCATCGCCTTGGGGGATGCGGAGTTGATGATCTCGGGGGGAAGCGATTCCCTCTGCGAGGTGACCTATGCCGGCTTCAATAGCCTCAGGGCCATTGACCCGGAGGGATGCCGGCCTTTTGACAAAAATAGGCAGGGACTCTCCCTGGGCGAGGGGGCAGGCATCCTCATCCTGGAGGAATTAGAGCATGCCCGGACAAGGGGCGCTCGGATATGGGGTGAGGTCTTGGGTTATGGGATCAGCGCCGAGGCACATCACCTCACGGCCCCCGAACCCTCAGGGGCAGGGATCGCCAGATGCATTGGATTGGCCTTGGCGGATGCGGGGATTGCCCCGGAGGAAGTGGATTATATCAACGCGCATGGGACAGCGACCCCGCTCAACGACGTGGTGGAGACAAGAGGAATCAAGATGGCCTTCGGCAAGAAGGCCTGTGAGATCCCCCTCAGCTCCATCAAGTCGATGATCGGACACTGTTTGGGATCAGCAGGGGCGATCGAGGCAGTCGCTACCCTTCTCTCCCTTCACGAGGGCATCATCCCCCCCACCATCAACTACACTACCCCCGATCCGGAGTGCGACCTCGACTATACCCCTAATGAGGCGCGTGCGAAAGAGATACGGATTGCCATCTCCGACTCCTTCGCCTTCGGGGGTAACAATGTTTGTCTGGTGTTCAGCAAGGCATAGAGCGCAGCAGAATCCTATGAGGGCTTTTGAGAAGGATCATCCTACTTTTTCATCTTGTAGACATACATAGTCCTCCCCTTCTTCCCGTAGGGATGGCGAAGGACGAGTTCCAACGCACCTTTTTTCTCGAAAGGGGCAAAGGCATCTGAGATCGCCGTCCCCTTGCCCTCGGTGACCAGATAATCTGCCTTTTCTTTTCTTCCCTTTTCTATGATCTCCTCGGGGGTAGCCTCGGGGGGAATAAGCACATACTCCCCCCCTGCATAGTAGGCAACACGGGGGTCGTCGGTCAATATCAAGGGGGGTGAAAGCGCCTGTTTCCGTAACCACAGCCCCGCCTCTTTGTGACCGATCTTGTCCAGCCTTTGGGACTGAAGGGAAAGGGGTAATATTGTCCCGAGGAAGATGATGACGGGTATAACGGCCGCGAGCCTGGGGTACCTCGTGAACCGCCTTTCGACCAACTCCCGTATCTTGGCGAAGCCAAACCCGGCCCAGAGATATAACAGAAAGATCGCAGGAAGATGATATCTCCCCGATGCATATAAAAAAGGGAAAAAGCAGATGATAAGCACCACCATCAAAGAAGCGAGGTACCTCTCCTCAGAGCTGAATTCTTTGACCTTTACCCTCCACCCGAGACCGAAAAGGGCAAGATTAAAGGGCAAGGCACCTGCCTTTTCTATGAACCGGCCGACAATAGCAAGAGAGCTTTGTCCAATCTGATAAAGGCTTGGCCATGCGGCGACGAACCATCGGTAGAAAATATCCTCTATGACTTTATAGGGTTTTTTTGTGATCAAGAATTCCCAACCGAGGACGCCCGGTATAAGGAAGAACAAGACAATGCCGACAACCGCAAGGGCCACCCAGAGATAACGATATGCCAACTCTCTCTCCTTTGCCCTACCGCGCAGGCTCCCGTACCCCAGCCACACGCCCATAACCACTAACACCACCAGGGCGATAATGCTGACTAGGGCCCCTGCTGCAGCAAAGACCACCGTCCAGAGCAGCCAGCGTCTTTTCCCCTCCTGTAAAAACCTCAAGGAGCAATAGACTGAAGAGAAGAATAAGAAGATCAGCAGTCCTTCTTTCAATACATCCACTGAACAATGCAGCATCAGGGGGTTGATGAGGTACAATATCGCAGTCCAGAAACCTGCCCTTGGACCGAAGAGGGACCGCCCGATAAAATATAGGGGAAATAGAGCCGCGAGGCTGAAGATGATGGAGACCAGTTGACCGGCCAGCTCAAAGTCCCCTATTACGTGGGAGAGGAGAGAGATCAAAAAAGGATAGAGAGGAAGCTGGGGCTGGAGCAGGGCCTGAAGATATTCGCCGTGATAAAAGAGCTTGGCCGCCGGTATATATTGGAAGGCGCCATCGTTGGAGATCATATAGATCTGGGTGAAGGCATATAGTCTCGACGCAAGACCGATGGCGAGCAGGAGAAGCAAATTCGTCTTGTCTTCTTTTTCAAAGCCAAACCTGGACGATATCACCTTCTTTCCCATTAGCGGCTTTTCCCCTTTTTCATCCACCCCCATGCCGTCTCCAGGATTGTCTTGAGATCATCATATCGCGTCTTCCAGCCCAGCTCTTTTTTGATCCTCTCTGAGCTGGCCACCAGCACAGGAGGGTCTCCCTGCCTTCGCGAGGATTCATGTAGGGGGATAGGGTGATTCGTAACCATGCGGGCAACATCCACCACCTCTTTTACGGAAAATCCCTTTTGATTCCCTAGATTGTAAACACGACTTGTCATGCCGTTCAGGAGGGCTTCCAGGGCCAGGATATGGGCCTGGGCCAGATCGGTAACGTGGATGTAGTCCCTGATGCAGGTTCCATCAGGGGTTTCGTAATCAGTGCCGTAGATCTCTATAAAGGGCCTCTTCCCCACGGCTACGTCCAAGATACGGGGGATAAGGTGTGTCTCCGGGTTGTGGGCCTCTCCCAGCTCTGCCTCAGGATCAGCCCCTGCTGCATTAAAGTATCTCAACGAGATATACCTCAAGCCATGGGCCTCCTCATACCATCGTAAGGCCCTTTCCACAAAGACCTTTCCCTCTCCATAGGGATTTACCGGGCTCAAGGAATGATCTTCGCCAATGGGGACCTGGTGCGGATCGCCGTAAACAGCCGCACTGGAGGAGAAGATAAAGTATTGCACCTCACATGCCAGCATCGCCTCCAAGAGGTTAAAGGAGTTGATAACGTTATTGCGAAAATAGAGCTCCGGCCGCTCTACAGATTCCCCCACTATGGCGCTTGCGGCAAAATGCATCACGGCCAAGGGTCTCGCTCTATGCAGGATCTCTTGTACATGCCCTTGGTCTGCCAAGTCTCCCTCCACAAACTCATCCCCTTTAATTGCCCACCGATGGCCGGTGGAGAGGTTATCGAAGACCAAAAGCCGATAGCCCTTTCTCCCCAGCTCCTTCACCACATGGCTTCCTATGTAACCCGCCCCTCCGGTGACAAGGATAACCTTTTTCATATCAGACCTTTTTCGCTCTCAAACCAAAACCAGCCGCACTCACCTCTTTTTTACCTATCACTCAACCTGAGTTCTTGCTTCCCGTTGCCTGCCCTACTGGATAGATTCCCCAAAAAACGGGCCCTTGAATGCAAGATGCCCTAATCACGAAGAACTATCTAATAGGCCGATTTGCTAAATAAACCTCTCCAGAGGGTCATAAGCAGGATCCTCAGATCAAAACCAATTGACCAGTGCTGAATATAATAAAGATCATGTTCGATCCGTTTCTCCAAGGAGGTATTTCCCCTCCAGCCGTTGACCTGGGCCCAGCCAGTCATCCCTGCCTTGGTTTTATGCCGAAGCATGTACAGGGGTATTCGATTCGTGAATTCCTTGACAAAATCGGGCCTTTCCGGCCGGGGTCCAACCAGACTCATCTCTCCTTTGAGCACGTTAAATAATTGAGGAAGTTCATCCAGGCTGGTTTTTCTTAAAAAGGAGCCAACCCTGGTTCTCCTTGGATCGTTTTCTTTCGCCCATATCGGACCGGTCTCTTTTTCCGCATCCGTTCTCATCGTCCTGAACTTCAGCATCTGGAAAAGATGGCCGTCCATCCCAATCCGTTCTTGCCTGTATAGTATTGGACCCTCTGAGGTCAATTTGATTAAAAGGCTGATGATCAACATTATGGGAGACGTCGCTATCACTATAAGGGTTCCTAATATTAAATCTAACATCCTTTTGAAAAAACTATCCCAGCCATAGAGCGGCGAACTTTGAAGATTCACAATCGGTAGGTCGCCCAATTGATCCATCCCGCCCCTTAAACCGAGAAATTCATATGATGCCGGCACCACCTTAATCTCCGATAAATTCCCTCGAACGCTTTTGATGAGGTTTTCAAAACAGTCGTAATCGTTGATGGAAATGGCAACAAAAAAGATATCGATCTTCTTTTGGCCAAGAATCTTATCAATGTCTTCATACGCCCCAAGGATAGGAATATCTCCGATCTTTTTCCCGACCTCTTCTCTGCGACGCGTTAAAAAACCTATAACCCGGATTCCCATTTCAGGATAGTGATCGATGTTTTGCAAAATTTTCTGGCCAAGCTTACCTGTCCCGGCAATGAGGGCAAACCGCTGATTATATCCTCTGCTACGCAGCATCATTAGCGTCTTGCGAGCAAAAAATCGCACCGAAATGAGCCCCGAAGAACTGATCACCAAAAAATAGAAAAATGCCAAGCGGGAAAACTCAAACCTCTTAAGAAGGTAGATGATCGCAATCAGAATAAAAAATGTAAAAGCCAAGGTTTTTGCAATATCAAAAAATTCCTTTGAAAAAGGTTCCATCCTCCGGGGTCGGTATAGCATGAATCTATTTGCAACCACCCCCCAAATCACCCAGAGAGGCAACAAGAGTTGAAGATAAGTCAAAAAATGAGGGGTACCCGATACTGGAGGCTCGAACAGAGTGACATAAAATCTCAAACAATAAGATAAGATCCAAGCACATGCAAGCATGAACAAGTCTGAGATGATAAAGAGAGATTTGAAGAATAATGTATGTTTTTTTAACATCTGATCTCTATTTTTTCAAAGATGCTTTTCTTAATCTTCTCTTTGAAAATTTTTCGGTTCCATTGCTGCGCATGTTTCCTGATCGCCACGGGGTCGAATTCCCTTTCGATTCGATTAAACCGTTCCACGGCATCTATCAACGAACCGACATTTTGCTCTTGGAAAAAGATGCCTGTTGGCGTTTTTCCATCTTCCCGGGGCTGGTCCTGAGTAATGACTGTTTCTAATATTCCTCCCTTCCCATAGGCAATAACGGGTTTACCGCAGCCCATTGCCTCCAGGGGAACGATGCCGAAATCTTCTTCCCCGGGAAAGATCAGGGCGCGACATGTGGAATAACTTTTCGCCACGACTTCATCCGATTGCCACCCCATAAATTCCACATTCGATTGAGCGATCGCCCTGAGCCTCTTCTCTTCCGGCCCCGATCCTATAATTCTTAAAGGATATCCTAAACGATTGAAGGCCTCTATGGCCACGCTGATCTTCTTGTATGGGGCAAAGGAAGAAACAATCAGAAAAAAATCTTCTTTTTTATTCCCAATCCTGAATCGGCTGATCTCTACGGGAGGATGGATTATCTCTGAATCTCTTCTATAGTATTTCATGATCCTGTTCTGCACATGTCTCGATATACATAAAAAATTATCGACACGTTGACTTGACGTCACGTCCCACATTCTAAGATAATGGATGAAAAAGGGGATTAGTCTGTTCCGGCTTGCCCCGAAATACTCACCATACATATCCCAGGCATATCGCATCGGCGTCAGCACGTAAGAAACATGGAGAGCATCCGGTGAGGGGATGATCCCTTTAGCCACACAATGACTGCAGCTGAGGATAAGATCATACTCTTTCAGGTTGAAACGCTCGATCGCCAGGGGAAACAAAGGAAGGTATTTTCTATAGCCCCTTTTTGCAAAAGGAAGGTTTTGTATACAGGAGGTTTTAATAGGCATCTTTTCAATGAGCTGAGAAACCGACCCCGGTATATGTAAAAGCGTATAGAGATGCGCTTGCGGGAAGAGCTCACAGAAGACCTCGAGGCATCTTTCCCCGCCCCGCATGCCGGTGAGCCAATCATGGATAATGGCCACTCTCACTAATTTATAACCTCTTCAAAAACCGCGATATGGTCTTGTGCAGCTCTTTCCCAGTTGAAAAGCCTTGATCGAGCGAGCCCCCTCGCAATAAGGGATCTCCTGCGTGCCCCGTCGCTTAAAACCCGAACAATACCGTGGGCTATGCTATCAACATCATGGGGATCTACATACTGTGCAGCATCCCCACAGACCTCGGGCATGCTTGCGGCATCTGAAACTACCACCGGGCAGCCGCATGCCATAGCCTCTAAAGGGGGGAGCCCGAACCCTTCGTAAAGTGAGGGATAAACAAATAATGTCGCAAGATTATATAATTTACCTAATTCAATGTTAGAGAGATACCCCAGGTAGACCACATCAGATTTTACCTTCTTTAAAAGTTCCATAATCCCCCCGTTTTCCCATCCCTTAAACCCCGCCAGCACCAATTTAATGTCTTTTCTAATTTCTTTATCCAAACTGAGATAGGCACTGATGAGATTCTTTAAATTCTTTCTCGGCTCTATAGAACCGACGAAGAGCATAAAATGCTCGGGTAAACGATATTGTTTCTTTAATAATCGTAGATCCTGAGGAGGATAAATTCTAAAAAATTCTTGATCGAATCCAAGATGGATAACCCTTAACTTTTCTTCGGGTAAGCCAAAACCAATCCCTTCCCTTTTTATATAGTTAGAAATAGTTATTATTCTATTTGCTCTTTCAATATTTTTCCAGAAATTTTTTGTAAAATACCTAATTCTCTCTTTGGGATGCGCCTCGGGAAATAATATAAAGGAGAAATCGAAAATCGTTGCAACTGTATAGCGAGATTTGATCTTCATCGGAATAAAGTTCGGTTCAAAGTAAAGATCAAAATCTTTCGGCCTAACCGTATTTACAAAATTTCCCACTTTGTTTGCGGCAACCCCTTTAACGAAGGGCATTTTCTTTATGAATTCCTTCACGCGGTACAAATTTTTTTTGTTTTCATTATAATAAGCAGTGAGGTTCCGGGAGTAAAATCCATAGAAATAGGTGTAATCATTTATACGGTCAATGGCCCGCAACTCCTGGGCGATGTGATATATATAAGTGCCGACGCCCGTGAGGGGTGAAAGGAGTGGAGTTGTATTAATAACTATATTCATGGCTTATGAGATACCTCTATCTTATCTTTTTAAAATCACGAGGTTATTTAACTATATATATTTGATTCCCAAGTCTCATTTTGCATCAAAAAAATGTGTACCAAAGAATTTCTCTAATATTCGACAGGAAAAGCGTAATTTTTTGCAAATAAGTCTTGCTCCTCCGTGATTTCTATTTTTTTTAAAAAAGCCTCGACTGTAAAGCAGTATGAAACTTTTTTGCAAGAATACGCCAATCGATATTTCTCTTCAAATAGGAAAATCCGTTTATTGCTAAAGTCTCGCGCAGGCTTTTATTCCCCAAAACTTCCAATATCTTTTCACTGAAGTCATCTTCTTCACAGATAATTGCTTCACGATAATTCTTGATCCGATAACCGCGAACCCCCTTCGGAGTGCTGATCACGGGTATGTTATAAGCAAAATATTCAGCAAGTTTCAAATTCGAACCTGATCCGCTAAACATCGGATTGATGGCGACATCGCAAACACGCAATAAAATGTCCTTGAACTCCTCTTCCATCTTGCCGAAAAGCAAAAGATTGCGAAGTCGCGAATGATCCAAAGCGGCGCAGACCGTCCCAATAACAACAAAATAACAATGGCGCAATTTCGACGCCAGCGTATCCATGATAAAGTTGAGCGCATCGATATTTGGCTTATGGGCGCTCCCGATGAAAACAATTATAGGATGTTGGCCGAACATTTTTTTAATTCCGAATAGTCAAACAATGGTTCTTCTTCTTTCGCCTCCGCGCCATTTTCTATTGTTATAATTTCAGTTCCCTGGGGGGCAAGTTCGGCAAGAGACGAATGATCTTCATCGGCTGCGCTTATAATAAACCGACTTCGCGCACACACCATTCGCTCTACCTTTTCAACTTGCCTAAGATATTCATGGTAATGAGGATGACCTTTGAGGATCGATGCCTTTAAGGATATTTCGCAATTGAGACTCTCATAGACCACATTCCTGTTCTGTATGTATTGCAACAGCGGCGCCATATAGGGATGGACGAAAATAACCGCCCCAACACTGCTTTCAATGGCCCTAATTGCTGCTAAGAAAAATTTGTTTCGCTTGCACAGGTGGGAGTTGATAATATCCTTGACACTCACATGAAATTCACTATCAGCCGTCCGTTCTTTTCGGAGGTGTTCATCAGTTTTTGGAAACGAAATCTCCACAAAATCATCTGAAAGCTCTGACCTTGTTATAATTCCATCATTATTCAGGCAGAGCAAAAGAATGCGATAATAGGTTGAAAGGTGGGTGTACATGTTGTTTAGTCGAATCTCTCCGCCGGACGTGGGGTTGGAAATCCCAAAATCATTAACTACGAGGATAACTTTCTTTTTCTTTTCTTTTCCAAGGGTTCCCAGCGAACGACGGATGTGACCGGCAATATTCTCCCAGGAGTAATTTTCATTGACGTGTTTCTGCCCATTTCTGGCAATACTCTTAAGCTGTGTTGTTTTGTTAGAAAATTCATTTAAGATCGTCGCAAAACTTTCCCGCTCCGCCGGGACAAAATGTTCCCCGTCAATAAGATTGAGGCCTCTCACGCCGAAGCGAGTAGAAATAAGAGGGATACCGCTGGATAACAATTCCAGACTTTTCAGATTCGTCCCGGAACCGGAAAACATCGGATTAACAGCAAAATCGGCCCAATCGAACAATTCCTTCTTCCTTTTCTCGTCTATTCTGCCAAGGGGGAAGACATTAGGCTTCCGTTTACAGTTGAGAATGTTACAGCAATTTCCCGCGATATAGAAATCGATACCTGGGCACTTTTCGCTCAGTTCGTCGAAAATAAAATTTACCGCCTCTATGTTCGGCGGATGGGCGCTGCCGATAAATAAGGCGTTTTTTTTAGATACTCTTCGTGCCCCATCGCGGATCAATTCTTCGGGGTTGATGCCGTTTGGAGCTATCATGACCTTTTTCTCATCGATCCCGAACTCTCGTTTAAAGATGTCTCTTTCCTCTCCTGAGGTTACAAAAACCAAATCTGACCCGGCAACGAGACGCTTTTCAAGAGCATTGACGTAGCCCTTATATTTCTCAGCATGAGGTCCTGACCAGATCTGTCTTACAAGAGACGATTCAAAATTGTAACTGTTGTAGACTCTCGGTTTATCATCGAAGCCAAAAAAAATATCATAGTCAAGCATATAAGGAGACTCGTGAATTATGATATCGGTTTCCGGATAGAGCTTTAAATAAAGCTCATGATAGGAATTTGGGAACTTAGCGCTAAGAGCACATTCCAACGCCGATGTCTCAGATCCAATCTTTTCTTTTTTGATTTCCCCATGGAGGTACTCGTGAACGTCTTCTTTGGGGATGCGATATTCTCTAAACGTTTTTGAGTGTTTAATAATTCCCTTGGTGTAATGATAGAATGTAGGCGACAGGAGCATAATATCATAGTATTTGCTCAGATTTTTATAAATGTGGAAGTATCTGAGCTCGCCGCCGCTCGAAGGAGGAACAAATGCCGGAAAGAAATTTAGCGCCAAAATTTTTTGCATGTTGCTAGACTCGTAAAAAAATCATGATTAAACCCCGAAGCATCAGTGTCTCTATTATGATTTCTTCCAGATCCATAATTACGGCTTTTTTATAAATTTTTCTGATCTAAAATAATCTCTATATTTGACCATATCCGGGAACAGATTTTTTACTTTTTCAACTAAGCCGTATAAACCATATTGCTTTAGTCTCCGGCCTATTTTTTTTGCAAAAGTGTAAAATATAGTCTCATTTCGCGAGAGCTTAATAAAATTGAAATTTCTTCCATCGTTGTCAGATGTCTTCTCCAACGCAACGCCGTTTTTTTTCTTTTCTGCAATCTTCTTAATTTTCAGCATAATTTCATTAACAGTTATTTCTCCCCGGTAAGACCTTGACATTTTTTTAGCAAGCATTGTTTTTTTAAATAAGTTAAAAATTGATGAGGTCATTTATACAACGTTACTACTCCACTATTCCTTTTTTTCAAAAAAGTCTGGATTAAATTTCTCAATCTTCAAAAGATTTTTATATATCTTATATTTTTCGATGAGTCAGCCGCACTATGCATACTATAATACGTTAATGTAATTTATTTCGCGTTGCTTCGGCATAAGATATCCTTTTGATTTTACGTCGATTATTCAAATCTAAGGCCCGAGGTGCTGAATGGCACGATATGGATAGTTCGCCACACCTGTAAGGTGCGAAAGGTGCGGATTCGCATTAATTGCTATCCTCCTCATTTGCAAAGATCTTTGATTCTGAGCATATCCGTTTCAACCATTATCTTTACCAGGTCCTCAAATCGCGTCTTCGGCTGCCAGCCTAGCTTCCCCTTTGCCTTAGAATAATCTCCCAGTAGGATATCGACCTCTGCCGGCCTGAAGAATTCTGGAGAGACCTCAATCATGACGTTTCCCGTTCTTTTATCAATGCCCCTTTCTTCGACGCCTTTGCCCTCCCATGCGACATCAAACCCTGCCGTTTTAAATGCTAATTCTGCAAACTCTCGAACAGTGTGCGTCTCTCCGGATGCGATGACATAATCATCGGGCTTTTCTTGCTGAAGTATAAGCCACATGGCCTCGACATACTCCGGTGCATAACCCCAATCGCGCTTTGCATCGAGATTGCCGAGTTTCAGCTCGCAGGCGAGCCCAAGTCGCATCCGGGCAACGGAATGGGTTATCTTCCTTGTGACAAACTCAATCCCTCTTAATGGTGATTCGTGATTAAAAAGGATACCGGAGCAGGCAAAAATGCCATAAGACTCCCTATAATTCACCGTGGTCCAGTGAGCAAAGAGCTTCGATGCTGCATAAGGACTCCTGGGATAAAAAGGAGTTTTCTCATTTTGGGGCATGGCTTGAGCCTTACCAAACATCTCACTCGAAGACGCCTGATAAAATTTAATCTTCGGATTGACTGCCCTGATTGCCTCAAGGACCCTCAATGCCCCTAAAGCGGCCACATCAGCCGTATAGATAGGCTCTTCAAAAGACAAGGCAACGAAACTCTGCGCGCCGAGATTATAGATCTCATCGGGTTGAATCTTCTCTATCGCCCTATAAATGTTTGTAAACTCAAGAAGCTCTACCGGAAGATAATTTATTTTGTCATCCACTCCTAAATATTTTAATCCGTTTAAATTCAGACCGGCGGTCCTCCTGAAAGCGCCATATACTTCATAGCCTTTATCTACAAGTAACTTAGACAAATATGCGCCGTCCTGTCCCGTGATGCCGGTAATTAAAGCCTTTTTAGACATTCAATGCCCCCCTTGTTACTTGATTTCTACTGGTTCAATTCTAATTGAAGTGAATTGTTCAATATAGTAGCTCAAAACTCATGCCATTATTTTTCTAATAAGTTCAACTCTTTTTACAAGCCTTTTTGCTAAAGCACCGGGGCTATAATACTTTCTTATATACTTCGCAGCTTCCCGCCCGATTTTTGTGCTTTCTTCTCGATATTTATACACTTTAAACATTAAACTTGCTGCATGATCGATGTCAGGCTCAGCCCATTCATATCCCTTTTTATAAGGTCCGATGTCAGATTTTAACTCTATCAAGTCATAATTGATCAGATAGCTATTCTTATTGTTCGTGAAATCCATATTACCGGAATATGCTGTTACAATCACTGGTTTTTCTAAATACATTGCCTCTGCAATTGGCAAACCAAATCCTTCAGCCTTATGCAAAGATACATAACAGTCAGATATATTAATCAACCCATGTAGCTCATCCCTTGAAAGATATTTATTTATTATTAGTACAGGAAATCCTTTAACTGAATTTAAAAGTTGCTCATATTCCTTTGGTTTCATATCGCTATTTGAACATTTTATTACTAAAACAGCATTACGCATGTCGAAATTGCGATAGCTAAGTTTAAAAGCTTCAATCACAGCAAATGGATTTTTTCTTTCTATATAAGAAAGGAAATCAAACATATAAAAAAAAGCATATAAATTAGGCTTGATCCCGAAATAATCCTTCGTATAATTGCCGTTAATATTCACATCGACTCCGGGAGGAATCTTAACCACCGGTATATGAGATGCCTCGGAGATAGTTTCTAAACAGAAATTGCTGGCAACCCAAATTTCATCAAAATAATCAAAAGATTTTTTCCATTCCTCGCAAGGAAATTTCGATGCTTCCCAATACCAGTAGGCTATATTGTATTTGGACGAAAAATGGCTTCGGCCAAGCGCCTTAGCGACATCTGGGGCTTGATCCGCATTTACGTGAAGCAGATTAATAGAATGAGGATTCTTTTCGCTAAACAAACTACTATATGTTTTATCATCCCGACGAATCCAAGGTTGCTCCACGTTATTAAGAACAAATGGTATGTTTGCTGATTGGATAACTTTAATTAAACATCGAGCTGATTCACCAACGCCGCTTTCGGTATCCAAATAACCTGCTAGATTTATTCCATAATCCCCTTTGGCTATTCTGGTTTCCCCAAATCGATCATTATTATATATAAAATCATGATCTTCCATATCTAAGTTATTATAAGTTACTCTTTCTTCCAGTAAGAATCTGCGATAAAATCTTCTTCCAATGCTACTAATAAATGGCACACTTCGCATTCTTGCTTTATACTTTAAACCAGTAGAAATAATGGTAGAAATAATTTTCTGATGTATTGTCCATGTCCAACGGTGGCGTCTCAAATATTCATAGAAACTCCGGGGCCCTTTCGTTTCAAAAGGATTCCCAAATTTTTCAACCTTCTCCCCCATGGCCCAATATGTTCTCCTGTCTATGTCTCGTATTTTTTTACCATTGTCAAAAAAACCATAAGAGTACGGCCAATCTTTAGCCTCATGGTGACCATTCTTTATTAATAATTCTTTATATAATTCAAAAAACCTTCCAAGCTCTCTGAAATCACTAAGCTTGTATCTCGTTTGATATTTCGAGATGGATTCCATTCTGTCAACGTCAAGGCCGCTAAAATGGAAAAAATATAAGGGCATACCATTAATTACTAATTTATCATTTCTAATTGAAAATTTTTTTTCGTGTAGGTTCCAGTAGGAGACATTATAGCCAGGCTCTTTCAGAATGAACACCCCGTCAAAAAGAGCAGGAACCATATCTATCCATTTTTGATCAACGAAAAGACCATTTTGCACATCATGAAGGCAATAATGAAAGAGCCGTTCTTTCCACCATCGAATGAAGCGGAGAGTCTCTTCGGTCTTTGACAGTCCTATAAAACCTAGGTTATAGGCGCCACATTGCAAAAATGTGATTTCATTCGGTATTGCCTTATCACTTATAGGTATTGGGCTCGTTATGTGAGGTATTACAACTATCGAATGCGTATCAAGGATATTTTGAATCTCATTTAGAGGATTGGTTATCAAGATATCCGGATCAAAATAAAATAGCTGTTTGACCGGATGATGTTTAAATATATATTCTATAAAAAAGGGCTTCACAGCCGTACCAAACTCAATGATATTGTATTTAAAGAGTATCTGCTCTTTGTTCTCGATATTATCCAAATCAGCCAGCTCTATTAAGTGAAATTTTTCTTTCGATCTATCGAAATACCCGTCAACTTTATCAATTAACAAAACAAAGACCCTTGCGTCTTTGTGGTGCCTGACATACGAATCTGCCATAGTCCGCGCAAACGGCAAATAATTTTTTGACACAATCGTACATGCAGCAATCGTATTCATCATTTTATGCCTTGCAAAGACCTTACAAAGGTGCAGCAACTCTCCTATTCTGTACCAACAAATTCTTTGAATAAACGATATCTTGCTAAAAAAATATGTTCAATATATCTAGATATTTGACTTATCTCCAAAAGCCATATCATTATAATAGGCGAGTTTTTTATCGAAAGCAATTTTACATTTAAAAATCGCCCGACTTCCACTCAGTTTCCTCCTCAACACCTTAAAATTACTCTCAATAAGCATTTCCTCCAGACACCTGAGGTTCGGCCCCCAATAACTTGTAGGATCATTGTTTAACGAGCTACCTTGGTAAAATTGCATCAAAGGTACATTTACCAAATGCTCTGAAAGCTCACTAAGAGCCACAGTCTTTCCATCCGCTAACAAAATACCATTATCAATTACATGCGATTCTAAAAAAAGATAACCTTTACACATTGCGCGGGCAATGCGTAATGCCCTCATAGGATCAGGGAGATGATATATAAGACCTAAAAGCAGAACTATCTCGAATGTACCATATTTTTTTGGAGTGAGTTGATAAATATTTTCTTTTTTAAAATTCACGTCTGAATTGAGTAGCTCGGCTGCCATCTGAAATCCCGTCTCGCGTTTATCCATATAATCAACCGCTAAAACATCTGCTCCTCGTCGCTCCATTTCAAAGGCAAAAAATCCATCACGAGTTCCCATATCTAAAACCCTTAAGCCGCGGCAGTCATTTGGCAAATCGAGCAATTTCAAATTAGCGCAAGAGTCGTTTATACCCGGAGTGATTATACCTGGCCGTATTTCAATTCTATGGTACCATGGTCGAGAATTAATTTTTTCGATAATGCTTTTTTCATCTAATTTCATATCTCTTCTATCTCACCTTTCCTGAAATAAATTAAAGCTTGTTGGCATCGGGCATCTTTATCAAATCATCTTATACCGACAATGATAAAAGACAAAAAGGGATATCCATAACTTCGTTGCTATTCTGTCTTCTGCATCACTACAATGTCCTGATATTCGAGCATTTCTTTTGGCAGGTAGGCCTTTATATCGAGAAATTTAGTCCAGTGTTGGTGAACATACTCATAGCTATGGAACATACTGTGATAAAAATCAGGAAAGATGCCTGACCAGTTGTCATTGCTCACATATAGATAGCCGTCTCTCAGAAAGGCGTCCCTATAATTCTTCATGGCTGGATTACTAGGAGCAGTATCATAGAACTGCTTCCAGGCATGCTCGCCATTAACCGTCACAAGAATATATGCTCCAGGCTTTGCTATGCGATTTAGTTCTTCCAGCCATTGGTCCTGATAATTATTATCAAGATGAGTTAGCACACTGTTGGAAAAAATGAGGTCAAATTTATTGTTCTGAAATTCTGTCGGCGGCAACGGATTATTTATCGAAAAATGGGCGAATTTTAGTTGATTTTGGCACCAGCGGACAGCTGGCTTATCTGTGTCAATACCATGAAGCTGAGAATATTGACTGACATCCTTCATCCAACGCATGATCCTGCCGCAACCACACCCAAAGTCAAGAATTGAGTTGAAATCTTCGAAACTTTTTCCCACTTTTTTCAGCGCATTCGCGAATGCGTGACGTGAGGCGAGACCGGTGTTGTGAAAGTGCTCGAGGGAATAAGATCCGGTAACACGGAAGCGCAGGTAAGGAGGCGGGAACGGCGATAACTCTTTATTACCATGTTTCCTTAGGAATTTACGATCTCGCTTGTATTCACAAATCGTCGGCAGAATTGCAGTATGCAAGTTTAGCCAAACGCTATGGGAAAATGGCAATTTTTTTTTAAAAGTCACTCGGATTACTTTTAAAATTAGTTTTACTAACTTCCTTTGTTTGCTTTCAGGCGGAAAAATTCTATTTCGCAGTTGATAATAAAATTTCAATGCCTTCCATCCATAAGAGTTGTGTCCCTGTTGTAATTCATTCTCAACTATTGTTGATGCGGCATGTTCTAAAAAAGGAGATCGCCAAAAACCAAAGGGGGCAGTGTCATCAGAAAAATTCGCTTCAGTGTGTTCGCTTTGAAGTGGCGCCATATAAACAAACCATTGAAAGCCCCGGATGATAGGGGGAATCACATTGATAATCTTTAGACCCTTATCACGAGCCGTTTCTCTTAGCCAACTAAAGTCGAAAATTACAGCATTGATTGGATCTACATGGTTTATATACAGTGCATTTTGAAAATCCTGCATCATGGGGAAATATCGTTTATCGAATAAAAACCAGGTTGACATTAATATACCGCTGGGATGCAAAATTCGGGAAGTCTCGCCCAAATAGTAGACTGCCTGTTCTTCAAGAAGATGCGTAAACACCGAATAAGCTATAACAAGTTTGAAAGAATCATCTCCGGCAGGGAAAGGAAGCATTGCCGACTTGTGCTTACCTGGGTTCAAACCTATATTTCCAACATCATGGTGAATAAAATCAAAATCTTCGGTGTAAGGGCATAAGTTCTTTTGACACCATTTAATCATACCATGATGGATGTCTATCCCGACATACTTACGGGGACGTACTGTTTGCTGTATAAGCTGTCTAGCTATACGGCCACATCCACAACCAAAGTCGAATACAGTCTCATAGTTTTCAGCTGGTATATCTGGAAAAATTCGCTGTCTTGTTGGATTATCAAACGATAGCAGATCTATAGGACCGGCGAGCATTCTCATTTCAATGGGGGGGAAAGGCAATTCCGTATGCATAATTTTCCAGTGTTAAGCAAAAAAAATTAAAATAAAAATGATCAACAATATGCCGTTATCAAAAAAATATCTTTAAAATTCGTTTTATAAACTTCGATCGTTTGCTCCTGGATGGGAAAATCCTATTTCGAACCTGATAATAAAATTTCAATGCCTTCCATCCATGAGAGTGGTATATCTGTTTCAATTCATGCTCAAGATTCAAGATGAGCATGTCTTTTTTATCTGTTGATATATCAATCGCGTTCGTTTTTATAGTACCCTGTTTTAATTCATCATACTGCTGTAATATAGTAGTAACGTAGGTATCCATAACCTGTTGTCTGCTCTGACTGATTAGATTTTCCAAATAGGACTTTTCTATTTTATCAGAGGCTAGAGCAATTAACGAAAAAGCTAAATTTTCTGCGTTTACATTGGAAAGTACTTCATTCAACCTTTTTTCAAATAATGCTATTGTTTGCATTCTCGCAATATCATTGAAGTAGTCCTTAAATCGAAAACTATCTTCTCCTAAACCAGTATAAAAAAGATCCCACGCGTTCACTGGCGGATAACCAACAGCAACATTTCTAAACCCGCCCAGCATTAAAGCCTTCTTAATAGTTTCTCCCTTGAAACGCGTAAGATGATGGGGCGGAAAATCAGAAGCGCAATAACCATTTGAAATGCCGTTCCAATCAATCAGATCATCTATCTCCTTACCAACTTCTCCGAATCTATAATATGCCCTGTCAAGGTTAGGAACGACCGCAATAAGTATTCCCTGCGGTGACAGAATTGAATGAATGTTCTTTAAGACCTCCATCGGGTAAGGTACATGCTCAATAACATGCATTGTTGACACGACATCGAATTTTCTGTTTTCGATTTCAAGCTCCTGGATTGTCGAATATACTTTGACTCCAGGTATCATTTCTTTAATGAATTCTCTAAATTCGCGACTTTCTTCGACTGCACTGACCTTATAACCAAGCCTTCTTGCCAATTCTGTTATATAACCGCTTCCAGCCCCAAAGTCCAAAAATGCACCTCTGAAGTTCAGCAGGGAAAGAATATTATAAACATGAGGAGAATCCTTGAAATGTGCTGTGCAGTTCAATGTATGATAGAGTCGGCCCTCAAACTCTTCTTTTGAAACAAAACTGCGATAAACATCATAGCCTCCCGCATCTATATTCTCATAATTCAGAGGCTCCCTGGGATAGCAAAATTCGCACTGGCAATTCGGACAAGAAAACATCGAATATTTCTCTAAATTTTTGCAGCCGTAATCAATGGGGGTTTTTTTATTATACTTTGGCAAAATTTTTTTATTTAAGCAAACAGGGCAGCTTATTTCCGGCATCTTTGGCGATGTGAGTTTTGTTTTCATACTATCATTCATTAAAATAAATTCATAAATTCTTCCTTATAGTGTTCCCCTAATCTGTAAGTGAAGCGTTTTATTATCTTTTATCCTGTTCAGTGAAACCATTTTCCCTCCGGCACATCTCTTTTCTCAGGACTACTCTTAGATACAGTCATATTAACTTAGAATAATTTAAAACCACATCCCGTGGGGCACCTGTCTCCCTGATAGAGTGGTTATCTATCCACATTATTTGATCGCAAATCTTCTTTATATCCTCCATCGAATGTGAAACGAAGATTATGGTAACCCCACTTCTCTTAAAGCCAGTCATCTTAGCAAGACACTTTTTTTGGAACTCTATGTCACCCACCGCTAGGATCTCGTCAATTAACAAGATCTCAGGATCAAGGTGTGCTACCACAGAAAATCCAAGCCTCGCGAGCATACCACTAGAGTATACCCTGATCGGCTGGTCTATAAAATCCCCTAACTCGGAGAATTCTATTATCTCATCGATCTTTCTTCCAACCTCTGCTCTTGTCAGCCCCAGAATGACGCCATTGAGCATTATATTCTCCCTGCCCGTCAGCTCCGGGTGAAATCCCGCACCAAGTTCAAGGAGAGGGGCAATCCGTCCTTCTACGATAACCCGGCCCTTGGATGCTTTTAGTACCCCGGCGATGAGTCCCAATATAGTGCTCTTGCCCGCGCCATTTTTCCCTATTATGCCGAAGGCCTCACCCTTGTGCACCTCAAAGGAAATATCTTTTAAAACTTCATACCTTGAATTTTTTATCGAGTTCAAGGCGCTGGGAAGATGGAAAAGAAGATTCTTACTTCCTCCGGTAATGTGATGGTACAGAGAGTAACTTTTTACAACATGATCAAATACTATTACGGGATCTTTCATAAAACTTCCGCAAACTTCCACGAGAGTTTCGCATAAATCAGATAGCCTAACACAAGTATAAAAATGCTATATATAAAACTGACTAACACCAATGACAACTCTAACGTGCCATTTAAAAAAAGGTTTCTCCAGCTTATCATTAAAGAAGAAAGCGGATTGAGATAGAGTATTAACTTCATATACCTTCCAGGTATCATGGTTTCAGGATAAATAACGGGAGTAAAATAGAAGAGTAGCGTCATACCAATAACCGTCAACCGTTCAAGGTCTCTGATAAATAAATTTATCGACGAAATCATAAGGGAGAGGCCATACGTCATCAGAAGCTGGATACCGAGTAACAGAGGGATTCCATAGAACCATGAGAGTGAGGGGGATTTATGATATATGAAGAGAAAAAGTATTATAACGGGTATAGAAAGGAAAAAATGTATCATGTCCTGCAGGACATTCGCGAGAGGTAGTATGCTTCTTGGAAAATTGATCTTCTTTATTATGGTTACATTCCCCAAAAAAACCATCGGCGAGGCATTGACGGAGTTGGAAAACCACTGCCAAGGGAAGAGCCCGGCGATAAGAAAGACCGCATACCCTTCCATCTGGATCCGCATTACCACCTTGAAGGCCATAAAAAAGACAAAGGCAAAGGCCAAGGGATGGGCTATAGACCAGACGTATCCGAAAACGGTGCTTTTATATCTTACCTTCACCTCCTTCTGGGTGAGAATTACTATAAGATCTCTATAATGCTCAAACCGACTCAGTCCCTTTTTATTTTTCATGGTATATTCATAGCGTCGAAGTCGTTTTAGCGCCGGCCAAAATCGAAGGCGGAATCCCTCCCAGCAGCTTTCAATTTAACTCGTTAAAACCATTAGTAACGATGCCAATAAAAAGAATATTACAGACATTTGATGAAGTCAAGATAATGCATATTTTTAACCGCGGATAAAGCGCTCTAGACCCTGATTAAGCTCCACCCTAGAAGATCACAGGAAAAGTCTTGCCGAGGATCTTAATAGCAAGCTGGAAAGACCCGTTGTCTATGCAGTTAAGACCAAGCTCTAATCGCTCGTCAATGCTCTTTGCGGCATCCCGTGTCTTTGTTATGCGTAAAAAAACTTCTTGATCTTTGTCAACAAGAAATCTTTTTGCCATAAAGGAGTCATTATATTCAGCAAATATTTATAGCTCACTTTTCTGTTCTTCATTATCATGGCCCTCTTTTTTAACATCCTGGGAAGCATTATTATGGCATCACTCTTTGCCTTGCAATACAATCTTAAACGTTTGTGCTTTATAACAAAATAGGCAAATTCCGTCAAAGTCCAGATAAGGTATTCGGGGAAACATCTTATGAAGATAGTAAACGGAACATTTTTCATTCTTACAAGTTCGCTGTTTCTCAAGGTATAATAAACTGCCATGTCACTCATATGTCCAATTGACGATCTGACCCTGTGATATACCATTGCCTCTGGAACGTACAGTACTTTCCAACCATGCAACTGCGCTCGAAAATTTAAATCAATATCTTCATGGATCAGGAAGAAATCCTCATCCAAAAAGCCGATCTCTTCGATCATCTTTCTCTTGTAGAGGGCAGCTCCTCCGCAGGCCCCAAAGACATACCTTCTTTCGTTGTATAAAAAGCTTTTCTGTTCCTCCCCCGCTCCGAAACCTTTTAGGGCAGTAGAAAACACATTCCCGGCGCTATCTATAATATCACTTCCATGAACAATCATCTTTGAGGCGCATATACCGATCTCCGGATCGGTGTCCATTGCTTTCACCAACTCCTCAAGCCATTTTTCATCAGGTTCTGTATCGTTGTTTAGAAGGGCAATATATTCACCCTCGGCATACTTTAGACCCTCTATGTTGCCGCCTGCAAAGCCCAAATTTCTGCCGACTGGGATTAACTTTACACGAGAGGTCAGCGGGGTTCCTTTTACGAATTCTTTGATTTCATATAAGGACCCATCCGAGGAAGCGTTGTCTACAACTACAGCCTCAAAGGCCCCTAAGCTCTGTTTTCCCAGAGCTTGCAAACAATTCCTCAGGAGGCCGTTTCCATTATAATTGACAATAATAACGCTTACCTTCGGCATCATATCCTTATGGAGAAATCCGCTCTATCAAGGGTGAGATTAGGGTTATAATAAGGATCCCCTTGAGCCAACACATCTCGCCATTTTCTCCGGAAGTATGCTATATCTTTTGTTAACCCTTCCTGGTGCCTCGATGACTTTTCAGCGTTCCTGCCTGCCGACTCATAGTGATACAACTCTGCATAAGGAGTGTATACGATAAGATAGCCTTTCTTCCTAGTCTTCAAACAAAAATCGACATCAGCAAGGGCATGGATATAATTTTCGTCAACCCCTCCTACCTTCTCAAAGACACTTTTTTTAGTCGCCAAGCAGGCCCCGGTAACGGCGCTCAGATTTTGGACAATCCTTGTTCTATTCATGTAACCATAGACATATTTTGGAAAACGTCTAAAAGAATATCCAACAGCACCGTTCATCCCAACTACCATCCCTGCATGATAAATAGTATTATTTGGATAATAAAGTAAGGCACCCACAATACCAATATCTTTTCTTTGAACATGCTCCAGCATGGCACTAAGCCATGTTTGCGATATAATCTCAGTTAGATCATCGAGAAAGATGACATATTCGGAATCTACCAAAGATACAGCATGGTTGCGAATCATCGAATAATTAATGACTTCATCAAGTTTTGCAATTGCGACTTTTTTATTTGATACTATCTCTTCATAATATTCAAGTGTTTGCGACTCTCTGCTCCGATTGTCAACAATGAGAATCCTGTAATTATCATACCGGGTTTTTTCCAGCACCGACTGAACGCATCTTCTGAGCGCTCCCACGTTGTCCCTCGTCGCGATGATTATCGAAACCCTGGGTTTGCTCAGAAGCTTATACTGAACTCTATAATATCCAATCGTTATCCCAGAATCAACCTTGGCTTTGACATTCTTTCTTTTTAAGCTGTCTTTTATCGCCTTTTTCGCAGCTACGTAGGCATATGGCTTAGCATTACTCGTTGAGGCCGCCGACCGAGGTGTCGTTCTCCAATGATAGAGGACCTTAGGAACGTGAGCAATGTTGGAAGTAATCTCTGCGACCCTGAGGAACAGGTCATAATCCTGAGAGCCGTCGTAGCCCTCCCTAAAACCGCCCACCTCATCTATGACCTTTTTCCTTATCACGGCAAGATGGGTGATATAATTATGACTTCGCAGCATATCCGGCGACCAGTCAGGCTTAAAGTGGGGATCAATTCTCCTGCCAGTTCTGGAAATTTTATCTTCATCGGTGTAAACAAAGTCTATATCAGCCTTTTCATTAAGTGTCTTCACCACCTCATACAATGCATCAGGAGCCAGCTCATCATCATGGTCAAGAAACCCTATAAATTCACCGGATGCCAATGCCAAGGCTACATTGGAATTTCCCCCTATCCCTTTGTTCTCAGATAAGAATTTGACCATTATTCTGTTATCCCGTTTTGCATACTCCTCAAGCACTTTTCTTATATGTGGTTTTGTAGAACAACCGTCGACAAGGCAAAGCTCCCAGTTATCATACACCTGGCCTAGTACCGATTCTACGCAAAGCCTGAGCCACTTTTCATCAGTGTTATAAACTGGAACAATGATACTAACTTTCGGCCTGTATGGAAAGGGTGTCGCCCTGTCTCTTTTTTTCTCGGCGCTATCTTCTGATTTTTTTTGAGCAAGGAGAAAGCATTTATATTGATATCTTAGCCGCAGTCTCAGTACAAGCGCGGCAAATAATCCCCGCGGCCCTCGTTGCCGTAAAATCCTCGGAGCCTCTATTATAAGGGTCGGCGAGAGAATTGCGTTAAAGATATCACTGATAAAGAATCTCATCTTCTCCATTCCTGAAAGGACTTTGCGCCCCTCCTGTAGTACAATAGTGGAAACTTATAGTCAGGAGAATCGTAAGTGCGATTCACGGCTTTGCCTTCCTTGCTCTCCCCCTACTATCAGTTATATAAACACACTTCTGCAAAACTCTATTTTTTTTCTTCTTAATTACTATAGTGAAACCATTGCCAACCTTATCATCGACATCCTGAACCTCCGCGATCTCCCATTTCACATGCAATGTATCAATCATCCAGTTTGCCAGCGCTAAAATATCTTCCGTAATCCAGCAATGATCATGCCCCGAGGGATTTTTATGGAACGCTTTGTTATCGCTGAGAAAATCTTCTATCAAGTGTCGCAAGGAAGTACGAGCTTGCCTCTTATCAAAGGTCCTCTCCTTATGAGGTACAATCATAAATATTATCCCGCCCGGCCTTATGAGCCTGTCCCACTCAAGCAATGCTTTTATCGGGTTTGGGAAATGCTCCAGCACGTGCGAGCTGACTACAAAGTCCTGACTTCCATCCGGCAGTGGTATATTGTCACCGTAGGCAATAATGTCTACTTTCATTGCCTTCCCGCAGCTCCTTATCTCCTCTTTCTTGAACACTGTCTCCATAGAATTGGTAAAATCCACGTTTAAGGTGTTCAGTCCAAAAGGGTTATGGGCTGCCCCGCCTATCTCCAGCCCTTTGCCAACGCAGTATTTATGAGCGAGGGCGGATTCCGGTAAAATCAAGGCGTGACCTGTAGTTCTTTTGGCGAGGAGATGCAATATATATTGATTCCTTAGCTTCAGTCTGCCTGCTATCTTAGAAAATAATGCGCTCAGACCCTGCTGGCGTAAAATCCCCAGAGCTTTTCTTATAGTGCTCGGATATAAAATAGTATTGAAGATAGCGCTGACTAGCGGAAAGATTTTGTCTATAACTTTGTAACCAATTATCAAAGCCTTCAAGCCATGTCTGATTTCAGGAGCTCGGTAGCTTAAGAAAGGTCCCAGGGCAATTGCATATTGCTCGACAACAACCCGCCTGTTATGAGAGCTTTGGACGATTTCGTAGGCATTGCTGGCTATCTTAAACCTGAGCTCCGGCTCTTTCAACAACCTTACTATAGCGTCTCTCCATGCTCCAACCTCGTTATCGGCAAGCAAACCCGTAATACCATCTTGGATGACGTTGGTATAAGGCTCTAATTTGGAATATATTCCTGCACATCCTATGGATGTATACTCAAGAAGCTTATTATAAAATTTGTATGTCGTAAATTCGCTGGCAGCTTGAGGTGCTAGTCCTATATCCCAATTCAGCCGTGACGCAAGATCAAGGTAATCATAATAATTTGCAATATAAGAGGTATATTTAGCTCTATCCTTTAATTTGTCGATGAAATTTGGTTTGGGGCCTACTATATGTATGTTGCAATGAATGTCATTACCCACAATAACCTCTAGAACTGGTCCCAGGAAGGAGTTGAGCATGTGAATATTATCGGCTCCGCCCGCAAATCCTATAATCGGAACATCATGGCTTTTTCTACGGGGAGGCTTAAGTTTTCCCGGTCCAAATCCCACTGGCAGTACCTTAACTTCTTTGCCGTGTAGCGCCGAAATCTTAGCTGCCAGCTTAGAGTTTGGCGAAAAGAAAGAATCTGTCATGTTGAATAGCCTGTCTATATTTTCTTTTGTCTCAGGCCTTGAAAAATAATCGAAAGCTAACGAATAGCTCGGTATACTGAGAAGATCATCATCCCAATAGCCCAGCACCATCCTTTGTAGTTTCTTAGCAGTATCGGCTGCCCATACGCTCTGCACACTAGCACCTCTGGCGATAAAAACAATATCACACCACGCGATATCAGCTAATGATAAAAGCCCCTCATCTTTATAATTTATCTCACAAAGTCCCTGCTTTTGAAGATGTGTCAGGGGTATGATAGCGCCGAGTTCCACAGATGGTATTCTGGCACCACAGGTTACCAAAATCCTTGAATGTGTATTCTGTTTAATCATACTAGCCCAGCTTTACAAAATGCTTGTTTAATTATTTTCATCCCTTCATATTTATATAATTCGTAGACATACATTTGAGCCTTTAGATGATCACCGAAAATTCTAAGAGAATATTGACCAGGTTTTAGGGGAGGCTCGAAGAAAAAAGTAGTTGGTACTTCCTCAGACACATTTGAAACCGACGTAATCGCGTGAGAAACACTTCTATTTTCTAAAAAAATAGCCTCAACACCTACTGATCCATAACTGTTATTATCACCTCGGGAAAAAGCCAGTGCTAGTGTATAAAGATCACCTCCCCGAACTGTAAATTGGTATAAAATGGAATTGCAATGTTGTAGGTTCGCACTTTTTTTAAGCAAAAAACCATTGCTTCGATAGTTAAGTATGAACGGATCATTCTTGATTTCCATGTAGCTCGGCGGAAGTAAATTCCACGCATCATAAAAAACTTGTTTCCAGGAAGTAAACATAAAGAATAGGGAGTAGTATCCAATCCAAAAAATTTTTGACATTCTCAAGAATAGCCTCTTTATAACTTTGCGCATTACACCAATATACCTTACTCGAAGTTCACTTTTTTTAATCGTTTTTTTTGGAAAAAATTTCGCGTTAGGTGTATGCATTTTTGTATCTAGCGTCTTTATATCCTCGTTTACAATACCAAAGTCCACAAACTCCTCTTTATGGTGCTTTAACCAAGAAACAACGTGATTAGTATATATTCTATATAACGTCTCCCGCGGTAATTTATCATAGAACTTATCAAGTGAAATTACATCAAAATCCATAATTCTTTCTGGACTAAGATCGTTATCACGATACACGTGAAAAAGAAGCGTAAAATCTTCATATCCAAGCCATGGCGCCTGTATGCCTATTGAATCAGGGAACCCCCCTTGGGCACAGACAAGTACCTCGGGTAGCATGTATGGTGGTTCCTGCTTTGCGATCCTAATCCATAAATCCCAATCAGTGGTGCGTCGCAATACTACATGCGGGTCATATAGTCCGGTACTTTTAAAAACAGACTTATGTAATAATACAGATACATTCGCAATGGTATTCCTTTGCAGTAAGCTAGCATATGTGGGTTGCATAATTGGGAAAAATGGGCTAAGCACATCAGATCCCAATAAATATTTTGCCTGGCAATGAACAAAGGATCTATTTCTTTTCATTGATTCGCGGGTGACATTTTCAAGGAAATGTGACAACCATATATCGTCATCAAATTGAAACGCAATATAATCACCTTTGCTCATCAGAATTCCCTCATTAACTCGTAAAGCAGGTAATCCAGAATTAATCTCATGTCGGACGTAAAGGATTCTGTCATCCTGCTGTTGAAAATCACGGATTACAACCTCACTTCCATCAATGGAGCCATCATCTAAGATAATGAATTCAAAATCAGAAAAAGTCTGAGTTAACACTCCGGTTATTGCTTGTGACAATAAGCCATCATGTACTCGGCAGTATGTTGGCATAATGACTGATACTATTGGTTTTTTTATCAAACGTCGCGGCCTAATAATTTTTTGGTCCTTAAGGAACTCAGCAAAACGCAAAGTAGCACCTCATATAATACTTCTTATCGCTTAATACCTCGGGGCATACTCGAACCTGATTCCCTTGAAATATTCATAAGATGAAGTTCTCCGCGATCGCCAAAGGAGATAAAACCGCAGCGGCGGTAAAGGCTTATAGCAACGGTGTTATCCTTAAAAACCTCCAGATATATCCGTTTTATTCCAAGTGAGTTAAAAGCCCATGTCATTAGGAGCTCTGTAGCACGCCGGGCTAGCCCTTTCCCCCTGGCTTCATTATCGCCTATCATCAACCGGCCATATTCCGCCTCATTGTTCTCGAGGTCTATATTATACAATGATACCTGCCCTACAGGCCTGTTGGGTTTTTTTGTCTCCTCTATAATAAAAATAAAATCATTGTTCTTTGTTCGGTATTCTTCCCACCAGGACAAATGCTGTTCCCAGCTGATGATATCAGATTTAATGAAATGATGCCGTATGTCTTCTCTATTGCGCCATGTTAGCGTAGTAGCCAGGTCTTCAGCGTGTAATAGTCTCAGGTTGTATCCAATACCTGGAAGTGGTGCTAGCGTCGACTTCATTTTTCCTAGACTAATGTAGTTATTAACCATTTAATCTTCTTGCTTGACTTAACTTCAAGCTAATGAAATAGATTGGCTCAATGTATTTAGTAATACTAAGCTTTTCTATTTCTGTATTGAAATTTTCATACATAAAAGCGAGAAATTTAGACAGGGAATATCGGTTATTGTAAAAGGGGACGTCCCATACAGTATCCTCAAATATTATATTGTCATCTGGCTCTTGAGTAAACCAGCTACTTATTAGTAATTTCCCACTCGTTATGCGGATTAGTTCTGTCAAGGCCTGAGCATAATGCGGCAGATGTTGAAGAACTTGGATGCAGATTGTATGAGGTTGCGATTTTTCGGGAAATGGCAATTTAAAAATATCTAAATAAATAAATTTTGCATCCGGGTAACGACTACTGGCCATGTCTACCATCTTATGGCTAACGTCACCGCCAACATACGATTTTGCCGTCACAACATGAAGCTTGATCATTTCTTCATAGATTAAACCACTTCCACATCCTACTTCTAATAAAGGAATCCTTTTGCCAAATTCGCCTTTGATATCGGATACGAGGCGTTTGCGCCAATCTTTCTCAAATGCACTATTAACCCAATATAAATCAATGGCCTTTGCCGTTTCGCCTTTGTCCCAATTTTGCCAATTGCGCTCAGGCATAATTTATTTCCTATTTGTGGATATGTTTAATAACCAATTGCGCGACCTTATCTGCATCTTTTTCCGTCATGCGAAGGTGTACGGGGAGGGATAGTAACTTGCCGCTGATCTCGTGGGCATGAGGACATGTGCCACTCGCATACCGATACATAGAATATTCGGTGTTGTCCCTATAATGAACACCGGGGAAAACCCCATTTTTATTTAAGGCCACTATAAGCTTATCGCGTTTGTTCACAAGGATCTGAAAAAGATGACGGGAAGACTCGCAACCTGAGGCTGTGGGGATTATTTGAATAGTATTACATTCTTTAAGAGCAGAGGTATAAGAATCAGCAAGGTTTCTTCTATATTCATTTTCCTGATCAAGATATTTTAATTGTACGAGACCAATGGCAGCCATGATGGAATTTCCATGATACTTAAATCCTATATCTTCCACATCATACATCCATTTATTACAGGATTCTGTGTTCATTGTCCTAGCATAGGTATCTTTATCTATACCAAGCCACGTAAGCTTTCTAGCGAATGCATCATCTTCTGCCAATCGAAAACAGATCATACCGCTATCTGCGGTAGGCAAATTTTTTACTGCATGAAAACTGAAGACAGCGACATCTGCTTCTTTGCCTACCTGTTGTCCATCTATCTTTGTTCCCGACATATGAGCCGCATCAAGTATCAAAGCTAATCTCAAATGACGACATATTTCCACTATCTTCTCATATTGCCCAAGATTGCCACCAAGACCCACGAACATTATTGCCCGAGTCTTTTTCCCTATCTTTTTTATTACATCGTCTGGATCTAAACAGACATAGTGATCAACATCGGCAAAAACCGGCTTTAACTTCTCATAAAGGATCACATGATTAGTAGATACAAAAGTTATTGGCGTTGTAATAACTTCATCGCCTTCTTTCCAATGTAAACGCTTTTTAAGTATATGTACGGCAAGATGCAAACCAGCCGTACCTGAGTTGACAAGATGTGCGTAAGGAAGGTTAGCGTATTTCTTCCAAGCTTCCTCAAATTCTATTGTTTTGAACCCTAATCCCGGCCACCCCTTTTCCAAACACTCCCTTATTTCCTGCAAGCACTCATCCACCTGAAAAGTGGGAACAAATAACTGTACTTCCATTGAAGTCTCCGATAAAAAAAGTTAGACAAGAATATTTTAGTAAACTAACTAATGTTATAAAAAGTTATAGTAAATGCCTGATTCAAAAAATAGATACAATACCTTCGGCAAAGACCCCGCGAGGGATCTATAGTGCAAGACCATACAAGATCCGTTATTAACCAAGTCTTCGATTTATTTCAGTTGCTCTGTTCTCCGTCCTTGCTTAGGGCGCTATGTCCTTCCATACGCATCATCGAATCTTTCAATGTCATCTTCTTCCACATAATCCCCACTCTGGATCTCTATGATCTGCAGGGGAAGAAGACCTGGGTTTTCTAAACGGTGTTTGCTCGCAAGTGGTATGAAGGTGCTCTCATTGGACTGGACATCAAAAACCTCTTCACCCCTCGTCACCCTGGCCGTTCCGGAGACGACCACCCAATGCTCACTTCGATGCTGGTGGACCTGGAGGCTCAATCTGGCCTTCGGGTGTAGGACAATCCTCTTGATCTTATACCGATCGCCCTTCTCCAAGACCGTGTAACTCCCCCAGGGTCTCTCCACGGTCCGATGAACCAGATGCTCTTCCCGGTTATTTCTTTTTAATGTCTCTACAACCTTCCTGACTTCATGGACCATTTCCTTGGATGAGACAAGGGTTGCATCAGCGGTATCGATAACCACCGTATCCTTAAGTCCTATGGTTGCCAGGACACGATCACAAGCAATCACCGTACAATTTTCACTCCCGATATCGATGGCATTCCCCTGAAGGATATTGCCTTGTTCATCCCTTTCCAAAACATCGCCCAAGGCCGTCAAGTTCCCCAAATCACACCATCCAAAATCAGCGGGTATTACCAGGACATCTCGACTTTTTTCCATCACACCATGATCTATGGAGATGCTTTCCAGGGAAGAATAGAGCTCCTTAAAGCTTTCATTTCGCAGATCATTCAGTTTGCCGATCTTTTGCAATCCCCTGTAAAGCGAGGGCAGGTAGCGTTTAATCTCCTCCAGGATCTTCGAGGTCTTCCATACAAAGATGCCGCTATTCCAATAATGGTTCCCCTGACGGAGAAAGGTCTCTGCGGTTTTCAAATCAGGTTTTTCAAAAAACCCTTCGGCATGGAAGATCTCATTGCAGGAGTTTTTAACCGAAGCCGAAGGTGGCCCCTTGGCCAGTGGCTCTTTAGCCAAGGGCTTTCCTGATCTGATGTATCCGTAAGCGGTCTCTGGCCTGGCGGGTACGATGCCAAAGGTAACTAAATAACCCTCCTCTGCAGCCTCAATGGCCAATCGGAGTTTATTCTGAAATTGCTTTGTATCCGTGATGATATGGTCCGAGGGCATCACGACCATTACGGAGTCGGATGCGAGTTTACTCAGCGTGATGGCAGCGAGGGCGACGGCAGGGGCGGTATTTCTGCCCGATGGCTCTATGATAAAGCGGATTCTATCTGCATCTGCGCCTAGGGGCTTCAAATGAAAACGGATATCTTGAGCCAAGCTATCCGTTGTAATGATCCATACATTATCCGATGAAATAAATTTATGTAATCTTTTGATCGTCTGCCGAAGAAGCGTATCCTCTCCAACGATATTGAGCATCTGTTTGGGGCAGTTTTCCCTGCTGAGAGGCCAAAACCTGGTTCCCTTCCCGCCAGCCAATATGACCGCACAGATCATTTTCGCCCCCAAGCCCATCTTGTCGTCGACTGTCCCATCGGATCTAGTTCGATGAATACCTCTCAGCCGGATTCAAGGAGCAGTACACCACATTCGCCCAAAACCTCATGAGAAGTTCTTATAGCTCAGGATCTGGTGAGGTTCATTATTAATCACGTCTACTATCTTGTTGAGTTTTTCTTGGGTAATTGTCGCAAAATTTATTGTTTTTAGCAAGAGGCGGCTGACGAAAGCCCTTGCAAGGGTATAACTTTAAAGATACCATTGCCGGAGCACCGGAAGCACTATGAAGCATTTCTGGATCTACGGGATAAACCCCGTCTCTGAGGCCCTGAGGTCAAACCGCTGCCGGATCAAAGAGGTCTGGGTGGCGGAGGGCAGGGGCCTCACGAGGCTGGAGGGGATTGTCGGCATGGCGGAATCAAGGGGGATCCCCCTTATAAGGGTGGAGCGCTCTAAACTGGACTCCCTCACGGCGAACGCCCCGCATCAGGGGGTGGTGAGTTTCACCGACCAATTTAACTATGCCGATCTTGACGAGGTCCTCCAACGAGGCGCTGATGCACCTTTTCTTTTGGTCCTCGATGGTATTGAGGACCCCAGAAACCTGGGTGCCCTTATCCGGACCGCCGACGCCTGCGGGGTCTGGGGGGTGATCATCCCCAAGGACAGGGCGGCCGGAATTACCCCTGTCGTGGCAAAGAGTTCTGCCGGGGCGGTCTTTCACATGCCCGTAGTGCGCGTCGCCAATATCTCTTCCACCCTCAGAAAGATCAAAGAGAGGGATATATGGGTGGTAGGCGCTGCTGCGGACGCGCAAACGGATCTCTACCATCAAGATCTGACGATCCCCGTGGCCGTGGTTATCGGGGGTGAAGGGCGAGGGATGAGGCCGCTGATCAAGAGGGAATGCGACCTGCTCGTCTCGATACCCATGAAGCGCAATGCCAACTCCCTCAACGCCTCTGTGGCTGGCTCCATTATCCTCTACGAGGTCATTCGGCAGAGGGAACATAACTCTCATCCATAGGCCGTCTCCTTTCTCAACTTGACTTTTACCCGCCTTTCCTTTACTTTTTTTGAAAGATCTCAGGCAGTCTTTATTTAAGGGAGCAGGATCATGCCATTGGAGCGATTAGAGGGGTGCTGGACAGCCCTCATTACCCCCTTTACAGAGAAGGGAGCGTTGGATCTGGAGGGCCTGCGCCAGAACGTGAACTTTCAGATTGAGGGGGGAGCCAAAGTGATCCCCACGGGCACCACCGGGGAGTCCCCGACGGTGGACTGGAAGGAACACAACCAGATCATTGAAGAGGTGGTGAAGCTGGCCAAAGGGAGGACGTATGTAATGGCCGGCACCGGCAGCAACTCCACGCAAGAGGCCTTAAGAGGCACCAAGCATGCCGTCGAGGTAGGGGCGGAGGCTGTCCTGCTGATGGACTGCTACTATAACGGGCCCTCCTCTCTGGAGCTCAGGACGGAATACTATGAGGTAGTCGCCAAGGAGTTCCCCAAAACCTTCATCACGCCCTATGTTATCCCGGCCAGGACCGGGACCCAACTGGAGGTGGAGGATCTGGTCATCTTGCACCGTAAGTATAAAAACGTCCGGGCAATCAAAGATGCCACCGGCGATCTGGAACGCATGGCCAAGACCAGAAGGTTGCTCGGGGATGACTTCGATATCCTCTCCGGGGACGATGACATGACCGTTGCGATGATGACGAGAGAGGATATCAAGGCCCAGGGGGTTGTATCGGTAATCTCCAATATATGCCCCGCGGCCCTGGCCGAGATGACTGCCGCCCTCGGCCAAGGGGACAGAGCGAAAGGGAAAAAACTCGCCGAGGCCCTGGATCCCCTTTTTAAGATCGTCACCGTTAAGATTATGGAGGAGTATGAGGGCTTTCAGGTCCCCTGTAAGTTCAGAAACCCCTCCGCCATCAAGACCCTGATGAGGGGGTTGGGGATGCCGGCGGGACCCTGCCGGCCCCCCTTGGGGCGGATGACCCCCAAGGCCACAGCAATAGTGAGAGCGGCGATCAGGACCGTCTACGAGAAGAACAGGGAGCTCTTGATCCCCCTTCAGGACTTCTATCACATAGACCTGGAGGAGCGAATTTCTCGCGATGAGCACTGGCTCTAAAGGGAAAAAGCAAGGGGGTCCTGCGACTGCGCTCCCCTTCTATGTCTTCGATCTTCCCATCCAGGAGATCAGGAGGGGATATCGCTCCGATGTCTACTTCTGGCGGGAAAAGCTGATCCTGGAACGAGACCACCATAATCCCCTCGTTACCATGCAGGTCTTCCAAAAAAAGCACGCGGTCCTGTGCGGCGTCGATGAGGCTATCGCGATCCTCCAGATAGGAACGGGGCATTACACCGATCTGAACAAGGCACATCAACTCTTCGATCGGCTGATGAACATCAAGACGGGTCTGCGCAGGAGCAGGTACACCGACGAAGAACGCTTCATCTCCCTGATGCAGGAGAGGCTGGAAGTGGAGGCTGAGTTGGACTCCATCTGGGCAAACGAGTTCGACCGGCTGAAGATCACGGCCTTGCGGAATGGAGATGAGCTGGAGCCCTACGAAACCGTCATGAACATTGAGGGACCGGCGGCGAGCTTTGCCCATCTGGAGACCGTCTACCTGGGGGTCCTGGCCCGCAGGACCAAGATAGCCACCAATGTGCGCCAGTGCGTCCAGGCCGCCCGGGGTAAACCGGTCCTCTTCTTCGGCGCACGGTTCGACCACTTCAGCTGCCAGGGAGGGGATGGGTATGCCGCCGGCATCGGCGGGGCAGAGGCGGTCTCCACCGATGCCGGGGCCGAATGGTGGGGGTCCCAGGGGATCGGCACCATCCCCCATGCCCTCATCGCCTGTTATCGGGGAGACACGGCCCTGGCCACCGAGAAGTTTTATGAGCACATAGCCAAAGGAACCGATATCAAGGTGATCGCCCTGGTCGATTATCATAACGATTGCGTGCGGACCTCCTTGGAAGTAGCCGGGAAGCTGAAAGGTGTTCTCTGGGGCGTAAGATTGGACAACGCCGATACCATGGTCGACCGCTCGCTCTGGGATGAGATGATGCAGTTCGACCCCCGGGGTGTGAACATCCGGTTGGTGGAAAAGGTGAGGCAGGCCCTCGACCGAGAGGGTTACTCCCACGTCAAGATCATCGTCTCCGGCGGATTTAATCCCGACAAGATCGCCTCCTTCGAGGAAAAGAAGGCGCCTGTCGATATCTACGCCGTGGGCAGCTTTTTCTTGGGTGGCACCTGCGACTTCACCGCCGACATCGTCAGAGTTGACGGGAAACTGGAGTCCAAAACCGGCAGGGAGTACCGGCCTGTCAGGCCCAGGTCATAGGCCATTAGTGGTGATTGACTTCCGTGGAAGAATGTGATTATAATCACTTGTGCACTTGTGCACCCCGAGAAAGGGTCTATGACTATGACGCTTCCGGGCGAAGATAAAGGAAAGCTCATCAGGCAAATCGCCTCTTACAGCACCCTCGGCCTCGAGATGGGGCTGTCGGTGGCGGTGGGCGCCATCATTGGCTATTACCTCGACAAATGGCTGGATACAGGACCATGGTTCCTCATCATCTTTCTCATCTTTGGGGCTATAGCCGGCTTCCGGAGCCTCTATCGTGCCCTGAAACGTCTGGAACGAGAGAACAAAGAGGATCGATGACAAAAGAGATAAAATTATCCTCTATAGAGAGAACCCAATGGGTCATCCTCGCCCTCTTAACCCTCGGGAGCCTCGCCTTTTGGGATTGGAGGATTACCCTGGGAGTGATCATAGGCGGGATCATCTGCATCCTCAATTTCAAGGCCCTGCGGATGATCTTGCAAAGCGGTTTCTCTCAAGGGAAGATATCCGGGTCCTTTTTCGTTAAATACGCCATTAAGTTTCTTGCGTTGCTCGCTGCCGTAGGAGGGGTTGCCTTCCTGCTGCAGGGGAGGATAAACCTGGTGGCCTTCCTGGTGGGTCTGCTCACCATCTTTCTGGCCATCGTGGTGGAGGGGATCAAGGGGTACCTATACATGGATGAAGAGGAGAAGAAGGATGGAACATAAAAGCTTCGTTGTCGTCGATGCGATCCCTCTCCTGAATCAACTCCCCCACCATGTAGCCAATGCCATTGTGGTGATCGTTCTTCTCATGATTATCGCCTACCTGGGGACCAGAGGACTGCGCAAGGACACAAAAAGATACTTCGTCCCTGAGGCAAAGCTGACCTTCCGCACCGCAGGGGAGATGATCGTGGAAGGAATTCTCAAGCTCGTCAAGGACAATATGGGCCCTCGGGGGCCGGAGTTTATGATGATCATCGGGGCCCTGGCCCTCTTCATCTTCACGTCCAACGTCCTGGGCCTGATACCGGGGTTTCACTCCCCGACAGAGACCCTCAATACCACCGCGGCCTGCGCCATTACCGTCTTTTGCTTCACCCACTACTACGGCATCAGAGAACATGGAATCAAGTACCTCAAGCAGTTCACCGGCCCGATTATCTGGCTGGCCCCCCTCATGATACCCATCGAGCTCATCGGACACCTGGTTCGCCCGGTATCCCTCTCCATCCGTCTCTTCGGCAACATCTTCGGTGATCACTATGTCGCCGGCGTCGTCTTTGGACTCGTCCCCTTTCTGCTCCCTCTGCCCATGATGGTCCTGGGACTCTTCGTGGCCGTCGTCCAGACGCTGGTCTTTCTTCTCCTCTCCATGGCCTACTTCGCCGGGGCCTTAGAGGGGCATGAGCATGAAGAGCAAGAAGGATAATGCATGTCCTTCTCTCTATATAAGAAAGGAGGTACGAAAGTGCACAAAAAAATCATGTTTTTTATCGTGGCGTTAGCCCTCGCCTTAGGAGCAGCCAGTGTGGCTATGGCCGCGGAAGAAGCGGCGGCTGCAGAAGGCCTCCCACCCAACGTGAAGGTAGCCATCGCCATCGGAGCGGGTTTTGGCATCTCCATCGCGGCCTTTGGTGGAGCCCTGAGCCAGTCTCGGGGTCTCACCTCGGCCCTCGATGGGATCGCCCGAAATCCGGCGGCCTCGGGGAAGATCGTCACCCCTATGATCATCGGTCTGGCTATGATCGAGTCGCTGGTCATCTACTCCCTCCTGGTGTCCCTTTTGTTGGTGTTCAAGCTCTAATACGGCCGAACAATCTTCGGCCCATGCCGTGAGGCGCGACAAGGGCAGGTCTTCAGACCTGCCCTTTCTTTCTTGACAATCCTCCATGATTGTTTTAGGTTTACAAACTTCGTGCTTTTTGTTAGAATACAAACTAATGGAGGACAGGGGAAGTATGTACGCTGTAGTGCAGGCAGGTGGAAAACAGTACAAGGTAAGCAAAGGGGACCTCATCAAGGTGGAGCGGATGGGCGGTGAGGTCGGGGAAAAGGTCGAATTGGACCAGGTCCTCTTGGTCAGGGACGAGGAGGGGGTGCAATTGGGAACCCCTGCCGTGGCGGGAGTGAAGGTGGTGGGACGGATAACCTCTCACGGGAGAGGGAAAAAGATCGTCATCTTCAAGCAGAGAAGGCGAAAGGGCTACCGCCTGAAAAAAGGACATCGTCAGGACCATACCTGGATCGAGATCGAGGATATTATCTCAGCTCAAGGAGGAAAGCGTGGCCCACAAAAAAGCAGGGGGAAGCTCCAGAAACGGGAGGGATAGCGCAGGTCAGCGGCTGGGCGTCAAGAGGTTTGACGGCCAGACGGTTACTGCGGGGAGCATCTTGGTGCGACAGCGGGGAACGAGGATCTTTCCCGGCGCGAACGTCGGGCTCGGCCGCGATCACACCCTCTTCGCCAAGATCAATGGCGTCGTAGAGTATAAGACCACCGGTAAAGAGAAAAAGAAGGTCAGCGTCTACCCCATAGATGCTCCAGCCTCCTAATCCCTTCATCAGTTTTGTATACCCTTTGTCCACGTACCCTTTCTACAACCCCTCTCTTCCCTGTTGACTCATGCAATTCATCGATGAAGTTAGAATCTTGGTCAAAGCAGGAGATGGGGGAAGGGGATGCGTGAGCTTTCGGAGGGAGAAATTTGTTCCCCGCGGGGGACCGGATGGCGGTGATGGCGGCAAGGGTGGGGATATAATCCTGATGGCGAGAGAGGGCTTATCCACCCTTCTGGATCTGAGGTATCAGCAGCACTATCGGGCCGAAAACGGGGCTCATGGACAAGGGAAAAAACAACAGGGGAAAGGCGGTGATGATCTGATCATCTCCATCCCCGTCGGCACCCTGGTGAAGGATGCAGAGACAGGAGAGACCCTGGAAGACCTCACTGCAGACGGGCAGAGGTTCTTGGCAATCAGAGGGGGCAGGGGGGGGCGAGGAAACGCCAGGTTTGCCACCGCGACCCGCCAGGCCCCTCGATTTGCCCAACCCGGGGAGCAGGGCGAGCAGCGGCGGCTTCAACTGGAACTCAAGCTCCTCGCCGATGTGGGCATCGTGGGTCGCCCCAATGCGGGTAAATCGACCCTCCTGCGCCGCGTGTCCGCAGCCCGCCCCAAGGTAGCGGATTACCCCTTTACCACCCTCGTGCCCTACCTGGGCGTGGTGTCGTACGGAGATCTCAAGTCATTCGTCATGGCCGATATACCCGGACTCATCGCCGGTGCCCATCACGGGGCAGGGCTAGGGAGCAGGTTTCTGCGTCATATCGAGCGCACCTCCCTTCTTGTCCACCTCGTGGACATCTCCGGCGATCCTGAGGGGGACCCGTGGCTGCACTATGAAGAGATCAATGAGGAACTGGGGCGGTTCCACCCCTCCCTCGTGGAGAAACCTCACATGGCCGTCTTGAACAAGATAGACCTACCGGCAGTAAGGGAGAGGATATCCCAGATCAGGGATGCCTTTCACCACAAAGGGGTTCCCCTCTTGGCAATCTCCGCCTGGACCGGCGAAGGGGTGGACGACCTGGTGCGGGAGATAGGCCGGCAATGGGAAAAAATCAGGGGTGCTACCCATGGATGAACAAGAGCTGAGAAAGGAGATCGTGGACGGCGTGCGCCGCGCGGTGATAAAGGTGGGAAGCAGCCTCCTCGTCTCCTTGGGCGCCGGTTTAAACAAAGCATTCATCTCCCGGCTTGCCGGGGAGCTGTCGTGGCTCAAGACCAAGGGGGTAGAGATCGTGATGGTCTCCTCAGGGGCTATCGCGGCGGGGATGGAGCGATTAGGTCTCACCAAGAGGCCCAAGACTATATCGGAACTCCAAGCCGCCGCAGCGATAGGCCAGAGCAGCCTCATGCACGTCTATGAAGAGGCCTTTGCCCCCTGGGGGCTCAAGGTGGCCCAGGTCCTCATCACCCGCGACGACATGAGGGACAGGAAGAGATATATCAACGCCCGCAATACATTGCGCACCCTGCTGGATCTGGGTATTATTCCCATTATCAACGAGAACGACTCGGTGGTGGTGGAGGAAATCAAGTTTGGCGACAACGACCTACTGGCGGCGCTGGTCACCTCTCTGATAGACGCCGATCTTCTCCTCATCCTCACCGACACCCCCGGTCTGTACGATGGTGATCCGCGCCAAGGGGGAAGGCTCATCTCCCTGGTGGAAAAGGTGACGAAAAAGGTGGAGGCAATGGCTCAGGGATCGCAGACGGAGATCGGCACCGGAGGGATGGCGAGCAAGGTCGGCGCGGCAAAACTTGCTGCCCGCTGCGATGTGCCCACGGTGGTAACCGGTTGTAAAGAGCGAAACGTATTAGAGAGGATCTTTACAGGGGAATTGGTGGGAACCCTCTTTCTGTCCGGCGGCGAGCCGCTGAAGGGCAGAAAACAGTGGATAGGCTTTACCCTGCGGCCAAAAGGAAGGCTGACACTAGACGGGGGAGCTCGGGAGGCGATCATGAAGGGGGGCAGGAGCCTTCTCCCTTCGGGGATCGTAGCGGTGGAGGGGAATTTCGGCAGGGGAGACCTCGTATCCTGCCTTGATCCCCGCAAGAAGGAATTTGCGCGGGGATTAGTAAATTACAACTCCCGCGAATTGCAAAAGATCATGCGGCGACAGAGCTCTCAGATAGAGGAGGTTCTAGGGTATAAATACACCGACGAGGTGATTCATCGAGACAATCTGGTACTCCTTTAGGAGATAGGTGAAATCCCGCGCTCTGCGCGGGAGAGATGGGCGTTTTTCAGCAGCGCGCTAGGAGGCTGGGATGGATATCGCCAAGGAAATACAAAAGATCGCCCAACAGGCCAGGGAGGCCTCAACCCAGATAGCCAGGCTTTCTTCAGAGGTGAAGGATCGGGCCCTGGGGATGATGGCCGAGGGCCTGGTTGAGAAAAAGGCGTTTTTGCTGGCGGAAAACCGTAAAGACCTGGAACAGGCCAAAAAGGAGGGCCTCTCCAAGGCCCTGCTGGATCGATTGGCCCTCACCGAGGCGGGGGTCAAAGAGATAGCCCAGGGGCTGCGTGAGATTGCCCTGCTCCCCGACCCGGTTGGTGAGGTGGTAAAGATGTGGCGCAGACCCAACGGTCTTGTGGTGGGGAAAATGAGGATACCCCTGGGGGTCATCGGGGTCATCTACGAGTCACGTCCTAATGTCACCGCCGATGCTGCCGGGTTGTGCCTCAAGGGGGGAAATACCGTGATCCTGCGCGGAGGATCGGAGGCTATCCGCTCCAATCGGGCCATCGGGAACGTCCTCCAAGAGGCGATGGAGAAGGCGGGCATACATACCGCGGCAGTCCAGGTGATCCCCCATACGGAGCGGGAGGCCGTGGAGGAGATGCTCAAGATGGAGGAGTTCATCGATGTCATCATCCCCAGAGGGGGTGAAGGCCTGATCCGCTTCGTGGTGGAGCGCTCCCGGATTCCGGTCATCAAGCACTATAAGGGGGTGTGCCATATCTTTGTCGACGCCACGGCTGACAAGGCAATGGCGCTGGAGATCTGCTACAACGCCAAGGTCCAGAGGCCCGGGGTCTGCAACGCCATGGAGACCCTGCTGGTCCATCAAGAGGCAGCCCCATCACTCCTCCCCCCCATAGCAGAGAAGTTGCAGAAGGCAGGGGTAGAACTCAGGGGGTGTGCCCGCACGCGCCGCATCCTTCCAAACGCCAAGGAAGCGATGGAGGAGGATTGGTATGCTGAATACCTCGACCTGATCCTAGCGGTAAAGGTAGTTGACGACATCGCGGAGGCTATCGATCACATCGGCCGCTATGGCTCCCGGCACACCGACGCCATCATCACCTCGGACTATGCCAATGCCCAACGATTCCTGCGGGAGGTAGACTCCTCCACCGTCCTGGTAAATGCCTCCACCAGGTTCAGCGACGGGTACCAGCTGGGGCTCGGGGCGGAGATCGGGATCAGCACCACCAAGCTGCATGCCTTTGGGCCCATGGGTGTTGAAGACCTCACCACCACCAAGTTCATCGTCTATGGAGATGGACAGATCAGGACCTCCTAAGGGTAACGAGCGGAGGATAGGTCTCTTTGGGGGGACCTTTGATCCCATCCACCTGGGCCACCTCCGCTGTGCCCAGGAGGTAAAGGAGGCCTTTGATCTCAGCCAGGTGATCTTCATCCTGGCCGCCACCCCTCCCCATAAGCTGGATCGCCCCATCATCTCCACGAGGCACCGCTGGAACATGGTTAAAGAAGCCATCGCAGACAACCCCTGCTTCGCCCTCTCCGACGTGGAGATAAGGCGAGAGGGAGCATCGTACTCCATCGAAACCATCTCCTCCTACCATCGCGACCTCAAAGAGGGAGAGAAGCTCTTTTTTATCCTGGGCGCCGATGCCTTCTGCGAGATAGAGACCTGGAAGGATTATCCTCAACTCTTCACCGTATGCGACTTTATCGTGATCTCCCGTCCTAATTTCGATCCCCTGCAGGCACCGGTGCTCCAATCCGAAGGGTTCACAAAAGAGGACCCGGGAGATCGTTTCCTCCACCCCTCAGGGCATTTCCTGTATTTGCTCCGCGTCACCCCCATCGGGATATCCTCCACCGGCATTAGAAGGGTCGTCAGAGAGGGAAGGTCGCTCAGCTATCTGGTCCCCAAGGAGGTAGAAAAATATATAGCGAGAGAGGGCCTCTATCGAGAGGTGAAACATTCACTTTAATTTTTTATCGCCTTTTGTTATAGTAGTGAACAAGAGAATAAATCCTTTGGGGAGGATTCAAGGGATCAATCCCGACATATCGGAGGTGGCCCTTTGGCCACACTATAGATCTAGGGAATCGGGATTTCAGCAAACGAGTAAAAAAGGCAAGAATGAGCGAGATGAGGCTGCCTTCTGATCGGCACGTCAGAGGCTTTCACCTTCCTGAAGCCCCGGTAAGAATCTCCTTTTTGAGGGGATGGATGGGGCAAACCGCTCCCGAAGAAAACCAGAGCATCTGGCAGAACGTACAAGACAAAGATAAGAATCCTTTGATTCTCGAATCCTTGAATCCTTTTTTAGGAAATGGTATTTTTATGCCGCCGAAGCCGAAGGTGACCTTTTGGTCAAAGGTGGCCCTTTGGCCAGTGACCCTTTGGCCAGATGGGGGTAAGGGCAAACCCTCATGAGGGTTTGTATGCAAGAGGCCTTTAAAGACTCCAAGGAGAAATCGCTCTTTTGCGCAAAAGCCGCCCTGGAGAAAAAGGCCTTTAATGTAGCAATATTGGAACTCAAAAAGGCCTCCTCCGTTACCGACTATTTCCTCATTTGCAGCGGGCGCTCCGACCGGCAGGTTCAGGCCATCGCCGAGGGCATCGAGGCAAAGATGGGAGAGAAGGGGGTTCGGCCTTTGGGGGAAGAAGGGATGCGGGAGGGAAGATGGGTCCTCATGGATTATGACGATGTGGTCATTCACATCTTCTATGACCAGGTTCGACTCCACTACGATCTCGAAGGCCTCTGGATAGAGGCCCCAAGGATAGATCCGCCAGGGGAAAAGGATTGAAGTTCATATGCAACTGTGGGGCACGGGAGAAGGCAGGCCTCTTCCAAAACAGTCCTTGCCGCACATAAAGGGGGAACATTATGTTCATTAGGATATCTTTTCTCTCCATCATCATTTTTGGAGCTGTATTTATCTACCTCTCGGCCCTCAACCCCTTGGGGGTCACCTTTCAATATTTCAGGGGAAATTATATAGAAACCTCCCTTTCCATCCTGCTCGTCGCCTCTTTCTTCATTGGGGCTCTGCTCATCTTCCTTATATATTCAATAAAAGACATCAGAAGGGCGCTCAGGGAAAGAAAACAAAAAAGGGAGAGGGAGCAACTGTGGGATTTATTTTATTCGGCCACCGACGCCCTCTTCAAGAACGACCTGCCCAAGGCTGAAAAACAGATCCTCGCATACCTTAAGAAGAAGCCCGATGACCCCAATGCTTATCTCAAGCTCGCTGAGGTTTATCAAAAAGGGGGAAAGGTCAAAAAGGCCATTGAAACCCTGGAAAGAGCCAGAGACTTAAAGAAAGACAAGCTGGAGATACTCTTCATGGAGGCCCAGATATACAAGACGGTCAAGGATTATGATGGTGCCGCCAGGACCTTCAAAGAGATCGTCGCCCTCAACCCCAACAACCGGGAGGCGATGAAGGAGCTGAGGGATATCTACATCGAGGAAAAGGAGTGGGAAGAGGCCCTCAAGCTCCAGAAAAAGATCATCAAGGGAAGTGCGAAGGGTGAGATCGACCAGGAGAAAAAGCTGCAACAGGGATTGCACTACGAGCGCGCCAAGCTTATGGCCGACAGGGGTAAGGAAGAGAAGGGGATAAAAGACCTGAAGGAGGTTCTCAAAGAAAATTCCTCTTTCATCCCTGCCCAGGTCTTGCTGGGGGAATTGCTTCGCCAAACCGGGAAGGGCAAAGATGCGATTAGGGTTTGGCGAAGGGGATTTGAAAAGACCGGCGAGATTATCTTTTTAAATAAATTGGAGGACCTCTATCTTTCTCAAGAGCACCCTCGGGGTATCATCAACCTCTACCTGGAAGCCATGGAAAAAAATCCAAATAACATCATCATTCCCTTCTTCTATGCCCGGCTCTGCCTGCGGCTGGAGATGATTGATGAAGCCCTGGATAAATTGGAGGAGATGGATATAAACCTTTCCGGTCACCCCTCATATCACTATCTGCTGGCCGAGGTCTATGCCCACCGGGGCGATTATGAAAAGGCCATGGGAGAATATAGGAAGGGGCTCAAGCTTGAGGGGGGGGCTTATGTCCCCTACATCTGCACCAACTGCCAGAAAGAGATCAAAAACTGGCTCCCCCTCTGTCCGGAATGCGGCCAGTGGGGCACCTTTACCCCGCGCGACACAGAAGAGATCAAAGTACCCCTTGCGCCCCTTCCCTCTCGATTAGTGGCCTGGGATTTTTAGGTGGGGCCTTCACGAACCTTCCCGTGGTTGTTGAATCTCATTTTCCCTCCGGTCTGCCCCATCTGTAGGACCCTCATCAGCTGGAAGGGGCAAGACCCTATCATGTGCCCTGATTGTCGCAAGGCAATAAGGCCCGTACGCCCCCCCTACTGCCCCCACTGCGGCCTCCCTTACCCCACGGGAGATGAAGAAGATCGCCTCTGTGGCTTGTGCCTGCAGGAGAGGTGGTATTTCGAGGTCCATCGCACCTGCGCCCTCTATGAAGGGGCGCTCAAAGAGGCGATACATAGATTTAAATACGGGGGTGTATTCCCCCTCGTGAGGGTTTTTGGGGATCTGCTGGAGCCTGCCTTCCAAATCCTCACCCGCGATTATCCGGCGGATGTCATGGTCCCCGTCCCCCTCCACATCAGAAGGTTGAGGGAGCGGGGATTCAATCAGGCCCTCCTCCTGGTCAAAGAGTTGAGCAAAAGGACGGGCATCCCCTATAAGGAGAGGGCCTTGAAAAAGATTAAGGATACCGCGGTTCAGATAGCCCTCAAGAAGCGGGAGAGGAAGAAAAACCTCACGAGGGCCTTTCAGGTAAAGGATCAGGAGGCAATACAGGGCAAAACCGTCGTGCTGGTGGACGATGTCTACACCACAGGGGCCACGGTCAATGAGTGCTCCCGCGCCCTGCGCATGGCAGGGGCCGAGCGGGTGGCCGTCCTCACCGTCGCACGGGCCCTATAAGGTATTGGATTCCGGAGCAAATGGAGGAAGAATATGAAGGTGAATAAGATAGCCATTGTCGGGGCAGGATTGGTCGGCACAGCCCTGGCCTATCTGTTAAAGGAAAAGGGCTATACGCTCGTCGGCTTGGCCGGCCGGGGAGAGGAATCCTTAAAAAAGGCAGCTTCCCTCGTGGGGGGCGATGTCCGCACCACCACTGTACCGGAGGAGATTACTACAGAGGCCGACCTGGTCCTTATCACCACCTCGGACAGCGCCATTCAGGAGGTCTGCGACAGGATCGCCAGCAAGGGTGGCTTCCATCCCGGGCAAATTGTGGTCCACACCAGCGGTGCCCTCCCCTCTACCATCCTTAAAAGCGCCCAGGATAAAGGCGCCCTGATTGCATCCGTCCACCCCCTGCAGAGCTTCGCCGACGTCAAAGGGGCGGTGAAGATCATCCCCTCGTCGATATTTAACCTGGAGGGTGACCCAAAGGCGATCCCATTCCTTGCGGAACTGGTAAAGGAGCTGGGAGGGAAACCCCTTGCCATCGACACCCAAGGGAAACCCTTGTACCATGCGGCGGCCGTGGTGGCCTGCAACTTCCTCGTTACCCTCGTTTACCTCAGCTATCAACTGTTCGAAGCCATAGACATCTCCCAAGACGACGCCGCCCAAGCCCTTCTCCCCTTGATCAAGGGGACAGTCAACAACATAGAGCGCCTGGGTCCCGTCAAGGCCCTGACCGGACCCATCGCCAGGGGGGATGTGGGCGTGATCAGAGGACACCTGGAGGCCTTCAAGGCGGTAGATCCCAGATTCAAAGATATATATCGCAGTATCTCCTGTCTTACCGTGGAGATTGGGATCAAGAAGGGCACCCTCTCCCTCGAGAAGGCGGAAGAGATCCTGCAACTCGTGGAAAGATAGAGAAAACCGACTCGCGGCTGGAAGGCTGATGCTTTTCCCCCGGGCGAATAGTTAAAGACAACCCTTTCCTATTTGAACAATACCTATTATAATTGTGAAATAATGCTTGCATTGTCAAAGCCTCACGTTTTTAAAATGCGCTCAATGACAAAAGGATGATAGCAGACGAAGATCCATAGGCTCATACGTTACATGCCTTAGGGGGCATCGTGAAAGAGCGGGAAACACTTATAAAAGTACAGGATAAGGGGGAACTTTTAGTTCTCCTGCGCGGGCGACAGCTCCGAGTAAGGCCTGAAGACCTTCCCGTAAGCAGTCTGTGGATACCCATGGAAGAGTTGGAGATATCGGACGAGTGGGGTGACCCCATGTACACCGTTAAGGTCCGTAATCTGGAGAAAAACACAGAAATCCTTGCCGTGTGGATCTAACGTTAATCTCACAGCGTGCAACGGAAAAGGGAAGACCGTCAACCACCTGCCGCCTGCGGGGGGTACTTTTTGTTGCCCAGACGTAAAGAATGTGGTACAGTAAGGCATAAGACACCATTCCCTGCTTAAAAAACAAGAGAAGAACACAAAAGTAGACAGGGGCATTCGTATGCCGGTAAAGCCACGCAGCTATTTATTGCCTATTTTTTTCGTTTTCATATTTCTTCCTTGTCTTTCCTTCGCCCTTGAATCGGGCTCGCTGTACATCTCGTCCAGGCCCTCTGGAGCCGGCATCTATCTGGACGACGCCAGGATCGGAGAAACAAATATCGTTATTAACGCCATCCCCGCCGGCTCTCATAAGCTCAGGGTGGAGCTGGTGGGTTATGATAAGGTCGAACAGATGGTCATCGTCCAGGCCGGGCGCACCACCCGTATCCCCGTCGCGCTTGCGCGCATGAGGGGCATACCAGTGGTTAAGGGTGAAGGGGCTGCCCCGCCTTTGCCGGAACTCCTCTCTGAGTTCATAAATCCGTGGGTGGTCATGCTGGTAGCACTCTTGCTCACGGGAATGGTCATCCTGGCCTTGATCATGAGGGCTATCCCCGCCAGGACAAGCCAGGCACCAATGACCAGAAAGCCGCCGAGGGGCCGGGCGCAGCCCAGGCAAGTGAGGATGCCTGCGCCGGCAAAGAGTATCGCGCACAGGAAGGCCGCTGTCTTGGGAAACTACCGGATAGTGGAAAAGATCGCCAGCGGCGGGATGGCCACCATATACAAGGCGACCAATATCAAGACAGGGGCACTGGCGGTCTTAAAGGTCCCCTATGATCAATTTCAGAATGACCACCGGTTCGTTGAGCGGTTCCGCCGTGAGGCGCAGCTGGGGCAAAAGCTCCTTCATGAAAATATCATCCGTCTCTACGAATATGGAAAGTCGCAGGACGGCCAGATCTATATTGCCATGGAATACCTGCCGGGGATCGATCTGCGCGGTTATCTCGACAGATATGGTAAGATGCCCGTTAAAGAGGCAGTGAGGACAGTGGCGCAGGTATGCCGCGCCCTCGGTTATGCCCATGATAAGGGGATTGTCCATCGCGATATCAAGCCGGAAAACATCATGCTTCATGATAAAAGATCCAAAGGCAGGGTGGTGCTGATGGATTTCGGTGTGGCTCATGCAGCGTACCTGGGTACCGTGGGGACACGGAGTTCCTACCTCGGAACACCCTATTATATGTCTCCCGACCAAATCTCACGCCGGCAGGTTGATGGTCGTTCAGACATCTATTCCCTGGGGGTGGTCTTCTTTGAGCTGCTCACCGGCAAGCGCCCTTTTGATGACACCGACCCCCTCAAGGTCCTCATCAAGCACCGGGAGTCCGCGCCGCCGAGGCTGAGATCCTTAAATCCCAAGATCCCGGCCGGGCTGGAAAGGATAGCCCTCAAGATGCTGGCCAAGAGGCCTGCGGACCGCTACAAGAGCGTCGAGGCCCTCTTAGCAGCATTGAAGAGATATATGGGAAGGGAGGGGATTGTAGTTGATTAAATCTTTTCGAGAAAAGGAGAGCTGACATGAAGACAAAGAGAATGTTTTGTTCTGGTGTAGGTTTGGTGTTTTTGTTCCTCGTGGTTTTTGCCGTCACTGTCCTGGCTGCTGAGGGGGTATTTATCAGCGACATCAAGATGAATCCCTCCAAGTATTACAACCTCCAGGTGAGGATTAAGGGGGTAGTGGTTGATGTGACTCCCGAGCAGGCCGGGCTCAAGAGCGGCATGTACACCATGAGGGATGAGAGCGAGCAGACCATCGAGGTCAAGACCGACGAGCTGCCGGCCCCGGGGCAGAGTTTCATGGTTGAGGGTATCGTGACCATGAAGGCGGAGACCCAGACACCGTTCCTGAAGGAGCTGAAGCGGAATGGGGGGAATCTTTTGCCCATTATCGTCATCGGCGCGGCGGTGATTGTGCTGATCCTCATAGGGATCTTGGTCTATATGCTGCGCAGGCCTGCTGCCATGGAGCCTGCCTACGAGGAAGGTGGCACCATTGAGCCCACCCGCCCGATTAGCACCGCGGAGATGAAGCGGGTTGCCCCTGCTGCCCCCGAGCGGACGGTTGAGGTTCCTGCTATACCTGCCCAGCTGGAGGTCCTCAACGGACCCAACAAGGGGGAGAAGTATATCCTCAAAAGGCAGAATATGATCGGGAGAGAAACAGGGGATGTGGCCCTCGGCGATCCCACGGTGAGTGCCGAGCATGCGCAGATTACCTTCAAGAACAGAAAGTATGTCCTGACCAACAAGAGCCTCACGAACCCGGTCAAGGTCAACAAGGCCACGGTGGAGACACGGGAGCTCAAAGACGGTGATGAGATCGTCTTGGGCGCAATAAAGCTGAAGTTCTCCAAGCTGTAATCGGATCAGTGCGTAGCGGGGGGCTTTCCCGCTAATGGTGCGAGAAAGCCCCTATTGGTCCGATGCTTTCGTTGGAAGGGCTACGCGGAATATCACCCTTCTGGATCGCTGTATGTCGCAACGCGACATTCCGCCAGTAAGATCTTGCCGCCTTTCCCGCTTGCTCCCCAACCTTTAGATTCTTAATGAGGGGATGCCGCAGAGCGGCAGGGATCTGGCCAAAGGGCCACCTTCGGCCGACATCCTTATCTCTATATTGAGGAGCGGGAGCGGCATGATGTCCTTAAAAGATTTAAAGGAGCATCATTATACAAAGTAGGGCGGGACCCGTTTAAAGGCGGGATATTCAAGAGGTAAGAAAGAAAGGATTACATCATGATCAGGCTCAACTGTGGCAAACCTCTCGCCGTCATTGTCCGGCTCGTTGCGGCCTTCTTGTTTTTGCTCATGCCCTCTGTGTCTCTTGCCGGCGTCGTCCTGAGCCTCAACCAGATCAACATCGAGCGATTCCCCGAAATCAGCATCTATCTGACGGCTGCCGATGAGCGGGGCACCCCTCTCAAAGGGCTGAATGTCTCGCACTTCATGGTCCGGGAAGACGGCAGCACTGTTCGGGTGAAGGGGGTCTTCCCCTTGGAGAAAGGCGACGAGCCCCTTTCCGTGGTCCTGGCCATCGACCGGAGCGGGAGCATGCGCGGGCAGCCCATCAAGGACGCCCTGAAGGCGGCAAAAGATTTTATCAAGGAGATGAGGGGGATCGATCGGGTGGGCCTTGTCAGCTTTGATGATCACGTCACCGTCATCTCCCGCCCGTACGCGGATAAAGGGCCCCTCATTAAAGCAATCGACAAGATCAAGGTAGGAAAGGATACCGCCCTCAACGATGCCATCATGAAGTCCCTGCAGCTGCTTTCCCCCTTTACAGGGCGCAGGGCGGTGGTGGTCCTGACCGATGGCAAGGAGAACAGGAGCAAGGCCACGAGAGAGCGGACCATCCAGGAGGCCGTCCGAGCCGGTATCCCCGTTATCACCGTCGGCCTGGGCAAAGAGGTGGCTGCCTCTGCCCTTGAGGCTATGGCAGGCGGGTCAGGCGGCCGGGCATTCTTCGCCCAGGAATCGAGCGAATTGTCCGATCTGTACCAGGCGATTGCGAGACAGTTGATGAACCAATACCGCGTCAGCCTTCAATCGCGCAAATCCCTGGACAATGGCTGGCATCGGCTCCGGGCTGAATTGAATACCGCCGGGGGAAAGGCGCAGGTGGAGAGGCTCTACCTGGCGACCTTGCGGCCGGTACTGCCGACCGGCGCGCTGGAGGCATATCGCAAGGGGATGAATTGGCAGTACCTGCTGGCGATCATCCTCTGCGCGCTGGCAATAACCCTTGGCGCGGCCATCATCGTCATCGCGGTGATGCGCTCTAAAAAGGGAACGAGAAGATCCGGTTAGAAGCCACCCTGGCTATGAGGTCTCGAACATGAAGATATCGATCGGTAAAAAGACAGATGTTGGGTGTGTGCGGGAGGCGAACGAGGACAGTTTTTATATGGAGCTTCCCCAGGAGGGAGCACCCCAAGGGGGTACTTCCCAAGGGGTCGCAGGTTCGCTCAATCGCTATGGGCTCCTCATCGTGGCCGATGGGATGGGCGGGCAGGTCGCAGGCAAAGAGGCCAGCGAGACCGCCGTCGACGTGGTGAAGGCGCTCTTCGCCGCACAAGCGAAGACCGGAAAGCCGCTCAAGGACATCAAAAAGTTTATCCTCGATGCCTTCCGTGGGGCCAATCAGGCGGTCTTCAAAAAGGGAAAGGCAAAGAAAGCCAATATGGGGACGACCCTCACGACAGCCTTCATCGACAACCAGAATGCGTACATTGGCCATGTGGGGGACAGCCGGGCCTACCACCTCCGGGGGAGGGAGATCAGACAGGTGACCGAGGATCACTCCCTTGCCGAGGATATGGTGAAGAAAGGCAAGGCCACCCGGGAAGAGATGAGAACGTCTCCCATGCGCAGCATGCTCACGAGGTCCATCGGGACAAAGGAAGACGTGGCCATTGATGATCCCGTCGGGATAGAGCTGGAAGACGGGGATGTGCTCGTGCTGTGCACCGACGGCCTGACCAACCTCGTGGAAGAACAAGAGATCCTCTCCGCGGTCCACAACACCGCCGATCTCCAGAAGGCGTGCAACAAGCTCGTCGATATGGCACGCAAGCGGGGCGGGCACGACAACATCACGGTCATCGCCGCCGAGTTCGGCGCGTTGAAGCGTATAAACGGGCTGGGGATCAAGGCAAAAACGGTGTTGGTAAAGTCGGTGAAGGGCGCCAAGAAGAGGGGGATCCTCATCGTCGCTATCGGCCTTCTCGCAGCTATCTTCATGTTGTTGACATATCTCTTTGTCTCCCATTATATGGGGCAAGACAGGTTCTATAAGGCCCCCGCAACGGAACAGGGCACCGAATAATGCACCTGTATAAGCCGCTCTATGCCATGGGCCAGCCATTCAAAACACGCTTGCGCCATCTCTGGGCAATAGGGTGCCTCCTCGTTTTTGCCGCCCTGCCGGTGCACGCCGGCGTGGTCCAGGGTGAGGTTACCACTGTCGAAGGGGAGAATATCCGGATAGATGTAGGCACTGAGGCGGGTCTTAAGATCGGCGATCAAGGAAAGGTATTCTACACCGTCCTCGTCGGTAAAGAGAGGCGGCCTCAGCCCGTGTATGTGGCATGCTTTACCATAACGAGTGTTGAACAAGAATCCTCTGTGGCAAAGGTCGAGAAGGCACAGGGGGAGATAATGGCTGGATATCTGGTGGAGGCAACGTCGGCAGAGGCGCCGGTTGCTCAGACACCGGCTGTACAAGCACCGGCGGTACAGCAGCCGATTGTAGAGGCGCCGATAGAGCCGGTAAAGACGGAGGAGAAGCAGCCTCCGGAGAAGCCGGCTCCCGCTAAAGTGGTCAAGAAAAAGCGGGTCGTCAAGCGCTCTGTAAAGGCCGGGGAGGTCTGGAGAGACCCGCGTCTCGGGATGAGCTTTGTCTGGGTGCCGGAGGGATGCTTTGAGATGGGGTGCGGGGACTCGATGGCCGGCTGTAGTGATAGCGAGAAGCCCCCCCACAAGGTCTGTCTGAACGGTTTTTGGATGGGGAGACATGAGGTGACCCAGCAGCAGTGGAGGCGCCTCATGGGAAACAATCCCTCGGATGCCAAGCGGTGCGGGATCCAATGCCCTGTTGAGGAGGTCTCATGGAACGAGGCTCTGGAGTTTGCCAGAAAATTGTCGGCAAAGACAGGGTACCTGTTCCGGCTCCCCACGGAGGCGGAGTGGGAATACGCCTGCAGAAGGGGCGGAAAGAGACAGCAATACGCCGGGTCAGAGCCCCTGGACGCCCTGGCGTGGTATAAGGAAAACGCCGATGGAAGCCCCCATCCCGTAGGCCGGAAGCTGCCCAATGAGCTTGGAATATATGACATGTCGGGCAATGTATGGGAGTGGTGTCTCGATATCTTCGACAAGGATGCCTTTCTCAAGGCAACAAGGACATTAGGAAATCCCGTCTTCGTCAACGACAGGTTCATGGATATATACGGCGAAGGCTATTCCCGCATCCTGAAAATCCTGCAGACGGCTTCGGGCTACCGAAGCGTGCGGGGGGGGAGTTGGAGCAATGCCGCCGATCGCCTGCGCTGCACCGATCGCATCAAGGGCAACCCCGACAGCCGCCGCGGTTGGCTGGGATTCAGGTTGGTCAGGGAAGAGATAAAGAAGAAGTGAAGGGAAGTTGCTTAAGATTCTTGAGCCTCGACTTTCAGCCGTTTCTTGCAACCTCAAATATCTTGATAAATCCATATAATAAGTTCACTATGGTATAATTACAGTGGAGGATTTTAAAGATGGCAAGAGAATTTAATGTCGTTATTGAAAAGGATGATGATGGCTATTTTGTCGCATCCGTCCCCGAACTGCGAGGATGCCACACGCAAGCAAGATCCCTTGACGTGTTGATGAAGCGGGTGAAAGAAGCGATCGAGCTTTGTCTTGAGGTCGAGGAACCCGTATCAAACGAATTCATCGGCATTCAGCGTGTGGTCATCTCCTCATGAGTGGATTCCCTTCGGTTACCGGTACACAACTTATCAAGGCACTTCGGAAACATGGTTTCGAAGTGATCCGTGTTAGGGGGAGCCATCATTACGTGCGCCATCTCGATGGACGGAGCACAGTCGTACCCGTACATCGTGGTGAGACTATCGGTCGTGGGCTCCTCGCTCAAATCCTGCGAGATTGTGAACTTTCCAGGGACGATCTCAAGAAAGTACTCTGAACGCATCAAGGGCAACCCCGACAGCCGCCGCGATTGGCTGGGATTCAGGTTGGTCAGGGAAGAGATAAAGAAGAAGTGAAGGATTTATTTCCTCGCTCATCATAAAGACCAGGCGTTGGAAGTTTGTTGAATACATAAAAAGGGGTTAGCCGGAGGAGGCTAACCCCTTTTTTCATTGGCGTGAGCATACCCTTTTGCATGACGAGACGTTTTAATCAGGGATTCAATGAATTGCCTGATCTCTTACTATTTTTTCCGATTGAAAAGCTTCAGATACTCCCCGTAGCCTTCTTTCTTCAAATCCCCTTTGGGGATAAATCGCAGGGCCGCTGAATTCATACAGTACCGAAGCCGGGTTGGCGGCGGTCCGTCGGAAAAGACGTGGCCGAGGTGGGAGCCGGCGCGCTTACTCCTCACTTCAGTGCGATTCATGAACAGGCTCTTGTCTTTTTTCTCGACGACATTATCCGGCTCAAGGGGCTTTGTAAAGCTCGGCCATCCGGTCCCGGAGTCATATTTGTCCAGTGAGCTAAACAACGGCTCTCCGGAGACGATGTCGACGTAAATTCCCTCTTTCTTATTATTCCAATATTCATTCTCAAAGGCAGGTTCGGTACCGTTCTGCTGGGTTACCTTATACTGCATCGGAGTCAGCTTTTTTCTCAGGGTCGCAGCGTCAGGCTTGGGGTTCGCCTCCTTTTCTTTTGTTACTGTATTACTCATTTTTTTTCCCCATGCCTCTTCCAAAAACTGATCGCGGCCTGAGCCGCGCCGATAGTACTGGTATTTGAATGAATGCCTTTTATAGTAATCCTGATGATAATCCTCCGCCTCATAGAACTCAGTAAGCGGTAAGATTTCGGTAACAATGGGCTTATCGAATATTTTGGACGCATTCAGCGCCTTTTTCGATGCCTCTGCCAATCGCTTCTGCTCTTTGTCAAGATAAAAGATCACACTTCGATATTGGGCTCCGTTGTCGACAAACTGTCCACCGGGATCGGTTGGATCGATATGTCTCCAGAAGAAATCGAGGAGCTCCTGATACGTGACTTTTTTGGAATCGTAATATACCTGAATAGCTTCGACGTGTCCCGTCGTGCCGGATGATACCTCTTCGTAGGTCGGATTCTTCTTATGCCCACCGGTATAGCCGGAGATCACTTTGAGAACGCCCGGAACTTTTTCGAAATCAGCCTCTGTGCACCAAAAGCAGCCGCCGGCAAACGTCGCGATGCGTGTCATTGTCTCCCCCTTCTGCGCGGCACCGGAATATACGGCACCGCTTATTACAGACATCATAATAACCGCCGTCAGTAGAATTTTCATGTGAGCCTCCTTAAGTTCTATTTTTAGCGCGCTATGATTCAGTATGACACATAATCCCTCCCGCCGAGCGATAGAAATTTTTGCTCAGCTCCTTTGCATCAGCGGGGAATATTCAATATATGCAAGATATGTCTTAAGAATAGCAAAAAACATACCAATATGTCTAAAAAAAGTTTTATAAATGATTTCAGCCGCTTAGATCATGTGGCCTTATGGAGAGGCTTTGATATTCGACGGGATTTTAGAAAAAACGTCCTGCTTCGTGAGACAAAATCCTCCTTGGCAGGACTAATCCTTGCTCATAGGACGGGTACTTTTAATCAAGGATTCAATGAATCGCCTGCCCCCGCGTCTCTTGATCACATATTCCCTCTTCATAGCGCTGGATCTATCAGGGTGTTCCTCCGTATAGACCAATTCCCAGGGCCTTTTTTGTTTTGTGTATTGGGTCCCGACTTGATTGTGATGCTCTACTCTGGAATCGACATCTTTCGTAGATCCCACATAATAACTGCCGTCCTTGAGACTTCTGAGGATGTAGATGAAAACCGGCATACGCAAACTATAAAAGGGATTGCCCCTCCTGGTCAACCTTTTTGATTTTGGTCTAAGGAAACCAATGTCATCAACTGCACCAAGACCCTATACAATTCATCCTTTAATTTACTCTTGACAGATAAGATTGCCACATGATATTTTTTTTGCTATCAATAATCAGAACATTTGCAAAAAGGGGAAAGGAGGAAGGGCAATGAAAAAAGTGGCTCTTGCTGGTATCATAGGTTTATGTTTAGCAATGATATTTTTTTGTTCCTCGCCGACTTTTGCATCGGACAAGGTCAAATTCTATGTCGAGGGCGAGGTGGGAAGCTCTTTTGCTAATTTAGATTCAGGGGGATTTAATACCGCCGGACCTCATCCCAATACTGGTGACGATTGGGATGTGACGGTAGTACCGGGCGCACATGTCGGCGCTGAGCTTTTTCGTTTTTTGAGGGCTGATCTAGGTTTTAATTATAGAGGGATCCTTAATTTCAAGACAAATAGTTATCAACCTCCGATACCGACCTTCTTTTATAAGACAGACTTGAGGGCATATTCATTGATGTTTTCCCTTTACCTTGAACCGCTACATTACAAAAACTGGACCCCTTACATAGGAGCGGGTGTTGGCAGCACGTGGATGGATATCAGCACAGATGATACGGTAGTTCACGGAAGTGGTCTTGAAACAAATTTTTCTTGGCAGGCAGAGGCAGGAATAGAGTATGCCCTATCAGAACATTTCACCCTGCGGCTCGGCTATCGATATATTGATATGGGAAGCTTTAATATTCCTTTAGATGGCGGTATTAACGGCAACTTTAAGGGTGACGTTGCTGCACACGAGGTAGTATTCGGCGTGCGTTATTCCTTTTAACATTTGTTTAGAGATCGCCTTTAATCATGCAAAGGGGTTAGCCCGTTTTGGCTAACCCCTCTTTTTTTCTGGCGGGAGCGACGAGATTCGAACTCGCGATCTTCCCGTTAGGATGAGCGGGATGATCACCGTCATATATGACGGGATCAGAGACGTTCTAAACTGTAGCCCCTAACTGTTAAAGGGGCAACCTCTTCGGTTGCCCCTTTTTTTCATTTGGCGGGAGCGACGATATTCGAACTATCGATCTCCCCGTTAGGATGAGTGGGATGATCACCGCCATACATGACGGGATCAGAGACGCTCTAAACCGTAGCCCCTAAATATTAAAGGGGCAGCCTTTGCGGCTGCCCCTTTTTTAAATTTGGCGGGAGCGACGAGATTCGAACTCGCGACCTCCGGCGTGACAGGCCGGCGTTCTAAACCAGCTGAACTACGCCCCCGAGAATGCCTACGGCATTACTGTTAGCTATTAGCCCGTAGCTCTTAGCTATGAGGAATCTAATCTTTAACTACGGGCTACACGTTACCACTTACTGCTAAATGACCCTTAAGAAAAGCTACGCTTTTACCGTTAGCTTATAGCCACTAGCTATTAGCTATTATGTGGCCTTTGGCGTTATCGATAGCTATAAGCTACCCGCTAATAACCCTTCGTCATTTCTTCCATGAAGCTTTCGGTTTTACCGTTAGCTATAAGCCACTCGCTACTAGCTACTGGTGAAATGACGCTTCGTCATTTCCTTGGTGGGCGGAACAGGGCTTGAACCTGTGACCTTCGGCTTGTAAGGCCGACGCTCCCCCAACTGAGCTATCCGCCCCCCCACTAAATAAGACCAAAAGACCGCTGTTGTCAACCGGCTGCAACCTCGGCCTCTTTTTCATAGACAAGGATGGGCCCTTCGCCTTTAAAGATCACCTCGTCATTGATGAGACACTCACGTACGTTCCCCTTGGAGGGTATCTCGTACATGATATCCAACATAATATTCTCTAAGATGGATTGAAGCCCCCTGGCCCCCGATTTCCTCTTGAGGGCCTCCTTGGCCACGGCGCTCAAGGCACCCTCGGTAAAATTCAGTTTCACGTTTTCCATGGCGAAGAGCTTTTTGTACTGTTTGATCAGGGCATTCTTCGGTTTCTTCAAGATCTCGACGAGGGTCCGCTCGTCCAGCTCCTTGAGGGTGGCGATGACCGGCAGCCTCCCGATGAACTCCGGGATGAGGCCGAATTTCAGCAGGTCCTCCGGCTGGACCTCTTTTATTATATCCCCGATCTGCTTTTCTTCCTTCCCCTTTATCTCGGCGCCAAAGCCGATACCCTTTACCCCGGCCCTGGCCTCAATGATCTTCTCAAGGCCGACAAACGCACCGCCGCAGAGGAAGAGGATATTGGTGGTATCCACCTGTATGAATTCCTGCTGGGGATGCTTTCTCCCCCCCTTGGGAGGAACGCTGGCCGTAGTCCCCTCCAGGATCTTGAGCAACGCCTGCTGCACGCCCTCGCCCGACACGTCCCTCGTAATGGAGGGGCTATCGGACTTGCGCGCGATCTTATCGATCTCATCGATGTAGACGATGCCCCGGGAGGCGCTGTTGACGTCATAATCAGCTGCCTGCAAAAGGTTCAGGATGATGTTCTCCACATCTTCCCCTACATAACCGGCCTCGGTAAGGGTCGTGGCATCGGCGATGGTAAAGGGCACATCGAGGATCTTGGCCAGGGTCTGGGCCAGAAGGGTCTTGCCTGTGCCGGTCGGCCCGATCAGGAGGATATTGCTCTTCTGGAGCTCGATATCATCGATCTTGTTCTTCGTGTAGATCCGCTTGTAGTGGTTGTGCACGGCCACCGAAAGGATCTTTTTGGCCCTTTCTTGCCCGATCACGTATTCATCCAAGATCCTCTTGATCTCTACCGGCTTGGGGACCTTCTCCTTGATGAGAGGTCCTTTTTCAAATTCCTCGGCGATAATCTCATTGCATAGTTCAATACATTCGTCGCAGATATAGACCCGCGGGCCGGCGATCAGCTTGCGCACCTGATCTTGGCTCTTCCCGCAGAAGGAACAGCCCAAGAGCCGTCCTCCCTTTCGTTTATCCATTGCTCTCCCCTTTCATTAGGTCTTTGGTTTCGGCCGTTGGACAACCACCTCGTCTATTATACCATATTCTTTGGCCTGGGGACCGGTCATGTAAAAGTCCCTGTCGGTATCCCTCTGTATCTTCTCCGCCGACTGGCCCGTATGTTTCATCAAGATATTGTTCAGCTCCTCGCGCATCCGCAGGATCTCCCGGGCCTGGATATCCACATCGGTGGCCGGGCCCTGAAATCCGCCCATGGGTTGGTGCAGGAGGATCCGGGAGTGGGGCAGGGCAAAGCGTTTCCCTTTGGTCCCTGCCGCCAGCAGCACCGCCCCCATGCTCGAGGCCTGCCCCATGCAGATACAGGAGACATCAGGTCTGATGTACTGCATGGTGTCATAAATGGCCAGGCCGGAGGTGACCAGGCCCCCGGGGCTATTGATATAGAGGTTTATATCCTTGTCCGGGTCTTCTGATTCGAGAAAAAGCATCTGGGCGATCACCAGGTTGGCCAGATCGTCATCGATGCCTGTCCCCAAGAAGATGATCCGCTCCTTGAGCAACCGGGAATAGATATCATAGGCCCTCTCAGCGCGGCCATCACGCTCTACAACGATGGGTATTAGATTATTCATCTCTCTTTTTCCTTTAACCTTTGTACTTTATCTCAGCCTCGGCGATGATGAAGTCCAAGATCTTTTCGCGCCCCAGGCCACGTCGTACGGCAGCCGCCAGGGAGGAGTTCTGGCGCAGCTCTTCCAGCGGCCTCTGATAGACGCGGGCCATCTCCTGCAGCCGATTTTCCACCTCCTCCGTCGTTACCTCTATCGACTCCTGCTTGCCGATCTCTTCCAGAACAAAGGAGGCCCGTACCTCCCGCTCCGCGATCTTCTCATACTCGCCGCGCATCTTCTGCTCTTCTTCGGAGGGGAGGTCCTGCTGCTGGCCCGACATCCGCAGTTTGAGGTCGTGCAGGAGTTCATCTGTTCGCCGCTCCACCAGATACGAGGGGATCTCCGCGGGATTTGCCTGCAAGAGCTGGTCGATGGCAGCCTGTCTCAACTCCTCTTTGAGCCTATGTTCCTTGGCCTTGTGCAAATCCGTTTTTATCCGTTCCTTCAATTCCTCGAGATCCTTATATGCCCCCACGTCCCTGGCGAACTCATCGTCCAGGGCAGGAAGGATCCGCTGTCTGATCTCCTTGATCTTGACCTTAAAGGTCACCTCCTTGTCGGCCAAATCCTTCCGGGGGTGATCGGCGGGAAAGCCCACCGCTATTTCCTCCTCGGCACCTGTCTTTTTCCCGAGCAGCCCCTCTTCGAAACCGGCGACCATGGTACCGGAACCCACCTCCAGCAGGTAGTTCTCGGCCTTCCCGTCCCTGATGGGCCTTTGGCCGAGGAGGCCTTGGAAGTCCAGGAGGACCACATCCCCCTTCTGCACCCGATCGCGTCCCTCCACTTGTTTTAACTGCGAGTGCATCATCCTGAGCCGTTCCAGTTCCCCTGATATCTCTTGGGGGGTCACCTCTTCCTTTTTGCCCTTGAGCCGCATCCCTTTATAGCCCTTGACCTCTATCCGCGGCCTCACCTCCACGACGGCCGAATACGTGAACGGCCCCTCCAGCGTCAGGTCGCCGGTATCGATGGTGGGAGGGGCGATGGGCTCAATGGATTCCTGGGATATGGCCTTGGGGTAAGTCTCTTTGATCAGGTTGGAGATGGCCTGCTCCTTGATATAATCACCGTAATGCCGCTCCAGGACGGCCCTGGGGGTCCTGCCGGGGCGAAAACCCTTTATCCGGACCCTCTTGTTGAGGTCCCGGTAGAGTGCATCCACCGCCTCCTGCACCTGAGGAGGGGGGATCTCCACCTCGAGCCTCTTTTTCGTCGGACCGAGTTCCTTTGAGTTGACCTTCACCAAGCCTTCCTTCTCCGTATGGTTATGGTGCGAGAGGGGGGATTTGAACCCCCATCCGCTTTAGGCGGGCTGGATCCTAAGTCCAGTGCGTCTACCAGTTCCGCCACTCTCGCACAGAGCTTGCTTGGACAAGCCTTGTATCCATGTGGTGGGCCGTCGGGGGATCGAACCCCAAACCTACTGATTAAGAGTCAGTTGCTCTGCCTATTGAGCTAACGGCCCATTTGTTGGCGCGCCCGGGGCGACTCGAACGCCCGGCCTGCGGATTCGAAGTCCGACGCTCTATCCATCTGAGCTACGGGCGCCTACTGTATAGTGTGGGGTGAGTGAAGGGATTTGAACCCTCGGCACCTGGAGCCACAGTCCAGTGCTCTACCGCTGAGCTACACTCACCATCTCTGGCACGCCTGGTAGGATTCGAACCTACGACCTACGGATTAGAAGTCCGTTGCTCTATCCAGCTGAGCTACAGGCGCCCTTTTTCTGCATGCTCTATATCACCGAAAGCAATTGATGTAAAGAAGATCAGCCTCAACCTCAAAAAGCGTGGTCGGGGCGAGAGGATTTGAACCTCCGACCCCCTGCGCCCAAGGCAGGTGCGCTACCCGTCTGCGCTACGCCCCGTTTCCCGGTAAGGAATATACCCCGCCCCTGACAAATTGCCAAGCCCCAAGATAGCTCAGAGAAAATCCCTCAGCGCCTCTTTGAGGGCGGCCAGGGCGCGGCCCCGATGGCTTACCCTGTTTTTTGTCTCTAAAGGAAGCTCGGCAAGGGTCTTGCCGAGCTCGGGGAGGAAGAAGAGGGGATCATAGCCGAACCCCTGCCTTCCTCTTTCGGTATCGCCGATCACCCCTCTACATGCCCCCTCGGCACAGACCTCTTTCCCCTGGGGGCTGACGACTGCAATGACACAGCGAAAGGTGGCCCCCCGCTCCAATGAGGGGACACCCTCGAGGAGCCGCAGGAGCTTTCGGTTGTTTTCAGCATCCGAGGCCCCCTCACCCGCAAATCGGGCAGAACGCACCCCCGGTTTTCCTTGTAAATAATCGACCTCGAGTCCGGAGTCATCTGCGATCGTCAATCTGCCGCTACGCTGTGCCGTCACCCTGGCCTTCTTCAGGGCATTCTCCCGAAAGGTCTTGCCGTCCTCCTCGATAGGGGGCAAGGGTGAAAAGTCCGTGAGGGCTACGATCTGCACCTTCATCCCTTGCAAGGCGTCCTCTATCTCCCGGAGCTTACCCGAATTCGCTGTGGCGACGACGATTTCCTGCAACCCTATCCTTTGGCTTCGCGACTTCCTTTGATCTCTCCCAAAAATAATTGGTGGAGGCGGCGGGAATCGAACCCGCGTCCGAAAGTAGATCCATAAGGGTATCTACATGCGTATCCCGGATTTTAGTTTCGCGCCGTGGAGCTCCTCCAGGCAGGATCCCCACGGGCTAGCTTATGCGAATTCACCCCCTCCTTATAAGCATCAGAGGGGACTAAGCCCGCATTTCTGACGCCCTTCCCAAGCCTGCAGGCGAGATCGGGAGAGCGTTAACCGCACGTTAGGCGGCTAAAGCGTAGTCATAGTTGGCAGTTATAGTAGTTCCCATTTTTTTTCGAGGGTTGGGACCTCGGCATGCAACCCTTATCTCTCTTACCCCCGTCGAACCCATTTCGCCCCCACATCGTATGAAAGCCTTTGTTATCTACTACTTCTCTGAAAGCGCTCCACCTCCTTTTCCATGGCCTTGCGTTTCAAGGTCTCCCGTTTATCATACAACTTCTTCCCCTTGGCCAGGGCCAATGACACCTTCGCCCTGCCGTGGGAGAAGTAGATGCTGAGGGGAACGAGGGAGAAGCCCTTCTCTTTCACCTTGCCCATCAGGCGATGTATCTCCCCCCCGTGCATGAGGAGCTTCCTCGGCCTTAGGGGATCGTGGTTGGAGCGGTTGCCGAAGGCATAGGGGCTGATGTGGACGTCCATCAAGAAGAGCTCTCCGTCCTTGATCCTGGCATAGCCGTCTTTGAGGTTAACCTTACCCTCACGCAAGGCCTTCACCTCCGTTCCCTTCAGGACCATGCCGGCCTCGTAGCTATCCTCGATAAAATAGTCGTGGCGTGCCTTGCGGTTTTGGGCAACCACCTTTATTCCCTGTTTTGCCTTCATCTGCCCACACCATATAATATAGTGTAACAGTTTTTGATGAATGTTTCAAGGAGGAAGGCCGCGATCCCTTACTGCCTCAGGGGTAGATCGATGATGAACTTCGTCCCCTTGGGGTGGTTGTCGCGCACCCTGATATACCCGTTGTGATCGGAGATGATGGCGTTGACGATGGCCAAGCCCAATCCGGTACCCGCCTTTTTGGTGGAAAAGTAGGGCTCAAAGAGCTTGGGCTTGTCCTCATCAGGGACCCCGCAGCCATTATCCCGGACCTCGAGGGTGACCATCTGAAGGGAGGCATCGTACTTGACCTCGATCTCTATCACCCCGTCACCGTCCACCGCAGCCACGGCGTTGTCCAATATGTTGATGAATACCCGCTTCATCTGGTCGCGGTCCACCTTGAAGATGGGGAGATCAGGATCGGGGAAGAAATGGAAGCGGATGTCGCGGTGGGCCTCCTTAAAGAGGACGAGACTTGAGCTGATGATCTCGTTGAGGTCGTTGGGCGTTGGGGTCACTGCGGGCATCCGGGCGAAGTTGGAGAACTCGTTGACCAAATTTTTCAACTCGGTTACTTGGTGGATGATGGTGTTCGTGCATTCCTCGAAGATCCCGGCATCACCCTCAATTTTATTCCGGTATTGCTTGTAGATCCTCTGAGCGGAGAGCTGTATGGGGGTCAGCGGATTCTTTATCTCATGGGCTATTCGTCTCGCCACCTCTCGCCAGGCGGACAGTCGCTGCATCTTTATCAGATGGGTGAGGTCGTCGAAAACCGCCACCATTCCCAGGTATTCACCTTGCTCGTCTCGCAGGAGGTTCACACTGGCCCGGACGGTGAAAACCTTATCTTGCAGGGTGATCTCCATCTGCTTCTGGATGCTCTCGCTCCGGGTTGTGTTTATCTCCTTGATCAACCCCCGGACGAGCTTTCGGTACTCGGGTTGCAGGATCTTGCGATAGTTTTCCCCCAGGATGTCCTTGGCCGGGAGATCCAGCATCCTCTCGGCGGACTTGTTGACCGTGGTAATGCTCCCCTCCTTGTCGAAGGAGATCACCCCTGCCGCCACGTTTTCCAAGACGATCTCCATGTACTTGCGCCGTTGCTCCCGCTCCAGGTCGGTGAGCCGCAGCGCCAGGGTGCCCTCTTCGATCTGGGCCTTGCTGGTCTTGAGGTCGTTCGTCATCTTATTAAAAGCGCTCACTAAGGTGCCGATCTCATCCTCGGCCTCCACACGGAGGTGAAAATCGAGATCGCCGCTGGCCACCCGCCGGGTCCCATCAACCAGTTCCATGATGGGTACGGTCAGCTCCTTCGCAAGGCGGAATCCGAACCAGGTGGCGGAGAAGATGATCACGAGGGTGATCAGCAGGAAGATAATGATGTAATTGGTGGTCAAGGGTTTTTTCAAGATCTTTGAGTGCCGGTAATCGACGAAGGCCTGGGATATATCCTCCATCTTGGCTACCAAGTTCTGGGGTACGTAGTAGCCTACCACCACCCCCCCTATAATACCCTGCGCATCATAAAGCGGGCTTCCTCCAAAATCCCGATAATCCTCGTAAAAGGGGCTAACTAAATAACCGACCCTAACCTTCTTGAGTAGTTTATACTGTTTATAGAGCGGGCTGCCTCCCCAGATAATCTCCCCGCCACCCACATAGGGGGAAATCTTTGACATCTCCTTTCCCTTCAGTACTTCCTGCACCGTGTCTCGCGGAAGTCCGCCCAACTTGTAGGTTAGGGAGGGATCCTTTGCCTCGACCACCACCTCCCCCGAAGGAGAAAAGATGCCGATCCATGCCAGGTTGTATTCGCTCCTTTTTCTCTCTAGAAGCGCTTCTAAAGCCTTTCCCCCCCCCCTCTCCCCCGAAGAGAGTCTGCCCACCTCTTTGCTGAAGTGGATGGTGTTCTTGGCGAGATCCCGATAGTAGGCCTGTGCCACCTCTAAGGAGCCTTGCAGGGAGCTTTCCACTTGGACGTTAAACCAGTTTTCTACACTCCGGGTGATGAAGATGACCGCGGTAATAAATAAGAGCACGGTGGGAACGAGCGAGAGGGAGACAAAGGCCGCCACCAATTTTGTCCGCAATCGTGTCCCCAAGACCCTCCTCTTGCGCTCAAAGAGGAGTTTGACCAGGTTTCTGATCACCAAGAAGCTCAAGAGCACGAGGAGGATGAGGTTGATGTTGATGATGCTGAAAAGGAGGATATTGCTTCCGATTCCGACCTGGCTGCTCAGTTGGGGCAGATGGAGCATCTGATAGGTAACCCCAAAGACGAGGAGGGCAAGCCCTATGATGATGAATAATTCCCTCTTTCGCCTTCGCCGGTCGGCATCTATACTTTTGTTCATGGTTCTACCCTCATGGTACGATAACACCAAGCGGTCTCAAAATCCCACAGAGAGACGAAGAACAGGATGCATTCCAGCCTGAGGGGGAGCTTAACCGGGTCGAGCTCGGCCTTGACGGCAAGCTCATAGTTTCCCTGTGCTAGTTTCCGTCCCCTGACTACGGGAAATCCCTCCACCCGCTGCATGTATAGCTTGGCTTCCTCCAGATCCGGAACCCGCATCTCCTTTCCCTTTTCCTGGAGCCAGATGCGAAAATCTTCCTTGAGGTTATCATAAATAATCCTGTGTCGGAATCGGTGCGAGGCAATCTTTTTGTCCCAGACAAGGGCGCGGTTTTTATAGAGTGTCACGAAGAAGTTAAAGGTGGTAGGGATCCCTGCCTTGACGGCCTCCTCCATCTTTTTGTTAAAGCAATTCTTGACGGAAAAACTGGCCACCACGGTTCCCTCTTCCTGCTCTATGTGGAGCCCCTCAATGAGGGCCTCTCCCCCCTGCGCCGCCGAGAGGGAAAAGGCGGCGGCAAAGAAGATTATCGTCATTCCTACCGCTGATAGCTTCAACATCACATCCCCTTCTTTCCCCTACGAAGGGGGCCAGGGAGCTGCGGCAGAGATCTCAGGTAGATCATAAGCCGAGTTCTGTCCTCCCGATGGGAGGGTGGTCATTTATCTAGGATAGACGTTACCGCCTATCTCAAGCGACCAACCCGAGGGTATGGAGCGGGCCACCCCTTTCCCCTCCTATTTGGTCTTGCTCCGGATGGGGTTTGCCAAGCTCCCGACGTCGCCGCCGGGACTGGTGAGCTCTTACCTCACCGTTTCACCCTTATCCCGCGTTCGAGGCGATATCGCCTCGAGCACGGGACGGTCTGCTTTCTGTGGCACTTTCCTGACCCCTCGCGAGGGGTAGTCGTCGTTAACGACCATCCTGCCCTCTGGAGCTCGGACTTTCCTCTGATCCTATGCTTCCGGACCAGCGACCACCGAGTCTACCTTTTCCCTCACCGCTTCCCTGGCCAGACGATCCGCTTCCCGGTTCGCTTCTCTGGGTATATACCTGATTACCCAGCGAGCGAAATGCCCTAACCGTCTTCTCACCTCCCCTTCTAAGGTCTTGAGCTTTGCATCGCGCACGCGATACAGGCCGTTTACCTGGTTTACAACCAGTTCGGAATCAAGAGAAACCTCAACCTCCCTCGTCCCCAACCTCTGCGCTTCTTGGAGCCCCGCGATCAGCGCTTGATACTCAGCGATGTTGTTGGTTACCGGCCCCAAATACCGCTTGATTCTCGATACAATCCCGCCCTGCTCATCCTTGATGACCACACCCGCCCCCCCCTCTCCGGGGTTCCCGCTGCATGATCCATCCACATAAAGGAACAGCTTCTGCCGGCCGCGGCTCGGGGAATCTGATATGGACGCAGTTGCCATCTCTTTCTAATCGGCGCTCTTGTTCTCCCGATAGAGGATTCGGTGGCAATTGGGGCAGATTATGATCTCTTTATTCTTCTGGACCTCGTTATACATCTGGGGGGGGATATTGACGTAGCACCCCTGACACCCTTCGTCCTTCACCAAGACGACGGCTATCCCATTTCTTCTTTCCTTCAATGTAGTATACCGTTTCAAAAGCTCGGGGTCCAGTTCCCTTACGATCTCCTCCCTGTTGTGATGCCAGTGGATTATATTCTGCTCCACAATGACCATCTGCTCCCTTACCTTTGCCTGCTCCTCCTCTATCTCTTTCCTTTCCTTGTGCGCCCTTTCTATGGTGCTTGCATAGTCGGTCTTGAGCCGGTCTATCTCCTCCAGCATCCCGATGATCGCTTCCTCCCGCTGGCTGTTGTGCTCTTTGCCCGTCTCGATCTCCTTCAGCAGGGCTTGGTATTCTTTGTTGGTCTTGATCTCCAGGAGTTTGAGCTGGGAGCGTTTGATCCTTTCACTCTCCATCTCCAGTTCCCCCTCCAGCTTTATCCGCTCCCTCTCGATCTCCTCGATCCTCCTCTTCTCTTCCTCTTTTTTCTCTTCCTGTGCCTTGAGCAGGCCCTGTAACCTCTCCAGCGTCAAGGGGCACGACTCCTGCTCCTGCCGGGCCTCCTCTACCTGCCGTTCCAGCGTCTGAAGATTCCAGAGCAGTTGGAGCTGTCTCTTCACCATCTACGCCCCAGCCAGGCCCAAAAAGAGTGCAACCACCACCTACTCCCCCGCCTCACCCAAAAAGAGTGCAACCACCACTACCTCCCTATCCGCCGTTCCAACCTCTGAAGCTGCAAGAGCAGTTGGAGCTGTCCCTTTACCATCCACTCCCCATCCAGGCCCAAAAAAAGAGTGCACCTCGAAAGGTGCACTCCGGTGCCGTCGAGCCCTTCCCTGCTTTGTCAGCCATTTAGATCGCATAGACATTCACACCCTATACCCTGGTGGGCCCACCTGGAATCGAACCAGGGACCTGCCGGTTATGAGCCGGTGGCTCTGCCAACTGAGCTATGGGCCCGTTATTGTCTCAATCATTTTATTATCTATTAAGTAAGCCACGGTGTCAAGAAGAAAAGGACGGGAGTTCCCCGAGTCAGGCAGGGCCGAAGATGCCTGCAATCTTCGCTATTTTGTATATTTACTTCTTTATCATAACAAATTATAAGTGTACGTAGAGCAGCTGCCGGTGTTCGGGCTGCCGTGATAATCCAAACGGGAAAGAGATCCATGATTGTCCGAAGAATTCTCATTGGCGCTCCGATGGTGCTTATAATCTTTTTGCTGCAATCCTATTTGTGGGTGCCGACCTATGAGCAGCAGACAAGGGGAAACCCCGAACGCCTCACTGAGTATATCACCGCCTCCATCGGCGATGCCAGCATCCTGAACCCGATCCTTTCGGCGGACTCTGCCAGCAATGATATCGAATCCAAGGTATTTGAGGGTCTCATTGACCGCGATAAAGAGCTCCGTTTCCGGGGACGATTGGCCAAATCCTGGAAGATCTATGAAGAGGCCTTCTTTTATATCAATGAGAAGGCTTCTATCCCGCACCTGGGAAAGGCAACTGCCCCCGAAGTAGTCAAACTCCTCAAAAGGGCAAGGGGGGGATATGTGCCGGTCGGTGCTCACGTTAAGACCTCGCTGGATAACATTAGGGAGATAGCTATTGTTCCGGCCAGAGAATTTTTGGTAACACGACAGGAGAAGGTGATGGGAAAGGCGGCAGAAAAGACCGCCGTAAGAATCCGAGTCATGGCCCCCGATCGGATTAAGCTGATCTTGAAGAACGTGGACCAGGATCTTTTTAAAAGCCTCTCCACCATCCTCGGCAGTGATTATTTTCATTCCTTCCCGGCGCAAGACTACCTCTCTGGTGACGAGGGTGGACCCGATGGGTCGAGAGGGAAAGTCGATTATGCGCAAGAGGTTCTGCCGGCGACGGAACATAATCCTGTTATCATCTTTTACCTGCGCCCTCACGTTAAGTTTCATGACGGACATCTATTCGAGGCCCGCGATGTCAAGTTCACCTATGAAGCCATCATGGATCCAAAGAATCTCTCGCCTCGAATCGCCGACTATGAACCCGTGAAAGAGGTGGAGGTGGTTGATCCTCTCACCGTCCGTATTTTTTACAAAAGGCTCTATTCCCCCGCCCTGGGCACATGGGGCATCGGGATACTGCCGGAGCATCTCCTCAATAGTGAGGCCCTCAAAAAGGAGGCGATGAGAATCGGAAATGATCCGGAACGATTCTCTATGCGGCAGAGCAGTTTTAATCGCCACCCCATTGGGTGCGGTCCCTTTGTCTTTCAGGAGTGGAAATCGGATCAATACATTGCTTTGGCTCGCTTTGATGACTACTGGGAGGGACCTCCACAATATAAGCGCTTCATGTACAGGATCATTCCGGACCTCTTGACGCAGGAAATGGAATTTTACGCAGGCACCGTGGACAGTTATGACGTTCAACCCCATCAGGTACAACGGCTGAAAAACGATCCTGCGTATCAAAATTTCTCCGGCCTCACTTTTGGCTATACCTACATCGGGTATAATATGAGGCGCGCACCCTTCAATGACCCTCGGGTGCGCAGGGCCCTGGGCATGGCTATCGATGTACATAAGATCATACAATATGTTCTCTACGGTCAGGGGGAACGCATTACCGGCCCCTTTGTAAAACAGACCGATTATTACAATCACCTTATTACGCCCCTCCCCTATGATCCCGAAGGGGCGCTGAAGCTCCTTGCAGAGGCGGGCTGGAGACGCAACAAGGAAGGGTGGTTGGAGAAGGACGGAAAGAGGTTTCAGTTTACGCTTATCACCAACAGCGGCAACGACCTGCGCAAGGCCGTCCTTACCATCGCTCAGGACTCATGGAAGCAGATCGGGGTTGACGTCCGCACTGATGTTGTAGAGTGGGCGGTATTCGTTCAGGAACGTGTGGACAAGGCCGACTTTGACGCCCTCATCCTCGGCTGGAATATGGGCATCGAGCCCGACCTGTATCAAATATGGCATTCGAGCCAGACTCATCCCTATCAGCTCAATTTTGTGGGCTTTAAAGATCCCCTTGCGGATGATTTGATCATCAAGATCAGACAAGAATATGATCATAGGAGACAAGTGGCATACTGCCGCCAGCTCCACGAACTCATTGCCAGAGAGCAGCCCTATACCTTCCTCTACGCGAGCAAGTGGACGGCAGTCCTGGATAAACGGATTGTGATACGGGAAACTGATGCAGCGGGGAATATAATCTACAGGAAGATTACGCCCACAAAAACAGGAAATTATACCTTCTACTTTAACAAGTGGATAAAGCTTTCTGAAGCGCCTGTGTTTAGTGCAAAGGACTAAGAATGCTGTCGTTCATCGGCCGGAGCATCATTCAAAAGATCATTACCTTGTTTTTCGTCATGGTGATTTCTTTTTTGATCATCCACCTGGCTCCGGGCGAGCCGAGCCAAGTGGACCCCCTGAATCCCAAGTTCACCCCGGAGATGGTGGAGCGGTTTCGCAAGGCATTTCATTTGGACGAGCCGCTCCATGTCCAATTCGTTTACTTCTATCGTGATCTATTCACGGGGAAGACCATATCCTGGAAGGACAATGAACCGGTGCTGAAAAAGATAGGGGAGAGATTTCTCAACAGTCTCCCTCTCTTTATTGTGGCTACCATACTGATCTGGACCCTTGCCTTTCCTATCGGGGTTCGCTCAGCCATTGTCCGAGGCGGGGCTTACGACCGCTTGGCAACCTTTTTCTCCTACCTTCTATATTCTATCCCAGGTTTCTTTTTTGCCTATATTCTTATCCTCTTAATAGTCAATGCGTTTCATGTCCCGGTAATTGGCATGAAGACCTTTGGGTTAACGGATGTTTCCCTGCTTCGCACCGGCATGGACCGGGTGTGGCATCTGGTGCTTCCCTCCGTCCTTGAGGCTACCGTGGGCATTGCTGTGCTCTCAAGGTATGTGCGCAGTCAGATGCTGGAGGTGGAAGGCCAGGATTATGTGCGTACGGCAAGGGCTAAAGGCCTCCCCCCTGAACAAGTCCATTACAAACATGCCTTGCGCAATGCGTTGCTGCCCTTTGTTACGATGTTCGGCCTCATGTTGCCGGGCCTCATAGGAGGCTCCGTCATCATAGAATCTATCTTTTCCTGGCCCGGCATAGGAAGGATGGCATACGAGGCCATTTTGTCTCGCGACTATCCGATTATCCTGTCGATTAATTTTATCTCCGCTGTGCTGGTGTTGATCGGCACCTTTATCTCCGACATCCTCTATATGGTGGTGGACCCGAGGATACGACTGTGACGAAAACAGATAACAAGGCGCTTTTTAGAGATACAGGGGCGGAGGAGGGGCCCCGCGCTCCGAGAGAGTCTCGGCTGCGGGAGTTCTGGCGGCTTCTCAGACGAAACAGGCTTGCCTTTTCCGGGCTCGCCATCTTTGTGTTTTTCTTCTTCGTCGCCTTTTCCGGGCTCGTGCTCACCTCCGGCACCAGGCCGGTCTTTGATCCTGCCATAGTACGGCTTCAGGAAAAACTACGTCCTCCCCTCTCTGAGCCCAATCTCGCGAATTTACTCCCCAAAGAAATCCCCACACTGGGGGTCTATCTATTCGGCACCGATGATCTGGGCAGAGATGTATTCGCGAGGATGTTGCAGGGCGCCTGGGTTTCTCTGACTGTCGGATTTGTGGCAGTGGGGATCGCGGTCCTTATCGGCATAGGGATGGGGGGGATATCGGGCTATTTTGGGCGAAACCCGGTTCGGGTTGATCACATCCTGTTGGCATTTATAGTGTCTTTGGGTGGGGGATTGTTGATAGGTGGGGCCTTCTTTGCCGGAGGGGTGCTGCTGCTGATAGGAAGTACATATATACTCTTTTCCCTTTGGCGGAAAAAATGGTCGGGGAAACAGTCTGCGCAAAAATTGCTGAGGTTACTCCATAAAGACACCATTTCTATTGATACGTTAATCATGAGAATCGTGGATATCATGCTCTGCTTTCCGGTCTTCTTCCTGATACTTACCGTCGTAGCGCTTCTTCCTGCCAGTATGTACAACATCATGATCGTCATCGGGTTGACGAGCTGGATGGGCACGACACGTTTTGTCCGGGCCGAATTGCTCTCGTTACGAGAGCAGGACTTTGTGACGGCTGCGAAGGCCCTCGGCGTTAGCGACTGGCGGATCATATTCCGTCATATGATCCCCAATGCCATGGCGCCGGTGCTGGTTTCGGCAACCATCGGTATTGCCAGCGCGATCCTCATAGAAGCAGGCCTCAGTTTTCTTGGATTCGGCGTTCCCCCTCCGCACGCCACGTGGGGCAACATCTTGTCCGATGGCAAGCGTTTTATATTTGATGCCCCCTGGCTGACCTTTATCCCCGGCTTTGCCATCCTGATTGTGGTCCTCGCTTTTAATCTATTTGGTGAGGGGCTGCGGGATATACTAAACCCTAAACTGAGAGAAAGATACTGATGCTCGCTGTACAGGACTTGATGGTCTATTTCATCGGCGACGGCAGGATTGCCCGCGCAGTGGATGGGGTGAGTTATGAAGTCCGCCAGGGTGAGACGGTTTGTCTGGTAGGAGAGTCGGGCTGTGGCAAGACCGTATCAGCCCTGACCATTCTGGGCATTATACCGCAGCCCCCTGCCAAGATCATGGGCGGCAAGGTCCTGTTCGATGGTCAAAACCTCTTGGATCTGGGAGAAAAGGAGATGGAGAAGATTCGCGGAAATCGCATCGCCATGGTCTTCCAGGAGCCCATGACCTCCCTTAATCCCGTATTTACCATCGGGGACCAGATCCGAGAGACCATTATGATCCATGAACGGGTGGGCGCAAAAGAGCTGCGCACACGATGCGTTCAGCTCCTCAAGGACGTGGGCATACCATCGCCGGAGGAACGCCTGAAGGACTATCCCCATCAGCTGAGCGGCGGACAGCGGCAGCGAGTTATGATTGCCATGGCACTGGCATGCAACCCCGACGTCCTGATCGCCGATGAACCGACCACGGCCCTTGACGTTACCATTCAAGCGCAGATCCTCAACCTGTTTCACGAACTGCAGCGAAAAGGACGGATGTCCCTTCTGTACATTACCCATGACCTCGGCGTCGTTGCCAACATCGCCGATCGCATCTACGTAATGTATGCGGGGATCATTGTGGAGCAGGCAGACGCCTCGCACATCTTCCATAACCCCCACCATCCCTATACCCAGGGGCTCCTCGCGTCACTCCCGAATCGCACGAAGCGGGGAGGCACGCTCCACAGTATCCCCGGCACGGTGCCGGACCCCGCATACAAACCGGCCGGTTGTCCATTCCATCCGAGATGCCGGTTTGCTATCGAGACCTGCAGGATCGAATTTCCGGCGATGTGTGATTACGGAGAGGGCCACCTGAGTCGCTGTCCTGTATTATATGAACGAGAAAAGCCTCGCCATGAAACAGATTAATCCTGCACATACTGCCATGCTTAAGGTGGAAGGGCTGAAAAAATACTTCCCGGTGCGCAGGGGTTTCTTTCAGGGGGTCATCGGCTGGATCAAGGCCGTTGATGGCGTGGCATTTGAGATTTATCAGGGCAAGACCTTGGGCTTGGTGGGGGAGAGCGGATGCGGCAAGTCGACGATCGGGCGGCTCATTCTGAAGCTTCTGGAACCGGATGAGGGAAGGATCATCTATCAGGGTCAAGATATCAGCGGCCTTTCCGAGGAAAAGATAAAGCCTTTGCGCAAGGAGATGCAGATTATCTTTCAGGACCCCTATGGTTCTCTCAATCCCCGCATGACCGCCGGACAATCCATTGAAGAGGGGCTTCGCACCGTGGGTGTGAAAGGACGGAGTGAACGGAAGGCTCAAGTGGCCCATCTCTTGGAGATGGTACGAATAGGGGCGGACGCGGCCGGTTTGTATCCCCATCAGTTCAGCGGCGGGCAGAGACAGAGGATAGGCATCGCCCGTGCCCTGAGCGTCAATCCTTCTTTAATCATCTGTGATGAACCGGTATCGGCACTTGACGTATCCATACAGTCCCAGATCATCAATCTCCTGAAGGAGTTACAAAACACCTTGGGTGTGAGCTACCTTTTTATCTCTCATGACCTTAATGTCGTTGGCTACCTCAGTGATACGGTTGCTGTGATGTACCTGGGCCATATTATGGAGTACGCGCCGGCAGAGGCGCTCTATGATAAACCCCTCCATCCCTATACCCTGGCATTGCTCTCCGCCATACCTGCGCCCGAACCGGATGACAGGCATCAATTGCCGGCACTTGTCGGCGATGTCCCGAGCCCGTTTAACCCGCCTCCGGGTTGCAAGTTTCAGGGGAGGTGCCCCCTTGTTGAAGATCGCTGCCGAAAAGGGGAGATCAAGATATACCAGGTGGGCGACGGGCACACCGTCCGATGCTGGAAGGTAGTGGGGAAATAACCCTTGCGGGGGGAGGATGGGATGGCCCCCCGAGAGCGAGCCCTAGGTTATCTTCCGGTAGCGGAGGAGGAAATCGATGCCGGACCAGACCGTCAGCACGAGCGCGATCCAGATCAGGATCGTCCCGATCAGATGGATATCGAGAGAGAAATAGGAATAGTGGAGGATGAGGAGGTTGGTGGCGACTAGTTGGGTAAAGGCCTTCAACTTACCGGACCAGTTGGCGGCGATGACTACCCCGCCTGCCGCCGACACCCCCCTGAGGGTGGTCACCACCATCTCCCTGCCGATGATCACCGCCACGATCCAGGCGCTCACCCTGCCGAGAGGGATCAGCATGATGAGGGCCGTGCAGACCAGGAGCTTGTCGGCCAAGGGGTCAAGGAGCTTGCCCATCGTGCTCACCATGTTTCCCCGGCGGGCTAGATAGCCGTCAAGGCCATCGCTGATCGCAGCCAGCAGAAAGATGAAAGCGGCGACAAAGCTCGGCCATCTGTCGGGAAGGAACAAAAGCAAGAAGGCGATAATGGGTATGGCCCCGATGCGGAAGAGGGTCAGTTTATTGGATAGATTCCAGAAACCTCCCGTCTGGGCCGTCATGGTGTTGCCACCTTGCTCACCGGCGATTTCTTTTTATATTCCTTGTAATATCGCAAGACCTCCGCGACATAGTTCTTCGTCTCTCTATAGTTGGGAACACCTTTGACCTGAGCGACGGTGGTCTCGCCGGCGTTGTAGGCGGCCAGGGAAAGCTTGAGATCGTCGTTGAAGCGATCCAAGAGGTATTTCAGGTACTTTACCCCGCCTCTGATATTTTCATGGGGATCGAAGGGGTTGGCGACATTGAGCCGCTTGGAGGTCTCCGGCATGAGTTGCATCAGCCCCTCCGCCCCCTTGGAGGAGATGGCATAGGGATCAAAGCAGGATTCGGCCCTGATAACCGCCTTTACCAGGGCAAAATCGACTCCATGCAGGCCGCAGGACTCGCTGATCAGGTGATCGTATTTATCCGTGTCGGGCTTAAGCCTTTTTTCTACTTCTCCAGGGGTGCTGGAGCCCTCCTTCATATAGACACGGTAACGGTGATGGGTGGGGGCATTGGAAAAGTGCATCACCCCTTCTTTGTCTATGTAGAGGAAGATATCGGCCAGGGCGGGTGTGGGTATCATCGCTGCGAAAAACACAATCCCTATCATGGCGGTAAAGCGCACTGCCTTGCCTCCCCTGCACCTGATTTGACGCAAAAATTACATCTTCTTATTACACTTTTCAAGGAGTAAAGTCAAGAGGAAAAATCGTACCACTTGAGTGGAAAGGGGGTGGCGAATTATGAGGGCGTTTCCCGATCGAGCAAGCCTCTACATAAACCGTTCGAACCGTTCCTTCTTCGCCTTGCATATCGGGCATTGCTCCGGCGGCTCTTCCCTGGCGCACAAATAGCCGCACACCTTGCATCGCCACACCGGGTAAGCGAGTGAGGTTTCTCTTGTCGTAAAATGCCGCGGTGAACGGCCCGCTTTCATCCCTCTCCGTTCGGATTCAGGGGGACGTCTTTCCGGTATCGCTTGAGCTGCCCGCTCTCCCTTAAAGATTGCCCCGGATACATAGAGTGCACAGTAACACGATCCATATTCAGACAGGTCCGGGTCTCGGTAGTCGCAGGGGCAGATAATGTCGAGGTCATCCGCTTTGATCCCCGAAGCCAGGCGGCAGGGGCAAGCCCCGTGCCCATATCTGGCCTCGTTTGCCAGCAACCCCCTGATCAGATCTTTGGTGAATGCGACGTCGGGATTCAGATGATATCCGCCTGACTCTGCCTCTGCCTTGAGACGCTGATACTCGGCATCCACCTGCGCTTCGGATATCTCTCTATTCGGCATCCTTCAGCAACCCCCTAATCTCCTGTTCCTTGAAGCCGACAATACATCTGCTGTTATCTATCACCAGGGTGGGGAATGAGCACTCCGGGTTCCATTTGGTTATTTCTGCTACGGCCTCCGCTTGCTCGTCATCTGCGAGAAGATCCACATCCACATAGTGATAGTCGGCCTGCAAATCATTGAGCAGGCCCTTGGTCTTCTTGCACCATCCGCAGGTGCTGAGGGCGTAGAGGGTGATACCCCCCTTCTTCTTACCTTTCACGTGTTTCAAGTGTTTCTTGACCGACATGGTCCCGACCTCCTCCAAGGCTAGACTGCGCTACTGTCAAATCGATACGGATTCATCCTTCTCCATTGCCGCGTATGCTGAAGGATTCGTATGAAAATGACTCTATCATTATAACCATTACCGGACAATAATAAAGCCCGGTCTGTCCTAGGCCTTGATTTTTCTCTGAATCTCTGCTATGGAATAGGTCTCAATCAGAGGGCACAGAAAAGGGGAACGGATATGGAGGATCTAGCCAAACAGTTACCGAAGATGACTATCAAGGAGCTCCGGGATATAGCCAAGGAGCTGGGGGCCGAGGGCGTCAGCGGGATGAAGAAGGAGGATCTCCTGGAATTCATCCGCAAGGCCAAGGGGATCACCGAGATAAAGCCCCACAAGGTCGCCAAAAAGAAGGCGAAGAAGGACCTGAACGTCAAGGAGCTGAAGAAGAGCATCGTCTCCATCAAGGCCAAGCGGGCGGAGGCCCTGAAAAATGGCGACAAGCGGATGGCCACCATCTACAAGCGCCAAATCAGCAGGCTGAAAAAGAGGACCCGCAAGGTCGTCCGGCCCGCCCAGTCCGCCGCGGGATCAGGTGGATGAAAAAAATAGCCCCCTCCATCCTCTCGGCCGATCTGGCCCGGCTGGCCGATGAGGTTAAGGATGTTATCCAGGCCGGGGCCGACTGGATCCACGTCGATGTGATGGACGGGCACTTCGTCCCCAACATCACCATCGGCCCCGTGGTAATCAAGGCCCTTAAAAAGGTGGTGAGCATTCCCCTCGATGTCCACCTCATGATCGAGAACGCCGATCTGTATCTCGATGCGTTTATCGAGGCCGGGGCCGATATCCTCACCGTCCAGGCCGAGGCCTGTACCCACCTGCACCGGACCGTGCACGCCATCAAAGACAAAGGGATCAAGGCAGGGGTGGCGCTCAACCCCGCAACCCCCCTGGAGAGCCTCGACTACATCCTGCCCGATCTCGACCTGGTGATGATCATGACGGTGAACCCGGGCTTTGGGGGACAGGAGTTTATCCCCGCGATGCTCCCCAAGATCGAACGGCTCAAGGGGAGCATCGCCAAGCAAAAGCTGAATTGCGAGATCGAGGTGGACGGGGGGATCAAGGTGGCAAACATCGGGGAGGTGGCGCGCCGCGGGGGCGACATCTTTGTAGCGGGCTCGGGAATCTTCGGCGCCCGCGACCGCAAAGAGACCATCACAAAGATGCGCAGGGAGATCGGCGCGTGAACCTCCTGCGCTGCCGGAGGGGGCAGCGTGGTTAGTTTAAAAATTACTCCCTCCCCCTTGATGGGGGAGGATTGAGGAGGGGGTGAACATGTGCTCTCGTTTCCCCCTCCCCTGCCGCGTTGCGGCATCCCGTATTCCTTGATTTATGCAAAGCGTCCCTCTCCGCTTTCATAGAAATCTTAATGAGGGGATGTCGCTGTGCGACAGAGCGGGACTAACCCCTCCCACGAGGGGAGGGGAAATTTTTCAGGCAGGGGCATTCTGACGTATTTTTATAACCATAGAAGGGTTGACACCTCCCCTGCCCTTTCATACAATACTTATCGTGGCGGTGTAGCTCAGATGGTCAGAGCATGCGGCTCATATCCGCAGTGTCCGGGGTTCAATTCCCTGCACCGCCACCATTTTTATGCTCGCCGTCACCTCAACATCGCACTCCCTTGGACGTAGGCCTCGCATCTGAAGATCCACTGTTCACGTTCTGAATAACACTGTGCCTTCGCGGATTATTCGAACGCAAAGTCCTTCTCGTAAAAGACCCGCAGACAGGCATCGACGACATCGGAATCATACAACTCGCCCTTGTTGTGCAAGATTTCCTCCAGCGCCATTCCTATGCCTTGGGCCGGTCTATAGGGCCGGTGCGAGGCCATGGCCTCAATAACATCGGCGACTGCCAGGATCCGCGCCTCCAACACGATCTCCTCACCCGAAAGTCCCTGAGGATAGCCGGTGCCGTCCATCAATTCGTGATGTTGGAGCACTATCTTGGCAACGGGCTGGGAAAATTCGATCCCCTGTAATATATCATGACCTATTTGGGGATGGGCCTCAATGATATTGAACTCGGGCTCGCTTAAGCGGGTGGGCTTGACCAGGATTTCCGTGGGGATATTTATCTTGCCGATATCATGAACAATAGCTGCCAGGCGGAGCCACTCGCGTTGCTCATCGGGAAGGGCCATCTCCTCGGCAATGGCGCAGGCAAGCGTTGTCACCCGCTTTTGATGGCCGGCGGTAAAAGGATCCCGTATCTCGGTTACCGCGGCGATGGCGTCGATTGTTTTCTCCAGGTTTTTTTTCATTCTCGCGACACCCTTCTGGAGCTTCTGCTCCGTCCGGGTGCGCGTGGCGATCTCTTCCTGCAACTGTCTGTTCGCCGTGACAAGCTCGGCCGTGCGCAGTCTCACCTGCAGTTCCAGGCTGTTATATGCGTCGAGCAATTCCTTCTCAGCCAGGCCAAGCCGTTGTGCAAGCCGCAGCATGGAATATGCAATTGGCGGGGCCACACAAGCAGGGATTATTACGGAGGAGAGAATACCGACGGGCGTGATTTCTCCTAAAATGGTGCCGATGCAAAAATACAACACAAAAGAGGAAAAAATGGATAACAATGCAGCTATGAGTGTCGCCTTGAGTATGCCGAATCGCCGTAAGAAGTTACGAAGCCCTATATCTATTTTTATTCTTACTGTGGAATTACCAAACATTCGCTCTCTCCCGTCTCAGTCTCATCGCCAATACGGCGCCACACACACCTTGCAGCCGTAACTCCAGCCATAAAACAATGCAATAAACATGCCTAATATCGCGGAAAGGTCAGCAATAGTCATCCACTCTCGGCTGGAGTCTGCGGCTCGATCAGGGCCTATCATTCTATCGATCCGAGGTCCCCTTGGCGTGGGTGCGAAAGAACTCCCACATGATATCATTGGCGGAGATCTCTACCGTAGTGCGGCCCAGGAAGAGCCGGGCATGCGGCTGTCCCGGCCACGTGTGCCCTGCCCCGATGATCTTGTAGAGCACGATGTTTTGCTTATCCTGTTCTGTCCTGTACGTGTACCTGATTACGCGGGTCCCGTCATCATGACTCGGCGGAAGCTCTTCTACCCTGGGAACCGCTGTGGCCTGATTGACGCGTTTCCAGACCTTGATCGTCTCTTCCACCGGCATATACGAATTCCTTATTACGCTCCTGGAACCGCGCCCCCCTTCAAAGGGGACGTATCGATCGTCGGACCCGTGAAAGTGGAGGATCGGCATGGCCGTATGGATGGCACCGGGATCAATGGTAAGGGTGCCTGCGACAGGGGCAATAGCCGCAATCCGATCCGGTATCTCGGCGGCAAGACGATAGGCCATCATTCCCCCGTTGGATATGCCGGTGACATAGACGCGGGAGGGATCGACATGGTACCGATTGATCATATACTCGATGAGCCGGCGGATGAATGCCACGTCGTCTATGTCGTGCTTTTCGGCATAGCTGCAACAGCTCCCGGCATTCCACGTCAGAAACCTTTTGAGCCACCCACTGCCGTTCGGATAGACAGCGACAAAGCCGTATTGCTCCGAGGCCTCGGAGAGCCCGGAAAAGCGCTCCATCGTTTTCCCATTAATGCCCCCGCCGTGGAGCGCGATCACGAGCGGGGGATTGGCGGCTGCAAGCGTTTTCGGGCAATGGACAAGAAAGGTGCGCGACGATGGGCCGATGGCAAGCGTGTATTGCCTGGTATCGGTATAGTTATGAACTGCGCTACAAGCAGAAAAAATGATTGCCGACAATACCAGAAAAAGCCTTTGTATAATTGTCATGGTCTTGCTATCCAACGCTGGCGCATCAGCCGCCCGCGAGCGCGGTGCAAAGTGGTCAGGGACAGGATCTGCTTGGGCGCACTTTCGGAAAGGTGCATACTTTACCTTAAGACATGCGTGGCGTCGTGGGGAGCTGAATTGGGGTCGTTGTTACTTACGTTGTTTTTCGCTTGTTCCGATATTTCCATGAGTTTTGCAATCTGAGTAACAACGTCCTCCAAATCGCTGGTTTAACACCCTTGAGTGCTTCTGCTATCGCCTTCTTAAATAGCGATAGATTTCTCTGGAGTATCCATTCCCAAATATCCGATAATTTCTTCACAAATTTCTGTCTAAAACTAACAGATCGGTTATTTTTGTGAGAGTGTGTTTTGTGAGATTGACGACTTAGCATATACTGTCCCTGCTGCGTAACCTTCAGCCAGCCGAGGAGCCACAAGGCAACACCAAATCCTATGGCCGATATAGCTAACACCTGCTCGAACTCAAATTGAATAAGCCACGATCGACTCCATATTATCACGCCTGCTAGAAAGAAACAGGGACCGAGTGTCATTCCGACCTGCTTAAGTGATTCCGTCCTTTCATGATCGTCTCTGACACGTTGCAAGCTCTTTTTGTACAGGTCTCGCTTAGCATCATCGTAATTGTGTTTCTCGATATTCTCAGCTTTCTCGCGATCAGACAACCAGAACAAAAACTTGCCAAGCCAGTTTGGTCTATGGCCAGCTTTGGACCGGCTTATCCGAAGCAGTACAAGCAAGTCCTGAACAGCGTATCCAATCCCATAGGCAATTCCTGCGCAAAGAAAATAATATGCAGTAGGCCACTCCTTTGTAGGCAGGTGATTATATACGAACAGGAAACTCATGATTATCGCTGCACCACCTACAATGAAGACAAGGTCACGCATCAAAAATTTTTCAAACGCCCTCACAAGAGCTTCCAAGCACTCCTCCTTAACTGCCCAATAGCTAGAAAATTTTACTTATGATAACATGTAAAATTTTTCAGCTACTATTATATCATCATGGCAAGCATGGAAAATTATATTCTAATTTTCCATTGAGATGCCTGTATTAGCACCTATCACGCGGCTTTGTGTTTTGCAATGAGCTCGCGTATTGCCGGCACTATCTCCGAGGGGACTTCAATGACTGTCTGTCCTTGCGTTTCAAATACTGCCTCATCCTCAGCAACAGCTTCTTCTTCGGACTGTGATTCATAGTGGGCTAACACTCTTTTTACCCGTTCAGCGTCCCAGCCTGGTGGGAATCCACTTTGTTTCATTTTTTTCTCCTTCTGCGGCGACGATACGCCATTAATGGTTTGCCTCGTAGTTCATACGCTGTAATGACAAAAACACTATTCGGCGCTGGATCAGGCACATAGATTGCTCTCAGATAACGTCCGCCTGACGTTCGCCCAATTGCGACTCGTGATCCGTCTCGACCAGGCCGATCTTCACCTGGATTGGCAAGAACTTCTTCCACCTCTGTTTCATCAACGTCATGTCCGTAAATATGTGGTAGTCCTGTTTCCGGATCGATATAATAACGAATGTTCAATTATACCACCTTTATACCACCTTTTCAGTTATCGTTTACCAGTTAACTTACTATATAAAGTAATACCCTTGAACGCAAGGAAAAAAAGACGAATGCGGATCTGGTTGACTTTGCTTCTCTGCTAAGGTAATGATATGGGGATCGTCAAGCGGGCGAGACTATGAGGATAAACAAGTATTGTTTTATCATCGCGTCCGGTGTCGGCTTACTGCTCCTTTGCTTATTGAGTTCCCCTGCCTACGCCACCGAGCAGTATGCAGCTCAAACAGGCAAGGGCTGCATCTTCTGTCATCAGGAGAGCACGGGCGGCCCGCTCAAGACCGTCGGCTTTGCCTATATCAAGAACGGGTATCAGTACCCCATCCCCGAGCGGATACTAAAAAAGGCTGAATCACTGCAGACACCCTTACATAAAACCGTGCGGTTTATCATCGGGTATCTTCATCTTTTGGCAGCGGTCGTATTTTTCGGCGCGATCTTTTATATCCACATCTTTATCAAGCCTGTCCGGCTCATCGGCGGGATCCCCAAACACGAGCGCATCCTCGGCGTCTCATGCATGGTCACCCTCGCCCTGACCGGCACCTACCTAACCTGGGCGCGCATCAGCAGGTGGGGGCAGTTCTTCGACAACACCTTCGGCCTCATGCTCTTTATCAAGATCCTCCTCTTCCTCTTGATGGTGGCCATGGGCGTTATGGCCATAACCCTCATCCACCGGCGTATGCAACAAGATGCCAAAGGGCAAAAAGCCTCTCCTGATGCCGATGCCATCACCATGGCGAACCTTGCCTTTTTTGACGGCGCTGAGGGCAAAGCGGCTTACGTGGTCTATGAAAAGCGGATCTATGATGTTACGACGAGCCCCAAATGGAAAGCGGGGCGACACGTTGGCAGACATGCGGCAGGCGCGGATCTCACCCAGGCCCTCACGGGGGCGCCGCATGGCCCGGAGGTCTTTGAAAAGGTCCGGTATGTGGGGGAGCTCTCCGAGGCAGGCGCGATGGCGCAAGAACTCACCCGTGCCCAGAAGACCTTCATCAAGATGGCCTATATCAATCTGGTTATCATCTTCTTGATCCTCGGCTGCATCAGTGTTTGGCGATGGGGTTTTCCCGTGAGGCTTATCCCTGAGACCAGGGCCGGCGTCATCTCGGGTGTCACCTGTATCGGATGCCATCGCACGCAGACCCCGGGGATCTACCGTGATTGGCAGGCGAGCGTCCATGCCAAGGTGGGTGTCGACTGTTACAAGTGTCACCAAACGGGCAAGGAGAGTAACCTTGCCGGCGCTTCCCACCTAAAGATTGACCCCCATCCCATCGCAGTGGTGGTAACCCCCAAGACCTGCAGCGGCTGCCACCCGAAGGAGGCTGCCCAGTATGCCAAGAGCAAGCACGCCCATACCTACGAGATCATGTGGAAGATCGATCGCTGGCTCAATGACGGCATGAACAATGCCATTGAACGCACGAGCGGCTGTTATGCCTGCCACGGCTCAGTAGTAAAGGTTGATCATGGGAAGCCTGTGCCGGGCTCCTGGCCCAACGTCGGCGTGGGGAGAAAGAATCCTGACGACAGCCTCGGCAGCTGCAGCAGCTGCCACACCAGACACAAGTTCTCCATCGCTGAGGCGAGAAGGCCCGAGGCCTGCGACCAGTGCCATCTCGGGCCGGATCACCCCCAGATAGAGATCTATAATGAATCCAAGCACGGGACGATCTACCATGCCGAGGGCGCAACCTGGAACTGGCTTCCCGATGATCGGCGCTGGCAAGCGGGGAGGGATTACCGGGCGCCGACCTGTGCGGCGTGTCATATGTCGGCTGCTATTGATGTGCCTGTAACGCACGACGTCACCGAGAGGCTTTCCTGGGAGCTGCAGGCCCCGTTGACTGTTCGTCCGAGCGAATTCGCGCCCTTCCCCTCACATACGGCATGGAAAACGGGACGTGAGAAAATGAAGAAGGTCTGCCTGCAGTGCCATGCCCGGGAGTGGGTCGATGCCCATTTTTTCAACCTGGATCAGGTAGTGATCAATTACAACGACAACTATTTCAAACCGATAAAGGGATTGATGGATTCCCTTTACAAAGCCGGCCTTCTCTCAAACCGCAGCTACTTTGATGAAGAGCTCGAATGGGAGTTTTACGAACTCTGGCACCATGAAGGGCGCAGGGCCCGGATGGGCGCCGCCATGATGGCGCCTGATTACGCCTGGTGGCACGGCTTTTATGAGCTGAAGCACCGTTTCATCAGGATTAATCAAGAAGCAGCAAAGCTACAGAAGGATCAGAAATCCTATATCTATAAAAGATTTCCAGGGCGATTTGAAAGATAGGCCGGGCCCTCGACGGAGGGGGGAGTATGAGGGATTACTTCAGAATTGAGCGGATATTTGATGAACAGACACTCCCCCTCCTGTAATGAAACAGGCCCGCATAGTTTCGTTATAATTCACCCTGACCGCTTGCTTCGCGTACGCGAAAAAAGTCGAAGGCCCCGGCGCGTTATTCTCCCAGGCCATGCCCCATAATTTCGATTTGACACGCAAACCACTCTTGATACTCTAACAAACGTGAGAGCGCATCAATGGGTTATATATGCCTATAGAAAGGATAAGACATTGAAGGGGGGATGAAATGACAAAAAAATCGCATAATACAGCCGTTTGCCAGATTTGCAAAAAGCGAAAAGCGCTCAACGAGGTTTTGCCGGGAACACTGGTCCGCGACCCTATCGTTGAGATAATTATCAAGAACCATCCTGATTGGTCATCCGATGGCTTCATCTGTCTCGATGACCTGAATCATTTCAAAGCGGAATATGTCCGCACTATTCTTGGGGCGGAGAAGGGCGAGATTTCGACATTAGAGGAACAGGTTATGAAGAGCCTGAGAAAGGAAAAACTGCTAGCCAAGAACATCAACATCGAATTTGAGGAGCAGTTGACACGCGGGGCACGGCTGGCTGACAGGTTCGCTGCATTCGGAGGGAGCTGGCGTTTCATCAGCATCTTTGCTGTCGTGCTCTTTGTCTGGATTGCCATAAACACCGCCGTATTCATTTGGAAACCATTCGACCCATACCCCTATATTCTGCTTAACCTGGTCCTTTCGTGTCTCGCTGCCATGCAAGCGCCCATCATTATGATGAGCCAAAACCGCCAAGAGGATAAGGATCGATTGCGCTCCAAACATGATTATCTGATAAACCTCAAAGCAGAGTTGGAGATACGCCAGCTGCACGAAAAAATGGACCACCTCCTGAGGCATCAGTGGCAGAGGCTTTTGGAGATCCAGGCTATCCAGACAGATTTGATGGAAGGCCTCGCCCTGAAAACTCCGCGCCGACGCGACGTCTAAGGCCTTCCCGGCTATGCTTTCCGCCGAGGACTTGATCCAGGGCCGCGGGAGCCTCTTCCCGCATCCTTATTCCTGTCAACTAATGATCCGGCGATGAGTCGGTACGGCCTGCTCTGTCGCTCTGCGACAGGGAGGGGACTCTTTTTGCCCTGTGCCGGTAACGATGTACAACCCAAAACGCAATGCCGATTACAGCTATTGCCCCGAGAATAACACGTTCATAGCGCTTGATGTCTCCTAGTACAATTTCCAGGATATTGCCGAAGAGATAGCCGCCGGTCCCTACGACGATAGCCCAAATCAATGCGCTGATTGTATTGAGGAAAATAAATCGTCTTGTCGGAACCGAGCTCATGCCGATGACAAAGGGTGTTACCGTACGCAGCCCGTAGAGAAACCGGAATCCGAGGATCAGCGGGGTTTGAAATCGCTCAAGCAGCCGTTGTGCTTTATGGACCCGTTCATTCCACAGGGGGCGCCCGGCCAGGAACCTCTGACTATGGGCGCGGCCCAAGTAAAAAAACAGCTGGTCCCCGCAGAGACTGCCGATAAACGCGGCGAGGATCACCCACGGCAAGGCCAGATATCCGAGCTTTGCCGCGAAGCCTCCCAGTATTAAAATAGTCTCACCCTCGGCAAAGGTGCCTATTAAAATAGCCCAATAACCGTACGTTTGCAGAAGGGTTTCGAATGGAATCATGGATCGTTAGACATCTATGGGGGGAAATCATTGTGTCTATATGAAAATCATTTCCTCCGAAGAACGCCATTTCAAACAATAGTGGAAATAATTCTCGCGAGGGGATCGCTTTTCAGACTGAAGCGATCCGGCGCCGGAAAAAGCTAACAACACAAAATCCGTAATGAATTAATAAGAAAATACAGAGATAACAGGATGAGCACAAGCCCTAGCACTATATAGATCTTCTGCATAACCTTGTTCGAAAAAAACTTTTTAGCCCAATGCAGGGCAACGGCTAGAGCCGTTAAATACGTTGCGAGCCCCAAGGCCCCGCACAAGACAAAGAAGAGGGAAAGGACGGGAGTAAATGTATCAACCAGATTTAAATGCCTCACAATTTGAACGCCGACGAGCCACCAGAAGATCATCATGGGGTTGACTACCGAAAGCGAGAAACCGGTGATAAATGCTATACGTCTGCTCTTCAGAAAAGAAGGGGTAAACTTCAGGAGATGCGGCCTGGTTCCTTCCCTCAAGGTGAAGAACGCCAAAATCCAGAGGATGACCGCGCCGCAGAGCTCAAAGATAGCGACGGCTTTTTGGTTGCTAAAAAAGGGGGCTACCCCGAATAAAGCGATAACGCCATACATAAAATCGGAAGAAAGAGAACCAAACACTACCATCACGGCAGCCCAAAGGTGATTATGCAAGGAGCGTTTTGCAATCTCGATCTGGGACGGCCCAATAGGAATGGCGCTTAAGAAACCGAGACTATATATTACGAGCAGTAATAAAAAGGTATCCATCTATCTTCCTGGCTATCATCCTACAGAGATTTTCTTGCGAAAATATCTGTATTTTCCAAGAGTTCCAGGTAAACTGATCTCAACACTGTTGACTATAATAATCCCCCGTCAATAAACATGCTGAACCGTGAGAATAATAGCATATCTTCCGTGAATTTGAACACACTAAATACATCCTCACCCTATCCCAATCGGAACGGTAGAGCCGGCCTTCAAGCACGGGGAAGAAGAGACCGTGCGACGGTCCGTCATGTGCCGGAGCTTAATGCCCTCTCATGAGAGGGCGCTCGGGCAGGAGCAATCCTGTATATGCCCCGATAACCGGTGTACATCCCTCACTCATCGTCTCCATCGTTTTGTAATGAGCAGTTTGGATGATGCCTCTATTGCTCAACCTGCATAGAAGGATCGGCCTTGCCGATAGTTCCAAGAATTTGCTTCTTCTTTTCTTCTCGGGTGGTTGCGTCATTCGCTTCCAGGTTCAGACGCATGAGGGGTTCTGTGTTGGATGCCCGGAGGTTAAACCGCCATGAATCATAATCTATGCTCAATCCATCCAGATGATCTTTCTTGGCATCTCTATAGTTCGCTTCGAGGGCGGCAAAAACGGCTTCTTTATCTTGTACCCGGATATTGATCTCTCCGGTTGCGTAATATTTTTGGAGAGGATGCATTAAGTGTGAAAGGGGGCTGTGCTTCAAAGACAGAAAGTTCAGCATCTGAATCATGGTAAAGATGCCATTGTCGGTAAATCCCATATCCCGATAGTAATAATGCCCGGAAAGTTCTCCGGCAAACAGGGCATTTAATTCTCTCATCGTGGCCTTGATAAAGGCGTGACCTACCCGAGTTCGTACCGCCTTTCCCCCCAGACGGGTAATGGTCTCGGCTACAATGCGGCTTGAACGCAGGTCATAAAGGATCGTTGCCCCCGGGTTTTTTGTCAGGAGGAATTCGGCGATGAGCGCCGTCACCAGGTCCTCGGGGATTCGCTCTCCCTCTTCATCGATAAAGCCGCAGCGATCGACGTCTCCATCAAAGGCCACGCCGATATCCGCTTTTTCGCGACGGACCGCGGCCTGCAAGTCACGGGTGGCTGACGGCAGGAGGGGATTGGCGATGTGGTGAGGAAAGCTCCCATCCGGTTCCATATACAGGGGTATCAGTGTCCACAAGGGAACCCTCTTGAACAAGGCGGATATCTCCGGCCCGGCCATGCCATTTCCCGCATCCACAACAATCTTTAATGGCCTGGGGTTGTGGACAAAGCTGCGCAGTCTTTCGATATACCTGTCCGACATATCGAGTTCCCGGTAAGAACCGTTGGTGGTGTGGCCCTGCTCTGGAGGCAGCCCTTCATAGACCAAATGCTCCAGCTCAGGCAACCCCTGGTCTGCGCTCAAGGCAATGGCCCCTCCCCTGCAGAGCTTGAGGCCATTCATCCGGCCGGGCAGATGGGACGCCGTCACCATGACCCCGCCATCAAACCGCCCGTCGATGATGGCGTAATAGAGCAGGGGGGTGGAGGTCATCCCGGCATCGGTTACTGATGCCCCTGATGAGATGGCCCCCTCTATAAAGGCCTTGGCAAGCGCTGAACCCGAAAGCCGCATATCACGTCCGACGACAATGCTCCGGGCATTGAGTAAGTGGACAAAGGCGGCACCGATCTTCCGTGCCATCGCCTCATCCAATTCATCGGGATAGGAGCCCCGTATATCGTACGCTTTAAAAATACCCCCCATTGATCGTGCCCCCTATGCCTCTTTCAAGGCGCCGGTATAAAACTTTGCGATATATTCCTTGACCATCCGCCTGGCGGAGAACCGCGGCGCATTGCTCTTGATGGATTCCTTCATGACCTTGACCCAGTCATGCGGTATGCCATCATCTGAGACAGTATAATAGAGAGGTACAATCTCCTTTTCGAGAATCTCGTATAGTGCCTCGGCGTCCGCCTGATCCCTGCCGCCACTCACTTCTTGCTGGCCAAAGGCCCAGCCGTTCTTCCCATTGAATCCCTCCGCCCACCACCCATCCACAATACTCAAGTGAGGCACGCCGTTAAGCGCTGCCTTCATACCGCTGGTACCACAGGCCTCCATGGGCGGTAGGGGATTATTGAGCCAAACATCCACGCCGTGAACCAGGTATTGTGCCAGTTGTTCTCCATACTCTTCAACGAAGGCAATCCTTCCCCCCAACTCGGGATCCAGGGCCGCCTTGAATATTTTCTGAAGGATGCGTTTGCCCGGGTCATCTGCAGGATGAGCCTTGCCGGCAAAGATAATCTGTATGGGACGCCAGCGATCATTCAGGAGTTTTTTCAAGCGGCCGAGGTCATAAAAGATGAGGTCCGCCCTCTTATAGGTGGAAAACCGGCGGGCAAACCCAAGGGTCAAGACCGAATGATCCAACAAGGTCCCTCCGGCGCGCACGACAGAGAGGTTGACATGGTCTTGTGCCCAGCGTTGACGTATGCGCTCCCGGATTTCATCGATCAACTTGATCTTCAGCCAATAGTGGGCCTTCCATAACTCCTCATCCGGTATGGTATCGATCAGCTCCCAGAGGGCCTCATTGTCATGATCCGCCAACCAGCCGGCACCAAGATATCTATTAAAGAGAAGCTCCATCTTCGGCTCGATCCATGTGGGGACGTGCACACCGTTGGTCACATAGTCGATGGGAACGTTCATTTCCGGCGCCTCGGGCCAGCAGAGAGGCTGCCACAGCCGGCGGGCCACCTTTGCATGGCGTTTGCTTACTCCATTGCGATGCCCGGACAACCTGAGGGCAAAGGCCGTCATATTAAAACCCGCGTTAGGCTCTTTGAAGCTGATCCCCAACTGAAAAAAGGCATCACGACTCAGCCCCAAGGCCGGCCAGTAGGCGTGAAAATATTTCGCCATCAGTTCGAAGGAAAAGACGTCATTGCCGGCTGCAACCGGCGTGTGGGTCGTAAACACGGAGGTCTTGCGGACCTGCTCCAGGGCTTCTTCATACTTCATCCCTCCCTCCATGCGCTCCCTGATACGCTCCAACAGGGCAAAGGCGGCATGTCCTTCATTGAGATGGAGGACCGAATGCTTGATACCGAGGCTTGCCAAAACTTGGGAGCCGCCGATGCCGAGCACTATCTCTTGCCGCAACCTCTGCTCGATATCGCTGATATAGAGGTGCTGAGATATCCTTCGGTTCCATGGATCATTGATCTCCAAATCCGTGTCCATCAGGTAAAGAGGTATACAGCCGATTTCTATCCGCCATACGGCCACATGGATCGAAGGCTCCATAAAAGGTACCTTGACCACCAGCTGCTCTCCGGCTTCGTTGAGAACCCTGAAGATCGACGCTGCATCCCGATCCAGGATTTCGTCGATGTTCTCCTGCCAGCCGTCCTCACGGATGTGCTGGTGTACGTAGCCTCGCGGATACATGAAGCCCACCGCAACGAGGGGCACCTCCAGGTCGCTGCATTCCTTGATATAATCGCCGGCCAAAAAGCCTAATCCGCCGGCATAAAAAGGTAAGGAATGGTGCAATCCATATTCTGCGGAAAAATAGGCGATGGGATAATGATTGGGATCAGCAACGTGTTTGGAAAAGTATCCCTCTTTTGCCTCCAGATAGTGCCGGAATTGAGCGAGCACCTCGTCATAGTAACGGAGATAGTCGGGGTTACGTGCGGCTGCCTGAAGCACCTCGGTGGGAAGCTCGTTAAGCATCTTCACGGGATTATGGTTGCTCTCTTTCCAGATTTGTCGGTCCAACATCTTAAAGAGCATCCTAGCTGCCGGATGCCAGCTCCACCAGAGATTAGCCGCCACCTCGCCCAATCCGTTCAAGCGCTGCGGAAGCTTGGGGAGCACGCGCTGCTTGATTTTCATTGTCGCTGCCTTTCCTTTGTCTCTGAGCCCTCTTTCCGTTTAATCGGCATCGTTCAAAAAGCATATCACACCATCTTTCTCTTTAAGGCGACGGAGAGACCTTATGAAAAAAGGAGACCGTGGTATCCCCGTACCTGCGCTGTTGCGAGAGCGCCAGGCCGAGGGGCGGGAGGATCCGGTCTCTCGATGCGTGTTCGGCCGCAATGACCCCTGTGGAGGCGAGGATGCCCACACGGGTGATCTCTTCGAGCGTCTTTCCCACCGCGTCCTTGCCGTAGGGGGGGTCCATAAAGATGAGGTCGAAGACCTCACCCCTCTCCGTCAGGACCGCTATCCCCCTCTTGGCAGTCAAGGGGAGAACCCATGACCTCGATTTCAACCCGAGGGCCTTCAAATTACCCTTGAGCACCGTAAGGGCGCCCTTACCCTGTTCCACAAAGACCGCCTCCTCTGCCCCGCGGCTCAGTGCCTCAATGCCCAGGGAGCCGGTGCCGGCGAAGAGGTCGAGGACCCGCCGGAAGGTCCATGCCGGACCCAGGATGTCGAAGATCGCCTCGCGGACCCGGTCAGAGGTGGGCCGGATCAGCCTTCCCCTGGTGACAGCCAGCAGTCTGCCCTTGAACTCCCCGCTGATGACCCTCACGACGGTTCCTTCTGCAACCGTTCCACGACCCTGGTCATGTGTCCGTAGTGGGTCCCGGCCCAGTAGACCTTCCGGCAGGAGGGACAGCGGGAAAACTTCTGATGGGTGTGGTAGATATGGTCCGGCACCCCCTCCTTCGCCTCCTCGGGGTCTATCGCCTCCAAAGGGGCGTTACAGGCGAGACAGCGGGCGAAGAGCATCCCCTTGTTGACGGGGATGCGGAAGTGCCGCACCACCTCCCGGAGCTGCCGGAAGGGGTTGTCCTCCCGGATCAGCAGCGCCTCCAATGACCCCTTGCCCTTGTACAGTTTGGTGTCCTTGGTGACGAGGGTCCTGCCTTCATCCCGGGCCCGCTGCAGGATGCCCTCCGGGTCATCGGCGCGCCAATAGACGGTATCGTAGCCCAGGATGCGGAGCCATTTGGCCAGTTTTCCCAAGGTCGTGTCAACGATAAAGGTCATCCGGCAGCGCGCTTGACCAGGTCAAAGGCCCTCTCGCGGGCCTTCGCCATAATCTCCTCCTCGCCCTCTACCCGGCCTCCCCGCATCAAGATCCTCCCGTCGCAGATGAGGGTATCGATGCAGGAACCGTTGGCGGCATAGATGAGGTCGGATGCCAGATGGAAATGGGGGGTAAGCTGGGGATGGTTCAAATCCACCAGGGCGATATCGCCCCACCTCCCCTTCTCGATGAGGCCGCTTTCCAGGCCGAAGGCCCGGGCGCCCTGTGTCGTGATCATCTCCAAGGCCTCGGGAGCCGGCATCACCACCGGGTCGCCGGTGTGGAATTTCTGCAGCAAGGAGGCGATCTTGGCGCTCTCCAGCATATCGAGGTTGTTGTTGGAGGCGCACCCGTCGGTCCCCAGGGCGGTGATCAGCCCCCGCTTGCGCAGCTGGGGATAGGGGAATACCCCTCCCACGGCGAGCTTCATATTGGAGGTGGGGTTGTGCACCACCCGCACCTCGTGGGCCTTGAGGATATCCATGTCCTCGTCGTTCAGCCAGACGCAGTGGCAGGCGATGAGATGAGGCCCCAGAAACCCGATCTGCTCCAAATACCGCACCGGGCGCGTCCCGTGGTCAGCCAAACAGCGGTTGGTCTCTTCCTCGCTCTCGGCAAGGTGAAAGTGGATCAGCAGACCCTTTGCCCGGGCGAATGCGGCGCACCATTGCAATGCCTCCTCCGAGACCGTATAGATGGCGTGGGGACCCAGGGTGAAGATCACCCGGGGACCGAACGCCTCCCGCGCTGCATAGAGCTCTTCGTTGAGCGCTATCTGCTCCCTGGCCTTTTGCGCATTGAAGAGATCGATAAAAACGGCGCTTATAGCGCCCCTGATCCCCATCTCCTGCACGGCCCTCGCCGTGCCTTGCCAGTGCCAGTACATATCGTTGAAAAAGGTCGTCCCTGTCTTGATCATCTCCAAGCAGGCCAACTTGGCCCCCCAGTAGACATCCTCCTCCGTCATGTGGGCCTCAATGACCCATATCTTGGTCTCCAACCACTCCTTGAGCGGCATGTCATCGGCATACCCCCGCAGCAACGTCATGGCGGCGTGGGTGTGTCCGTTGACAAAGGAGGGGATGGCCGCCATCCCGTCCCCGGAGATCACCTCCTCGGCCTCCACACCAAGCCGGTCGCCGATCTCCGTGATCCTGTTGCCCTCGATGAAGATGTCCGTGGTCTCGCCGTTGAGCCGAACGCCCTTAATGAGGATGCTCATGCCATCTCCTCCATCACCCGGAGCAATACCTTATGGACCGCACCGGCGTTCTCCCGCGCCTTGTGAGCGATCTCTTTTTCTGTAAGGGGTGTATCAATAATGCCGTGGCAGTAGTTGTCCACCGAGCAGATGCTCGCGTAGGCCAGCCCCGCCTCTTGGCAGAGGGTGGCCTCATGGGCCATGGTCATCCCCACCACGTGGCCGAAGTTTTTCAGCATGGCGATCTCCGCCTTGGTCTCCAGGCGGGGACCGATGGTCTGGATATAGACCCCCTCTTGTGAGAATGCCACCCCTGCCCCCTGGGCGCCCCGGATCAGAAGTCCCCTGAGCGCCGCATCCAGGCTCGGGGTGACGTGCACGACCTGGTGTTCGTAAAAGGTCAGGATCCCCCAGGGGCTGAGGTAGTCGTGGGGGATCACGAGCCGCCCGGGGGGCAACTCCTCTCTGAGGCTCCCCACCGAGTTGACCCCGATCACCTCGGTCACCTCCAATTTCTTGAGGGCATAGACGTTGGCGCGGTGGTTGATGCGGTGAGGGGGGATGCCTTCAGGGCCATGGCGGGGAAGGAACGCCACCTTTCTACCCCCGAGGCGACCGATGGTAACATGGTCCGATGGCGCCCCGAAGGGGGTCTCCATAACCTGCGTTTCCGCCGCCTCCATCCCAGCAAGGGAGAAACTCCTCCCCGCGATGATCCCGAACATGATCCCTCCTTCTCACAGTGCATAATACGGGAAAGGGGGAGGGATTGTCAATTTTCCTCCACAGCCATATCAAAGTCCGGTAGGCATCACTTGTCGCTCCGCCCGTGGCGGGAGGGAAATCCCTCTAAATCTCCCTTTACAAAGGGAGACTCTATTCTTCCCCCTTGGGCAAAGGGGGACTGGGGGGGATTTTTGCCACCGACTGCGGGATCTGATTTTGTCGTAGTCCTGCTATGCTCCCACCTTGCTTGACTCCCTCCAGGCGAGCATATATATTAAATGTTGCTCATACAAGGAAGAACAGATGCCTAAGCTGACGAGGAGAGAGGTACTGAAACTGTTCCTGGCAGGCACAGGGGCAGCCCTGGCGCCGTGGCCATGGAGGGATCTCGTCGCTGCGGCGACGCCATCCATTCCTGACGTGGTGATCTCGAAAGGCGCCTCTCCTTCCCTGATTACGGAGGCAGCCATACGGGCCCTGGGCGGGATGTCGCGGTTTATCTCCCGCGGGGACGTGGTGCTGGTAAAGCCCAACATGGCGTGGGACCGCAAGCCTGAACTGGCCGCCACCACCAATCCGGAGCTCGTGGCGACCCTGGTGCGGCTCTGCCTAGACGCCGGTGCCAAGGAGGTGAAGGTCTTCGACAACCCCTGCGAGGACCCTCGCCGTTCCTATGTGAGCAGCGGGATCATGGCGGCGGCACAGGGGGCAGGGGCAAAGGTGAGCTATATGGAAGAGCGACGGTTCCGCAAGATGGATCTCAAGGGGGAGGTGCTCAAGACCTGGGAGGTCTATCAGGAGGCGGTGGAGGTGGACAAGGTGATCAACTGCCCCATCCTCAAACACCACAGCCTGGCCCGGCTCACCATGGGGATGAAGAACCTCATGGGGCTCACCGGCGGCGACCGTGCCCGCATCCACTGGCACCTGGAGCAGGCCATAGTGGATCTCGCCGCCTTCTTCAAGCCGACCCTGGTCGTCCTCGATGCCATCCGCATACTGACGGCCAACGGCCCCCAGGGGGGAAGCTTGAAGTACGTGAAGCAGCTCAACACGGTGGCAGCAGGGATCGACCAGGTGGCCATCGATGCCATGGGGGCCAGGCTCTTCGGGTTCAAGCCCGCAGAGATGGCCCATCTCCCTATTGCCGCCAAGCGGGGTCTGGGGCGCATGGACCTGGGGAAGCTCAGGATCAAGGAGGTCTAAACCGATTTCAAAGGACAAACGCAAGGGCAGATCTCCCCAAATCCCCTGGTGGCATCTCAGACGCATCAGCCAGTTGTCCTTCCTGGCGCTCTTTTTGACCCTCTTTACCCTGACGGCCTACAAGGGTACGGATGAGATCGCCTATCCCGTCCGCATCTTCCTGCGCTTTGACCCGCTGATCTTGATCACCACCTTCCTCTCCTCTCATGTCGTACCGGCAGCCCTGCTCTTATCCCTCATCACCGTCGGCTTCACCCTCGTCTTCGGCAGGGTCTTCTGCGGCTGGGTCTGTCCCCTGGGGACACTGAATGACTGCATGGGCCGCCTCACCCCCAAGGAGCGAAGAAGGAAGCCCCTGGAGGATCGGGTGCGTCGGCTCAAGTACTATGGCCTCTTGTTCATCCTTGTCAGCTCCCTCTTCACCCTGCAGATAGCCGGGCTGGCGGACCCCATCTCCCTGCTGATCCGCTCCCTCGCCGTGGCTGCCGAGCCGGCAATAAACCTCATGGCGCACACGGTCTTCGACCTCCTCTACCGCGCCCACATCCCCGTCGCCACGACCGTCTCCGAGTTCGTCTATGCCTTTCTTAAAAAATATGTCTTGGCCTTTCGCCAACCCTTTTTCTATCAAGGTGTCTTCATAGGCCTCATCTTCTCCGCTATCCTCCTTGCTAATCTCTATCGGCGTCGTTTCTGGTGCACCGGCCTTTGCCCACTCGGTGCCCTGTTGGGCATCATCACCAGGATCAGCCCCTTCAAGAGGGCCGTGGGCAAGGGCTGCACCTCCTGCAACCTCTGCGTCAAGGAGTGCCGCACCCGGGCGGCAGCGGACGTGAAAGGGGAGTGGCACAAGGCGGAGTGCGTGCTGTGCGGCGAGTGCCAGGAGGACTGCCCTCAGGATGCAGTGAGGTTCGGCTTTCCTCCCGCCGTCGGCGGGAGAAAGGTCGCCGGCATTGATCTGCAGCGGCGCAGTCTGATCGCCTCCCTCGTCTCCGGGATCCTCATCGTCCCTATCGTTCGGGCCACCCCCCTCGCCAAGAGGAGGGCGGGGAAGCTGATCCGTCCCCCCGGCGCTTTGCCTGAGGATGAGTTCCTGCGCCGATGCGTGCGGTGCGGGGAGTGCATGAAGGTCTGCCTCACCAACGGCCTGCAGCCTTCCTTGCTCGAGGCCGGGCTGGAGGGGATTTGGACGCCCCGGTTCGACTTCCACAGCGGCTACTGTCAGTACTACTGCACCCTCTGCGGGCAGGTATGTCCGACCGGCGCCCTCAAGAAGCTCTCCCAGGAGGAGAAGGCCCGCACCAAGATCGGCCTCGCCTATATCGACAAGAACCGCTGCATCCCTTACGCCCAGGGGGGAGAGTGCCTTGTGTGCGAGGAGCACTGCCCGACGCCGGACAAGGCCATCAAGTTCGAGCAGGTGGAGATAATGACCCCCCGGGGGAGAAAGCGGATCAGGCGCCCTGTCATAGACCTCAAGCTCTGCATCGGCTGCGGGATCTGCGAGTACAAGTGCCCGCTGCACGACCAGCCGGCTGTCATCGTCACCCGCCTGGGAGAATCCCGGGCAGACGAGCTATTGCCCTTTTAATTTCTGATTATTTAATTTCTGATTAAATGTATGTGGCTTTGAAAGCAGGATTATGGGGTGAACATCTCCTGCAATATCGCCGGAATGCGTCCCAGCGTGGATGACGAGAGTTTACCAAGCCTACGCGCCAGGCGCTCGCGATCGACCGTGCGAATCTGGTCAATCACAACATACCCTGGCCGACCTTCAAACCTGCACGGCACGCGGAAGGGATAAGGATGGCCTCCCGTTGTGAGGGGAGCGACGATAAAGGTCCGCAGCGAGGCGTTAAGCTCATCCGGTGAGACTATGACACAAGGACGAGTCTTCTTGATCTCGCCACCGCAGGTTGGGTCCAGATTAACTAAGAATACATCGCCGCGCAGGACATCCTCAGTCATCACCACTCCCACTCCTTCTCGTCAAAGAGGGTGGGAACAGGTGGATCAAGCAACCGGTCGTCTTCACGCTGACGCATCTGCCTGGCCGCGTCGGCCCATCCTGAGCGAGCAGCAGTGGCACGCGCGATTATAATGGCCCCATCCCGGACACCCAGCTCCACTTCGTCGGTCAAACCGGCTTGGGCGATGATTGCCTTCGGCAGCCGGACCCCGCGAGAATTGCCAATACGGACAAGACGGCTCTTCATTGAATGCCTCCTCCTCATATAATGTAATTACATTATAATCACAAGAGGAATGTGCTGTCAAGCACAGGACGGGGTATGGTGTGGGTCTTTTATGAATTTTGCTTAGATTAATTTTGCTTAGATTTTAGATTAAGGTACGGCCAAGACTGGGGCCACCCTTACCCAGTCCCTCTGCCTGACAGATTAAAAAGATTTAATCTCTCGTTAATGGGTTCTTAATCTTCCTCGATTATAATGGCTATCAAAAAGACAGGCCGAGGGAGCAGATGTACTTCAAATTGGTGATGGAAGCAGGTCATGTGGGGGCGGGCAAGAGCTTCGACATGGTGCGGTATTTTAAGGGTGACGATATCTTCGGCGTCCTGGCAAGATCACTCCATACCCCTCGCTTGAAGAAGAAGGGGTCCGGTAACGGCGTCAAGCTCATCAAGGAGATCTCCCGGCGAGAGTATATCCACGGCAAGGGGCGAGAGCGAAGAAATCCTTACCTCAACCGTAGCGGTTTTCCCGCTATAGTGCTATAATCCCCACATGATCAAATACAACCATGTTCTTGCCCTCAGCCCGTATTGCGGGGATGCTACCACAGCCATGGGGTTTTTCCCGCCGACCGGCCTTGAGTACATCGCCGCGAGCATGAAAGACTCGGTCGGCAAGGTGACGCTTTTCGACCTTCAGTATGAGGAGGCCTACCAGGACCCGAAGGCGCTCAGCGAGTTCATCAGGAACGGGATCGATCTGCTCTGCGTAAGCATTGTATGGTCATCTCGCTTCGAGAAGGTCTGTGATTTCATCGCCCAGCTGCCTCCTGAGGTCTGCACCGTCGTCGGAGGCTACAAGGCAACGGAGGAGGTCGAGTATCTGTTCGAGCGTTGTCCGAATATCGATATGATCGTACGAGGTGAGGGCGAGGATATCATCAAACAGATCGTCACGGGGGTCCCGTACAAGGATATCCGTGGGCTTTCCTATCGTGAAAACGGAGGAATCGTCCATAACGAAAACCATCCGCTGCCCGACGTCACGCGCGTCCCGTTTCCCGACCGGTCCCTGAGAAGGCACGATTATTGCCTGGCTCAACACGGCGTTAGTTTCGGCAGCCTCACGTTCGACACGATATTGACAGCAAGGGGATGTCCGTTCAAATGCAAGTTCTGCACATTCAGCCTCAATCCGCTGGGGCAGAAGAGGAGCTACACGGAACGGTCGGTAGAATCGGTCATCGAAGAATTGAAGACGATTACCGCCGATGTCGTGCTCGTCAGCGATGACAACTTCTTCACGAACCCGAAGAGGAGCGAAGAGCTGTGCGACCTGATTATCGAGAACAAGATCAAGAAGATCTTTATTGCCCAGACCCGGATCGACGTCGCGCGGCATCGCCGGGTCCTCGACAAGGCGCAGAAAGCGGGCTTCAAGGTCTTTCTGATCGGGATCGAGTCGCCGCACGATCGGATCTTGAAGCAGCTTCAGAAGGGCATCACCCAACAGCGGATCCGGGAGGCGTGTGCGGTCCTGAAGCAGTACGACTTCTTTCTGCACGGGTACTTCATCTACGGCAACATCGGCGAGACCGAAGAAGAGATGCTCTACATCCCGAAGTTCGCACGGGAGCTCAAGCTGGATTCCATCAGTTTCCAAAAACTCCGCATCGAGCGATTCTCGCCCCTCAAGGAAGTGGTTGAACAAACGCCGGGCTACTACTTCCAACGTATCGGCGGCGCCGTATACTCGGAACAGTTCGGGCGCAAGGAGCTCAAGCAGATCAGGAACCGGATCCGTTCGGAGTTCTACGATCTGCCGCAGATCATCCAGATCATCAGAAAGGTCCGCCGACTGGGATTTTTCAATGGCCGCGACGCGATGAACGCATTGCTTAAACTGCCCCTGTACCTGTATAGATTGGCCAGACGAAAAAAGCGAAGAAGAGGGAGATCCAGACGCCTTGGCAATGAGCCCGGCTTGGTCCGTGACCTTGTTCAAACCCCGTCCAACTGACGTGAAAGGGGACGTCCTTAGTTTTTAGGTTTCGAGATGGTTTTTTTATGAAGCCTTAAACGCTAAGGGCGTCCCCCCCACGCCAGCATTACCGCTTCCCTTAAGCTTCCTCCCAATCCCTACCCCCTCACCTCTTTCCTCTCCCACCCCCGCCTCAAAGATGGCGGGATCTTCGACAAGGTGAGAGGAAAAAATAGCACGCATCCGCACCCTCTTTGCCCCTCTTTAGAAAACCGCCGAAGGTGGCCCTCTGGCCAAAGCCGAAGCCGGGAATCCTCTCCCTTCACCCCCCTTTAGAAAAAGGGGGGTGAAACCCATGGCAATACCTCAATAAAAAAATCCCCAAAAAATAAAAATTTCCCTTGACAATTTTTCCTTGACAGGTACTATATATTGTGGTACCAAAGTGCAGAAATACAATATATCAGGTAACAAACGATTAAATAACATGTCATTTAACAGCTAAGTCCTGTAACAGCAACAAGGGGAAAGGGTGAGATAGTATGATTCCAGTAACTGATATCAGAGAAAAGCAGCGGGATATCTACCCAGGGGACACCACCGATATGGCGCTCTTCGTGCGCACCTCCGAAGAGGCCATGGAGGGGTGGGATCGCCAGCGGATCGTTGATGCCCTGATGAGGGAGACCTATATCGACCCCGATACCGCCGAGGCCATCAGTCTGGAGGTGGAGGAGATCATCAGGAAGAGCAATATCAACATGGTGACCACCCCCCTCGTCAGGGAGCTGGTGGATGCCAAGCTCATCGAGCGGGGTCTGGAAGAAATCCGCAAGCAGCACACCAGGCTCGGTATGCCGCTCTACGACGTCAATCAGCTGATCATGCACCCCAACAAGGAGAATGCCAACGTCCCCCACGGCCCGGAGGCCACCAACCTGACCCTGGCCGAGACCATAAAAAAAGAATACGCCCTGCTGCACGTCTTCTCCCAGGAGGTGGCCGACGCCCACATGCGCGGGGATATCCATTTGCACGACCTGGGGTTCATCGACCGCCCCTATTGCAGCGGTCAATCCCTGGAATATATCAAGAAGTTCGGGCTCAACC